>RCUF01000022.1_pt1 | contig 171981 bp, 160 predicted proteins | sample 2166311 | NCBI WGS metagenome assembly RCUF01 (sample SAMN09932608, study PRJNA488358) | compost metagenome | feature: garden; material: soil; isolation source: compost soil in 4-hydroxybenzonitrile-enriched culture | place: Germany: Experimental Botanical Garden Goettingen | collected 2016-01-27 | reverse complement strand
ACCGTGGCGGTGGCTTCAAGCGTGATGACAACCGCGGTGGCGGTTTCCGCAATGACGATCGTGGCGGCTTCCAGCGTGATGACAACCGCGGTGGCGGCTTCAAGCGTGATGACAACCGCGGTGGCGGCTTCAAGCGTGATGACAACCGTGGCGGTGGCTTCAAGCGTGATGACAACCGCGGTGGCGGTTTCCGCAATGATGACCGTGGCGGCTTCAAGCGTGATGACAACCGTGGTGGCGGTTTCCGCAATGAAGACCGTGGTGGTTTCCGCGGCGAGCGTCGCGATGACAACCGTGGCGGTGGCTTCAAGCGTGATGACAACCGTGGTGGCGGTTTCCGCAATGACGATCGTGGCGGCTTCAAGCGTGACGATAACCGTGGCGGTGGCTTCAAGCGTGATGACAACCGTGATGGTGGCTTCAAGCGTGCCGACGACCGTCGCTCGAAGGGTGAGTACCCAGCACGTGAAGACCGCTTTGCTGATAAGCGCGGTGACGCACCGCGCGCACATAATCCTGGCGATCTTCGCATCTCGAACCGTGCCGATCGTGAACAGTCCCCAGATATCGATGAGGATGTTACCGGTAAGGAGTTGGACCGCGTAGCACGCGCCCAGCTGCGTTACCTCGAAGAGCGCTCGGCAAGCTGGGTCGCAAAGCACCTGGTGATGGCTGGCCGCCTGCTGGAAGACGACCCAGAGCTGGCATACGAGCACACCCTGGCAGCATCGCGCCGCGGCGGCCGTGTCGCGGTGGTTCGCGAGGCCGTTGGCATCGCTGCCTACCACGCTGGCAAGTACGCCGATGCACTGCGCGAACTGCGTACCCACCGTCGTATTTCCGGTTCGGACTACAACCTGCCATTGATCGCTGACTCGCTGCGTGGCCTGGGCCGCCCAGAGAAGGCAATCGAGCTCGCCCAGTCCGAGGAATGCGCCAATCTGGAAAGCGCCGTCAAGGTTGAAATGCAGATGGTTGCTGCCGGTTCGTATGGTGACTTGGGCAAGCTGGATAAGGCTCTGGCTGAGCTGGAGTCGCTGGAACAGCTGAACTTCAACCGTGCCTTCTCCTTCAGCCCACGTTTGTTCACTGCCTACGCTGATCTGCTGTCGGCTGCCGGCCGTGCAGAAGACGCGAAGCGCTGGAACGCTCAGGTCGAGGTTGCAGAAAGCGCCCTGGGCATCGAGCGTGAAACCGAATCCTTCATCATGGACCTGGCTCCGGAGATGGATGAGGAAGAGGAAACCCCACGCGCCAAGGATCTGATCGAGCCTTCGGAAGCTGAAGAAGCAGATGCCGACGCCGAGGCTGAAGAAGCAGATGCCGACGCCGAGGCTGAAGAAGCAGATGCAGAAGCCGAGGCCGAAGAAGCAGAAGAGGCAGAAGCCGAGCAGACCGGCATCGACGAGGAAGATGACCTGAACGAAGTCATCGAATCCGACACGGAAGCTGGCGAAGCTGACGTGGAAGAAGAATCGGCGAAGTAAGCTTTGGCGTAGTAGCCAAATACCTCAAGTAGTAGGAACCACCACCGAATGCTGATTTCCGGATTTGATTCCGTCCTCTCCGACTTGGACGGCGTCGTCTATGCTGGCCCGAACGCCATTGACGACGCCGTGGAGTCGCTGAACACCCTCGCGGAAGTGAATGTCACCTTGGCGTTCATTACCAACAATGCTGGGCGTTCGCCGATGTCCGTCGCGGCCCACCTGCGCCAGCTGGGCGTGAAAACCAGCGCTGAGCAGGTTTTCGGTTCTGCCGACGCCGGTGCGGAGATGCTGGCCCGCGAATTGAATCCGGGATCCAAGGTTTTGGTGGTGGGTTCCCCCTACCTGCGCGAATGCATTGCCGTGCGCGGGTTGGAAGTCGTCGAATCCCATAAGGCAGAACCCATAGCGGTGATCCAGGGGTTCGACCCGGACATCTCGTGGAAGAACCTGGCCGAGGCCAGCTACGCGATCAATCACGGTGCCCAATGGGTTGCCACCAACACCGACCTGACGATTCCGCGCGCCGAGGGCCTGGCCCCGGGCAACGGATCGCTGGTCAATGCGGTGAAACTGGCCACGAGCGTGGAACCACGCGTGGCGGGCAAACCCGAATCCTACCTGTTCGCTCGGGCCGCGGACCGACTGGATTCCCAGCGCCCGCTGGTCGTCGGCGACCGCCTGGATACCGACATCCTTGGCGGCTTCCGTGCCGGGTTCTCCACCGCGCTGGTGCTGACCGGTGTGGACACGCCGCGCACAGCACTGGGCGCACCGGTCGAGCAGCGCCCCAACTACCTCATCAATTCGATGGCTGATCTGTACCGGCCGTACCCGACCATCAAGGTACTGGGCTACGGCGTGCAGGTCGGCGACGCGGTTGCCAAGGTCGATAACGGCGCGATCGAAGTCTCGGGCAGCGACCAGGACCTGAATGCCTGGCGCGCCGCCTGCCATGCCTGGTGGCTGGCCCATCCGCGCCAGTCGGGGCACGAAGAACCGGAAATCCGGTTTACCGAACGCGGGCTCGATGCCCTGCGCAAGATCCGGGGCTAAGCATGCAGCCGCAGAATCCTCTTCCGAGCCCTGGCCCTCGCGGGCTGGATGATGCAGCAGTGGAGCAGGCGCTGTCTTCCCTGGCCGACCATGACATTACCGAGCATGCCGGAATCTATGAGCAACTGCTCGCCGGCCTGCAGCAAGAACTGAATCGTACGGAGCACGGCGCGTGAATCGCCTGGATCAAGAACTTGTCACCCGTGGGCTGGCGCGCTCGCGCACCGAAGCAGCCAAGCTGATCGATGCCCAGCGGGTGCTGCTGAACGGGCAGGCCGCCACCAAGGCCGCCAAGAAGGTTTCCGCCACCGATGAGCTGGCGCTGGTGCCCAGCGAAGGCGAAGAATACGTCTCCCGTGCCGGGCATAAGCTCGCCGGAGCCCTAGATGCTTTTACGACTATTGACCCCGCTGGCCTGCACTGCCTGGACGCCGGTGCCTCGACCGGCGGCTTCACCGACGTGCTGTTGCGCCGCGGTGCGAAATCTGTGGTCGCAGCCGATGTAGGCCATGGCCAGCTGGTCGACGAGCTGCGCGAAGACCCCCGCGTCACGGTCCACGAAGGACTGAACGTCCGCTATCTGGCCCCCGAAGATATTGGGGGACCAGTCGACCTCGTAGTAGCCGACTTGTCCTTTATTTCGCTGCGCCTGGTGATCGACGCCTTGGCCGGGGCCGCCAAGGACGGCGGCTTCCTGCTGCTGATGGTCAAGCCGCAGTTCGAGGTCGGGCGCGAACACCTGAACCGCACCGGCGTGGTCACCGATCCCGCCCTGCGCCGCAGCTCCGTTGAAGCGGTGGTCGCCAGCGCGCAAGCCGCGGGACTGCACCTGCGCGGGCTGGCACGCAGCCCGCTGCCGGGACAGGACGGCAATGTCGAATTCTTCCTTTGGCTTGCCGCAGGAGAGGATCCACAGCCTGCCGATGTTCCACGCATCGGGCAGGATGTTGACTATTCTTAGTAGTGACGTGTTTTAGCCGTGGTCGATAACCAGGGTCATTTTGCACCTCGCGATGCTGAGAGGGGCCGACCGCCTTGCGCCGAATCCTGATTTTCACCCATACCGGACGCCAAGAAGCGATCACCGCGGCCATAGAAACCTGCGCCCTGCTCAACGCCGCCGGAGCTATCCCGGTGATGCGCGGCAAGGACCAGCTGGCGATGACCGAAGCGATCGGCGCGGCTGTGCCTTCGGTGCAGGTGCTCGGCGAGGATTGCCAGATCGAGGACGTCGACATGGGCGTGGTGCTCGGTGGCGATGGCTCCGTGTTGCGTGCCGCGGAATTGGTGCGGGAATCCCCGATGCCGCTGGTGGGGGTAAACCTCGGGCATGTGGGTTTCCTCGCCGAAGCTGAACGCAGCGAACTGGCCTCCACCGTGGAAGCACTGGTCAATGAGACCTACACCGTGGAAGAACGCATGACCATGGAGGTCAAGGTGTGGCTGGACAACGTCTGCCTCGCCGAGACCTGGGCCTTGAACGAGGCCGCGGTGGAAAAGGCCAACCGCGAACGCATGGTCGAGGTCGTGATCGAGGTCGACGGCAGGCCGATCTCCACCTTCGGTTGCGATGGTGTCGTGATGGCCACGCCTACCGGTTCCACCGCGTACTCCTTCTCCGCCGGCGGCCCGGTGGTCTGGCCGGACGTGGCGGCGCTGATCATGGTGCCGATCTCCGCACACGCACTGTTCGCCAAGCCCCTGGTCATTTCCCCGGATTCGATCATGGCCGTCGAAATGCTGACCCGCACCGATGCCGGGGCCGTGCTCTGGTGCGATGGACGGCGCACCATCGAGCTGCCGCCGGGAGCCCGTGTGGAAGTAACGCGCAGTGACCGCCCGGTGTACATGGCGCGATTGAACACGACGCCGTTTTCCGAGCGCCTGGTCAACAAGTTCGAGCTGCCCATTACCGGTTGGCGCGGACCAGCGAAGGAAGAGGCGCGCCGTCCGGCCACTACGGCACTGCCGGTGATCGGACCAGGCCTGCAAAGCGTCGATCCGCATTACCGCGATGAACCGGGCATTCCCATGGTGGGACGCCCCGAGGACCAGGACTGAATAGCGGCCTCGAAGAAAAACTTTCCACATGCTCGAACATAGTTACGAAAAATAGGGTTAGAACACATATACTAAAAGCGCACGGTACGACTTGAACTCGACATTCGGGAGCAGGCATTGATTCAGGAAATCCAGATATCCAACCTTGGGGTGATCACCGAGGCCACGCTTCCGCTTGGTCCGGGACTCACGGTAGTCACCGGTGAAACCGGCGCTGGCAAGACCATGGTGATCACCGCCTTGTCCCTGCTGCTCGGGCGCCGGGCCGATGCCGGTGCGGTGCGCAACGGCGCCAAGCACGCTCTGGCTGAAGCCGTGGTGCACTTGCCGCCGGATCACCACGTGCTCGATGCCGCAGGCCAGGCAGGCGCATTCATCGAACCAGCGGGGGAGAACAGTGAACTGCTGCTTTCCCGCTCGCTCTCGGCCCAAGGCCGTTCACGCGCCACCATCGGCGGACGCAGCGCCCCTGTCGGCCTGCTGGCCGAGCTGGGGCACGATCTGGTGGCCGTCCATGGCCAATCGGACCAGATTCGCCTGAAAGAGCCGGTGGCGCAACGCGATGCCCTGGACCGCTTTGCAGGTAGCTCGCTGTCGCGCACGCTAAGCAACTACCAGCGAGCCTACCGCCAGTGGCGATCGGCTTCCAAGGAGCTGGCGGGGCTCAAAACCGAATCGCGCAACCGTGTTCGCGAAGCAGAAAACTTGCGCCTGGCGCTGGACGAGATCGATTCCCTGGATCCGCAGCCGGGCGAGGACGAAGCCTTGCGCGAGCAATCCATGAAGCTGGGCAATGTCGAGTCCCTGCGCACCGCCGGCCGGCAGGCGCAAGCCGTCATCGACTCCGAGGATTTCGAGAACCCGGGCGTTACCACCTTGGCGGAGACCGCCCGCGGCGTGCTGGCCCAGGCCAGTGACGATGACACTGCGCTGGCCGCCTTCGCGGAGCGGGCAGCGGAACTGGGCATTCTCGCCTCGGAACTCTCCAGTGATCTTGCCGCCTACGTTGCCGACCTCGATGAGGAAGGCCCGGAGCGCTTGGCGCAGATTGAAGCCCGCCGTGCCGATTTGAGCAAGCTCATGCGCAAGTACGCACCGAGCATTGATCAGGTGCTCGCCTGGGCTGCCGAATCTCGTACCCGTCTGGAAGAACTCGGTGGGGATGACTCGCGCATCGAGGAGCTGGAAACAGAAGTCGTTGAATTGGAGCACAAGGTGGCCTCGCTGGCCTCGGACCTCTCCGACGCGCGCCGCAAGGCTGCCAAGAAACTCTCCGCGCAGGTTTCAGCCGAGCTCAAGGCCCTGGCGATGCCGGATGCCAAGCTCGTCATCGAGGTGAAGGAACTGGAAGAACCAGGTGCCTTCGGCCAGGACGCGATTTCCATGCTGCTGGCCCCGCATGCCGGAGCCTCGCCGCGACCGCTGGGCAAGGGTGCCAGCGGCGGCGAGCTCTCCCGCGTCATGCTGGCCATTGAAGTCGTCCTAGCGGCGGTCGACCCGGTGCCGACCTTCGTCTTTGACGAGGTGGACCAGGGCGTGGGCGGCAAAGCGGCGGTGGCCATTGGCGAGCGCCTGGCGATGCTGGCAAAGCATGTGCAGGTCATCGTCGTGACCCACCTGCCCCAGGTGGCCGCCTATGCGGATCGGCACATTCGTGTGATCAAGAATTCAGATGCCAAGTCGAAGGCGGGAGCTGGCTACACTGCCAGCGATGTCATCAGCTTGGATCAGGAAGCCCGCGTCAAGGAACTTGCGCGCATGCTCGCCGGCCAAGAGGAATCCGGCACGGCGCAGGCGCATGCTGAGGAGTTGCTTGAAGAAGCGCAGAACCTAGTGTCATCGCTCACCTCCAAGAAAATGGCGAAAGCCTAAAAGTCTTGGTGAGCCCCTGAATTACGGCAATGCTAGGGCATTGGCCGGAGGTGCACTAGAGTCTTATGAGGATGCGAAATATTGGAATGGTGATAGGATGAAATCCCGTGGTGCAGCGTAATTCAACTCGTGATTCTCGGTCGTCTGAAACGACAAAGCATATCTTCGTCACCGGCGGTGTGGCCTCTTCCCTGGGTAAGGGATTGACGGCATCCAGCCTTGGACATCTACTTCGAGCTCGTGGTCTCTCAGTGACCATGCAGAAGCTCGACCCGTACCTGAACGTCGATCCAGGTACTATGAACCCCTTCCAGCACGGTGAAGTCTTCGTTACTGACGATGGCGCAGAAACCGATCTGGATATCGGACACTATGAGCGTTTCCTGGATGAGAACCTTCCGGGTACCGCCAACGTGACCACCGGACAGGTCTACTCGACCGTTCTTGAACGCGAACGTCGCGGTGAATACCTCGGCGATACCGTTCAGGTCATCCCTCACATCACCGATGAGATCAAGCGTCGTATGCGCTTGGCAGCAACCGAACCAGGGGCCGGCAAGTCGGCACCTGACGTGATCATCACCGAAATCGGTGGCACCGTCGGCGATATCGAATCCCAGCCATTCCTCGAAGCAGCACGCCAGGTCCGCCAGGACATCGGCCGCAAGAACGCATTCTTCGTACACGTTTCCCTGGTTCCATTCATCGGCCCAAGCCATGAACTGAAGACCAAGCCTACCCAGCACTCCGTTGCCGCTTTGCGTTCGATCGGTATCCAGCCAGATTCGCTGGTAATCCGCTCGGACCGTCCAATCCCGGCAGAAATGCGCGCCAAGCTCGGCCGTACCTGCGATGTGGACACCGAAGCAGTGATCAACTGCGCCGATGCTCCAAGCATCTACGACATCCCAAAGGTCATCCACTCCCAGGGCCTGGACGCTTACATCGTCCAGACCTTGGAGATGAAGTTCCGCGACGTCGACTGGGCTTCATGGGATCGCTTGCTCGAAGTCGTGCACAACCCCGCAACCGAGCTGACCGTAGCTTTGGTGGGCAAGTACATCGATCTGCCCGACGCCTACCTGTCGGTCACCGAAGCTCTGCGTGCCGGCGGGTTCGCAAACAACGCCAAGGTCAACATCCGCTGGGTACCAGCAGATGACTGCGCTACCGAAGCAGGGGCCGCCAAGGCGCTTGAGGGTGCAGAGGCAATCTGCGTCCCCGGTGGCTTCGGCATCCGCGGTCTGGAAGGCAAGCTGGGCGCGCTGCGCTTCGCTCGCGAAAACAAGCTGCCAACCCTGGGCCTGTGCCTGGGACTGCAGTCGATGGTCATCGAATACGCCCGCAACATGGCTGGCCTCACCGATGCATCGTCCACCGAATTCGATCCTGAAACCTCGACCCCGGTCATCGCGACCATGGAAGAGCAGCTGGACATCGTTGAAGGCAAGGGCGACCTGGGCGGCACCATGCGTTTGGGCCTGTACGACGCAAAGCTGCTTGAGGGATCGGTTCTGGCTGAGACCTACGGCAAGACCGAGGTTGCGGAGCGCCATCGCCACCGCTACGAGGTCAACAACTCGTACCGCGCGCAGCTCGAAGAGGCTGGCCTGGTCTTCGCTGGCACCTCGCCAGATGGCAACCTGGTCGAGTTCGTTGAACTGCCAAGGGAAGTACACCCGTACTACGTTTCAACGCAGGCTCACCCTGAGCTCTCCAGCCGCCCGACTCGCCCGCACCCGCTGTTTGCAGGTCTGGTCGAGGCAGCTCTGGAGCTGCGCAAATAAGTAATACAGCTTGCCGGAGGTAAAACTCTGAAGGCACTGCGCGCCGGTCGTTACTGACCGGCGCGTAGCTGTTTAAGCTGGAGAATACCGACCAGCTTTTTCTACCGAAGGATGATCCTCGTGCCGCTGCATCCGATAGCCGATGAATTCTCACCACGTGAATTGCTGAACCGTGAAACCGTGTATGAGGGACGGATCTGGGACGTCATCCATGACACGGTGAAGCTCTCCGAATCCGGGGCGACCATTGAACGCGATTACATCAACCACCCCGGTGCTGTATGCGTTCTGGTCATGGATGCTGAAGAACGCATCTTGATGGTCAACCAGTACCGCCACCCGGTAGGCATGCGGCTGTGGGAAATCCCTGCCGGGCTGCTCGATGTGGCTGGAGAACCACCTTTGGAAGCTGCCAAGCGCGAATTATGGGAAGAAGCGGATCGTACCGCCGAGCACTGGTCGATCCTCACCGATGTCTTCTTGAGCCCGGGCTCCTCGGCCGAGGCAGTGCGAGTCTACCTCGCGCGCGATGCGAAACTGGTTGCCGCCGATCAGCGCCATGAGCGTACCGAGGAGGAAGCTGAAATGATCAGCACCTGGGTGCCGCTGGAGGAAGCCGTCGCAGCCGTGCTGGCAGGCAAGATCCATAATCCCACCGCGACAATCGCGATCCTTGCCGCTCATGCAGCCCGTACCAGCAAGTACTTGGACCTGCGCGATGCGAACGAGCCATTCGATGTGCACCCATACCTGCGCGAACGATGAGCGACCACTTCGAGACCCCGCTCAAGCGCTACCTGCAGCATCTGGCGATCGAGCGTGGGCTGGCCGAGAATACCCTGGCTTCCTACCGGAGGGATCTGCTTCGCTACGTTGAAGCGCTGCAGGCAGCCGGCGTAGCACAACCGCAGCAGATTACCGAGCTGGTCATCAGCGGCTACCTTCAGGATCTATCCCGCGGGGACCAAGAGCATAAGCCGTTGAGCGCCCGCTCCGTCGCTCGCCATTCGGTAGCCATCCGCCAACTGCACAAGTACTGGGAGCTCGAAGGGATTTGCGCGCCTAACCCAGCCCGCGAGATCCAGCCTCCGGCTATCGGGCAATCCCTGCCCAAAGCGATCTCCATCGACCTTGTTACCAGGATCCTCGAATCGGTGAGCATCGAAACCCCTGCCGGGCTGAGGGATCGCGCGATTCTGGAATTCTTGTACTCCACCGGTGCGCGCATTTCCGAAGTCGTGGACCTGGACGTCGATGACCTGCACTTTGCAGACGATGCGGTGGTGCGCTTGTTCGGCAAGGGATCCAAGGAGCGGGTCGTTCCGGTGGGCGGTTATGCCCAGCGTGCGGTGAGCGATTATCTGGTGCGTGCCCGTCCCGGGCTAGCCGCCAAAGGCAAGGGCACTCCCGCGTTGTTCCTGAACCAGCGCGGGGGACGGCTTTCCCGCCAATCGGTGTGGCTGTTGCTTTCGAAGGCAGCCGAGCGCGCCGGGATTACCACCGAGGTTTCTCCGCATACGCTGCGCCATTCCTTCGCCACTCATTTGCTGGAGGGCGGCGCGGATGTGCGTGTGGTCCAGGAGTTGCTGGGACATGCATCGGTCACCACCACGCAGATCTACACCAAGGTCACCGTGGATTCGCTGCGTGAGGCCTACCAGCTGGCCCACCCGAGGGTGAACTAGTGGTCGCCGGCCACCAGGTGCGTTCTGCCAAGCAGGTAGCCCTCGTGGCGCTGCTGCAGGAGCGCGAAGGACGGCTGCACGTGTTGCTCGGACGCAAGCGTCGCGGATTCGGCAAGGGCAATATCGTGTTGCCTGGCGGCAAGATCGAGCAGGGAGAGAGCGCGCGGCAAGCGGCCATCCGGGAATTCTCCGAGGAAACCGGACTGCTCCTCGCTCCGGAGGAGCTGGAGCCTGCGGCGCAGGTCAATTTCCGGTTCCCCGCCCAGCCGGCAGCCGACATGGAATGCGCCACCTTCATTGCCCGGAAGGCATCGGGCCAGCTGCACATCACCGAGGAGCTCGAGCCGCTGTGGGCCGATCCGGTGGTCTTGCCCTTGGAGCAGATGTGGCAGGATTCCCCGTTGTGGCTGCCGCAACTCGTAGCCGGCGGGAAATTTACCGTCGAGATCGTGCTGGCGCAGGACAACACCTCGGTGCAGAGCATCAGCTTCGAGAACTGGGACTAGCCAGCGAGCTGCATCTAGTCCTGTTCGGTTTCGAAGATCAAGAGGTCGCCGGGCTGGCATTCCAATTCCCGGCAGAGGGCTTCAAGGGTGCTGAAACGTACGGCCTTGGCGCGCCCGTTCTTGAGCACCGCGAGGTTGGCCGGGGTGATGCCGATGCGTTCGGCCAACTCGCCGACGGCCATTTTGCGGCGGGCCAGCATCACGTCTATATCTACGCGGATTCCCATTAGATCACGCCGCCCAGTTCGGTACGGAGCGCATCGGCTTGGGCTTCGGTCATCGCCGCTTGTGCGAGCAACTGCCGCAGTACGAGCACGATGATGCTGATGCCGATCATCAGCACTCCGGCTCCACCAACAAGAAGCACGACTCCGGGTGCAATTTCCGTGCTGGCGGCGAAGATCGCTCCGAGGGCAAAAGTGGATAGGGCGCCGATCGTGAAGGCAATGATGATCGGCGTTACATAGCCCAGGGAAGCGGGATCGAAAACGGTGCCGCGTTTAACTCTCGTGGCTAGTTTCCACACGCTGTAGACGCAGGTTTCAATGATGAGCCCGGCGAGAAGCAAGTAGCCGAGGAAAGAGGCTTGAAAGAACTTGTCGGTGCCGTTGCTCGGCGACTCGTGGATCAAGATCATCGGGATCATGAACAGCTGCACAAAAAGCGTGCCGGCCAGGATCACGGCCAGAACTACCTTCAAACCGATAATGCTGAATTTTCCCATGGCAATAGACCTTATCGTTCTTCGGAATGTATCTATCGTTAAACGATAGGCCCATTGGCCTGGGACTGCAACTTCGGGCAACGACGGCAAGCCGATGCCGTTCCGCAGCTGGCACGGCAATGGCTACGGGCTGGCACGGCTGTGCCATACCCGCGGCCAATACCGGGAGTCGAAGTGTGTCTACAGCGAGCGCTGCTCCACGCCGTTATAAGCCGAAAGCGGGCGGATCAACGCATTGGCTGCACGCTGCTCGAAGATGTGGCTGGTCCAGCCGGTGATGCGTGCCGCGATGAAGATCGGGGTGAACATCTCGGTGTCGAAGCCCATCAGATGATAGGTAGGACCGGCCGGGTAGTCGAGGTTCGGCTTGATGGACTTGGCCTCGTCCATGGCTGCCTCCAGGCCGTCGTACAAGCCCAGCATCTCATGGCGGCCGTAGTGCTCGATCATGCGATCCAGCGCGACCTTCATGGTTGGCACGCGGGAGTCGCCGTGCTTGTAGACGCGGTGGCCGAAGCCCATGACCTTCTTCTTGGCGGCCAGTGCCTCTTCCATCCACGACTTGGCGCGCTTGGCAGCATCCTCGCGGGATTCTTCCTTGTCGATGCCGATCTCGTTGAAGGTATGCATGACAGCTTCGTTGGCGCCGCCGTGCAGGGGGCCCTTCAGTGCGCCGATCGCCCCGGTGACAGCCGAGTGCAGGTCGGAGAGGGTCGAGGTGATCACGCGCGCGGTGAAGGTCGAAGCATTGAAGGAGTGCTCGGCATAGAGCACCATCGATACGCGGAACGCGTCGACAACCTCGGGGGCTGCTTCTTCGCCGAAGGCCATCCACAGGAAGTTCGAGGAGTAATCCAGATCTCCGCGCGGAGCTACCGCGTCCTGGCCGCGGCGGCGGCGCTGGTCGTAGGCAACCACCGCCGGGAAGGCCGCGAACAGCTCCTTGGCCTTGAGCAGCTCCGCCTCGGGGGAGGAGTTCTCGGCCTCGGGGTGGTTGGCGCCGATTACCGAGACGGCGGTACGGCCCACATCCATGGGATGGCAGTCAGCTGGAAGCAGGTCGATAGCGGCCTTCACCCGCGGGTCCAGCGCGCGGTTGGCCCGCTCGAAAGCACTGAACTCGGTCAGTTCGCTTTGCGTTGGCAGCTCGCCGGTCCAGAGCAGCAAGGCGACCTCTTCGAAGGACTTGTTCGCGGCCAGGTCCTGGACCGGGTAGCCGCGGTAGAGCAGCGAGTTGGTGTCTGGATTGACCTTGGAGACGGCGGTGTAGTCAACGACGACGCCTGCTAGGCCCTTCTTGATTTCCTCGGTGGCAGTCATTCTTGCTCCTCTTCATTGCCGGAGAATAATAATGCTTTGGGTCGCGCCGGCCGGCGGGTGCCGGCCGGCGCAGGGGGTAGTAGGTGCTTGCGAGCCTAGAGGTTCGCGCTGTTGGAATCAATGTCCAGGGTTGGGACCTGGAAGTTGAAGATTCCGGTGTCGAAGCGGTTGTAGGCCTCGTAGTCCACGAGCTCGTACAAACGTGACCTGGTCAACATGCTATCCACTTCACGGGCCTGGGTGCCATCCTCGCTGATGGCATCCAGTACGCGTTCAGCCGCGCCCATGGCGCTACGCAGCAAGGTGACCGGATAGATGATCAGCGCGACGCCTGCATCGGCCAGTTCCTGGCGGTTGAACAGCTCGGATTTGCCGAACTCGGTCATGTTCGCCAGTACCGGCACGTCGACCGCATTGCATACTGCCTCGAATTCGGCGACGTTCTTCATCGCCTCCGGGAAGATCGCGTCGGCACCAGCATCGACCATCGCCTTGGCGCGGTCGATCGCCGCATCCAGGCCATCGACCGCACGGATATCGGTGCGGGCCATGATCAGGAAGTTCTCATCGATGCGTGCATCAGCGGCAGCGGCGATGCGCTTGAGCATGGTGTCGGTATCCACCACATTCTTGCCATCCAGGTGCCCGCAGCGCTTCGGGTTGAACTGGTCCTCGATGTGGCAGCCGGCAAGGCCGGCGTATTCGAGTTCCTGGATGGTGCGCGCCACGTTCATCGGCTCGCCGAATCCGGTGTCGGCATCCACGATCGCCGGCAGGTCCGACATGCGCGCGATCTGCCCGGCGCGGGTTGCTACCTCGGTCAGCGAAGTCAGGCCGATATCCGGCAGGCCCAGGTCGTTGGCCAGCACGGCACCGGAGATGTAGATTCCGTCGAACTGCTTCTCGCTGATCAGCTTGGCCGAGAGCGGGTTGAAGGCTCCGGGGAACTGGCGGGCAGCGCCCGGGGTGAGCATCTCGCGCAGCGCAAGGCGCTTTTCTGCGGGGGTCCTGGTCGAGTACAGCATGCTAGAACAGGCCCTTCGGTGCGGCCGCGGCGTCGATGACGCCCGCTGCGGCGGCGATGTTCAGCTGGTCCAGTTCGCCGGCGGCCAGGTTTTCCAGGTTTTCAGCGGCCGCGATGAAGCGGTCGATCTCGGCGTCGTCCACCAGGCCGGCGGCCAGAGTGCGGAACTTGTTGATGTACTGCTCGCGGGCGAAGGGACGGGCGCCCAGCGGGTGCGCGTCGGCAACGGCGATTTCGTCGGTGATCACGGTGCCATCGTTCAGGGTGATTTCCACCGAGCCGCCGAAAGCCTTCTCGGCAATATCCAGCGAGTGGTAGCGGCGGGTCCATTCGGCATCTTCTTCGGTGGCCACCTTGTTCCACAGCTCCACGGTGTCGGCGCGGCCGGCACGCTCTGGCGAGTAGGAATCCACGTGGTGCCATGCGCCATCCTGCAGGGCCACGGTGAAGATGTAAGGGATCGAGTGATCCAGGGTCTCGCGCGATGCGGTCGGATCGTACTTCTGCGGGTCGTTCGCTCCGGAGCCGATAACGTAGTGCGTGTGGTGGCTGGTCTTGATCAGCACCGACTTGACGTTCTGCGGGTCGGTGGCCTCCGGGTGCTCGCCGTGCAGCTTGCGGGCCAAATCGATCCAGGCCTGCGCCTGGTACTCGGCCGAGTGCTCCTTGGTGTAGGTGTCCAGGATGGCGCGCTTGGCTTCGCCAGCCTCCGGCAGTGGCACCTCGTAAGCGGCATCCTTGCCGTCAAGCATCCAGGCGATCACGCCGTCTTCGCCTTCGTAGATTGGCACTGGGGAGGTCTGGCCGCGCATCGCGCGGTCGGCAGCCTCGACGGCCATCTTGCCGGCGAAGGCCGGGGCGTGGGCCTTCCAGGTGGAGATTTCACCCTTGCGCGACTGGCGGGTGGCGGTGGTGGTGTGCAGGCCCTGGCCAACGGCCTGGAAGATGGTCTCGACATCCAGTCCCAGCAGGGTGCCGATGCCGGCAGCGGCCGATGGGCCCAGGTGCGCTACGTGGTCGATCTTGTGCTTGTGCAGGCAGATGGCCTTGACCAGGTCCACCTGGATCTCGTAGCCGGTGGCGATGCCGCGGATCAGGTCCTTGCCGGAAGCTCCGGTGTGCTGGGCAACCGCCAGGATCGGCGGGATGTTGTCGCCCGGGTGGGAGTACTCGGCAGCCAGGAAGGTGTCGTGGTAGTCCAATTCGCGCACGGCCACGCCGTTAGCCCATGCGGCCCATTCCGGGGAGACCTTCTCGGAAATGCCGAAGACGCTGGCGCCCGCACCGCCGGTGGATGGGGCGTGGGCCAGTGCCTGGGCACGGGCGGCGACGATCGGGCCGCGGTTCAGCGAAGCGATCGCGACCGAAGCATTGTCGATGATGCGGTTAATGATCATGCCGGCCACTTCTGCGGTGACCTCTACCGGATCGGCAGCAACCGTGGCGATCTTATGTGCCAGCTGGTCTTCGCGAGCCAGGTTTTCCTCTGAGCGGTATACGCGTACGGGGTGGTTGATCATGGTAACTGCCTTTCTGATCCGGCCGCATGGGCCATGATGTGGGTGAAGGATTCGTGCAGGTGAACTGTGGTGGCCGCGGCCGCGACCTCTGGGTTTCCGCTGGCGATTGCCCTGGCGATGGCCGCGTGCTCGGAAGCGGAAGCCTTGAGCCTTTCGGGATTGTCCTTGGCCATGCGCCGCACCCGTTGCAGGTTCACCCGCAAGGTGCGCAGGGCGTTGGACAGGTAATTATTGCCAGCTGCTTCGTCGATGGACTCGTCCAGCAGCTGCACCAGCTGGTAGTAGGACTCCCGGGATCCGGGAAGCTCCACCTCCGTGAGAGCTGCTTCGAAGCGGCTGGCCAGCTGCGTGAAGGCCGATCGCTGCGCGGACTTGGCAGCTTCGCGTGCGCTGGCGCATTCCAATGCCAAGCGCAGTACGAACAGGTCTTCTACATGGTCTTCGCTGACCTCGGAGACGACAGCGCCGCGTCCGCGATGCTGAACCGCCAAGCCGTCGGCGACCAGCCGGCCCAAGGCCTCGCGCACCGGAGTGCGGGAAACGCCCAGGCGTTCTGACTGTTCCACTTCGGCCAGGACGGTCCCTGGAGCCAGCCGCCATTCGACAATGTCGGCGCGGAGGCTCTCGTAAACCTTGTCGCTTGCTCTCATGGCTCCAGTGTATACATGAAACCCGAAAATGTGTGAGTTGCGCCAAATTCTTTTGGTATTTTTTCGAAATCTGTATACAAAGTGGTTGCGGTGATGTGATCGTACTCATACAGTTAACGCCAAGAGGACGACCTCAACCACCACACAGGTGCCGGATGATGATGCCCCGGTGCCAGGAGGAGAGAACCATGGTGCAGGAATACCGCCAGGCCTATGACCAAGCCACCAATGACCCCGCCGCATTCTGGCTGCAAGCTGCCCGGGATATCCATTGGGACAAGGCGCCGCGGATTGCGCTGGATGATTCGCGCAAGCCGCTGTATGGCTGGTTCCCGGATGGCATGCTGAACCTTTCGGCCAATGCGCTGGACCGCCACGTCGAAGCCGGACGCGGAGAGAGCGCCGCCTTGGTCTACGATTCGGCAATGCTGGGCACCGCCACCACCTACTCCTACTCCGAACTGCTGCGCGAAGTGGAAATCTTCGCCGGCGTGCTGGACGGACGCGGCGTGAAGGCCGGTGACCGCGTGCTGGTCTACCTGCCGATGATCCCGCAGGCGGCCATCGCGATGCTTGCTTGCGCACGCCTGGGTGCAATCCACTCGGTGGTCTTCGGCGGCTTCGCGCCCAAGGAACTGGCGGCCCGCATCACCGACTGCGCCCCGGTCGCGATCATTACCGCCTCCGGCGGCATCGAGCCAAGCCGCCGCATCGAATACCTGCCGGCAGTGGCCGAAGCGCTGGGCCTGGCCGAGCCTGCGGTCAGGGACGTGATCGTTGCCCACCGCGATGGCTTCGAGCACGGCCTGGACGAATACCAGGCAAAGCCGGTCAACGGCCAGCAGATCAATTGGCTGGACTGGGAAGAGCAGGCGAAGACCGCCTCGCCGGCCGGGCCGGTCTCCGTGCCATCCACCCACCCGCTCTACGTGCTCTACACCTCGGGAACCACCGGTGCCCCCAAGGGCGTGGTGCGCGACACCGGCGGCTACGCCACGGCCCTGCAGTACTCCATGAACGCGGTTTACGACGTGCATCCGGGAGATACCATGTTCACCGCCTCCGACGTGGGCTGGGTGGTCGGACACTCCTACATCGTCTATGCGCCGCTGATCGCCGGGGCCACCACGGTGCTCTACGAGGGCAAGCCCATCGGGACTCCGGATGCCGGTGCGTTCGGCCGGATCATCGAGGACCACAAGGTCACCACGATGTTCACCGCGCCGACTGCGCTGCGCGCGGTGCGCAAGGCCGACCCGGAAGGCGCGATGATCGCCAGCCACGATCTGTCATCGCTGCGTGCACTGTTCGTTGCCGGCGAGCGGCTGGATCCGGATACCTACCACTTCGCCTCGAAGCTGCTGGGCATCCCCGTGGTGGATAACTGGTGGCAGACCGAAACCGGCTGGCCGATCGCGTCCAACCCGCTGGGCCTGGAAGAGCTGCCTGCCAAGGCCGGTTCGCCCACCACCCCGGTACCGGGGTTCGACGTGCAGATCCGCGATGCGCTGGGCGAGCAGCTCGGCGCGAACCAGGAAGGCAACATCGTTGTCCGGCTGCCCTTGCCGCCCGGCGCCTTGACCACCCTGTGGGGCAACGACCAGCGCTTCATCGACACCTACCTCTCGCAGATCCAGGGGTGCTACCTCACCGGCGATTCCGGCTTCCTGGACGACGACGGCTACCTGTTCGTCATGGGGCGAACCGATGACGTGATCAACGTGTCCGGGCACCGCCTGTCCACCGGTGCCATGGAGCAGGTGCTGGCGAGCCATCCCGCCGTGGCCGAATGCGCGGTGATCGGCCTGGCCGACGCGCTCAAGGGCCAGCGGGCCAGCGGCTATGTGGTGCTCAAGTCCGGTGTGCAGATCCAGGAGGAAACGCTGAAGAAGGAAATCGTCGCGCTGGTGCGCCAGCATATCGGCGCGGTGGCCGACTTCCGCGAAGTCACCGTCGTGGCGGCGCTGCCCAAAACCCGTTCGGGCAAGATCCTGCGCAAGACCATGCGGCAGATTGCCGATGGCAAGGAATACTCGGTCCCGTCGACCATCGAGGACACCGCGGTGCTCGACGAGCTGGTGCCGCTACTGCGTCCCGAAGCCTAGGGGAAACCAGAGCCTAGCTGCGCGAGGCTGCCCGGTATTCGTATTCCGGGCGGCCTCGCGTGCCATGCCGGGGCTGCTTGACCACGGCCTTGACCTCGGCAAGATGCTCCAGATAGCGCCGGGCGGTGACCCGGGAGATACCCAGCTCTTCTCCGAGCTCGGTCGCTGACAGGCAGGTATCGGGCTTGCTGCGCAGATGGTCGGTGATCTGCGCCAGCGTTTCCGGAATCAGCCCCTTGGGCAGGGACGCGGAAGCGCTGGTGGTGCGCAGGGCCGAGAACGCATTATCCAGCGCGGCCTGGCTGGTATCCGGGCCGGTGGAGCTGATCTCGGAAATGAACCGCCGGTGGTTCTCCAATTTCTCGGTGAACGCCGCGAAGGTGAAGGGCTTGATCAGGTACTGGGTGATTCCGGTGGCTACCGCCGAACGCACCACAGCCAAATCCCGCACCGCGGTAATGGCGATGATGTCGGTGGTCAGCCCGCGGCCGCGCATGCGCTTGGCGACGTCGATGCCGTGCAGGTCGGGCAGGGTCATATCCAGCAGGACCAGGTCAAAGGGATCCTGGGCATCGCGGGCCGCGGCCAGGAGCCCGAGCGCCTGCTGGCCGTTGGCGGCAATGGCGCCGGTGGCGAATCCCGGAACGCGGTTGACGTACTTGGCGTGGGAGGCGGCAGTTTGCGGCTCGTCGTCGACCACGAGCACCTTGAAGCTGTGCGAGGCGGTGCCCGGCGGGGGCGTGGCTGCAGGGGATTCGTGCACGGTACCCTCCTGGGCTAGTCGCTAATTCTCAAGGGCAAGGTGACGGTGAAGATTGCGCCGGCATCGTTATCAACACCCATTGTGCCACCTAGCCGCAGCACCGCCTGCTGCACCAGTGCCAGCCCCAGGCCGCGCGGCTGGCCGCCGGCCTTGGTGCTGGCCCCGAAGCGCAGCAGCTGATCGAGGAACTCGGGTTCGATGCCCGGGCCGGAATCGGCCACCGCGATGATCAGCTCGTCATCGGCCGCGGCCACTTCCACCCACACCGTCGCGTCCTGGGTGCCCGCCGAAGCATCCAGCGCGTTATCCAGCAGGTTGCCGACGATGGTGACGATGTCGGTGGCGGCAAAGGCATTGCCCGGAATCATGCCCTGCGCGTTGATATCGAGCTTCACGCCGCGCTCATGGGCTTGGGCGGCCTTGGCCACCAGCAGGCTGGAAAGATAGACGTCGTCGATGGAATGCACGATCGCATCGGTGAGCTTCTGCGAATGCTGGCGGTCATCGACCGCGAAGGCCAGCGCCTTGTCGCTCTGGCCATTTTCGATCAGCGTGGCAATGGTGTGCAGGCGGTTGGCATGCTCATGGGTTTGCGCTCGCAGGGCGGTGGAGAAGGTCTTCAGCGATTGCACTTCGCCGGCCAGTTCCTGCACTTCGGTCAAATCGCGCAGCGTCATGACCTGGCCGGTCACCGGCTGGGAACCGAACCAGCGGGCCGGCAGCCCGCCGCGGCGGGGCAACCGCGCGTTGGTCAGGCGGGCCGGGCCCTGGGAAATGGACAGCACGGTGTGGGTGCCCAAATGGATTTCGTCCTTGCAGCTGCGTCCGGTCGCCATCAGGGTGCGCAGGGTTTCGGGGATCTGCACCTGGTCGAGGTCCAATCCGCCGGAAGGCACCTCCTCGGGGAAGCCGAGCAATCTGGAAGCTTCCTGGTTGTAGAGCACGATGCGGTGCCGCCGGTCCAGCAGGACCAGGCCCTCGCGAACCGAGTGCAGGGCCGAGAAGTAGAAGGCGTAGAGCCGGCGCAGCCCGTGCGGGCCGAAGCCGAGCGTGGCCTGGTTGACGTAGCGGGAGAAGGACCATGAGCTGAAACCCGCCAGCAGCAGGGCCAGCGCCGAAACGGTCATGATCTGCGGAAGTTCGCTGCGGTAGATCGACTCCAGGCTCTCCAGCGTGATGCCCGAAGAGACCATCCCCACCAGCTCGCCGTCGTGGTAGACCGGGGCGATGGTGCGCACCGAAAGGCCCAAGGTGCCCGCGGCCACCTCGTTGTGGGTCTGGCCGGCCAGCGCCTGGTTGATGCTGCCCGAATATCCCTTGCCCAGCTGCTCGGGGTCGGGGTGGGTGACGCGCAGGGCATCGGGGGTCATGATCGTAATGAAATCCACGCCTTGCCCGCGGTCCAGGATCTTGTCGGTGTAGGGCTGCAGCTGCTCGGTGGGGTGATCGCCGGCCAGGGCCTGGGACACGAAAGGATCGTTGGCCAGGGTGATGGAAATCGTGGCCACCGTGGCCTGCTTGTCATCCTGGATCACCTGCGCCTGGTGCTGGTAGGTGGCGACCGCCAGGCCCACGACGACGAAGATGACCACCAGCATCTGGGCGGCGAAGATGACTACCGCCAGGGACCAGCCGTCGCGGCTGAGCGGTGCGGGGGAGGCGGCCTCGCGGGTGGGGCGGGCCAGCGACAGGTCGGTGAAATGATCGGTCACTGCGCTCATCTCCTTGTGCTGCCTGGTCCTTGTACTGTTCACCGCGTGACCAATATGAACGCAATGGAGATGCGGATCACTTCGAACCGCACCATGGATACAGAACGATTCTACGTAATGCCGGCTGTGCAAGGGTGCACGGTTCGGTTCCATGCGCTCACAAGGGTAGGACTACCATGGCTGTCACAGACCAGATGCCGCCGGCAGGCAATTCGCCGCAGGCCGGAACGAAGAAGAAAGACAAGACCCACTGGCTGTACATCATGGTGATTGCCGCCGTGGTGCTCGGCGCAGCGGTCGGCCTGCTGGCCCCGGAGGTGGGCAAGGCCCTCAAGCCCCTGGGCACCGGATTCGTCGCACTGATCAAGATGCTGATCGGTCCAGTCATCTTCTGCACCATCGTCCTGGGCGTTGGTTCCATTGCCAAGGCGGCAACCGTCGGCAAGGTCGGCGGCCTGGCGCTGCTGTACTTCATCACCATGTCCACCTTTGCGCTGGCCATCGGCCTGGTCGTCGGCAACATCATCCACCCGGGTTCGGGTCTGAAGCTCGAGCCGTACGAGTCGGGATCCGGCGGCGGGGAGAACTCCACCGTGGCCTTCCTGCTGGAAATGATTCCGGGCGACATCCCCGTGCTGCCGACCCTGGTGCTGGCCCTGCTGGTCGGCTTCGCGCTGCAGTCCATGGGCAAGTCCGGCGAGCCTGTGCTCAACGCAGTCAAGCACATCCAGGCGGTGGTCTTCCGCCTGATGATGATGATCATGTGGGCTGCCCCGATCGGTGCCTTCGGTGCCATTGCCGCAGTGGTCGGCGCTACCGGCTGGGCCGCCATCGGCTCGATGGCGATCCTCATGGGTGCCTTCTACGTCACCTGCGCGCTCTTCATCGTCGTCGTCCTCGGTTCCCTGTTGCGCCTGGTCACCGGCCTGAACATCTTCCTGCTGCTGAAGTACCTGGCTCGCGAATACCTGCTGATCTTCTCCACCTCATCCTCCGAGTCGGCACTGCCGCGCCTGATCGCCAAGATGGAGCACGCAGGGGTGTCCAAGCCCGTCGTGGGCATCACCGTGCCTACCGGCTACTCCTTCAACCTCGATGGCACCGCCATCTACCTGACCATGGCGGCACTCTTCGTCTCAACGGCCATGGGCATGCCCATGAGCCTGAGCGAGCAGATCGGCCTGCTGGTCTTCATGATCATCGCTTCCAAGGGCGCAGCCGGCGTGACCGGCGCCGGCCTGGCCACCCTGGCAGCCGGCCTGCAGTCGCACCGCCCGGAACTGCTGGACGGCATGGGCGTGATCGTGGGCATCGACAAGTTCATGTCCGAGGCCCGCGCGCTGACCAACTTCACCGGCAACGCCGTGGCAACCTTGCTGATCGGCAAGTGGACCAGGGAGATCGACATGGACCAGGCCAAGGCCGTACTGGCGGGCAGCCTTCCATTCGACGAGAGCAGCGTCGAAGGCCACTAGGACCTTGCTGGAAATCCGTTATCCGACACGTTCGGGTAACGGATTTTCTGCGTCTGGGCGCCTTTGGCAAGATAGGGCCAGCCGGGCGCAGCAGCCAGCAGGCGGAAAGGCATCATGGGTTCAGCGGTACGAGTGTGCTTTGTCGGCGATTCCTTCGTCGCAGGAGTCGGCGATGAAACCCATCGCGGATGGGCGGGGCGGCTGGTCGCCCGGGGAATCGAACGGGGCCATGGGCTCACCGGCTACAACCTCGGTGTTCGCGGCGATACCAGCGCCATGATCCGGCAGCGATTCGAAGCTGAATGCGCCGCACGCTTTCTGCCGGGGGACTACGCGCCAGGCGTGGTGCTCTGCTTCGGGGTCAACGACGTGATCCGCTGGGACGCGAAGCCGCGGGTGGCCGCCGGAGAACGGATCCAGAACCTCGAGGCCATCCTGGATGCGGCAAAGGAACGCAATTGGCCGGTTCTCATGATCGGTCCGCCGCCGATCGCCGATGATGCATTGAACGCGGAACTGCGCGAGCTGGATGCGCAAATGCGGGCACGGTGCGCGTCGAGGAATGTGCCTTATCTAAGCGTGTTCGGGGATCTCGCGGGACATGAGCTGTGGCGCCGCCAAGTGGCCGCCGATGATGGAGCGCACCCGCGCGCAGCAGGCTATGACCTGCTGGCGGGGATGGCCAGCCAGGCTTGGGACCCGTGGCTTGCGGAACTGGGCAGCTAGGCTGGAGCAATGAACGGGACACCGCACCGGCAGCAGTATCGTGCACTGGCAGACGCCGAAGAAGAACTGGTCGAACTCGCCCGGCGGACCATTGAGGCAGCAACCGACGCGCCCGATGGCGGCGACGGAGTGCACACCATGGGTGCCGCGGTGCTGGCTGCCGACGGCGCCATGCACGCGGGCGTGAATTTCTACCACTTCACCGGAGGCCCGTGTGCAGAGCTGGTGGCCTTCGGTGCGGCCCGTGCGGCCGGGGCAAGGGATCCGCAGGTGGTGGTGGCAGTGGGCAACCAGGGGCGCGGCATCAAAAACCCGTGCGGGCGCTGCCGCCAGGTGATGGCTGATAGCTATCCGTGGCTGCGGGTCATCGTCGATACCCCGCACGGGGCGCGCAGCATCGGCATTCGCGAGCTGCTGCCGTTGTCTTTCGACTGGTTGGCCGAGCAAGCCTGAGAGCCTGATGCCCGGCTCAGCGCGAGAGGCCGGGCAAGGGCGAAGCGAGCACCACCCGGTTGCCGTCGGGATCCTGCAGCTGCACGATCCGTGCTCCGCCGCCGGGCTGCGGGCCGTGATGCCCGATGCCCGCATCCAGCAGGCGCGCGGCCTGCGCGTCGAGGTCGGCCACTTCCAGAACCAGCGTGCTGTATCCGGCACGGTCGGGCTCCGCGAAGACCTGGACTCCGAATCCCGGGGCCAGATGCCATTCGAGCAGCCCGTCCATGGGCCGCTGGTCCGGCGCCCGGTTGAAGAGCCGCGCGTACCAGTGCTCGGCTCGGGCCAAATTCGATACCGTGCAATTGCTGAGCATTCCCGTGAACATCTGCCTCGCCCCTTATGCCGCCGGATGCCGGCGCGTGTGGAACCATTCGACCACCGGAATGCGCCAGGATCAAGAACTTATCCGAATAGCCAGCGGATGATCGGGATGGGCACCAGGGCGCTGCCCAGCCGGGGACTCCACGGCAGGATCACCCTCCAGTGCCTGGCCGGTGGCTAGGGCCAGATCGCAGAGGTGGTCAAGCAGTTCGCGTACCGTCCAAGCGGTGCATGGCGCGGGAATCCTGGCTCATGATGATTCCGGTTTTCGGCCCAGAAGCACGCAGGTCAGTGGCCGGCCGCGGTGAGCAGGCGCTGCAGGCGCGGGCCGAACTGGACCTCATGATCCAGAGCCATCAGCTCGTCGATCGACGCGTGCAGCTGTTGCGCAGCGAGAATCGACTGGATGTACTGCCAATAAGCATGCAGCTCCTCGGCCCGTGTCCACCCCGGTGCCGGTTCATCCGGGCCCACCACAACCAACGCGGTTTCGCGGATTCCGGCCGGCGTCACCTGCGCCCATTCTTCGCTGCTGGACCATCCGCGGTCGTCGAGCACCACGATGAATAGCCCGTCGTCCAGTTGGGCCTGGAGGAGCACACGGACCCTTGCCTGCTTGCTGCCTGGCTCGGCTTCCGCCCAGCTGGCGAGCTTTTCAATGGTGCGCATCGCGCCCTTCCCGTAAATGCCAGATTGCGTTCAGCTCGCATACAACATTAGAGCTAAGGTTCAAGGTAAAGGCTCGCCGTGGAAGAACCCAAAAAACCAAGATCTTTTGCTTCGACCGATAACCTTGAAAAGAGCTTACAGCTCGAAGAATCAGGTTTATCGAACGGGAAGTGTGGTTTACCCATCGTGAGCGAGGAACAGGGAAACAAGCACCGCGGAGCGGGGATGCTCAAGGAGCCTCGCCCAGTGGGTCCTACTGGCAAGCCATTGACAGATTTCCCCGTGCCAGCACCGTTGCCATCGCACGGCCCGGCACGCGTGATCGCCATGGTGAACCAGAAGGGCGGCGTTGGCAAGACCACCTCCACCATCAATCTCGCCGCCGCGCTCGCCGAGTACGGCCGCAAGGTGCTGCTGGTGGACTTCGACCCGCAGGGCGCGCTGTCTGCCGGCTTCGGAACCAACCCGCATGAAATGGACATCACCGTCTACAACGTGCTGATGGACCGCAAGGTGAAGATCACCGACGCCATCGTGAAGACCGACGTCGAGAACATCGATCTGCTGCCAGCCAACATCGATTTGTCCGCAGCCGAGGTGCAGCTGGTCAACGAGGTCGCCCGCGAGCAGGTGCTGGAACGTGCGCTGCGCAATGTCATCGACGACTACGATGTGGTGCTCATCGACTGCCAGCCATCGCTGGGCCTGCTGACCATCAACGCGCTCACCGCCGCCCATGGCGTGATCATCCCGCTGACCGCAGAGTTCTTTGCGCTGCGTGCGGTGGCATTGCTGATGGAAACCATCGACAAGGTCAAGGACCGGCTGAACCAGGTGCTGGAGTTGGACGGCGTGGTGGCCACCATGTACGACGCCCGCACCCTGCACAGCCGCGAGGTCATCACCCGGCTGGATGAGGCCTTCGGCGACAAGCTCTTCGAGACCGTCATCAAGCGCACCATCAAGTTCGCCGACGCGAACGTGGCCGCCGAACCGATTACTTCCTACGCCGCCAACCACCCGGGCGCTGAGGCCTACCGCAACCTCGCCCGCGAACTGATTTGGCGTGGTGGTGCCCCGTAATGAGCGCCACGCTCAGCGAAGAAGCCGCCACCGATTCCACCACGCCAGCAGGAGCTGAGCAGGAATCGGCTGGCGGTTTTCGCCTTGCCCTGCAGAATTTCAACGGGCCCTTCGATGTGCTGCTGCACCTGATTACCAAACGCGAGCTGGATATTACCGAGGTCGCGTTGGCAGAGGTCACCGACGAATTCATCGCCTACCTGCGCGAGCTGCAAGCCACCAGTGCCGCCGAGGGGAGCGACGGGATGAAGGTGCTCGATGAAACCACCGAATTCCTCGTGGTCGCCTCCACGCTGCTGGATTTGAAGGCGGCCCGCTTGCTGCCGCGCGGCGAAATGGCCGATGAGGAGGACTTCGAGCTGCTCGAAGCCCGCGACCTGCTTTTCGCGCGGCTGCTGCAGTACAAGGCCTTCAAGCAGGCCGCCGAGTTCTTGGGCGAACGCTACGGAATCGAGGGAGCGCGCCATCCCCGCGAAGTCTCGCTGGAACCGCAGTTCGCTGCCCTGCTGCCGGAACTGGTGTTCAGCATCGGGCCCGACGCCTTGGCCGCGATGGCGGCCAAGGCGCTGGCGCCGAAGCCGGAACCGGAAACAGAGGTCGGCATCGGGCACCTGCACGGGGCGAACGTCACCATTGCCGAGGAAGCCGATGCGATCACCGCCCTGCTCGAAGCCCGCGGCACGCTGGCATTCACCGAGCTGGTGGCAGACGCGGATGCGCAGCTGGTGGTGGTCGTGCGTTTTCTGGCATTGTTGGAGATGTTCAGGCAGAAAGCCATTAGCTTTGCGCAGGAAGATCCGCTCGGCCCGCTGCTGATCTCGCTGGTCCAGGAGTCCAGTTTCGATGCGCAGGCCGTGCAAGACGACTACGAGGGGAGTGGTGGTGAGGTGGATCATGAGTGAGATTGCACCCATTGACCAGCTGCCAGGAGGCCTGGAATCGGGCCTTGAAGCGGTGCTGATGGTCGCCGATATCCCCGTATCTTCGGCGCGTTTGGCCGAAATCTTCGAAGTCCCCACCGCCAGGGTTGCCGCCGCTTTGGAGACCCTTGCTACCGAGTATGATAGTAAGGATCGCCCGCGCGGATTTGAACTGCGTCGCGTCGCCTCCGGGTGGCGCTTCTATTCGCGGGCCGATTACGCCGATTTCGTCTCCAGTTATGTGCTCGACGGGCAGACAGCACGCCTGTCACAGGCCGCCCTAGAAACCCTGGCTGTCATCGCTTACCGACAGCCGGTCTCGCGTGGACGTATTTCGGCGATTCGAGGTGTCAACGTCGATTCAGTGGTGCGCACGCTGCTCACCCGCGGATTGATCACGGAGTATCCGGAAGTTGGGGATGGCGGAGCGACGCTGTACCAAACCACCGAATACTTCCTGGAACGACTGGGACTGGGCTCGCTTGATGAGTTGCCTGCGCTGTCCCCGTATCTTCCCGGGGTGGCCGACCTCGAATCGCTCGATTCGGCAACCTACGACGACTAGGTAGCTGCCAGCCGGCAGCTACAACGGACCAACCACGCGTGAAGCCCCAAGACTGGCGGGCTCGCGCAGCGAACACGTAACAGCAAGGGACACAGGCAAGCATGAGCAGGGGACCATCCTCAGGCCGCAACGATCGCGGCAACAATTCAAACTTCGGCGGCAAGCCAGCAGGCGGCCGCGGCACTACCGGCGGCAAGGCCTACGGCAAGCCAGGCGGTGCAGGCCGCACCGGTGGCAAGTCCTTCGGCGAGAAGCCATTCGGCGAGAAGCCGTATGGCAAGTCCGCCTCGGGCAAGCCAGGGGAAAAGTCGAATTCGGCCAAGCGCAACACCGCAGCACCGCGCAAGAACTCCGAGCGTGCTTTCGGCAAGGAACGCTTCGGCAACTCCGTGCCGACCAACTATGCGCGCCCGACCCAGCGCGCCCGCGCCCAGGCTCGTGCCGAAAGCCAGGCAGCTCGCGAGATCAACGGCGAGCAGCAGGACGGCATCCGCCTGCAGAAGGCCATGGCCAACGCCGGGGTGGCCTCGCGCCGCGTCTGCGAGGAGATGATCCTCGAAGGCCGCGTCGAGGTCAACGGCAACCTGGTCGTCGAGCTGGGTTCGCGCGTGGATCCAGCCAAGGACCGCATCCACGTCGATGGCATGCGCATCCAGATGAACCAGGCAAACCGCTACTTCGTCTTCAACAAGCCGAAGCACGTGATGTGCACCATGGATGACCCGGAGGGCCGCCGCACCATCGCCGACTACTTCAAGAACGAGCACCACTCGCTGCGCTTGTTCCACGTTGGCCGACTGGACTACAAGACCGAAGGCGTCTTGATCCTGACCAACGACGGCGAGCTGGCCAACCGCCTGCAGCACCCGAAGTACGAAGTCCCCAAGACCTACCTGGTGCAGATCCCCGGCCCGCTGCCGCGTGCGGTAAGCAACCAGCTGCGCGAGGGAATCAAGCTCGAAGATGGCTGGATCAAGGTCGATGACCTGAAGATCATCGCCACCACCCCGAAGCACGTGATGGTCGAGGTGACCCTGCACTCGGGCCGCAACCGCATCGTGCGCCGCATGTTCGACGCCGTAGGCCACCCGGTCCAGCGCCTGGTGCGCGTTGCCGTGGGTCCGGTGCTGCTGGGCGACCAGAAGCAGGGCACCATCCGCTCCCTGGGCAACCAGGAAGTCGGGCACCTCATGGCCATGGTGGGGATGTAGCCCATGGCGTCTTCTCACCTTGCAGGCCCGGTGCTGGTCATCGGCACCGGCTTGCTGGGCACCTCGGTGGGATTGGGCCTGCGCGCCAAGGGCGTGCACGTCTACCTGTCGGATATTTCGCCGACCGCTGCCGGAGTAGCCCAGGACATTGGCGCCGGGGTGCTGCTGGAGCACCAGCAGATCGCCCCGGAACTGGTCGTGATCGGTGCTCCACCGGATGTCACCTCCGCCCTGGTGGGCGACGCGCTGCTGGCCTATCCGAACGCGGCCGTGGTGGACATCGCCAGTGTCAAGGGCTCGATCCTGGCCGGCGTGCTGGCGGACGAGCGGCTGGGCGAGGCCGAGACTTCCCGCTATGTGGGGACGCACCCGATGGCGGGCCGGGAGAAGTCCGGACCGGCCGCGGCCCGTGGCGAATTGTTCACCTCCATGCCGTGGGTCATCTGCGCCCATGAAGGCGCGCAGGCTTCGCGGGTCAAAGCCGCCGAATCCCTGGCCATCGACCTGGGTGCGACCATGTACCGGATGAGCGTGGCCGAGCACGATGAGTCCGTCGCGCTGATCAGCCACTTCCCGCAAGCGGCCAGCTCGATGATCGCCTCGCGCCTGCTGAACGCCGAAAGCCACCAGCTGGCCTTGGCGGGCAACGGGCTGCGCGACACCACGCGCATCGCGGCCAGCGACGAGAAGCTCTGGATCCAGATCTTCTCGCACAATGCCGCCGCACTGGTGCCGATCCTGACCGGGATGAAGGAAGATCTGGACCGGCTGATCAGCACGCTGCAGAACCCGCAGGGCCCCGGCGCGCTGCTGGACCTCTCGCAGCTGATGACCGAAGGCAACGCCGGCAAGGCCCGGATTCCGGGCAAGCACGGCGCACCGCCGCAGGCGTTCGCGTTGGTCACCGTCGTGATCGATGACCGGCCGGGGCAGATCGCCCAGTTGCTGACCGAAATCGGCGACGCGCAGATCAACATCGAGGATTTGCGCATGGAGCACTCCGCGGGCCATCAGGTCGGCATGGTGGATGTTTCGGTCGTGCCCGGCCGGCGCGATGAATTGATAGATGTATTGACCAAGAACGGATGGAAGGTAGCCCAGTGAGCACCTTGAACAACGACAAGCTGGTTATTGCCATCGACGGCCCTAGCGGCTCCGGCAAGTCCTCGGTCTCCAAGGCCGTCGCCCGCAAGCTGGGCGCAGCCTACCTGGACACCGGCGCCATGTACCGTGCGATCACCTACTCGGTGCTCGCCGATGGCACCGATCTGTCCAACGCCGAGGCCATTGCCCAGGCCGTGCGCGATGCCAAGCTGTCCATCTCGGTCGATCCTGATGCTGAACTGGTTGAAATCGGCGGTGTAGACGTGACCGCGGCAATCCGCGAACCACGCATCTCCGAGCAGGTTTCCACCGTTGCCACCAATCTGGACGCGCGTGCCGAACTGGTCCGCCGCCAGCAGGAAATCATTGCGGCCAACACCCGCATCGTGGCCGAAGGCCGCGACATCACCACCGTGGTCGCCCCGGATGCCGATGCGCGCATCCTGCTGACCGCATCGGAAGAAGCCCGCCTGCGCCGCCGCGGCCTGCAGCTGGGCGGATCGCAGAACGAGTCGCAGCTGGCTACCCAGGTGCTGGCGCGCGATGCGAAGGACTCCACCGTGGTGAACTTCACCCAGGCTGCCGACGGAGTAATGACCGTAGACTCCTCGGACCTGGATTTCGAGCAGACCATCGACGCAGTGCTTGACGCAGTCGGCACTGCAACGAAAAACTAGCCTAAAGCTGGTGCCCATCCTCGGCGAGAGCCGATGAAGATTACGATCGCTGTGAAGGGAAAATCATGAGCGAGAACAACTCCACCCACGACGAGGAATACATCCCCGTTGGAGACGACGATATCGCCGAGCGCCTGGCCGAACTGAGCGAGGAAGAGGCCGCGGTTCGCGCCCAGGCCCTGCTCAGCGGACTGGAAGACTACGAACTGGACGAAGAGGACTCCGCCCTGCTTGCAGGCCTGGATAGCTTCGATGACGACGATGAAGACGTTGTCATTCCGCCGGTCCTGGCTGTTATCGGACGACCTAACGTCGGCAAGTCCACCTTGGTCAACCGCATCCTGGGCCGCCGCGAAGCGGTAGTCGAGGATACCCCGGGCGTCACCCGCGACCGCGTGTCCTATTCCGCCGAGTGGGTGGGACGCCCATTCACCATCGTCGATACCGGTGGCTGGGAGCACGATGCAAAGGGCATCCACGCCTCGGTTGCCGACCAGGCCGAAATTGCCGCCGACGTCGCTGACGCCATCCTCTTCGTGGTCGACTCCCACGTGGGCGCGACCGCAACCGACGAGGCTGTGGTGAAGATGCTGCGCAAGAAGGGCAAGCCGGTCTTCCTAGTGGCCAACAAGGTCGACGACTTCAACCAGGAAGCCGAAGCCGCCGCGCTGTGGGGACTGGGATTCGGCCAGCCATGGCCAGTCTCGGCCCTGCACGGCCGCGGCACCGCCGACCTGCTGGACGCTGTCATGGAGAAAATGCCGGCCCATTCGGCTTTCGGCGGCATGATCCCATCGGGCGGTCCGCGCCGCATTGCGCTGATCGGCCGTCCGAATGTGGGCAAGTCCTCGCTGCTGAACAAGGTGGCCGGCTCCGAGCGCGTAGTTGTCGACGATCTGGCCGGCACCACCCGCGATCCCGTGGACGAACTTGTCGAGCTGGGCGGCGAAGTCTGGCGCTTCGTGGATACCGCCGGTATCCGCCGCCGCCAGCACATGGCCGTCGGCTCGGACTACTACGCGTCGTTGCGTACCCAGACGGCGCTGGAGAAGGCCGAAGTCGCCGTCATCCTGCTGGCTGCCAATGAAACCATCTCCGAGCAGGACGTGCGCATCATCCAGCTGGCCATCGAAGCCGGCCGCGCGATGGTCATCGTCTACAACAAGTGGGATGAGGTGGATGAGGATCGCCGCTACTACCTGGACCAGGAGATCGAGCGCGACCTTGCCCATATCGAGTGGGCACCGCGCGTGAACATCTCGGCGAAGACCGGCTGGCACAAGGACAAGCTCGTTCCCGCACTGAATACCGCGCTGGAATCCTGGGACAAGCGCATTCCAACGGGCAAGCTGAACGCCTTCCTGGGCGAACTTGTCGCAGCCCACCCGCACCCGGTGCGCGGCGGCAAGCAGCCACGCATCCTGTTCGGCACCCAGGCTTCGGCCCGTCCGCCGCGCTTCGTGCTGTTCACCACCGGCTTCCTGGATCCAGGCTACCGCCGCTTCATCACCCGGCGGCTGCGCGAAACCTTCGGTTTCGAAGGAAGCCCCATCGAGGTTTCGATGCGAATCCGCGAGCGCCGCGGACGCAATCGCTAAATTTCGAATTTAGCCCTTCACTTGGTGTAGGCTAATAAAGGAGCTTTTCGCAGACGGCACCCTTGGTTCTCACGACTTGGGGATAACGGCTGCGAGGGCATCGGGCTATGGCGCAGCTTGGTAGCGCGCCTCACTGGGGGTGAGGAGGTCGCAAGTTCAAATCTTGTTAGCCCGACGATCCAATCGGAAAACCCCGTCGAGAGTTTCTCTCGGCGGGGTTTTGCCGTGCCTCCCCAGAATTCCACACCCACGGCGAAGATCCGGAAGATGGTCCAATGCAACGCAGATTCCAGCAGGTCGATGTCTTCGGCGCCACCCCGTACAAGGGCAACCCGCTAGGCGTGGTGCTCGACGGGCAGGGCCTGGATACCGAGTCGATGCAGGACTACTCGCTCTGGTCCAATCTCTCCGAGGTCACCTACGTACTGCCGGCCAGCGATGAGCGGGCCGACTACCGTTTCCGCATCTTTGCGCGCGAACGCGAATTCCCATTTGCCGGCCACCCTGCCTTGGGCACAGCGCGTGCCTGGCTGCATGCCGGGGGAGTGCCGCAGGATCCGAAGCAGCTGGTCGTCGAGTGCGAAGCTGGTTTGGTACCGATCAGGATCGAAGGTGAAACGCTTTCCTTTGCTTCGCCGCCGGCTGTTCGAACCGGTGCAATTGCGCCGCACGAACTGACGGAAATGATCCAGATCCTGGGCATTGAGCCCGAGCAGATTGTGGATTCGCAGTGGACGGACAACGGGCCGGGGTGGGCCGCAGTGCTGCTGGAAAACTCGCAGCAGGTTTTGGACATCGCACCGCGGATCCCCAATAGGCCAGGACGCTGGAAAATCGGGGTCTTCGGCGCACTGCCGCAGTCGTCGGCACCGGAAAAATTCGAAGTCCGAGCTCTGGCCATCGAAAACGGGGGCTTGCGCGAGGATCCGGTCACCGGAAGCCTGAATGGAGCGGCCACGCAATGGCTGATGGCCGCCGGGCACGCCACCGCCCCACTGGTCAACCGGCAGGGTGCGAAAGTCGGGCGCGATGGGCATGTGCATCTGGACTTGGCCGACGGCCAGCTTTGGGTTGGCGGGGCCGCGAACGTCCTGATTGAGGGCATCATCGAGCTGTAGTGCGCAAAACCTTGCCTGTTGTGATGGCTTGGGCTTAGCCTTGAATGGTGGGAACGTTAATTCATGGAGTCCATTTCCTCTAGGCGGTAACCAGTGTCGAGCTTCGCTCCGCTGACGCCATCTTCATTGCACCTTTGTGGTGCCCGCCAACCACCAGCACCGCACCGGCCCTGATTACTCGGCGAACCGGTGCTAGGCAGGAAACTCCCATGACCCAGTCCCAAAATATCCACCAGTCTTCCCAGCATGAGCGCGAAACCGAACCGGACTACGTATGCTCATTGCAAGGCATCGCAGTCAGTTTCGGCGAACGGGATGTGCTGACCGGCATCGACCTTGCAATTTCAGGTACCGACCGCATCGCAGTACTTGGCGATAACGGTTCGGGAAAATCCACGCTGATGCGCGTGATTGCAGGGAATCTCGAACCCGACCACGGGCAGCGGAAGATGAACGCGCCCGGTGCCGTTGCCTACGCTGCGCAGAACCCGAGCTTCGCTGCGAACATGAGCGTGCAACAGGTGATCGATTCCTATCATCGGCGCTTCCGTGAACTGGAAGGCTTGATGCGCGTCGTCTCGGCCAAGCTCGAAGATGCTCCAGAACCTGTCGCCGAACGTTTGATGAAGCAGCTGCAGCAGGTTACCGACCTGTATGAGGCGGCCGACGGCTATTCGCTGGCTCCGCGCCTGGATAGCGCCTTGGAGCAGCTGGGCCTAGGAGATCTGGATCGCCAGCGCCTTGTGTCCCAACTTTCCGGTGGGCAGCGATCCCGGCTGTCGCTGGCCTGTGTCCTGTGTTCGGGTGCGCAATTGCTCCTGCTCGATGAACCAACGAACGACCTGGACGAGGCGGCCATGAACTGGCTGGAGCGCACCCTGGATAAGCATCGCGGTGCGCTGGTGCTGATCAGCCATGACCGGATGTTCCTCAAGCGTTTTGCCCGATCCATCGTTGAGGTTGCCGACGGGTCGGTCGCGCATTACGGCAATGGCTATGACGGTTATCTGCATGCCAAGGAGCAGGAGCGCATCGCGATCCGCGTCGCCTACGAAAATTGGGTGCAGGAGCTTGAGCGTTCACAGAACTTGGTTGATAAGTATGCTTCACGCGTCAGCGCCATTCCGCGCAAGCAGGAGAAATCCAGTTTTGGACATGGAAATTTCCGGGCCCGCGATTCCAGCCATGGGTCGACCTCCAAGATCCGCCAGGCAAAATCCCGAATCGAAGACCTCGAAACCCACCGGGCACCCGAGCCGGCTGCTGAGCTGTCGTTCTTGATGCCCGGCAGCACCCAGGACCAGGCTGGTGGCGAAACCTTGCTGCAGGTGATGAACGCCTGGCGCGGCTCGGATCCGAAACTGTCCACGCCACGCTTCGACATCAAGCTCGGCGAGCGCTGGCTAGTCACCGGCCCCAATGGTGCTGGCAAATCCACATTGCTCAAAATGCTCGCCGGAGAACTGGAATGCGCCGAGGGGAAGATCGAGCGCGCTGCCAACTTGCACTGCGGTTGGCTCCGCCAGGAAGTCGGAATTTTTCCTGGCAGCACCCTGGTTGAAGCCTTCGCCGCGGCCACCGGCCAGTATGTCCAGGACGCCGGTGCGTCCCTGGCCCAGCTGGGCCTGTTTTCGCCGCAGGATTTCCTGCGGCACCCCATGGCGCTTTCGGTAGGCCAGCGCCGCCGCCTGGAACTGGCTATTGCGGTCAGCACCAAAGCGCAGATGCTGTTCCTGGACGAGCCGACGAACCATCTCTCACCGGCCTTGGTGGAGCAGCTGGAGTCAGCGCTGGCGGAATATCCGGGCGCCGTGGTCACGGTCAGCCACGACCGGCGCTGGCAGCAGAAAATGCGCGAGCATTCGGTGGTGCATCGGCTCGGGGTGGAAGCAGGACGCGTCGAGCTGATCAGGTAGCGCTGGAGTTCTGGCTTCTCAAGTTCAGTCCGCCATCAAACAGGTGCTGCGGGTCAGTTCTCTCGGACAGGGCACGCAGCCGGGTTCCGGTCTGCCCAGGCCAGGCGAGCTCGGCAGCCGAACGGCGAACGTCCGAAGAGTAGGCGCCGTACGCGCCGGTGCCCAGAACCTGCAGGGCAGCGAACGACTGGTCCTGCTCGGCGATGCCCAACGGGTGGATCCAGGTAGCTGCCAGCACTTCTTGATGCCGCGACCCCCAGGCGGTGGCGTGGGCCGGAACCCGGGCTACGGCACCGCCCAAGGCCCGCAATTCGCCGACCAGGCTGGCCCGATGGGCCAATGACTGCGCCATGGCATCGCCCAACTGCTCATCCGCCTGATCGACCAGGACATCACGCATTTTGATGCGCTGCTGACCGGCATGCGGCGAATTCGGGGCTGGCACGATCAGCGGATAAGGCACTAGCTCGGTGCGCGAATCGTGAAGTTGGGCCAGGCCCAGGGCCTCGCGCAAGACCGGTGCTGCCTGGTCCTGGCCATCATTCGCGAGGGAGCGGATCGGGAACCATCGGCGATCCTGCGATTTGCCGCGGATTGCGCTGCCACGGCCAGCATCATCCGCCCCTATCTGTCGGCCACCAAATGGAAGCCGTGGCTGGTCGGAGATATCTCGTCCTCGCGCGACTTGGAGATTGGCGGGAAGTTCAACGCGGTGCACGGAGCCTATGGGCGTTCGCAACTTAATGAAGAGCAGATGCTGGAGTATGCCGGACCCGAGTGGGAGCATCGGTAGCAGCTGGCATCAGTGATGGGCCCCGGCGCGAGGTTATTGCGCCGGGGCTTCTGCCCATCTGCGGCTTAGGGTGGCCGGCGCAGCGTGCGTGAACTTGTGCCTGAGCTCACAGATTGTATATGATTAGTGTGCGATAAAAGATCATGCAGTTCTAATATCGAACATCATATTTATTGACTGAGGTCATCACAGGGAATTGGGGGATGAAACGGTGCAGTTTCACCACAACGGATACATTTCAGCCGATCCACGGGTGCAGCCAGCGGCTGGCGTGGGCATAAACCGTCCCATGGAGATGCCCGATGTCATGGATGTGCTGATCGTCGGTGCCGGTCCCGCAGGCATCATCACCGCCGCCCAGCTTTCCCAGTTCCCTGATGTGCACACCCGCATCATCGACCGACGGCCCGGCCGCCTGGAAATCGGCCAGGCCGACGGGATCCAGTCACGCACGGTGGAGACGTTCCAGGCTTTCGGTTTTGCCGAGCGCATCACCGCCGAGGCCTACATCATCAAGGAAACCACCTTCTGGAACCCTGATCCGCAGAACCCGGATCAGATCATCCGCACCGACCGCACCGCCGATGATCCAACCGGCGTCAGCGAATTCCCGCACCTCGTGGTCAACCAGGCGCGCGTTATCGACTATTTCGCTGATTTCGCGGCGAACTCCCCAGCTCGCACCGTCCCGGACTACGGGTGGGACTTCAAGGAACTGGTCGTTGAAGACGGCGAAGAGTACCCGGTGAAGGTCACCCTGATCGGCTGCGGCGAGAGCAATGACGGCATTGAGCGTGTAGTGCGTGCCAAGTACGTGGTCGGTTCCGATGGGGCCAGAAGCAATGTCCGCCGCTCGATCGGCGCGAAGCTCTCCGGTGACAAGGCCAATCACGCTTGGGGCGTCATGGACACCCTGGGCCTGACCAACTTCCCGGATGTGCGCACCAAGTGCGCCATCCATTCCAAGGCTGGTTCGATCCTGCTGATTCCGCGCGAAGGCGGGCAGCTCTTCCGCCTCTACGTCGACCTGGGTGAAGTTCCGGAAGGGGATAACGGCAAGGTCCGCGAGACTCCGCTGGAAGAAATCATCGAGCGCGCCAAGGCGATTTTGAATCCCTATACCCTCGAGGTCAAGGACGTCGCGTGGCACAGCGTCTACGAAGTAGGCCACCGGCTGGCTGACCGCTTCGATGATGTGCCGGTTGAAGAGATCGGTACCCGTGAGCCGCGCGTGTTCATTACCGGCGACGCCTGCCACACCCACTCGGCCAAGGCCGGCCAAGGCATGAACGTCTCCATGCAGGACGGGTTCAACCTGGCCTGGAAGATCGGCTATGTGCTCTCGGGCCAAGCTCCGGAAAGCCTGCTGCGCACCTACTCGGACGAGCGCAAGGTGATCGCCAAGGACCTGATCGACTTCGACAAGAAGTGGTCCTCCATCATGGCTGCTACTGCGAAGGAGCTTGAAGGCCAAGAAGGCGTTGCCGAGTTCTATGTACGCACGGCCGAATTCCCTGCCGGCTTCATGACCGAGTACGCGGCATCTGCGCTGGTCGCCGGCAAGGAGCACCAGGAGCTGGCCGCCGGATTCCCCGTGGGCAAGCGCTTCCGCTCTTCGGAAGTCATGCGCTTGGCCGATGCCAACCCAACGCACCTGGGCCACCACCATCGTGCCGACGGCCGCTACCGCATCTACGTCTTTGCTGATCAGCAGCCGGTGGGAGAGTCCCAGAAAATTGCCGCCTTGTCGAGTTGGCTGCTGGAGAATGAGCGCTCGCCACTGGTTCGCTTCACGCCGAAGGGTGCCGACGCCGACGCGCTGTTCGATGTCAAGGTGGTCTACCAGCAGGACTACACCACGATGAACGTGAATGACGCGCCGAAGGTGTTCCGTCCGGACACCGGCGTGTTCGGCCTGATGGATTACGAGAAGGTCTACACCGCATTGGACGGCTCGGACATCTTCGAGGAGCGCCAGATCTCCCGCGATGGCGCGATCGTGATCGTCCGTCCGGATATGTATGTTGCCAGCATCCTGCCATTGGATGCGGCCAACGAGCTGGCCCGTTTCTTCGAGCCGATCCTGCTGGAGCAGAACTAGTAGCGCCCTCGCTCCACATATCACCGATGGCACCGCGAGTATCTCGCGGTGCCATCGGTTTCCCTGCGCAGGGCGTCGCGTGGAAGTGCGGAATATTTTTCGGCGCAACGTGGTTGAACCACCAAGGGACAGGACTTCGATGAAAGGTGCCACGGTGAGCCAGGAATTCAGCTTTGACCTTCAGCAGGTGGTCGATTCGGATATGGTGTGTGCCGACGGCGTGTGCTTCGTGCCGCCTACGGACCAGAGAGCTGATCGAGCAGATAGTCACGCAACACCACAGCATGATTAGCCTGCTCATTTTTTGCTCCGTAGACCAAAGTGACCACGGGATGCTGGTCCAGTACTTCCAGAAAGCCATCGACAGCGGGGTTCTGATCTAGCTCGGCGCGATAGTGCTGCGCAAATTCGCCAAAGCGGTCGGCATCGTGATCCCAGCCTTTGCGAAGCCCGGTGCTCGGTGCCAAGGCCTTGGCCCAGTGATCCAGCTGAAGGGCAGCCTTGCTCTTCCCGCGCGGCCAGAGCCTGTCAACCAGGATCCTGTAGCCGTCCTCGACGCTGGGCGCGGTATACGCGCGTTTGAGAAGTATCTTCGTCATGATTCACCTGAAAGTTCCTGAATTCTCATTGCATCGCCTCCATCTGTGGGAAAGGATCGAAGTGCAGGGGCTGCCAAGCCATCATCGTCTCTCTTGGCATCTTGCCACACTGGCAATCCCTTGCAGCGGAAAATATGTACTTTTCTGTTATCAGTTGGGCAGTGAGTAGGCTAATCTGTAAATAGTTTGGTATTACTGACTGTGCCAACACAGAACTCAAGGTCGTCACGCACGAACTGTTAACAGAATTTTCTGGAGGACCCCATAATGTCGGAACATCGGCCGGTTGACCCGCACAACGAGTCTGCCTCTGAGACGACCAATATCGCTCTTCCTGCGGTGCACAAGGGTGCTGAACCTTCGGTCATCTACACCCTGAGTGAGGATGAGAAAAACGCAGTTAACGCCCTGCCAGCTGGTTCTGCGCTGCTGATTGCCCATTCCGGACCAAACAAGGGCGCACGCTTCTTGCTGGACACCGACGAGAGCATCGCAGGCCGCCATCCAAACGCGGATATCTTCCTGGACGATGTGACCGTTTCGCGTCGGCATGCCAAGTTCTCCCGAACGGACGCGAGGTTCACGCTCAGCGACATCGGATCGCTGAATGGTACCTACATCAACGGCGACCGTATCGACGAGATCCCGTTGAGCACTGGTGTTCAGGTTCAGATCGGCAAATTCCGCCTGAATTTCTACCAAAGCGTTCCGAACCTTTAAACTAGTAGAGTTCGAGGTTTTGTCCGCCGGCGTCTGGCACGCCGACATATCCATACATCCGAGGTGTAGACCCTTTGCCGATCTTTGACGCAGCCCGCAGCCCACGTCTCGAGGCTCAACGCCACGAGACCTTCCGGCAGGCCGCGCTGAATATCGGCGAGGTGCTCTCGGAACTCAAGGATGAGTTCCCACGTGTCACTGCGTCCAAGATCCGCTTCCTGGAAGACAAGGGACTGATCATCCCGCAACGTACCTCCGCTGGATATCGAAAGTACTCCGCGTCGGATGTGAGCCGCTTGCGTTTCATCCTTTCGGTTCAGCGCGACCAGTACCTGCCGTTGAAGGTCATCAAGGACCATCTCGACTCGGTGGATCGCGGTGAAGCGCCAGCAGCATTGCCTGGGGGAGCCCCGGTGGCGCCACAGGCGGTCAACGATGACATGGCTGAGGCCGTGGAGCGCAAAACCCGTTCGGTGTCCTTGGCTGAACTGCAGGGGCTGACCGGTGCCAGCGAGGAGCTCGTTGGCGAATTGATAAAGTTCGGCTTGATCGAACCGGTTGCTGGCCTGTTCGACGCCAACAGCATCAAGGTCACCAAATCGGCCGTTCAGCTGGCGGGCCATGGCGTTGAACCTCGCCACCTGCGGCAGTTCCGTACCGCAGCTGATCGCGAGTTCTCGCTGATTGAATCGATTGTCGGCAACGAACTGAAGAAGCCTGAAGTCTCCGCTCGTGCCCGCGCTGCGGAAGAGGCCCAGGAAATCTCGCGCCAGTGCCTGGAAATTCACGAGGCCCTGGTGCAACGTGCTATTTCCCAACTGGATCGCTAGGCTGAATTCGAACAGGCAACAACAACTCTAAGGGGCTAGCATGCTGGAACTGGAGTTTGCCGGAATCCGTATTCAATTGCCGGCGAATCAGCCGCTGTTGCTGCTCAGATACCCTGAGCGTAATCTCTACCTTCCGCTGTGGATAGGTGCGCCCGAAGCCTCGGCCATCGCAATGTCTGAACAAGGGCTCACTCCGCCTCGGCCGATGACCCATGATCTGCTGCTCAGCGTCATTGAAAGCATGGACGTGAAGCTTGAGCGGATCGAAATAGTCTCGGTAAACAATGCCGTGTTCGTCGCGGAGCTTGTCCTTTCCAACGGCAAACGCGTAGATTCCCGTTCCTCGGATGCCGTCGCCCTTGCCGTGCGCGCCCAGTGCCCGATCATGTGCGCCGAGCACGTCCTGGAAGAAGCTGGCGTGGCCATCGAGAATGAAACTGGCGGCGAAGAGGCACCCGAAGAGCAGTTGCGCGAATTCCGTGAATTCTTGGACAATATTGATCCAGAAGATTTTTCTTCGTAGATATCGCGCGTTTGGTTTCAGTGGAATATTGGCCTTGAATTGGGTAATTCCCCAAGCCTGCGCGACACGCCTTAAAGTTAAGCTTGAAGGTCTTTGACCATTAGTCGTTATCGCCGTACCGTCTTTGCATAGGGACATTTAAAAAGAGCTGTTTTTTGATGGTCATCACTCGCATCTGCGCGGTTCTCATTCGGTCCCTGGATACTCGTTTAGGAACGTGCTGACACGCAAGGAGCAATTGGATGGAGTCTCGCCAGACTGGGCCTCACTATGGGGTCGACGGTGGCAACAAGCAATCCAGCACCCAGGGACTGCTCTTCACCGATGACCTGCCTGAGCTGGATGAACATGCCGGCTACCGCGGTCCAATTGTGTGCAAGGCAGCCGGCATTACCTACCGCCAACTCGACTACTGGGCACGTACTGGCCTGGTAGAGCCGGCAGTGCGCGGAGCCAAGGGATCCGGCAGCCACCGCCTTTATTCATTCCGGGATATCCTCGTGCTCAAGGTTGTCAAGCGGCTGCTGGACACCGGAGTATCCCTGCAGCAGATCCGTTCGGCCGTTTTGCACCTGCGTGAACGCGGCGTTGAGGACCTTGCCCAGATCACGTTGATGAGCGATGGAGCTTCGGTCTACGAATGCACCAGCGCCGACGAGGTCATTGACCTTGTCCAGAAGGGCCAGGGCGTATTCGGCATCGCCGTAGGCCGTGTTTGGCGCGAGGTGGAAGGTTCCCTTGCCCAGCTGCCTTCAGAGAGCTCTGTGCAGCAGACCCTGCCAGAAGATGAATTGGCTGCCCGTCGGGCTGCCAAGGCGGCGCGCAACGTCGGCTAGGGCCGGCAGATAATTCAAGAGCTTAAGCAATTGACCGGATCTTCCTTGAAGGAAGATCCGGTCAATTGCTTAAGCTGCTATCCGTATCCGGGCCTAGGTGTTGTTCGGGCCTGCTGCGGACATGACTTCCTTGAGCAACGCGTCGAACTGCGCCAGCATCGGAGCAGTAGCCTTGGAAGGCCACTGGTGCACCGAGTACGCGGCACCTTGGATCTGCTGCCATTCCGGGTGTTCGGGAATCTCGGGCTTGACCATGGAGTCGCCGAACATCTGGCGCATTTCGCCCAAACGGAAGGTATGCTCCGCGGAGTCCTTGCGGACGCGGTTGGCGACAACACGTACCGGTCCCAGGGAAGGAGCGAATTCACGGCGGAAGAGTTCCAATGCGCGCTGGGTGCGCTCGGTGCCGGCCACGGAGAACAAGCTGGGTTCTGCCACTAGCACGAGCTGATCCGACGCGCTCCATGCCATGCGGGTCAAGCCGTTCAGCGATGGCGGGCAGTCGATGAGAACCAATTGGTAACCGCTGGTGCGGCTCAGAAGCTGGGAGAGGCGGCGTAGGTCGCGGGTCCGCAGATCTGGTCGATCGTAGATGCCGGTGAATGCGTCGCCAACGGCAACATCGAGCACTGGAATGCGGGTACGGGATTTCTTCTCTGCTGCCTTGGACTGCCAAGCGCTGGCGACAACCTGATCTTGCAGACGGGCGCGACGAGCGTTCTTGAGCATTTGCCCAATTGGCTGCTTCCCATTAGCCCGGACTCCAAGGCCAGTGCTGGCATCCGCATGGGGATCCAGGTCAATGACGAGAGTCGGAATGCCGGCGGCAAGTGCTGCTGAAGCCAATCCGAGTGTCACGGAGGTTTTTCCTACGCCACCCTTGAGGCTGCTGATGCTCACTACGTGCACGGACCAGACCACGCCTTTCACTGTTCGTTAGTTTAAACGTCCCACCGAATTTTTAGTCTCTCATCATCATAGTGTGCCGAGCCGTGTTTCTCCGACTTTGCAACGTCAGTTTTTGCCATTAGGCACAAGTTAGTGATTAAAACTTCAAAGATCCAATTATTTCATGTGGTCTGACCACAAGGCGAAATGTTTGGACGTTCTGGAGAATCCCCGTGTAGTCTGTTTCACAGAAGTGGCAAATGCTAGCTGCTTTTCGAGACCCGACACGCTGGGATGGCGGGCCTGCACCTGAGGGGAACAGTCCTGATTGTGCCGTTGAACCAGCGTGTACAGATTCGATGTAGGGACACTATGTTTGAAAAGATCTTGGTCGCCAACCGCGGTGAGATTGCGATTCGCGCTTTCCGCGCCGGCTACGAGCTGGGCGCAAAGACCGTTGCTGTCTACCCACATGAGGATCGCAATTCGATCCACCGTCAGAAGGCCGCAGAGGCCTACCAGATCGGCGAAGAGGGCCATCCGGTCCGCGCCTACCTGGATATCGACGAGATTATCCGCGTTGCCAAAGAAGCCGGCGCGGATGCAATCTACCCGGGCTACGGCTTCCTCTCGGAAAATCCTGACCTCGCACGAGCTGCCGAAGCAGCAGGCATCAAGTTCATCGGTCCAAAGGCGGACGTGCTTGAACTGGCCGGCAATAAGGTAGCGGCGCTGAAGGCTGCTCGCGAGGCAGGCATTCCGGTACTGGAATCCTCCGAGCCAAGCGATGATGTTGATTACCTGATTGCCGAGGCCGATCGCATCGGCTTCCCGATCTTCGTCAAGGCTGTAGCCGGCGGCGGCGGTCGCGGCATGCGCCGTGTCGACAAGCGCGAAGACCTGCCGGAGCTGATGGGCGCGGCAATGCGCGAAGCCGGCACCGCCTTCGGGGACCCCACCGTTTTCCTGGAACAAGCAGTGCTGCGTCCGCGCCACATCGAGGTGCAGATCCTCGCCGACGAGCAGGGCAACATTGTCCACCTGCATGAGCGCGACTGCTCGCTGCAGCGCCGCCACCAGAAGGTTGTCGAAATCGCTCCAGCACCGAATCTGGATGAATCGATTCGCCAGGCGCTGTTCCGGGACGCCGTGAAGTTCGCGCAGACTCTGGGCTACCAGAACGCAGGCACCGTCGAATTCCTCGTTGATACCGTGGGCGACCGCGCCGGGCAGCACGTATTCATTGAAATGAACCCGCGCATCCAGGTTGAGCACACGGTGACCGAAGAGGTTACCGACATCGACCTGGTGCAGGCGCAGATGCGCATCGCTGCTGGCGAGTCGCTGAAGGATCTGGAGATCAGCCAGGACACCATCCAGGTGCGTGGCTGGGCCTTGCAGTCCCGCATCACCACCGAAGATCCAGCCAATGGCTTCCGTCCGGATGTTGGAACCATTACCGTCTACCGCTCCGCCGGCGGCTCGGGTGTCCGTCTGGATGGCGGCACGATCTACACCGGCGCCGAGGTGTCCCCGCACTTCGACTCGATGCTGGTCAAGCTCACTTGCCGTGGCCGTGACTACCAGACGGCTGTGGCTCGCGCCCGCCGTGCGCTGGCCGAGTTCCGCGTGCGCGGTGTGGCCACCAACATCCCGTTCATCCAGAATGTGCTCAGTGATCCGCAGTTCCTGGCCGGTGATGTCGCTACCGACTTCATCGACTCCCGCCCGGATCTGCTCACCGGCAATGAATCCCAGGACCGCGGTACCAAGGCGCTGAACTTCCTGGCCCATGTCACGGTGAACCAGCCAAATGGCAGCCGTGTCGAGGGAATCGACCCGCGCAAGAAGCTTCCTGCTTTCCCGGGTGACAAGACCGACGAGCCAGAGCGTTCGCCATTCGATGGCCCCTCCAAGTCCGCCGTGCCGGCCGATGGCTGGCGCCAGAAGCTGCTGGATCTCGGTCCGGAAGGATTCGCCAAGGCCCTGCGCGAGTCGAAAGCGGTGGGCATCACCGATACCACCTTCCGCGATGCGCACCAGTCGCTGCTGGCCACCCGCGTCCGCACCCGCGACCTGCTCGCGGCAGCACCGGCCTACGCGCACAACGTCCCGCAGCTGTTCTCCATGGAAGTCTGGGGCGGTGCCACCTACGATGTGTCCCTGCGATTCCTGGGCGAAGATCCCTGGAAGCGCCTGGAGCTGCTGCGTGCGGAGCTGCCGAACATCCCGTTGCAGATGCTGCTGCGCGGCCGCAATACCGTGGGCTACACTCCATACCCAACCGAGGTCACCGACGCTTTCGTGAAGGAAGCCGCGTCCGCAGGCATCGACATCTTCCGCATCTTCGATGCGCTGAACGATGTTTCGCAGATGGCTCCGGCCATCAAGGCGGTACGCGACACCGGCACCGCAGTCGCCGAAGTGGCCCTGTGCTACACCGGCAACCTGCTGGATGCCAACGAGAAGCTGTACACCCTGGACTACTACCTGGAGCTGGCACAGCAGATCGTCGACGCTGGCGCGCATATCCTCGCAATCAAGGACATGGCCGGCCTGCTGCGCCCAGCGGCAGCAACCAAGCTGGTCACGGCCCTGCGCGAACGCTTCGATCTTCCGGTGCACCTGCACACCCACGACACCTCCGGCGGGCAGCTGGCGACGTTGATGGCTGCCATCGACGCCGGTGTGGACGCCGTCGACGTGGCCAGCGCGGCCATGGCGGGCACCACCTCGCAGCCATCGGCCTCTGCACTGGTCGCAGCGCTGGAATTCACCGAGCGTGATCCCGGCCTGTCACTGGATGCCGTGGCGTCGCTGGAACCGTACTGGGAAGCAGTGCGCGCCATGTACAAGCCATTCGAATCCGGACTGCCAGCGCCAACCGGCCGTGTCTACCAGCACGAGATTCCGGGCGGCCAGCTTTCGAACCTGCGCCAGCAGGCCATTGCATTGGGCCTGGGCGAGCGTTTCGAAGCGATCGAGTCGATGTACGCCTCGGTCAATGACATGCTCGGCAATGTGGTCAAGGTGACTCCATCGTCCAAGGTCGTCGGCGACCTGGCCTTGCAGCTGGTGGGTTCCGGAGTCCCAGCCGCGGACTTCGAAGCGAACCCGCAGAACTACGACATCCCGGATTCGGTCATCCAGTTCCTCTCGGGCGAGCTGGGCAACCCTCCAGGCGGTTGGCCGGAACCGTTCCGCACCAAGGCGTTGCAGGGACGCAATGTCAAGGCCCATGTCGAGGACCTCTCGGCAGAGGACCTGACAGCGCTGCAGGCGGATTCGCAGACGATTCGCGGTACCCTGAACCGGTTGCTCTTCTCTGGCCCAACCCGTGACTTCGAGAAGTCGGTGGAGAACTACGGCGATTTGTCCGTCCTGCACACCCGCGACTACCTCTACGGCCTGGTTCCCGGCTTTGAGCATGTCATTTCGCTGGGTACCGGTGTTCGATTGCTGGTCAGGCTGGTATCGGTATCGGAAGCCGATGAGAAGGGCCTGCGCACCGTCGTGGTCAACCTCAACGGCCAGTCCCGCCAGCTCAAGGTCCGCGACGAATCGGTAGAATCCACCGTGAAGTCCGCGCCGAAGGCCGATCCGAACAACAACGGCCACGTCGCTGCACCCTTCGCGGGAGCGGTGACTGTGAACGTCAAGGTCGGCGACCTGATCGAGGCCGGCCAGTCTGTGGCCACCATCGAAGCAATGAAGATGGAAGCTGGCATCACTGCCAACGCGGGTGGCGTGGTCAGCCAGGTAACCCTGAATGGCACCAGCCAGGTACAGGGTGGCGATCTGCTGCTGGTGATCGAACCCAAGTAGCATCCGCAGTACCCAGAGCACGGGGGCTCGTGACCAAGGTTGCGGGCCCCTGCGCTCTGCCAACTAATCGTGCGAACCACAAAGCAGAAGGAGCTGTGATGCGCCCAAGCAAGATGACGCCCGGGGCTGTGCCCGCCCGGCTGAGGCAGCAGGTTGCCGAGCTGGGATCCAAGGGCCAGCCGATCACGGTACTGGTCTTCACCCTCGACACGCATCTTCCGTTCTGCGAAATCGCAGAGCACCTGGCCGAACAATTCGGCGAATTGGATTGCAAGGCCCAGGTGGCCACGGCCGGACCGCAGCGCGTGCAATCGGTGATGGACGGGAAATTCACAACCACCAACGTGTTGGTGGTTGTGGGCGATACCAGTGCCGACTCGGAAGACCGGCTCATGGAATTGGTCGAATGGCTGCTGGCCAATGGCCGCAAGGACCTGGCTGGGAACCTGATCTACGCGGTGCTTGGCCACGAGCACCAGAATCACGCCACCCAGGCATTCAGCCGCGTGGTATTGCCGCGCAGCTACTATGCCCGAACACAGCAAAGCGGCCTCAAGTTGCCTTGGGCCGCCTCAGCTCGCGAATCGTGGGAGCTGGCTAATGCAGTGCTGGACTATGCTGTCGGCTTGGGCGCCGAGTAGATGCCTTCGATCACGGCCTCGTAGTCCTTGAGCACTACTGCACGCTTGATCTTCATCGAGGGAGTCAAATGACCGGTTTCCTCGGTGAAGTCAGCAGGCACAACGCGGAAGGACTTGATCGCCTCGGCCTTGGATACCGAGGTGTTGGCCTTGTCGATGACCGCCTGCACGGTTTCGAGCACCTTTGGATGGGTCGATAGCTCGTCCAGCGACAGGTTCTGGTCCATCTGGTGACGGGCCAGCCAACCTGGCAGGGCTTCTGGATCCAAGGTCACCAGGGCCGCAATGAACGAGCGGCCCTCGCCGATGACCACGCACTGGGAAACCAGCGCGTCGGCGCGGATCTGGTCCTCAAGCAGCGCAGGAACCACGTTCTTGCCGCTGGCGGTGACGATGATTTCCTTCTTGCGCCCGGTGATTCTCAGGAATCCGTCGGCGTCGAGTTCGCCGATATCCCCGGTGCGGAACCAGCCATCGGTGAAGGTCTCATCCTGCAGCTCTGGACGGTTGCGGTAGCCGCGCATCACGCAAATGCCCTTGGTGAGGATCTCTCCGTCCGCGGCGATGCGCACGGCGTTGCCCGGCAGCGGCTTGCCTACGGTGCCGATCTTGATCCGGTCCAGGGTGTTCACCGTGATCGGTGCGGTGGTTTCAGTCAGGCCGTAGCCTTCCAGAATGGTCACCCCGATGCCGTTGAAGAAGTGGCCCAGGCGCTCGCCCAGCGGACCTCCGCCGGAGACCGCATGGCGGATGTTGCCACCCATCGCGGTGCGCAGTTTCTGGTAGAGCAGGGCGTCGAAGAGCTTGTGCTTCAGGTTCAGCACCAGCGGAACCTTGCCCTCCTGCTTGGCGCGGGAGTATGCCACTGCAACGTCAACGCCGGCGTGGAAGATCTTGCCCTTGCCGCTATCTTCAGCCTTGAGCATGGCCGAGTTGTAGACCTTCTCGAAGACGCGCGGCACAGCGAGGATGAAGTTCGGCTTGAAGGACTGGAGGTCCTCGAGCAGGTGCTTGACATCGGGGGTGTGCCCGGTGCGGCAACCAGCGGCAATGTTGACTACCGAGATGAAGCGGGCGAAAACGTGAGCCAGCGGCAGGAACATGATGGTCGATGCGCCCGGGTAAACGGCGCCGGGCAAGGTAGCCACAGCGTTCTCCGCCAGCTCCACGAAGTTGCCGTGGGTCAGCTCGCAGCCCTTGGGACGGCCGGTGGTGCCCGAGGTGTAGATGATCGTGGCGATGTCATCCAATGCTGCGCCCGAACGGCGGGCTTCGAGCAACTGGTCATCGACGTTCCGGCCATCTTCGGAGAGCTGTTCCAGCCCGCCATCGAACTGCCAGACGTGATCCAGTCCGTCGAGCTGTTCCTGATGGGCGGCGCGGCGCACCACGGCTTCCTGGGCGGCGGCCTCAACGACGACGGCCTTGGCACCGGAATCGGAAACGATCCAGGCAACCTGGCTAGGGGAGGAAGTTTCATAGACGGGGACAGTGACACAGCCGGCGAACCAGATGGCGAAGTCAACCAGCGTCCACTCGTAGCGGGTCTTGGCCATCAACGCGATGCGGTCGCCAGCTTCGATGCCATTGGCGATGAACCCCTTCGCAATGGCCCGGGCGTCGGCAGCGAACTGCGATGCCGTGACATCATTCCACGTTCCGTCGGTTCCCGGCTTTGAGAACAATGCCGGGTTGGCCGCTGAATTCGCGTGGCGTAATAGCAGATCTGTAATATTCGACTGCTGTGGCGAATGAATGCGAATTGGCGAGCTGTATTCGCGCATCTGGTCTTCAACTCCTGAAACTCTGTGGGACCCCATTAGCAATAGCGGGTAACCCGCATCACATCTTTATTACTATAGAGTAACCTACCGTGTGGTGTACTCAAAGCCGTTTTCTATACTTGAGCCCCATCATCTCCCGGATCGCGTTCAGTGGGAAGACGTTTGAGCAAGTAGGCGATTCCGAGCAGGGCGGCGAGTGCCAGTCCGAAATAGATGAACACCGGAGCTGATCGGAAAAACACCACGCACAGCAGCAACCCAAGCGGACCGCCAGCGGCGCCAACCCAGGCGAGGTTCAGCATCGGATCACCCGAACCCAGCGCGGCGGGTTCTTCTGGAACGAACTCTTCCGGGGTCTGCTCAGCAACATAGTCGCGCGGTCCGCGAACCGCGGCAGGCCCGGTGTTGAAGAGCTTCTCCAGTCTCGCCGCGCGCTCGTCGGCGCTGGGTTCGCGGGGTGCCGAGGCATCAAGCTGACGGAAATTCTCGACTAGCTCATCCCACTGCGGATCATTCTGGTTTGAAGGATGGGCATCTTCCGGATTCATGCGCGCTCCTCCTTGCGCTTCTGTTCCGTGGCGGCCAGCTGCGCGAAGAAGCGAGCGGATTCGTGGAAAATCTGCTCCGCATCGTAGTCCAGTGTGGCTACGTGCTTGGAGTGCAAGAGCATGTGGTGCTCGGCCAGGGTGCCTGAGTTCAGGCCCTCGACCAGCTCGCGCACCGACTGCTCTGAGACTACGTTGTCGACGGTGGAACGGAAGAGCTGCACCGGGGCGTTCACCAGTTCCAAGCGCCGGCGGGTCTGGGCAAAGAGCGAACGGAGTTCGGCTACGGCTGCTACCGGGGTGCGCGGGTAGGCCCCTTCATCGACACCGCGCTTGGCGATGTCATTGCTGATAGGGGCAACGCTGCGCACTACATGCTTGAGCCAAGGAGTATAGGGGGACAAGGGGGAGTCCACGACCAGGCCCGGATTGACCAGCGAAACACCGGCTACATTGCGGCGGGTCGCCAGATGCAGGGCCAGGGCGCCACCCATGGAAAGGCCAGCGGCGAATACCTGCTCGTGCGTGCGCGCGAGCCTGTCAAAAGCCGCTTCGGTAGCGTGGATCCACTGGCCATAACCTCGACCGACCATGTCCTGCCATTGCGTTCCGTGCCCGGGCAAAAGGGGAATGTCCGTGTCGAATCCGGCCTGCTCCAAGGAATCCGCCCATGGCTGCATGGAAACAGCGGAGCCGGTAAAACCGTGGATCATAAGTACTGCACATGGACGTTTGCGCTCGTCCAGCGGAGTATTGCCTGCATCAAGTTTCATCGTGAACCCTCCGGATTTCTGCCTTCACCTTCGAGCGTAGTGCACAATTGAAGGGTGCGGAGTGCGCTTCGACCAGTAAGGTCGCGGTTTCTCTTCCCGCGTAGCTGGTCAACTAGAAGAAGGAATTTTCCCGCTGTGCTGTACGACTTCCTCAAGCGTTTCGCTGTCCGGCCGCTAATACGAATTTTCTTCCGCGTCAAGATCCAGGGCATCGGCAATGTGCCTGAAACCGGTGCGGCGATCTTGGCTTCCAACCACCTGTCGGTGAGCGACTCGGTGTTCCTCCCAGCGGCGCTGGATCGTACCGTGATCTTCCTGGCCAAGGACGAGTACTTCAACGGCAAGGGCATCAAGGGCCGGATCACCGCGTGGTTCTTCCGCAATATCAACCAGCTGCCCATGGACCGTTCAGGCGGGCAGAAATCGGCTGCTTCGCTGGCCAGTGCCAAGAACGCACTGGCGCAGGGCCAGGTGCTGGGCATCTATCCGGAAGGCACCCGTTCACCGGATGGACGGTTGTACCGGGCCAAGCTCGGCGTCGCAAAGCTCGCCCTGGAAACCGGTGCCCCGGTGATACCAATTGCAATGATTGGCACCGACAAGGTCCAGCCCATCGGCCAAAGCCTGCCGCATCCGGGCCGGATCGGGATCAAGATCGGCAAGCCGCTGACCTTCGAGCACCTGAACGGCAGGTCCGCGAATCCTGAAACGCTTCGCGCTTGCGCCGACGAGATCCGCAAGGCAATCAATGTCCTGTCAGGTCAGAGCTACGTCGACATCTATGCTCCACGCAAACCAAAGAAGTAGCAGGCCGCTATGCGCAGTGTTACGGCGACTTGTTACATTCATCGCGGTCCTTTGAGCTGATGCCACGTAGAATGGGCAAGGTGAGCGAAGAAAACCGAACCCCATTGCCAGGCTCCTCCGTAGCCGGCCCCGCCACCGATCCGCAACTAGATTTGTGGCGTGAATTGCCAATTGCCCAGCAGCCGACTTGGCGTGAGCACAAGGACTATCAGTCCTCCATCAACGAATTGGGTTCGCGTCCGCCACTGGTATTTGCCGGCGAAGTCGACGTACTGCGCGAACGCTTGGCCGCAGCAGCCCAGGGCAAGGCCTTCTTGCTGCAGGGCGGCGACTGCGCCGAAACCTTTGCCGATGCAACCGCCGACAAGATCTCCTCGCGAGTTCGCACCATCTTGCAGATGGCTGTGGTGCTGACCTATGGCGCATCGATGCCGGTAATCAAGATGGGACGCATGGCTGGCCAGTTCGCCAAGCCGCGCTCCTCGAATGACGAAACCCGAGATGGTGTTACTTTGCCGGCATTCCGCGGCGACATCGTCAACGGCTTCGACTTCACACCCGATTCCCGTGCCCACGATCCGAAGCGCATGGTGCAGGCCTACAACACCTCATCGGCCACGCTGAACCTGATCCGCGCGTTCACCCAGGGCGGCTTCGCAGACCTGCGCAGCGTGCACTCGTGGAATAGCGGATTCATGGCCAACCCGGCGCACTCCGCCTACGAGCAGCTGGCCGGCGAGATCGACTCGGCCATCCGCTTCATGGATGCCTGCGGTGCAGACTTCGAGGCGCTCAAGCGCACCGAGTTCTTCGCCTCCCATGAAGCACTGCTGCTGGACTACGAGCGTGCGTTGACGCGTACCGATTCGCGGACCGGCCTGCCGTACGACACCTCCGGCCACTTCCTGTGGATCGGTGAACGAACCCGTCAGCTGGACCACGCACATGTGGACTTCCTCTCGCGCGTGCGCAACCCAATCGGCGTGAAGCTGGGCCCGAACTCGGATCCGGAAGATGTCCTCGCGCTGATCGAAAAGCTCGATCCGAACCGCGAACCAGGACGCCTGACCTTCATCACCCGCATGGGTGCGAAGAACATCCGCGAGAAGCTGCCAAACCTGATCGAAAAGGTCACGGCCTCCGGCGCCCAGGTGCTGTGGGTTACGGACCCAATGCACGGCAACACGGTCACCAGCCAGAACGGCTACAAGACCCGCAACTTCGAAGATGTCATGGACGAAGTCCGCGGCTTCTTCGAAGTGCACGACGCGCTGGGCACCTTCCCAGGCGGCCTGCATGTGGAGATGACCGGCGACGATGTGGCTGAGTGCCTCGGCGGAGCGGATCCGATCCGCGAGGAAGACTTCGACTCGCTGTACGAGTCGCTGTGCGACCCGCGCCTGAACCACCGCCAGTCCCTGGAGATGGCCTTCCTGGTCTCCTCGGCACTGCAGAGCCGCAGCCGAAACCGCTAGCAGCTAGAGAATAATCCGGTTCCCGACAGCGGGAACCGGATTATTTTTATGCCTGGGGAACGGCGCAGGCCTCAGAAGGCGTAGATGCTGATCTCGCTGCCGCGCACGGCTTGCTGGTGCAATGGAGACTGCATGCGAACGGTCTGGCTGAAACCGCCAAAGACATTGTGCGTCTTCACGGAAAAGCCGGCGGCTTCCAGTGCAGAGAGTGCTTCCTCGACGCCCATGCCGAGCACGGATGGGATCTGGACGTATTCTGGTCCTTCCGAGAGATTCACTGTCACGGTGCTGCCGTACGCAACGGTGCCCTGGGCCGGGTCCTGGACGGCGACTAGGCCTTTTTCGGTCGTCGTGGAATGGACGGATTCACCGGTTTCCAGCTTCAAGCCCATGGACTCAAGCTTTTCCTTGGCCGCATCCTTGCCAAGACCAATGACCGCAGGAACAGGAACCGGAGCATGTCCCTTGGAAACAGTGAGGGTGATGATGTTCTTCCGCGGCAATTTCTTGCCGGCGGCAGGGGAGGAACTGATAATCTCGCCCTTCGTCACCGATTCCGAGTAGGCCTCGGCTTCCTGGACATCTTCGAAACCGATTTCATCGAGCAACTTGGTGGCCTGATCCAGGGTTTTCCCGGTGAAATCCGGAACTGCAAAAAGCTGAGGGCCTTGCGAAACGATCAGATCGATTCCCTGGAACTTCATGATGTTCTCGCCGGTCCCCGGCTGCGAGTCGACCACCCTGCCGATGGCAATCTCATCGTTGTAGGTCGTGCCTACCCGAACTGGAACACCTTGGCCATCCATTTGCGCGACTGCCTGCGATTGAAGCATGCCGGTCAATGACGGGATGCGGATGACGGTTCCGGGGCCGCGGCCGAAGAACCATCCGGCACCTGCGACCAGAGCCACGATGAGGATCCACATCACGGTGATGACGAACTTCTGCGTACCCGAGCGAGGCTGACGCAACCGGTGGGTGGGTACCTGTGCTTCCTTGCGCCACTTTCTTGCAGCCTGCTTCTGCGCACGCTTTTGGCCACGTACCGACAGCGGTGCTTCGGAATCGGCGTCATTCTCGTGGGCCGGTTCCAGATCGCGGCCGCGGGTGTACACCGACGTTGCGGCTATGCCAGAATCAGCGGCAAGATCAGTGGGACGAGGCTGGGCCAGTGTGGCTTGCGCATCGCGAAGATCCAAGACTTCGGTGGCGTCAACCGCGGCAATGACGGTTGTCTGGTCAGGATCGGCGGGGGCATCATCGATAACGTAGCTGTCCTCGTGCTGAGCAGTATTCCGCTTCAGCCATAGCTGTTCACGCTCATCTTCGCGCTCGCGTTGCATCGCATCAAGACGCTGCTGCAGCGTAGTGGGCATCTGCGCCATAGTTTGCGGGGTGAGATCTTCAATCCCGCCGAGGTCCTCGGCGCCCAGGTCCAGTTGCGCATCGTTGAGCGTTGAGCGGATCTGGATGATCTCCTCCAGCAGCAGCGAAGCATCTTGCGGGCGCTTCTCTGGATCCTTCTCGGTGCACCATCGAACCAACTCATCGAGATCTTCGGCCAATCCCGGAACCAAGTCCGAGGGCATGGGCATGGGGGAGTCCAGATGATGCTTCATTAATGCAGCGGCATTGGTCTCGGTATACGGTGCTTGTCCAGTCAGCATCTGGTAGATCATGATGCCCAGTGCGTAGATGTCGCTGCGCGAATCGGCTGGTGCCCCTGAAACTAGTTCGGGGGAGACATGGGACAGCGTGGCGACGAGCGTGGCTGACTGGGTATGGGCGCTGGCAGCACGGGCCAAGCCGAAGTCGGTAACTTTCACTTCGCCGGTATCGGAGAGCAGCACATTTGCCGGTTTCATATCCCGGTGGATGATTCCCTCGCTGTGCGCGGCGCTGAGACCGTGGCAAATTTGTTCAAGGACGCTTAGCGCCTGACGCGGAGTAAAGCGGCCGCGTTCTTCAATGACCTGTTCGAGGTTCCGTCCTCGAACATACTCCATCACGAGGTACACCAGATTATCGCTCACGTTGTGATCGCGGATGGAGACCACATTCGGATGAGTGATATTCGCAGCGATGACAGCTTCGGATTCGAATCGCTCACGCACTGTATGCTCGCTGGAGAAGTTGTCGTTCAGGATCTTCACGACAACCGCTCGATGCAGGCGCTTGTCCATGCTGCGGTAGATGCGTGACATGCCACCCAGGGCAAGCAGATGGTCCAGTCGGTATCGACCATCCAGCGTCTTGCCCAGGTTGGGGTCGGTCAGGGCCGGGCTCATTTTGCGGTCGCACCTGCCTGAACGGTGCACGCGAAGCGGGCCAGAGTCACTAACGGATCCTTTCGAACATGAATACTACTTTTAATGTACCTAGCTGAGCTGACAATTTGTCGCTTAAACTCGAAATCCGCCAGTGGTGTTTACCTCTGGCGGATTTCGTATAGCGTCTCGGGTTGCGAGAATTACCTCGAGCGCAGCTTAATTAGGAAGCGCGGCGAGCTCGTGCTGCACGACGCTTCAAGGCACGACGCTCATCTTCGCTCATGCCACCCCAGACGCCTGCATCCTGGCCGGACTCAATAGCCCACTGCAGGCAGGTTTCGGTTACTTCACATCGACGGCAGACGCTCTTGGCCTCTTCGATCTGCAACAGGGCCGGACCGGTGTTTCCCACTGGGAAAAACAGTTCCGGGTCCTTTTCCAGACACGCCGCGCGGCTACGCCAATCCATGCTTATTGATGCTCCTTGAAATCTGAGAGGGTGTGAAACACCAACGACAATCAACACACAGGCAAAAAATAACTAGGAGTGAAATGAAATCCTGGTTGCCTAGCGGTTAACATCTGGCGTCTCGAAAGGTCGGAGAAGTCCATTCGGGCACTTCGTTTAACCGACCACATAAGGTTTTCATGTAACGCGGAAGTAAACAAGAGTCACGGTAGCGAAATGTTGCTGAATGCCTGAGTGCTTTCTCACATGGCATTTGGCACTAGGATCCGCTAGTTATCAGAGGTGTGGCGCGAGCAACAGCAAAAGTCAATTGTTGCGGTTTGAGTTCCTGCAGAAGGTCAACGAAAATTGTTGATGTGAGCAACGAAAATGCAATCTCGTCCCGCCCAACCAGTGTTTTCGTGGTTGCCGCGCTTGTCCTAATTGAGGCCCTGGCTGTTCTGGCGTACGCCATCAGCTACATGTTGAACCTCGACACCAACGGAACAGTCAATATGGGCGGGCAGTTATTCATGCTGGCCCTGTGCTTGCTTCTTGCCGTTTGGCAAGGCTCGGTAGCTGTCAACTTCTTCAAGGGAAAAGCGTTCACTCGTGCTCCGATTGTCGTTTGGCAACTATTCCAGCTCATCCTCTCTGTTTCATTCCTGAGCTCCAATATCCCGATGGTGACGGCCGCGGCGGTACTTTCCATCGTGGTCGCCGGAACCACTGTGGTGATGCTCTTCGCGCCGAAGACCACCGCATTCCTCGGAGACCGGCCAAACCGCTGAATTGCCAGCAGATAATTCGTACGGAATATGAATCATCCGCGGTTTGCCTCGTTTGGAGATGACCGCGCACCAATAGTCTTTGGCTCCTTGATGAGGCACCTGATGGATTGGCTGCCAATTCATCGGTTGAAGATCTTGCGGATGATGGGCTTCGACAGCGACTACCTGGCGATCATCGAACCCGTTGGCGCTCAATCCCAGGTCGAAGGCCATCCTGCTGGACGGCGGAACGAATAGCGCGACACCGATTCCCCTCGAATTCAGAGCGTTCAAGAGCGGTGGCAACCGAGAGTCATTGGTGGTTTCGAGGAAGAGGCAAAGCAAGTCCTGCCGAACACGGTACGAGCCGTCCTCGAGAGAACGTACGAACCGTTCAAAGTCCGGTAGGCCGCAAATATGCGGGGAGTTCCAACGCACAGCGAGTACGGCAGTCAGCTGCCGGCGCTGTTGCGTATCGGGGCACAGCACAACAACCATCGGACCTGCTGGTCGAGGGACCGCCTCACCATCGAAGGGCGAGTATCCCAGAAAGTTTGCCGGTTGAAGGGCAGAACCTGAAGGCATCTGCCAAGCCGAAGGCACTTCGGGCCAGGTGCTTCCCGGGATTTCAGCTAATTGAACTTCGGTGAGTTGGAAGACCTGCGGAGGATGCCCCGAACTCAGCTTGACCCCTCGACCCGGCAAAAGCGAACAGGCCGGGATCTTGGGCCACATCATCTTTAATGACTCGGTAGCGTTGAATGGGAAGAACCATTGCTCTGTACAAAGACCGGTGGACTTCAACGCGTTTTGGTCGCGGTCAACTGAACAAATCACCATAGGCGATTGCGGGCCGCCGAAACGCAATAGCGTACCGAGTGCTTCGTCCAGGCGTTGGAAATGTTGCGGGTGGATATTGGACTGCAACTGGGCCAGTGAATGAACGAGAATGATCAATGCTGGATCACTGGGCATGGATTCCAGGAAGTCGACAGCATCGAAAAAGCCATAGGGATCCTCACCCGTGACAACCTTGACGTTTTCAGTGGCATCCGGGATCGGCGACGGACCGAAGCAAAGTATTTTTCTGGGCGAACGGGCGAGGGAAGCGAACAGGGTTCGGGCACCGGCTTCTGGCAAGCCGCAGATCAATGTTGATCGTGAACGGGCAGGGTCAAGAATCAAAGGTTCAAGCCGGGCCAAATGCAGATTATCTGCAACGCCGCAGTAAATCGTTCCTCGTTCCTTCCCATCCCACGTATCTGGCGAGTGCGTTGGTTCTGCTGGCCGAGGCAACGCTGGAGCAAAACCAGATACCGGGAGCTCCGAAGTGGACCACTGTGAGGAAAGTTCTGCTGCATGGTTTTGCAAGCGATCTCCAGCGACTGACGCGATGCTCTTTTCGAATCGGCACAACGGACGAAGGCTGAGATCTTGACGATTCCGCTCGAATAGTTCGCCGTGCAGTGGCGGCTCGATGGCCAGCTGGAATTGCATGTTCCTAGTGGGCTTGGAAGCGCCCTTGATGATCGCCTGTCCGGGGTGGAGGAGTTTGGACGCCTCGGTGGAGCCCACCAGTTCCACGGACTCACCCGGGTCGTTTACCCTCAATGCGATTGTCGTGTTTAAGTTCGCCTTGGTTTGTCCCGTCAAAGCGCCAGCCGGACGCTGCGTGCTGAGAATCAGATGGATTCCTAGAGCTCGACCCACCGCAGCTAAACGATCAATTCTGGCGCTGGCTTGAGGAAGCGTTTCGACGAAAACACGGAATTCGTCAATGACTACCAGCAAGCGAGGCAGAATCGGGCCTGATTCGTCGAGATCTTGATATTCCGCAATGTCGCTGCAGCCTTGTGCTGCCAGAAGCTCCTCGCGCCGCCGCACCTCATGTTCTAGTTGTTCCAACGTGCGCTGAGCCGCTGCCTCATCGAGGTCGCTTGCGAAGAGCTGGACATGGGGCAAACCTGCATAGACGCCTAGTCCAGCTCCACCCTTGAAATCAATAAGTGCGAAGGCAAGCTGAGTCGGCGGGTAGTTCCGGGCAAAATCAGCAATCAGGCGCCTGAGCGCTTCTGACTTGCCTGACCCTGTAGTGCCGCAAATCAGTACATGCGGACCATCCTCATGAAGATCAAGGAACACGTCCTCTTGCTGTTCATCGAGGCCCAGATGTGCCCGTACGGCTAGTGACGGGGATGCAATGGATTCTGCGTTCTTGGTTATTGCCTGCTTTTGCAGCTGCACATACTGCTGCACCATCCTGTCGAACCGCGAAAGGCTCAGCGTGCTTAGGTTCTGCAGCACTAAGCGTTCGTCGGGCAAACGCGAGGACACGGGGCTTGGAACAATCCAATTCTCCACGGATTCGGCCAGCACCGGTGAAACGCCCAGCACCAGGGCGCCGGAAATAGGTTGAGGTTCCTGGGCAGTGACGTACAACGTCGCCAGGTTGGTTTCCTCTTTCCTGGTGAAGCTCGATTCTTCGGGAATCGACAGGTGGGCCACGGAAACGTTGCTCACCAAAAGCAGCGACGCCGGAAGACACCTGACACTGGGATCGAGCACGAGCCGTATCTGGCCGGAATGTATGGCCGGGAGATAGCGTGCAAGTACTGCGGCCAGAATAGCCCCAGCGCTTTGCCCTTGTGCAGAATTCAGCTGCCAGACGCTCGGGGTACTCGGGAAAAATACTGGACCGAACCAGGGCGCGTCCGACTTCGTCTTCCTGAGGCTACGAAATACTTTGCGGATCCCCGTGGGATCAGAACGAGAGGTGTCCTGCGGAGACCACAGTCCCTCGCCCCAAACCAGTGGTGGTATCCGGGCATGCGACAGTCCCAAAGAAGCGGAATCCAGTCCGGCTACGAACGATTCTCCGAGAGCCGGAGAATATTTACTTCTCGCGATAATGGCGGAAGCTCGTTGCACTTCCATTTCCCTTTTCCATTCGCGACGCTCCACGAACAGTTGACCGGCAGGCACCATACCCATAAGGGCCGAAACGCCACTCAAGATCAGAAAGAGCATCGAACCGGTAACCAAGGCAAGCAAGACGCCGGAGATGATCGGAACGAATGCTGCGAGGACCAGAGCAATTAAGCGGGACAGCTCGGGCTTGGAAGGTACTTGGATTTCCAATTGTTCGGGGGTTACCAATTGACCGGATTGGGCGGTTAATGGATCGCCGACAGCGAATTCAGTGTTGCCCAGAAAGAAGCGCGATCCGTGTTCCAATTCCACGGACTCGCAGCGGCTGCCATCTGGCATGGCAAGTTGCTGCTCAGAGCAGGCTACCAGGCGCAAGCTCCGGGTTGTCACGAATAACTTCGCGTGAACCCGGGACACCAGCGGATCTTCTAACCATAATGGGGCGGTTCTGCCGATGACATGTTCTCCCTTTGTGAGCGGAATCCAGGCACCAGCGTCGGGGCCGCGAACTACATATAACTTGAGGCACGAAGCTGTGGTGCTTGTGGCGCGAACAGGTTGGGGCAATTCATTGAGCAGAAGACGTTCAGACGCATGCAGGATCCCCAACTCTTCTATCCGCGTTATTCCCGAATACCATCGTTGTCCCGGGAAATGCTGCTGCAGCAGTGCGGCGAGCTGCTCGCCCGATATTCGTCCGGACATGACAAGTTCGAATTGCCGCGGATGCTGGAATTTTCGGGAAATCAGAAGTAATTCATAGCGGACCATGAGGTCTCCTGAATGTAATGGAATGTTGTCGTTCCCATCTAAACCAGCATTGAGGGCGGCGCTGGAAGATAAGAATCTTGGTGTGGAGAAAGTACCAAGAACTATCCACAACTTCGGGAACCTCTTGAAAGCGGTCTCTGCTGCAGATAGCATCCCTTGTCATACGAATAGGTATGCTGCACCGACGACGCGCTCGCCGATAGTCCCCGAGATCGGGATCCTCCAGTAGGGAAGCCAAAGGAGTCAGTCGTGGATGCGCTGTCCATTGTCGAAGACGAAGTACGCGAGCTGGTTCGCCGGCGTGGATTGGACCCGGCAAAGCAGCCAGCGATGATCCGATCACTTATTGAAGAGGTCATTCGCGACTACGACGAACGCGCATTGCTTGGCGCCGTGCCTTCACTTGGATCGCTAGAGGCCGCCCAACGTTCAGTATTCGATAATGTGGCCGGGTTCGGAGCGCTGCAACCCTTATTGGATGATCCTTCTGTTGAAGAGATCTGGGTAAATTCTCCACATCAAGTATTTTGCGCCAGAGGTGGCCAAAGCGAACTGACCCACATACGCATGGAATCGGCAGAAATCGCGGCTCTAGTAGAACGCATGCTCAAAACGTCGGGCAGGCGTCTGGACCTTTCCCAGCCATTCGTCGACTGCCAATTGCCTGATGGGTCTCGTCTTCACGTCGTGATTCCAGACATCACCCATGAGCATTGGGCCATCAACATTCGTAAGTTCATTGCTCGCGCGGGAAAACTTGAAGATCTAGTTGAGCTGGGAGCCTTGAGCGAACAAGCAGCGAGGTTCCTTTCTACGGCGATCAGTGCCGGTCTGAATGTCATCGTTACTGGCCCTACACAAGCCGGCAAAACGACAATGCTCAACTGTCTGGCATCAGCGATCGGCCCCAGGGAACGCATTATCACCATCGAGGAAATCTTTGAGCTGAATCTTTCACTAAGAGATGTCGTTGCCATGCAAACTCGCCTCGCCAATCTTGAAGGCAGCGGTGAAATCACGATGCGCCGGCTGGTCAAGGAGGCCTTGCGCATGCGCCCGGAACGGATCATTATCGGCGAGGTCCGCGAAGCAGAGTCCTTGGATATGCTCATTGCCCTGAACTCGGGAATCGCGGGGCTATGTACCTTGCATGCGAATTCTGCCCGCGACGCTATCACAAAAATTTGCACTTTGCCGTTGCTTGCAGGACCAAATATCACCAGCGACTTCACCATCAAGACCGTGGCTGCATGCATTGACCTTGTGGTTCATTGCGTGCGGAGTCCACAGGGCCATCGCTATGTCAACGAGATTCTCAGCGTGCGCAACCGCGTGGAGGAAGGGCAAATTGAGTCCTCGACGCTATTCGAGCGGCAAGCCGATCGCCTGCTGCCGGCTCGGGGAGCCGATTGGTCCCATGAAAAGTTTGATGTCGCTGGAATCAATATTGCCGAATTGATGGCGGTGTAGCGGTGGTTGCTTTCTTTGCTCTCCTTGGCGGGCTAGGCATTGCCCTCATGGTTGACTGGTTGCTCTTCGCCCCGTGGGCAAAATCGCCCAAACGTAGCTCGGCCATCAAGAATGCTCTTTTGCATGCAGGAATGAGCAATCTGGCTCCGGCAAAATTCATCGTGATTTGCCTGGTCTGCGGGCTGACTTCCGCGTTGGTGACGTTGGGACTCACCGCTTCGTGGCTCTTCGCCTTGGTGTTTAGCATCTTCGGTTCATTCGCACCATGGGTCTACCTGCGCCATCAAGCCACCAAGCGCCGCACAGCATTGCAAGAACAATGGCCAGAGGTGGTTGATCACTTGCGAAGTGCCATCCGGGCGGGCCTATCTCTTCCCGAAGCATTGAGCCAATTGGCTGTCGTCGGCCCGCAGGTATTGCGTCCGCTATTTCGGGATTTCGCATTGGACTATCGAGCCACAGCGAACTTCTCCGTGGCGCTGGACCAGCTGGGCGAACGCTTGGCAGACCCGGTAGCCGACAAGATTCTCACGACATTGCGGATTACGCGTGAAGTCGGGGGCACCGACTTGGGGCATACGCTCACAACTTTGTCGGCATTCTTGCGCGATGACGTGAGAACACGAGGGGAACTCGCTGCCCGCCAATCATGGATTGTCTCGGCAGCGCGTTTGGCAGTCGCCGCGCCATGGATCTTGCTGTTGGTCTTGGGCACCCAGGAAGCTGCGAAGGATGCATATATGACGTTCGGGGGAGTGATAGTGCTATGCCTGGGCATGCTGGTTTCCCTCGTTTGCTATCGAATCATGCTCCGGCTGGGCACCTTGCCAGTAGAAGAACGAGTCCTGGCATGAACAGCTATACACCGTGGGCGGCGCTTTGCGGTTTGGGACTTGGCATAGGCCTTTGGCTGGTCTTTGTGAACCTGCCGGGCTGGCGAAGAATGGCCTTCGCTGATCGTATTGCGCCCCATGTTCGCGTTGGCGTTCGAAGCTCACGCATGCTGGAAGACTCATGGCACTCTGACTCCGGGCACTCGGCTTTAGGCCAACTCGCTGCCCCCATGTTGCTGCAAATCAAGAAGCTGGCTAGCCTACACAGTCCTTCGGCAAGTACTCTTCGGAAGCGTCTGAACGCTGCCGGATTGGACATGAGCGTAATTGACTACCGGTCTCAAGAAATTGTTTATGCTCTGGCAGGCCTAGTAGCAGGATCTGCGCTCATGGCCTTTGCCGCCGTTCAGTATCATGTCTCTTTGATCCTATCGGTGCTAGTCGTTATTGGTTTCGGGATTGTTGGCTATGCATTGCGTGGTTGGTGGCTTGGCGAACAGATCCATCGGCGGGCCAGGAAAATATTGACTCAGTTTCCAACCGTGGCCGAAGTGCTGGCGCTAACTGTCGGCGCAGGCGAATCAACCACCGGGGCCATCGAAAGAATTTCACGAATCTGCCACGGGGTGATCGGTGACGAATTCACCAAGACTTTGAACGACATTCACGCAGGCACACCGATGGTCCAAGCGATGCAGAATATGTCCGACCGGATGCAAGTTGGAGCCATGACGCGATTTGTCGATGCAATCGTTGTTGCAACAGAGCGAGGCACACCATTGGCTCAAGTGCTCAGAGACCAAGCACAAGATGTCCGCGATGCGTCCAAACGAGAACTTATGGAAGTTGCAGGAAAACGCGAGATTTCCATGCTGGTACCGGTCGTGTTCGGAATTCTTCCTCTCACGATCGTTTTCGCCGTATTCCCCGGTCTGGCGTTATTGGAGATGAGTTATTGATCGGAGCATAGAAAAGCTTGAATCTCCCACTTTGAAATCCTTTAGCAAGTTAGAAGGGCCGTCATGAATCACATACAAGAAATGATGCTCAAACTGGTATTGCAAATCACTGCAACCGGTGAACTACTCTTTCGTAAGGTTTCCCCGAAACTCAGGGATAGCAGAGGCGACGTGCCCGGATGGGTCATGATTACACTCATGTCCGCGTTGCTGGTTGCCGCCTTGCTGGCCATTGCAGGGCCTAGGCTGCAGGACCTGTTCAACCAAGCGATCGATCGAGTTTCCGGATTGGGATGACCGCGCATGTGGTCGAATGCGGGGTCTCCTGGAAATTCGGAATCTGCGGAACTTGTAGATTGCGAGAACGGGTCTGCTGTAGCCGAATTTGTCATGGTCACAACGTTGCTTGTGGTCATCGCAATGACGCTCATCCAACTCGCGTTGGTACTGCATGTGCGCAACACCCTGATTGACGCAGCATCGAACGGCGCCCATTACGGTGCTTTGGCCAATCGGTCAGTATCCGACGCTCGAAGCAGAACTCGGATGTTGATCACCGAAAGCTTGCATGGCGGATTTGCCCGTGACATTGCTGTGAGCACAACCCGCGTTGGTGATAGCCAGTTGGTAACCGTATCGGTTAACACGAGGGTGCCCTTAATCGGGTTCTTGCCCAACGGGTGGGATTTGCAGGTTCAGGGAGAAGCTGTGCGTTATGGGTAGAGCCAAGTATCTCGCTGCCGCGATGCACAAGAGAATCCGGGCCGAAGATCGCGGCAGCGCGATAGTGGAGTTTATTTTTGCTTCAACTGTCTTGCTGATTCCCATGGTGTACCTGATTCTGGCCGTCGGACAGCTGCAAGGCGGTAGCTATGCCGTGGTTGGAGCTGCTGATCATGCAGCGAAGGTTTTCGCCGCCGCCGATAACCCCGCCCAGGCAAGGTCAGATGCGCACGCAGTCGTACGAAGAACCATGAACAACTTTGGATATGCCGACGCTCGCACATCGATTAGTTGCGACAAGGAATGCTTGAGTCCGGGCAGTGTCGTCACTGTGACGGTAGCGTTGGATGTTCCCCTTCCTTTCGTTTCCGACTGGGCAGAGGTATCTGCTTTCACCGTGGATTCTTCAGCCTCGCAAAGGACTGATCGCTTTGGCTAGGACAAAACGCGCTGCCCTGAATCCACGGGACGAGGATGGACAATCCTTAGTGCTGGCAATCGGCTTGTGCGCCATCACTTTGCTGACAATTTCAGTGGTGCTAGCAGTCAGCGCAGTCAACCTCAAAGCGCGTCAGCTGTTGTCAATTGCCGACGGGGCGGTCGTGGCTGCCGTGGATGAATTCGAATTTGTTGCGGACAATGGCGACCCGAGGATTCAGTTGGACCAGCAGCGCGTGCAACAAGCCGTGCAACAGTACCTTTCGGATGTGGGTGCGGCCGGCCGCGTCGACAATTTACGCATTGGCCGGGTGCAGATCACGCCTGATGGGCAAGGCGCGAATCTCGTGCTGCAGGGCTCGGTGCAACCGCCGATAGTGGGGTGGATCGTTCCAGACGGAGTACCAATATCTGTAGATTCATCAGCAAGAACTGTACTGAGCAGGTGAACACCTCCGCGCAGAGCAGCATGGATGTTCCAGGGAAGCGGGAAATGCACAAGTACGGGGAAGCAAGAGAAAGAACGTGTCAGCGAGCAACGCTGCTGTATGCCCCAGGAGCGGAATCCAAGAAGGATGGATCCAGCGCAACCGGATCCATCATTTTTGCGGTAGTTCGGGCTTCTTTGGAAGCTTGCGGACCCCACCTCCAAATCCCAGTTCAGAAATACTGTTCGAGAACTGACTGGCCGGATTCCCGATCGACCCGTGGATGCAAGCCTTGCAAGTTGGCTAGGGGTTCCACAGCGCGATTTTCAGTGAAAACCTTGATTGGAACTTCTTTTCGGCGATAGCACCGGACTCATTGATCAATGGCTAAATGACGTAGTCTTAGAGGACCATGGCAAAAACTGACTTCTCCGCTGAAATCCGCTCACTGCGTTCTACATTCTCCGCAATTGAAGACGTGAGCGATGTCGAGCAGATCAAAGCTGACATCGCAGTCCTCTCGGAGGAAGCTGGCGTTCCGAACCTCTGGGATGATCCGGCCGCCGCGCAGATCGTTACCAGCAAGCTATCGCATCGCCAGTCTGAGCTGGAACGGCTGACCCGGCTGAAGACCCGCATCGACGATTTGGAAGTCTTGGTTGAGCTTGCTGAACTTGAAGACGACGATGATACGTTGCACGAAGCGGATAGAGAGCTCGTCAGCGTCCAGAAGTCCCTTGCCGAACTCGAAATTGTTACCCTTCTCAACGGTGAATTCGATGCTCGCGGAGCGGTTGTCACGATTCGCTCCGGTGCCGGCGGCGTTGATGCCGCCGATTTCGCAGAGATGCTTTTGCGCATGTACCTGCGCTGGGCTGAACGCCGTGGTTACAAGGCCACCGTTATGGATACCTCGTATGCCGAGGAGGCCGGCCTTAAATCGGCAACCTTCGAAATCGACGCACCGTATGCCTTCGGCACACTCTCGGTAGAAGCCGGCACGCACCGTCTGGTTCGTATTTCACCATTCGATAATCAGGGACGTCGCCAGACGTCGTTTGCCGCAGTGGAGGTCGTGCCGCTGATTGAGCAGACTGACACCATCGAAATCCCTGAATCTGAAATCCGCGTGGACGTCTTCCGTTCCTCTGGCCCTGGCGGACAGAGCGTTAACACCACCGACTCTGCAGTACGCATGACGCATATTCCTACCGGAGTTGTCGTCTCGATGCAGAACGAAAAGTCGCAGATCCAGAACCGTGCTGCCGCACTTCGAGTTCTGCAATCGCGGTTGCTGCTTCTGAAGAAGGAACAAGAAGACGCCCAGAAGAAGGAATTCGCCGGAGATGTGAAGGCATCTTGGGGCGATCAGATGCGATCCTATGTGCTTAATCCGTACCAAATGGTCAAGGACCTGCGTACCGAACATGAAGTCGGCAATACCCAGGCAGTACTTGATGGTGAAATTGACGATTTCATTGATGCAGGCATCCGCTGGCGTGCAGGACAGCGTCGCCCTAGTAAGTAAGCGAAATCGCGAATTCCAGCTGGTCTAAACGCTTTTGCCACAGAGGGTGTAAGTATCATCACCGTTACGAACTCCGTTTCGCTAATTCCAGCTAGTCATGCCTAAGCTGGGCATTCTGCGTTAGCTGTATGTACGGCATGAATCTCGCAACACACCTTATATTTCGGCTGGTTAGCTACCTGGCACCGATAGTGTTTGGAAGACTGGCGCACCAAAAGACGTTTGATCTCGAGATTGGTATTCGTGGGTCGCGCCCCGACGAAGACTAGCGATTGAAGACATGATTAAATTCGAAAACGTCTCGATGGTTTACGAGCCAAAGCAGCAGAATGCAGCTTTGGACGATATAAACATCGAGATAGACCGTGGCGAGTTCGCCTTCTTGGTTGGCGAATCCGGTTCGGGTAAGTCGACCTTCCTCAGCTTGGTGCTGCGCGAAAAGCGCTCCACCGACGGATCCGTCTACGTGGCGGGACAGAACCTCAACCGCATTCCGAGCCGCCGTGTGCCTAAGCTGCGCCGTGACATCGGTTTCGTTTTCCAGGACTTCCGCCTGCTGCGCGAGCGCACGGTCTTCGACAACGTCGCGTTCGCCATGGAGGTCATTGGAGCTTCACGGGCCCAGATCCGCGAGCGTGTGCCAGATGCACTTAAAATGGTCGGCCTTGAAGATAAGGCGCGTCGCAAGCCAACTGAACTTTCCGGTGGCGAGCAGCAACGCGTCGGCATTGCCCGCGCCATTGTGAACAGGCCCTCGATCCTGCTTGCCGATGAGCCTACGGGTAACCTCGACCGCAAGAACAGCATCGAAGTCATGAACGTGCTCAACCGCATTAACCAGAACGGTACGACTGTCCTGATGGCTACGCACGCACATGAACTGGTGAGCGAATACCGCCACCGCGTTATTGAACTGAGTCGCGGGCAGGTCATCCGCGATGAAATTGATGGACAGTACGCCCCGATGACCACCGTGGTGAACCAGGACGGTTCGCGCGAACTGCTCGTCGGCGATTCCGCCGTGGAGTACGACGAAGAGTCACAGGTTGCTGAGGACAAGAAAGACGAGGACCAGTGAGACTAGGATTTATTCTCCGCGAAGCGGCGAAGGGCCTGCGGCAGAATGTCGTCATGGTCGTCTCTGTGGTGCTGGTGACTTTCGTATCGTTGACCTTCGTCGGTGCCTCGGTATTACTGCAGCTCCAGATCAACCAGATGAAGGGCTACTGGTACGACCGCATGGAAGTTGCGGTGTACCTCTGTGATGACACGAGCACTTCGCCCAACTGCGCTGGTAGCGCGGTTTCCGAAGAGCAGCGCCAGAGCATTGAAGAGATGCTCAAATCAGAGCAGCTTGCGCCGTATATCAAGGAATTCGCCTACGAGTCGAAGGACCAGGCATACGAAAACTTCCTCGACCAATACGAGAACTCGGCATTGGTTGACCAGGTCACTGCTGAGCAGCTGCCCGAATCATTCCGCGTCGCACTGGTAGATCCGGAGAAGTATCCGGTGATCAACGAAGCGTTCTCCACGGTACAAGGCGTTGACTCGGTCATTGACCAACGGGAACTGCTTGAAAAGGTCTTCCAGTTGGTGCGCGTGGCATCCGCCGCCGCTGCTGTCGTTGCAATCGTGATGATTGTTTGCGCGGTGCTGCTGACCGGTACGACTATCCAGCTCTCAGCCATGCACCGGCGACTCGAAACAACGATCATGCGACTGGTTGGTGCATCGAAAGCAACGATTCAGCTGCCGTTCATTATCGAAGGAGTCATCGCGTCGCTGATTGGTGGATTGCTGGCTTCTGGCACCTTGTGGTTGCTGCTGAAGTTCCTCGTCGAGGATAAGTTGGCCAATGAAAACGTCGGTGTAGCGTTCATCTCCACCAGCGAAATATGGCTAGTTGCTCCGATACTCTTGATTATTGGTATCGTTTTGGCCACAATTTCATCAGTGGTAACGTTGAAGCGTTACCTGAAGGTTTAGCTGAAACGTTATCTAGGCTTGAACTGAAGTACGCAATTTCTAAAAGGAGCTTTATGCTGTCGAACGCAGTGCGACGTAAATTCTTACGCGCCTCCATCGGTGGAGCAATGGCTCTCGCGCTCACGCTGCCCGCAGGGTTGGTAGCCGCCGATGAGCTGGACGACAAGAAAGCTCAAGTCGAAAAGAACATCGATACCCTCGAGAACGACATGGAATTCTTGGATGCCGACATTCAAGAAACCGACAGGAAATTGCGTGACCAGCAAGCACAGGTTCCTGTAGCCCAGCAGGCATTGGCTGACGCGCAAAGCCGCGTAGCCAATGCGCAGGCCACCCTTTCCGATCTCAACAACCGCTTAATCAGCGCGCAAGCGACTCGTGATGAAGTGGCTAAGCAGATCGAGGAAAACGCGGCTAAGCTTTCCGACGCTCAAGATGCGATGGCGCAGATCGCTTCTGAGGCTTATAAGCGCGGCGGCGTTTCTGGCGGGCTGGACATGATCCTCAACATGGATTCGGCGACCAAGATGGCCGATGGCCTGGACATGGCCAACCGCGCCATGGAATCCCAGAATGCCGCATACAATGACCTGGCCCAGGAACAAGCCAGCAATGAAAGCAACAAGCTTCGCCTGGTTGCTGTTGAAAAGGAAATTTCCTCCCTGAAAGCCCAGGCTGAGGAAGCCTTGGCGCAGGAGCAGGCGGCGCGAGATGCTGCGCAGAACGCCAAGAACGAACTGGATGCGCTGGTTGCCAGCACCGAAGAACTCAGTGCTGAACTTGAAGCGCAGAAGCCGCGTATCCAGGCGAAACTGCAATCGCAGCAGAAGGAATACGCCGCGGTCAACCAGCAGATCAAGGAACGCCAGGAGCGCTTGATCAGGGAAGCTGCCGAACGCAAGCGCAAGGCAGAAGAAAAAGCGCGCCGCGAAGCAGAAGCCGAGCGAAAGCGCATCGCCGAGGAAAAGGCGGCCTACGAAGCTGAGCAGGAGCGCAAGGCAGCAGAAGCTCGCGCAGAGAAAAAGGCCTACAAGAAGAAGGCCTATGTAGCACCCAAATCCGAGCCAAAGGCACCGACATATGCCGAGCCAAGCAGCTGGGGTTTGGTTAAGCCCACTACCAGTAACCGATTGACCTCGACCTTCGGGTGGCGCCCGACTCCAGCTGGAACAATCGACTATGGCGGCCGTGGCGGCTATGTCCACGCAGGCATTGACTGGGGATTCGGCGGCCAGTGCGGCTCGCCAATCACGGCTGCTGCCTCCGGTGAAGTGTGGATGGCCGGTTGGGGCGGATCCTCGGGTAACAAGGTCACCGTTTCTCACGGCGTCATCAAGGGCAAGGCCCTGGCCACCAACTATCACCACATGTCCCGCATCGCGGTAAGCGTCGGCCAGCATGTGAAGCAGGGCCAGGTTATAGGCTACGTTGGCACCACCGGCAATTCGACCGGCTGCCATCTGCACTTCGAAACGATCATCAATGGTTCACATGTGAACCCCTTGGGACTTCTCTAGCGCTAGACTTGTAATCTGTGCGCGGGAATCCGCCCGCGACATGCAAGGAGTAACGTGGCTAAGAAGAATCAAGAAGATCGAGTAATCGCGAGCAACCGCAAGGCGCGCCACGATTTCGAAATACTCGACACCTTCGAAGCTGGCATGGTGCTCACGGGTACTGAGGTGAAGTCGCTTCGCGAAGGCAAGGCCTCGCTGGTTGACGGTTTCGGCCAGTTCTACCGTGGCGAGCTGTACATCGAGAACGTCTACATCCCCGAGTACCTCAATGGATCGTGGACCAATCACGCGGCCCGTCGTCGCCGCAAGCTCTTGCTGCACCGCCAGGAACTGCTCAAGATCGAACGCAAAATCAGTGAAGCCGGCCTGACCGTCGTCCCGCTGAGCTTGTACTTCAAATCCGGTCGGGCGAAGCTGGAGATCGGCGTTGCCCGCGGTAAGCGCGAATACGACAAGCGCCAGACCCTGAGGGAAAAGCAGGATAATCGCGAGGCGTTGCGTGCCATGCGCGAACGCAACCGCGGAAACGCATAAGGCTAGCTTGTGGCGCATTTTGCATTGGGGGAAACCCGGGCAGTGCGCTATGATTGGTAGACACGCCCTAGGGTGTGGTTGTACCCGGGAGACCGGGACTGACAACAAAATACGGGGATGATCGGTTTCGACGGTGTGAGTCGCGACAGATGAAGCGGGCCGAGGACGCAAAGTTATCTCGTAAACGCCCTTTGCAAACCAATAAGTGCCGAATCAAAGCGCACTGACTTCGCTCTCGCTGCCTAAGCAGCCAGACGGTCCGTTAGCCAGGGGACGCTATCGCCCCTGTTCCTAACGTCATTTAGATAGCCAATGTATCCAGCGGATGTTGCCGCTTCTGGATACACATTTAGGCAACTGTGCCCGGATCAACCACATGTTTGCGTGATGGTTGGGGCAGAGAAAATCCGCAGCAAACTGCGCCCGGAGAAGACCTGGCAACACCACATCGGACGGGAGTTCAATTCTCCCCATCTCCACAATATCCAGCTCCGGAGCCAGGCCCATAGGTCTGGCTCCGGAGCTTTTTGTTTGTTTCGGAGTCCGCAGTCACATCGCGAGCCTGTTCGCGGGATGGAGAATTTACACATAGACTTGAAATGAAAGTCCAAGGCTTTCGAAACGACAGCGTGTGCAGAAACGGAGTGAGATTGAAGTCGATGGGTAAAAACAGTTCCCAGCGGGTATCGCCTTTCCTTTCAGCAAGCTATGCGGCAGTTGCCTTCCTCTTGGAAGTAGGATTGCTTTTCGCCGCGGCACTAGCCGCTATCGCTTTCATCCCATGGCCGACAATTCCAGCAATCCTTGTAGTAGTTGTCCCGCTGCTGATCCTCTGGTCGATTTTCTTCTCGCCGAAAGCCGTCATCAAGTTGAGGCTGCGAACCCGTCTGCTCCTGGTCCATATCATTTACCTCATCGGAGCCTACGTGCTGTGGCTGAGCGTCGACCATTCCTTCTACGATCAATCGCAGATTTGGGCCATCGGAATGCTTGCGTTGACCGGCATCAGCGCCATTCTGGTCATCGCCACCGGCGGATACGTGGTCCCGCACGATCGAACCAAGCAGCCACCGAAGCAAGTTCCGAGCCGGGCACGAGCGGGTGCTCCCAAGGGACGCCGGGCAGCACGCTAGAACTGATGGAATGCCAAGCCGAAAGGCTTGGCATTTTTCGTTTGCGGCTAGAAGAGCCCAGCGACGTGGTAGCCGAGCAATGCCGCGAGCACCGCTCCAGCGAGGGTCCCCAATGCATTGGCCAGGCTGGCTGCGAGGCGGCCGGCCTGGAGCAGCCGGACAGTTTCGAAACTGGCCGCCGAAAACGTCGTGTAGCCGCCGAGCAATCCTGAACCTATGGCCGCAAGCCATTGCGCCGACAACAACTGCTGGGCCATCAGCCCGGTCAGCGCACCCAGCGCGAAGGAGCCGGAGAGATTGACCAGGATCGTGCCCCAGGGCAGCGGGGCCGGAAGCCACCGCTTGATCAGGGCATCGACCACGAAACGCAGGCAGGCGCCAAGGCCGCCGCAGAGCGCAACGATAAGAAATAAGCCGGGGGAGAGCACTAGTGAAGCCCTCCCGATTTCCGGGCCATGCGCCTAGCACCGGCGGCGATTCCGCACCAGGTTGCCAATGCACCGAAGAACACCGTGAACAGTGCGTAACCCAGGGCATGGAGCGCTGCGCCGGATGCGAACATCTGCATGCTGCCGGTGGCCAGCGCGCTGTAGGTCGTGAAGCCGCCCAGGAAACCGGTGCCCAGCAGCAGCCGCAGCCGGTGACGCTTGCCCTCGTCGAGGCCGGGATGCGAAAGCGCCTCGAGCAGCAGGCCGAGCAGGAACGCCCCCAGCATGTTGGCTAGGAAAATCGCGATCGGGAAACCGCCGGGATCTGGCAGCAGCAGGCCCAGGCCTTGCCGGCAGGCAGTACCGGCAGCGCCGCCAAGGAATACCAGCAGCAGGAAACGCGGGTTGAGGAAGGAACCCTGCGCGGGGCGCTGGGCCATGGGTGTTGGCGGACGGGTCATGAATTGCGAATCTGTTCTGCGCGGCGTGGCGGGACGAGGAGCACCGGATGGCGCTGTCGATGGGTCAGATGCACCGCTACCGAACCGTTGAGCAGTTCCCCAATAGTGTTGGCCATGGAACGCTCCCGAACCCCGAGCACAATCAGCGCCGCATCATGCTGCAGGGCAAGATGCGACAGCTGCTGACCGGGGCCACCGGCCGCGGCATGCGCCTGCCATTCCAGTCCCGATCCGCCGAGCTGGGCTTCGAGCTGCTGCAGAAGCCGTGCCGGGAAGCGCTCAATTGCTTCGTCCCCGGATTCGGGATCCAGCGGTGCGCTGCGGATGGTGCCATCGGGAAGCTCTTCGAGCGGATAGCGGGTGGGATCCACGTGGACGCAAAGCAACCGCGCTCCGAGCGCGCCTGCGAGGTCTGCGGCTGCGTCCAGAACGTGGGGATCGAGGCGATCCGGGATGCCCAGGATGATCGGTCGTGTCTCCAATGGCCCTCCCTTTGGCAGTGGGGCGCACCGTGCAGCGCGTCGCTGCTTTTAATTCTTGCACAGCCGGCAATCAGCTAGGCTTTGCGCACCCAGATCAGCGAAGCCTCAATGAAATCCAGCTGATGCGGCAGCTCGATGACCGCCCCGGGAACCAGCCCCTGGGCGGCGGCACGACGCAGGAACTGGGGATCTTCATCGCTGATCCGGTCGATGACGGCCCGGGCACCGGAGAAGCGGTCAAGCCGGATGGCCCCGGAGACCGGCAGTTCCCCTTCCGCGCTGGGAATCGCGTCGCCATGCGGATCGTGGCGCGGGTGGCCCAGCCGGGCTTCCAGGGCGTTGATGAAGCGGTCGGTGACGGTGTGCTCCAGGGCCTCGGCCTCGTCATGCACCTCATCCCAGCCGTAGCCCAGCTCATCACGCAGGAATGTTTCCAGCAGGCGGTGGCGGCGCACCATGCGCAAGGCCTCGCGCCGGCCGGTGCCGCTGAGCGTAATGGCCCCGCGCGGCACGTGATGGACCAGGTGCTTGGCTGCGAGCTTCTGCACCATGGCGGTGGCCGAGGCAGGGGACAAGCCCAGCTGGTCGGCCAGCGCGCCGGTGCCCACTTCGGTGTCTTCCCATTCGGTGAGCAGGTACACCGCCTTGAGATAGTCCTCTTCGCTGGTGGTCAGCCCGGCCGGCCCGCGTCGTGCAGTTGCCATCGTCCTCGCGCTGCCTAGCTGCGGTTCAGGTAGGGAAGGATCGCCTCGTGCAGCTTGCCGTTGGTGGCCAGGGCGTTGCCGCCATGGCAGCCCTCTTCTCCGGCCACCGAGGTGAAGCGGCCCCCGGCTTCGCGTACCACCGGCACCAGGGCGGCCATGTCGTAGAGCTCCAGTTCGGGTTCGAAGGCCGCATCGACCGCGCCTTCGGCCAGCAGCGCGTAGGACAGGAAATCCCCGTAGCCGCGGGTGCGCCACGCGGTATCCAGCAGTTCCAGGAAGCCCTCGAGCTTGCCGGCCTCCTTCCAGCCGTTCAGCGAGGCGTAGGCCAGCGAGGAGTCAGACAGCTCGCTCACCGAGGAGACCTTGATCTGGCGGGTGGCGGTGGTACCGGCGGTGGCACCCGGTTCGGTGACGTACGCGCCCAGGCCGCTCGCGGCATGCCAGCGGCGGGTCATGGCCGGGGCGGAGATGACTCCCAGCACCGGTTCGCCGTCGATCTCCAGCGCGATCAGCGTGGCCCAGACGGGTACGCGGCGCACGAAGTTCTTGGTGCCGTCGATCGGGTCGATGACCCAGCGCCGGGAGCCGGTTCCGTGCACGCCGAATTCTTCGCCGAGCACCGAATCATCGGGGCGGTGGGCGGCCAGCTCGGCCAGGATCAGCTGCTCGGCGCCGCGGTCGGCGTCGGAGACCGGGGTCATGTCCGGCTTGGATTCGACCACCAGGTCGTTGGCGCCGTAGCGGGCCAGGGTGAAGGCGTCGACCTTCCCGGCCAGAGCCAGGGCGAAGTCGAGATCTTGCTGCAGGGTGTATTCAGCCATGGTGTTGCGGGCGCCTAGAGCGCGCCGAGCTCCTTTTCGTGCGTGGTTTCCTCGGTGGTGACCAGCCGGCGGTAGGAGGCCAACCGGTCAGCGGCCTGGGTGCCTTCGGCATTTTCGGCCCAAGCTTCCAGCGCGCAGCCCGCCTCGCCGGCGGCATGGGTGCAACCGCGCGGGCAGCCGGTGGCGATTTCTGCCAGGTCCTCGAAGGCGGCCAGGATATTGTCCCGGTCTACCAGTCCCAGCCCGAAAGAACGGATGCCGGGGGTGTCGATCAGCCAGGATCCAGGGGTGTCGCCCAGGCGCAGTGCCAGGGCGTTGGACGAGGTATGGCGTCCGCGGCCGGTGACCGCGTTGACGTGCCCGGTGGCGCGGGTCGAACCGGTCAGGGCGTTGACCAGGGTGGACTTGCCTACTCCGGAGTGGCCCAGCACTACCGAGACGCAGCCGGAGAGGATCTCTTCGAGTTCGGCCAGCGCGCCGGCATCCAGCCGGGCGCTGGAACCGTCGGCGCCGCGCGCGTCCACGCCGGAGGCGTCGGCAGTGGTGGTGCGGGAGATGACCACGGGGAACTCCAGTCCCTCGTAGTGCTTGAGGAAGTCGGCCGGATCCTTCACATCCGCCTTGGTCACGCACAGCACCGGCTGGATGCCGGCGTCGAAGGCGGCGACCAGCGCGCGGTCCACGAAGCCGGTGCGCGGCTCGGGATTGGCGGCGGCCACGACGATGACCAGCTTGTCGACATTGGCGACGACCACGCGCTCGGTGGCGTCGGTGTCGTCGGCGCTGCGGCGCAGCAGCGTGGTGCGCTCTTCGATGCGGATCAGCCGGGCCAGGGTATCGGGCTTTCCGGAGGTGTCGCCCACCAGTCCCACCAGGTCCCCGGGCACGATCGCCTGGCGGCGCAGCTCGCGGGCCCGGGCGGCGATGACGATGCGCTCCGTGGCGGTGTCCTCATCCAGGATTGCGGTGTAGCGGCCGCGGTCCACGGTGATGATGCGGCCGATGACCGCCTGTTCGTAGGCCGGGCGGTCCTTGGTGCGCGGACGGCTGCCCTTCTTGTTGGGGCGGACGCGGACCGAGGATTCGTCGTAGTCGGAGTAGCGCATTAGCCCTGGCCCTTTGCGGTAGCCGCCATGCGGGACCATAGCTGCGGGAAATCCGGCATGGTCTTGGCGGTGGTGGCGATGTTTTCCACGCGCACCCCGTCGATGGCCAGGCCCAGCAGGGCACCGGCGGTCGCCATGCGATGGTCCTCGTAGGAATCGATATCCGCTGCCTGCAGGGCTCCGGGAACGATTTCCAGCGCGTCCGCGGTGGCGGTGATTCTGGCGCCCACCTTGGACAATTCGGTTTCCAGCGCGGCCAGCCGATCGGTTTCATGGCCGCGCAGGTGCCCGATGCCGGTCAGCTTGCTCGGCGAATCGGCCAGCACGCACAGTGCTGCCAGGGTAGGGGCCAGCTCGGAGGCATCGGCGTAGTCGATGCCGCGGATGACTCCGGTTCCGCGCACGGTGAGCACGCCGTCGCCGCCGTGGCTGACTTCCGCTCCCATCGCGGCCAGTATTTCTACCCACTTGCCGCCGACCTGGGTGGTCCTGGCAGGCCAGAAGGGCACGCGCACGGTGCCATGGCTCGCCAGCGCGGCGGCCAGGAACGGTCCGGCGTTGGACAGGTCCGGTTCCACGGTGACGGTGAAGCCCGCCAGCTGGCCCGGGGCGATGCTCCAGCCGCGCGCGTCGGCATCGACGCTTACCTCTACGCCCAAATCGCGCAGGGTCTGGACGGTCATCGCGATGTGGTCCGGGGAAGCGATAGGCCCCGGCGCGGCGCGCAGCTTCAGCCCGCCGGGCAGTGCCTGGCCAACCAGCAGCAGCGCGGAGATGAACTGGGAGCTGCCCGACGCGTCGATGACCACTTCGGCATCCTGCTTCAGCTCGCTGGCATCAATGGTGAAGGGCAGCATGCCGGTGCTCCCGGCGTAGTCGATGCGGGCGCCCAAGGCTGCCAGCGCGTCCAGTACCGGGGCCATGGGCCGCACGCGGGCCGCGGCGTCGCCGTCGAAGGCCACCTTGGCGCCGGCGACGGCAGCCAATGGGGGAACGAAGCGCATCACCGTGCCCGCCAAGCCGCAGTCGATCGCCAGCGGTCCGGCGGCCAGCTGGCCCGGGGTGATGTCCACGGTGGTGGAGCCGTCGGCCTGCTCGGTGCGCTTGATCCCGACCCCGAATCCGGCCAGGGCGCTGAGCATCAGCTCGGTGTCGCGGCTGATCAGCGTGTTGTGGATCGTGGATGGCGAGGAGGCCAGGGCCGCAAGGATCAGATACCGGTTGGTCAGCGACTTCGAAGCTGGCACCGGGACGGTTGCATCCAGTCCGGCGGCGGCATAGGGCGCTGCCCACCAGTTCTTTTCTGCGTCGTGCAGCTGATCGAGGGGGCTCCCGGGGGCGCTTGCAGTGCTGATTGGTAGATCCTTAGGCTCGAGGCTTCAATTCGGGGCCGCTGGCAGTACCGCAAGTACTGTGCGCCCACTGCCTAATTCTAGCCGAGATCGGTGCGGGAATAAGGCTTTAGCTCCGCTGGTTATACCTACTGTGACGATACGACAGGACACTTCAAACGCCGGCGGCACCGCTTGCGCCGTCGCCGAGCAACCGCGGCCGGCCCGGGCCCGCGCTGGCACGCGCATAAAGCCGTTCGAACGCGTAGACTCGGCAGTGATGAACAACAAGAGTGTGGACGAGAATTTGCCCGATGTGGCCTCCGAGTCCGAGCAGCAGCGCCGCGAACGCTTCGAGCGTGACGCGATGCAGTACGTGGACCAGCTCTATTCGGCTGCCCTGCGCATGGCGCGCAACCCGTCGGATGCCGAGGATTTGGTGCAGGAGGCCTACACCAAGGCCTATTCCGCCTTCCACCAGTACAAGCCGGGCACCAACCTGAAGGCCTGGCTGTACCGCATCCTGACCAACACGTACATCAATTTGTACCGCAAGCGCCAACGCGAGCCGCTGCGCACTTCCACCGATACGGTCGAGGATTGGCAGATGGCCCAGGCCATGGAGCATTCGCCGACCGGCTTGCGCTCGGCCGAGGCCGAGGCGCTGGACCACCTTCCGGATTCGGATGTGAAAGCCGCGCTGCAGTCGATCGGCGAGGATTTCCGCATGGCCGTCTACTTCGTGGATGTCGAGGGCTTCAGCTACAAGGAAGCCAGCGAGATCCTGGGCGTGCCGATCGGCACCGTGATGTCCCGGTTGCATCGCGGACGCAAGAACTTGAGGGAACTGCTGGCCGATTACGCAGCAGATCGTGGGATCGCCACCGGCACCCAGAGCAAGAGTGCCGCCAAGGCTGACCGAGGAGCGAAATAAGATGGATTGCAATTCAATGGGTGATTGCGCCGATGACCGCATCGTCCGCATCTACGAGTACCTCGACGGAGCGCTGACGCTCGATGACCTCAAGGAGGTCAAGTCCCACCTGGATGGCTGCCCGGAATGCACCGAGCAGTACGATCTGGAGTGCATCATCCGCTCGGTGGTGCGCCGCAGCTGCCAGGAGCATGCCCCGCAGACCTTGAAGGCCAGCATCATCGCGCGGATCTCGCAGATCCGCGTGGAATCAGGCCACTAGCACGGCAAAGAGAAACCCCGTATCTTCCGAGTTGATCTCGAAGGGTACGGGGTTCTTTTTTGTTCGCTTCGCTTAGCTGTTTGGGCGCTTGCCGTGGTTGGCACCGCCACGCTTGCGATCGCGACGCTTACGAGCGCGCTTCGACATGGTGACTCCTTAGAGGGAACAATATTGCTTCCCGAAAATTCGGGCCGGCTCATAGTCTTTCACACTTCCGGCCCATTTTCCTAACGGACCGGCGGTCCCTAGCCCTCGCCTGGCTCAGGCAACTCCAGCCAGGAATACCAGCCGCGGTGCAGCACCAGCCAGGCCATCAGCCCGTAGCCTGCCTGGCCGGGCACCCCGCCGGAAGCGTTCAGATCGGCACGCCACTGGGCATGGGAACGCAGGGGCGTGAAGGTATCGACGTAGTGGTGGTTGCGGCGCAGCGCCACATCCGAGTAGACGCGGTTCAGTTCTGCCACGCGCTGGTTGCGCGCATCATCCAGGCCCGGGGCCGGGCCGACCAGCAAGGCCTTGATGTTCATCTGCGAGGCCGAATCCAGGATGTTGGCCAGGTTCAGCCGGCTGCGCGCGGTGGTGACATCCAGATCGACGTCGCGGTCCGAGAGCGCGATGACCAGGCGGTTTTCGTATTGGTCGCTGAATCGGCGGGAAGCTTCCCCCAGCCAGCGTTCGGCCAGCGCTTCGGATCCCTCGGCCGGGGAAGCCAAGACGAAGGACTGCAGGCGCAGGGCCGGATCCTGGGTGCGGGCCACGACGCGGCCGAACCAGCCCAGGCCCCGCGGGTCGCCATGTCCGGCCAGTAGCTCATCTCCGATTGCGGTAATTCGGATTGTGCGTAACTCCAACTGGGCGACCTTTCGTTGGCTCAAAAATGATGAATCGCTCCCCACCTTAGCAGTCGGAACGCTGGCATCGGGGGAGGCGGTCATTGGTTAAACCCCACAATTCCCTGCGAAAAACCAGCGCCGGGGTTAAAGCGCTGTTGCCGGCGAACCTCCGAGGTGGAACCCCCGGATAATTCGCCGGCAACAGTTGGCCAGCAGCGTTCAGGCGATGCGGTCTAGCGGGCGAAGGCCTGCTGGATCAGCACTGCGTTTTCTGCGTCGTGGCGCTTTGCATTGCCAGCGGAGGTCGCAGCCGATGCCGGGCGGGAGATCAAGGTGATCTTCTGCTCCAGTGCCGGTGCAACGTACAAGCCGAAGAACGGCCATGGACCCTGGTTCGCAGGCTCGTCCTGGACCCAAGCCACCTCGGCGTTCGGGTACTTGGCCAGTTCGGCAGCGATCTGCTCGGCCGGAGCCGGGTAGAGCTGCTCGACGCGTACCAGCGCGGTCTTGGTGTCGTTCGCCTTGGTGCGAGCGGCCAGCAGATCGTAGTAGACGCGGCCCGAGCACAGCAGCACCTTGTCCACGGCGTTCGCATCGGTGATCGACGCATCGCCGATGACCTCGCGGAAGCCTCCGGTGGTGAAGTCCTCTACCGAGCTGGCCGCGGCCTTCAGGCGAAGCAGCTGCTTCGGGGTGAAGACGATCAGCGGCTTGCGCGGACGGGCGTAGGCCTGGCGGCGCAGCAGGTGGAAGTGGTTTGCACCGGTGGAAGGCTGGGCAACGACCATGTTGTTCTCGGCGCACAGCTGCAAGAAGCGCTCGATGCGGGCCGAGGAGTGATCCGGGCCCTGGCCTTCGTAGCCGTGCGGCAGCAGCATGACCAGCGAGGAGGACTGCGACCACTTCTGCTCTGCGGAGGAGATGAACTCGTCGATCACGGTCTGCGCGCCATTGACGAAGTCGCCGAACTGCGCTTCCCACATGACCAGTGCATCCGGGCGTTCTACCGAGTAGCCGTACTCGAAGCCGAGCGCGGCGTATTCGGAGAGCAGGGAGTCGTAGATCCACAGCGGTGCCTGGTCTTCGGCCAGGTGGTGCAGCGGGTACCACTCGGTGTCGTTCTCGCGGTCGTGGAAGACTGCGTGGCGCTGCACGAAGGTGCCGCGGCGCGAGTCCTGGCCTGCCAGGCGGACCGGCACGCCTTCCATGGTCAAGGTGCCCAGGGCTGCCAGTTCTGCGAAGCCCCAGTCGATGCCGCCTTCGCGGGACATCTTCTCGCGGCGCTCGAGCAGCGACTTCAGCTTGGTGTGCATGGTGAAGCCGGCCGGGATATCCAGGTGGGCGGCACCAATCTTCGCCAGCGTCTGGGCGGTGATGGCCGAGCCGCGTGCGCCGTCGACGGTGTTCTCGTCGGCAGCCTGGGCGAATGGCTTCTCCAGGTCGTTGATGGTCGAGCCCGGGGTGATGATCGGGATCGGCGAAGTCTGGGCCGCATGCGTCTCGGCGAAGATGCGCTCCAGGTTCTCCTTGTACTCGGCCAGCACGTTCTCGGCTTCTTCCTGCGTGATGTCGCCGCGGCCCACCAGGGCCTCGGTGTACAGCTTGCGGGTCGAGCGCTTGGCTTCGATCAGGTTGTACATGATCGGCTGGGTCATCGAAGGGTCATCGCCCTCGTTGTGGCCGCGGCGGCGGTAGCACACCAGGTCGATGACGACGTCCTTGCCGAACTTCTGGCGGTACTCGAAGGCCAGCTGGCCCACGTGCACCACTGCCTCCGGGTCATCCCCGTTGACGTGGAAGATCGGAGCCTGCACGGTGCGTGCAACGTCGGTTGCGTACACCGAGGAGCGCGAGGAGCTCGGCGCGGTGGTGAAGCCGATCTGGTTGTTCACGATCACATGGACGGTGCCGCCGGTCTTGTAGCCGGGCAGCTGGCTCATGGCCAGTACCTCGGAGACCACGCCCTGGCCGGCGAATGCCGCATCGCCGTGGACCAGGATCGGCAGCACGGTGTTCTTCTGGTTCAGGCGGTCCAGCTTGGCGCGGGTGATGCCCTCGAGCACTGGATCGACTGCTTCCAGGTGCGATGGGTTGGCAGCCAGGTAGATCTTGGTCTGGTTGCCCGCATCCGAGGTGTACGAACCCTCGGTGCCCAGGTGGTACTTCACATCGCCCGAACCCTGGACCGAGCCCGGGGTTGCGGTGCCTTCGAATTCGCGGAAGACCTGTGCGTAGGTCTTGCCGGCGATGTTGGTCAGCACGTTCAGGCGGCCGCGGTGGGCCATGCCGATCGCGACCTCGTCCAGCTGCTCGTCGGCTGCGTCGGAGATGATCGCATCCAGCAGTGGAATCAGCGATTCGCCGCCTTCCAGCGAGAAGCGCTTCTGGCCAACGAACTTGGTCTGCAGGAAGGTCTCGAAAGCCTCGGCGGAGTTCAGCTTCGACAGGATGCGCAGCTGCTCTTCGCGGCTTGGCTTGGCGTAGCCGGACTCCAGCTTGGCCTGGAACCATTCGCGCTCTTCGGGGTTCTGCAGGTGCATGTACTCGGTGCCGATGGTGCGGCAGTAGGCATCGCGCAGCACGCCGAGGATGTCGCGCAGCAGGCCGCGGTCCTTGCCGCCCAGGCCGCCGGCCAGCCATTCGCGGTCCAGATCCCACAGGGTCAGGCCGTAGGAATTGATGTCCAGGTCCGGGTGCTTGCGCTGGACGTACTCCAGCGGGTTGGTATCGGCCATCAGGTGGCCGCGCACGCGGTAGGAGTTGATCAGGTGCTGGATGCGGGCAACCTTGTTGACCTGCAGGTCGATGTCGACCTGGTTGTCAACGGCCCAGCGAACCGGCTCGTAAGGGATGCGCAGCTGCTCGAAGATCTCGTCGTAGAAACCCTGCTCGCCCAGCAGCAGCGACTCGACCAGCTTCAGGAATTCGCCCGAACCTGCACCCTGGATGACGCGGTGGTCGTAGGTGGAGGTCAGGGTGATGTGCTTGCCGATACCCAGGGCGGCCACGGTCTTCTCCGAGGAGCCGCGGTACTCTGCCGGGTATTCCAGTGCGCCAACGCCGATGATCGCGGCCTGGCCCTTGGACAGGCGTGGAACCGAGTGAACGGTGCCGATGCCGCCTGGGTTGGTCAGCGAAACGGTGGTGCCTGCGTAGTCGTCAGCGGTCAGCTTGTTGCCGCGGGCGCGCTTGATCAGGTCTTCGTAGGTGGCCCAGAACTCGTTGAAGCTCAGGGTCTCGGCAGCCTTGATGTTCGGCACGGCCAGCATGCGGGTGCCATCCGGCTTCGGCATGTCGATCGCGATGCCGAAGTTCACGTGGGCTGGCTGGATCGCAGTTGGCTTCTTGTCGATCACGTCGTAGGTGACGTTCATCGACGGGATCTGCTTCAGCGCACGGATCACGGCGAAGCCGATCAGGTGGGTGAAGGAGATCTTGCCGCCGCGAGCGCGCTTGAGGTGGTTGTTGATGACAATGCGGTTGTCGATCATCACCTTCGCCGGTACGGCACGCACGGTGGTGGCCGTAGGCACGGTGAGGGAGGCATCCATGTTGGTTGCGATGGCCTTCATTGGTCCACGCAGCGGGGTGCGCTTTTCCTCACCGAAAAGTTCGGTGGACGGCGTAGCCTTCGGAGCCTGTGCCGGGATCGGCGCAGTCTTCGGTGCTGGCTCGGCCTTCTTGGCTTCAGCGGCCGGAGCTGGTGCTGCCTTGGCAGCCGGTGCTGGTTCGGAGGCACGGGCCTGGGCTGCGGCGCGTGGCGCGCCCTGCCCGTTGGCTGCAGATGCTGCGGCAGGTGCTGCCGCTGCTGGCGCCGGCTGCGCTGCCGGTGCTGCTGGTGCCTTCTTTTCGGCGGCGAGAGATTCGAAAATATCCCACCATTTCTTATCTACCGAGTTCTTGTCGACGAGATACTGTTCGAACAGCTCGTCTACTAGCCACTCGTTTCCACCAAACTCTTCAGTAAGTCGGTGGTGTGCTTGCTCTGGCACGTGCAACGCCTCTTCCCTGATTTCTACGTTGTTCTAGCTTGAGCCGGTGGTCTTTCGAGGACGTGATACGACCACTGCGGCCCACAAGATTTCTAGACCTGCGCACCAGTCTAGTGACTTTTCCGCCCACTTGGCCACGGCACGTATGTAATGTCACGAAAGTGTTGCGCCTAACATGCCGTTCAGCGTATCCAAAGCACCGCTGGGCGAGCATGTGTCGAAGTGGTGCGCAATGGCCCTTCGTTCGATAGACTAATTCGCACTATGGAATCCCACTCTCCAAGCCGGTGTGCCGCCCAAGGGCGCAGTGCCGGCCACAACAGTCCATGTTCAGGAAGTTCCGCCTCCCTTTTGGAGCCTTCTAGTTGCCGCCCTGTCGGCACTGGAACTGAACTTCGCACGCCAGTGAATAGGCGGCGGTAAACGCCTATGGAATGGCTCTCAATACTTTTCGGCCTGCTGCTGATTCTCGGCACCGGCTTCTTCGTGGCCGTGGAATTCTCCCTGGTCGCCCTGGATAAAAGCACCGTGCAGCGTGCCGTAAATGACGGCGAGCGTGGCGCTAAGCCGCTGCTGCAGTGCCTCACCTCCCTCTCTACCCAGCTGTCCAGCTGCCAGCTGGGCATTACGCTGACCACGCTGCTGACCGGCTACGTGCTTGAACCCGCAATGAGCGCGCTGCTCGAGCCGTTGATGGAACAATTCGGCATTCCGGCCGCAAGCTCGCTGGCCATTGCCGTGGTGATCTCGATGGTCGTTGCCACCTTGCTTTCGATGCTGATCGGCGAACTGGTCCCGAAGAACATGGCAATTGCCCAGGCGATGAAGGTTGGCAAGCTGCTGGCCCGCCCGCAGCTGGTTTTCACCGCCATCTTCAAGCCGGCCATCATCGTGCTCAACGGCTTCTCGAATGCGGTACTGCGCAAGTTCTTCGGACTCGAAGCCAAGGAAGAAATCTCCGCGGCCCGCTCCTCGCAGGAACTGGCATCGCTGGTCCGCCGTTCGGCTCAGCTGGGCACCTTGGATGTGCAGACCGCTCGCTTCGTGGAATCCACCATTGAATTCTCCGAGCGCACCGCCGCCGACGTGATGACCCCGCGAACCTCGATGTCCACCATTGATTCCGAGGCGGCACTTTCCGAGCTGATCGAGGTCAGCGCGGACACCGGATTCTCGCGTTTCCCGGTCACCACCGGCTCCACCGATGAAATCCAAGGCATCTGCCACGTCAAGGCAATTGTCTCGGTGCCCCGCGAACGCCGCGCAGCGCTGCAGGTCGGCGAGTTCGCCCGCGACGCGCTGTACGTTCCGGAAACCATTCACCTGGATGTGCTGCTTGAGCAGTTGCGCGCCGCCGAGTTCCAGGTCGCGATCGTGATGGACGAATACGGTGGAACCGCTGGACTGGTGACCCTTGAAGACCTGGTCGAAGAAATCGTCGGCGAAGTTTCCGATGAGCACGACGAGGACGAGGAGGAAGCAGTCACCCAGCCCGACGGCAACTGGCTGTTCCCGGGCATGTACCGCCCGGACCAGATCAACGAGAACTTCGATACGGACGTCATCCCGGAAGAGTCGACCTACGAAACCATCGGCGGCTTCATGCTCGCCGAACTGGGCCGCTTGGCTGAACTCAATGACCGCGTCGCCACCGAGCACGGCACCTTCACGGTGACCGAGCTCGATGGCCGCCGCATCTCGCAGGTTCGTTTCGAACCAGCAGTGCAGGAGGATGGCAATGAATGACTTCATGGGCCTGGTCTGGCTGATTGTCTTGCTGGCTGGCAATGCCTTCTTCGTTGCCGGCGAATTCGCGGTGATGAGTGCGCGTCGTTCGCAGATTGAACCCTTGGCCGACGAGGGCAATAAGCGGGCAAAGATCGCGCTGTACGCCATGGAGCATGTTTCGATCATGCTCGCGGTGTGCCAGTTGGGCATTACCGTTTGCTCGCTGCTGATCCTGAATATTTCGGAGCCGGCGATCCACCACCTGCTGGCCGAACCGCTGACCATGATCGGCATGGCCGAATCAGCTGCGGACACCGTAGCGTTCCTGATTGCCTTGATCCTGGTGACCTTCCTGCACGTGACCTTCGGCGAAATGGTGCCGAAGAACATTTCGGTTTCCGTTGCGGACAAGGCCGTGCTGCTGCTGGCCATGCCACTGGTCGGCCTGTCCAAGGTGCTCAAGCCGATTACGGCGTCGCTCAATGGCGTGGCGAACCTGGTGCTGCACGCCTTCGGTATCGAACCGAAGGATGAGGTGGCCAGCTCGTATACCGCCGCTGAAGTCCGATCGATCATCGATGCTTCATCCGAGGAAGGCGCGCTGGATGAGGACGATGCCGCACGCTTGACCAAAGCGCTGGAATTCTCCTCGGTTACCGCGCGCAGCTGCATGGTTCCGCTCGATGACCTGTTCACCTTGGAATACGGGCAGACGACCGCGCGCGCTTTCGAGAAGAAGGTCGGCAAGACCGGATTCTCGCGCATGGTGATCACCAAGAACGAGGTTCCGGTGGGCTACTGGCATGTGAAGGACGTGATGCTCATCGATGATGCCCACTCCACGCAGCCACTGCTTGATTTGCCATTGCACCCGCTGGGCCGGTTGGAGCAGGACACCGAAATCGAGGCCGCCCTGGAAGCGATGCGGCAGGAAGGCAACCACCTTTCGGCGGTTGTCGACGAGTCGGGGGCAACGCTCGGCGTGCTCTTCCTGGAGGACGTGATCGAGGTGCTGGTCGGTGAAATCACCGATACCACGCGAAAACGCGTCAACCCGCCTCGCAGCGAAAAACGGGCAAATTAGCTCAAGCTCACCCCTGAGTGCATATTGCGAATGACTCGCAACTGATACGATTGACTGCGGCACCCATTGCGGGTGCCGCAGTTTTTCGTTGCCGGCCCATCCTCAGCCAGCGCAATCCAGAAAGCAGTCAATGACAGAGACCCCCATCGTCAGGTTTGAAGACGCGCGCCTTGCCTATGGCTCCCGCGTGCTCTGGGATGAACTCAACCTATCCATAGCGGCGGGGGAGTTCCTTGCAGTTCTAGGGCCCAACGGCTCGGGCAAGACCAGCTTCATCAACACGATGCTCGGCACCACCGCGCTCAATCGAGGCAGGGTCTCGATCGCCGGGGAGGCCGTGCGCCGGGGGTCGGCTGCCGTGGGGTTGATCCCGCAGCAGCGCCCCTTCGGGGACAACGTTCCCCTGCGCGCTCGCGACCTGGTCGCACTGGGACTGGATGGAACCCGGCCCGGGATTCGCGTGGCCCGCAGGGCCGTGCGCAACAAGGTCGACGAACTGCTGGAACTGGTCGGCGCTACCGCCTACGCCAACCGTGCGGTGTCCGACCTTTCCGGAGGCGAGCAGCAGCGCCTGCGCGCAGCGCAGGCTTTGGCCAGCGATCCCCGGGTCCTGCTATGCGACGAGCCGCTGCTCTCCCTGGACCTCAATCACCAGCAGGCGATCAGCGAAGTGATTCACCGCCAGGCCGCAGAGCGCGGCAGCGCGGTAGTCTTCGTGACGCACGAGATCAACCCGATCCTGCCCTATGTCGACCGCGTCTTGTACCTGGCCGAAGGCCGCTTCCATCTGGGCAGCGTGGATGAAGTCATGCAGTCTGCGGTGCTCACCGAACTTTACGGTGCTCCGGTCGAGGTGCTGCGGGTCAATGGCCGCATCGTGGTGGTCTCGGGCGATGGCAATCGGGCATTGCCGGCCGATGGGCACGACCACGTTGAAGAAATCGATCTAGAGACCGGAAAGTAGGAGCAGGACATGGACTTTTCGGATCTCATCGAGAAGGCGTTCAACTTCCAGGATTACGGACTGCTGCTTCCGCTGGTGACCAATTCCCTGATTGCCGGTGCAGTCCTGGGCGTGGTTGGCGGTCTGATCGGCATCTTCATCATGATGCGGGACATGGCTTTCGCCGTGCACGGCATCGCTGAGCTGTCCTTTGCGGGGGCGGCCTTCGCCTTGCTCATCGGCGCCGACGTGGTGACTGGCTCGGTGTTCGGGTCCATGATCGCGGCGCTGATCCTTGGCATTCTCGGAACCCGGGCGAGGGATCGGAATTCCATCACCGGCGTGCTGATGCCTTTCGGCCTTGGCCTGGGCATCTTGTTCCTGTCGCTGTATGAAGGGCGAAGCGCCAATAAGTTTGGCCTGCTGACCGGCCAGATCGTGGCCGTGGATGACGTGCAATTGACAGGAATGCTGGTCCTTTCGGCGGTGGTAGTGATCGCGCTGCTGGTTATTTGGCGTCCGCTGACCTTCGCTTCGGTGGACCCGGTGGTTGCCAATGCCCGGGGCGTGCGCACTGCTGGCCTGTCCATCGTCTTCATGATGATCCTGGCGCTGGCTGTAGCGGTGACGATTCAAGTGGTCGGTGCCTTGCTGGTGCTGGCGCTGCTGATCACGCCCGCCGCAGCCGCCATGCGCGTGAGCTCCAATCCGGTCATCACCGTCGTGCTCTCCATCGTGTTCGCGGAACTGGCTGTCGTGGGCGGCATCCTTCTTGCCCTGGCTGGTTCCTTGCCGATCAGTCCATATGTGACCACGATTTCGTTCGTGATCTATGTGGTCTGCCGCGGAATCGAAGCGGTGCGTTCCCCTCGCCGCCACCAAGTCTAGGAGCTGCATTCGGCCAGCGCGCCCCCGCTGGTTCCGGGCCCGGTTGACTAGCAAGCAGCCGAACCTCCAAGCTGGAGCATGAGCAAAATTCCAGCCAGTGAGATCTGGCCATTGGTGCATGCCGAACGCCTGGCCCTGATCGACGATCTGGGAACTTTGGATCCGGATCAGTGGGAAGTTCCCTCCCTGTGCGATGGGTGGAGCGTCCATGACGTGGCTGCTCATTTGGCAGATAACGCGCGTGCGACTTTCTTCCGCCTGCTTGCCGGGATGGCCAAGGCCGGATTCAGCTTGGACCGCCAGAACGACAATGGCGTGGCCGCCGAGAAGGCCGCGACTCCCGATGGGACATTGCGCAGGCTCGTCGAGGTCGCGGCTTTGCGGGCCACTCCACCGGTTCCGCTTGCCAGCAGGTTGGTGGAGGAAATCGCCCATGGGGAAGACATCCGTCGTGCCGTGGGCCTGAAACGGGCCTATCCTGCAGAATCCCTGGAGCCAGCAATCAAATACCAGGCAGCGACCCCGCAGGGTGTCGGGGGTGCCAAGGAATTAGCGAGCAGGGTCCAGCTGTGCAGCGAAGACGAAGACTTCCGGCTGGGCATCGGCCCGCAGATCGCAGGACCGCGCCTTGAACTGCTGATGCTGGTTTCAGGCCGAGGCAAGCACGCTGTGGGCCTGACGGGTCCGGGGCTGGCCCTCGTGCGGTAAATTGCAGAATAGGGAGGGGCCGCGCGGCAGAACGCGCGCCGCTGCCTAGGTTTCAGTAGTTCCTGGTCCGTCGGGCCTGGTGAGCCGTTCCTTGAAATCAGCGAACCATTTCGAGTCGCGCATTAGTTGCGGGAATGGCTTGTGCATGAATCCAGTTGTCGGTGGCGCAGTGGATCGATAGGACATCGCCGAGCCCGGACAGATCATCATCGAGTGCCGATCGCGGAAAGCGGTGTACTCGTACCAGCCGTCGGCCTGCTTTGCCTTGTTGCAGGTCGCGCAACGGCCCGAGGCATTGGCCACGGTCGTCTTGCCGCCACGTGCATACTGGAGCACGTGGTCTGTTTCTTCGACCAGCCCGTCGCAGAAGGGCGTTCGGCAATGCCGATCGCGAATCCCGATGAACCTCTTGAGCTTATCCGGGAAGATCCGGGCTTTGGAATCCATCGCGATTAGTTCCTGGTCCCCGGGAGCGGTGTAGAGACGAGTTATCTCCGTCATCACTTCGATCCGCTCAATATTCTCGGGGGCGAGTTCGGCTTCCATTTCCGCGAAGGTCAGCTCGTTGGGAATCTGGTGGCCGCCAATGAGTTCCCGCGCAGTCTGCGCGGGGATGAAGCCGTAGCCTTCCAAGTAGGCCGGTTCGCGATCACCCATGAACAGCGCTCTATCGGTCATGACCAGTCCGAGCTGGACGTTGATCTTCTGCTCATTGTTTTCATCGAAGAACATGTAGCGGGCCAGCAGATCGGCCTGGATCTGGGTGCGGGTGCGGGCATCGCCCTTGCGCTTGATCCTGCATGACTGGTTTCGCAGCGTCATCTGCAATCCGGTTCCGCCAACGATAGGCAGACGGGCCTGGAGGAAGACGCACCCTGCTTCCCGATCGGTGCGGAAGCGAACGTAGCGTTGCTGGTTGGCTTCCTTCAGCTTCTTGTCTTCCCGGTCCGATGCGTACTTGATCGTGAAGCTGGTGACCGTTTCCTTGATGCGCTTGGGGCCCATGGATTCGAACATGTCTGGATTCTGCCCGTAGATCGCATCGAACTCGGTGCGGCGCAATGGCCGGACTTCCTGCAGCGGGGTGAGCATTGCGTTGATCTGCGCTTCGGTGAATTCACCACGGGAGAATGCGGCAGCGATATTCGGGGTGTCCTCGAAGAGGATGCGGCAATTGGCCAGGTAGTTCCTGGAACCGCGTTGAGTCTGCTTGCGGGCGATGGCAACGCGGCTGGCCGCTCCGCGGACCTGGTCATCGATGTTGGTGCCGCGCTCTTCATTCTCGCGCAGGACTTCCTTCTCCAACTGGTGAGCCAGGCCGGCTTGCTGATAGCGCAAGGATGAGACCAGTCCTTCGACGGACTCGATAACCCGGGCGCACGCGGCCTTGCCGCCGTGGTCATGGAACCATGACAGGTCGTTCTGCAGCTGGATCAGGTGGGATTCGAAATCCGGCTGATCTGCTGGGCGGGCTAGGCTGTTTCCTTGCGCCTTTGCTTCGAACATAGTACTAGTATACGCCCATTGCTAGAATATGTCTTCGAATGATTCAGCTGTGGATTACCGAATTCTTGGGGCGCCGAACAGTCCGCTGGACCCAGGTCCAGGCAGCGGAAAGGGCTACGAGGCAGCGGGGGCGCCAGCCTTGGCTTTGGCACGGCAGTCGGCGCAGAGGCCGTAGATTTCCACGGTGTGCTCGGGATCGGAGAAGTCGTGCTCCGCGGCAACCCGAGCGGCCCAGCGCTCGACGGAAGGGGCAAGTACCTCGACGGTTTTGGAGCAAACGCGGCAGACCAGATGATGGTGGTGGACCTCGGTGACGCACTGGCGGAAGCGGGCTTCGCCATCTCCGCTGCGCAGCACATCGACCAGGCCATCGTCGGCCATGGACTGCAGCAGGCGGTACACGGTGGCCAGCGAAACCTTTTTCTCCGAATCCTGCAGCCAACGATGCAGCTGCTGGGCGGTGGCGAAATCATCGACCTCGCCCAGTGCCTCGGTGACGGCCAGGCGCTGCTTGGTGACCCGGGTTTCTGGCTGGGACATCGACGTGCACCATTCCTTGAGTTTGTTGCGGACCGGCGATGAGCCAGCGAACTGGGCCAATCACCTGCGGTTTCCCTCAATTTTAGCCAACTTTGCGTTGCAATGCGTGTCTGGCTCTGGCATGGGCGGGGCGCTGAGCCTACGCTAAGGATATGCGCATCAAACTTAGGGGCCATTCCTGCTTGGAAGCGAGCACGATCGACGGCAAGGTCTTGCTGGATCCGGGCGGATTTTCGCAGCTTGACGACGCGTTCGACGGCATCAATGCCGTGCTGGTCACCCATGAGCATGCTGACCATGCCGACCAGCCGGCCATTGCCGCCGCGCTGGAGGCGAATTCCATCCTGGAGCTCTACGCGCCGGCCGCGCTGGCGCAGGCGATGCGCGACCAGCTGCCGCCAGCGGCCCAATCCCAGGTGGTGACGGTGCGAGCCGGGGCCGACTTCATTGTCGGCGGCATTCGCGTACGGACTTTCGGAGGCACCCACGCCACCATCCACCATTCCATTGCAGTGGTTGCCAACGTGGGCTACCTCCTGGGGGACCGCGCGGTAGGCCAGCTGGAGGTCTTCCACCCGGGCGACAGCTACCAGGTGCCGGTGGGGGCGCAGCCGGATGTGCTGCTGCTGCCGGTGATGGCCCCGTGGGGCAAGATGGCCGAGGCTGCCGACTTCGCGGTGGCCGTGGATGCGAAGTGCTGGATGCCGATCCACGACGGGCTGCTCAACGCCGACGGACTGGGGCTTTTCGATCGCCAGCTCGGCGCGATCGCCCAGCGGGCAGGATGCAGCTATGTGCGCTTGGAACCTGGAATCGAACATCATCTCGACGAGTTGCTGGGAGGCACCAACGAATGAACCCCTTGATAAGCGCCGCGCAGCTTCGCGAAATCCTGGACGCCGGGGGCCAGCCGGTGCTGCTCGATGTGCGGTGGGTCCTGGGCCGCGACGACGGGGCGCAGAGCTACGCTGCCGGGCATATCCCCGGCGCGGTGTTCGCTGACCTGGAAAAAGAGCTTTCCGGTGCGCCAGGCGAGCATACCGGCCGCCACCCGCTGCCTTTGCCGGCGGACTTCGAGCAGGCCGCGCGCGGCTGGGGCATCAACGCCCAGAGCCACGTGGTGGCTTACGACAACTCCGGAGCCCTCGCCGCGGCCCGGGCCTGGTGGCTGCTGCGCCATGCCGGATTCGACCGCGTGCAGGTGCTCGACGGCGGGCTCGGGGCCTGGACGGACGCCGGCGGAGAGCTGGCGCTGGGCTACGAGCAGGCCGCCAAGGGCAGCGTTTCGCTGTCGTGGGGCCGGATGCCGGTGGTGGAGTACGAGGAGCTGGACACCTTGCCCGGCACCCTGATCGACTCGCGGGCCACCGCGCGCTACCTGGGCATCGAGGAGCCCATCGACCCGGTGGCCGGGCATATTCCCGGTGCACTGAACCGTCCCACCACCGACAACCTCGACGCGCAGATGCGTTTCCGGGCGCCGGAGGTGCTGCATTCCAGCTTCGTGACGCTGGGTGCCCACAGGCCGGGATCGGCCGCCTACTGCGGTTCGGGGATCACTGCGGCGCACCAGGTATTGGCCGCGGCAAGTGCCGGGATCCCGCTGGGGCTCTTCCCCGGCAGCTGGTCCGAATACTGCTCCTACCCGGGTGCGCCGGTCGCTACGAGCGACGAGAAGCACCGCCACTAGAATTCAGCCATCGAGCAAGAAAGGCAGCAATGAGTACGCTGTTCACCAAGATCATCAACGGGCAGATCCCGGGCCGCTTCGTGTGGGAGGACGAAACCTGCGTGGCGTTCTTGTCCATCGGGCCGCTCTCCGACGGGCACGCACTGGTGGTTCCGCGCGAGGAAATCGACGAGTTCACCGATGCCTCCGACGAGCTGGTTGCGCACCTGACCCTGGTCGCGGCCAAGATCGGGCGCACCCAGAAGCGCGTGTTCTCCGCGCAGCGCGCGGGCCTGATGATCGCCGGATTCGAGGTGCCGCACCTGCATGTGCATGTCTGGCCGACCAACTCGCTGGCGGACTTCGACCTGTCCAATGCGGCCGATAACCCGGATCCGGTGGCCATGGACAAGAACGCGCAAGCGCTTCGCGCGGGCCTGCGCGAAGATGGCCACGGGGAATTCGTGCCCGAGGCCTAGCCGGTGCAATTCATCCGCTACCAGGGCACCGAGCCCAATCACCGCGGCGTGCACCTGGGGATTTTCGCGCTGGCCAATTCCCTGGGCCACGGCGGGAAGCTGAGCGCCGCCGAACACGCCATCTGGCGTGCGGGCAACGACTGGTACGACGCTGCCTATCCGAACCCGAGCCGCACCCATCGGGCAATCTACGATCATGCGATCAACCCCGGGGCCGTGGCGTGGTTCAAGGGCAGCGCGCAGCACCTGCTGGAGCGCGTCGAGCCGTATTTGCGGTTGCTCGACGCGCACCGGATCGGCTGGGAGAAGCTGGAAAGCAGTGCTCCGGGCACCATCATCTACGAAGCTGACGTGCAGGTGATCGCCACGCCCGCAGTGCCCTAGCCCTTCACCCGGCGCATGGTCATGTGGGAGGTGACGCGGCGGACCGCCGGCAGCGCGGTCAGCTTGGGAATCAGGTCCCGGTCGTAGGCCTCGGCATCGGCCACCTGGATGCGCAGGAAGTAGTCGGGCTGGCCGTAGAGGCGGCGTATTTCGGTGACGCCGGCAACGGTGTCCACCGCCTTCTCGAATTCGTCGAGGCTGTGCTCGTTGTTCATTTCGACGTCAATGGCCACGGTAACCTCGAAGCCCCTGCCATAGGCCTTGGGATTGACGATCGCCTTGTAGCCATGGATGATTCCCTCGGCCTCCAGGCGCTGGACGCGGCGCAGGCAGGGAGCGGGGGTCAGGCCCACCCTGCGCGAGAGCTCGAGGTTGCTGATGCGGCCGTCATTTTCCAGTTCGGCAATAATTGCGCGGTCAAGATCATCCATGCATCTATTATTGCCGATCCAACCCGTCGGTTGGCTAGAATTGGCAACCATATTTGGCTTGGAATTTCCTAATATTGCTTCATGAGCGAAAAACTGGCAATTAAAGGTTCCCGGCCTTTGTCCGACGAGGGCCGATGGCAGCAGATCAGGCTGGGCGCGAAAAATGTGCTTCCCGCCAGTCTGGCGGTCATGCCATTGGGCCTGGCCCTGGGCGTGCTGCTGGTGCGCTCGGGATTGCCCTGGTGGTCAGCTCCCTTGCTTGCCGGGCTGGTGTTCGCCGGTTCCCTGGAATTCCTCTTGATCGGGCTGCTTGCCGCCGTGGCGCCGCTGTCCCATATCGCCCTGACCACGCTGGTAGTCAATTTCCGCCACGTATTCTATGCGATCTCTTTCCCGCTGCACCGGGTCAAGGGCCAGGGGGCGAAGTTCTACAGCATGTTTGCGCTGACCGATGAGGCCTATGCGCTGACCCTGCAGGCCGAGCGGAAGGACTATTCCTCGACGCGGATCCTGGCCATCCAGAGCCTGTTCCATGCAAGCTGGACCACCAGCGTGCTGGGCGGATCGCTGCTGGGCGCAATGATCCCCGAATCCATCAGGGGCCTGGAATTCGCGGTGACCGCATTGTTTGCCGTGCTGGCGATCGAAGCGTTCAAGGCCTACCGCAGTGTGCCGCTGTCCATGCTGGCGCTGATCAGCGCCGTGGCGGCCAGCTGGATCGCACCGCAGAGCATGATGGTGGTAGCCATGGCGATTTTCCTGGCCGGACTTGCGGCGGCCTACCTGCTGCGACGGCGCACCGGCACCGCTCAGCAGGCCGGCGGGCAGCAGGCGGGAGAAGCAGCCGATGCCCGATAGCCTCTACCTCTTCTCGGCCATCGCGTTGAGCACCGCAGTGACCTTCGGGCTGCGTGCCTTGCCCTTCGCCTTCATCGCCAAATTGCGCAGCAACGCGTTCATCAACTACCTGGCGCTGCGCATGCCCTTGGGAATCATGGTGGTGCTGGTTGCTTCCACGGTGCCTGCCGGCATTGCGGATCCGGCCGTGGCGTGGCCGGTGGCCACCGCCCTGGCTTCCACCGTGGTGCTGCACCTGCTCAAGTCCAATGCGGTGCTCAGCGTGCTGGGCGGTACCGCCGTCTACGTTGGGATCCTCAGCTGGCCGCTATAGCTGCGCCAGCGAATCCTTGATCGCCTTGCGGATGCGCTTTTCGCTGACCGAATAGGCGGTGCCCAGCTCCTGGGCGAACAGCGAAATGCGCATTTCCTCCAGCATCCACTTCACCTGGGCCAAGTCCGCCGGCACCCGGGCTCCGGGCGGAACCCGATCCAGGGCGGTATCGTATTCGTCTTCCAGCTTCTGGATCACGACCAGGGCCTGGGAATCACGGGTGACCGCACCTGCGCGCAGCTTCTCCAAGCGCATCTCGATGCCCTGCACATAGCGCGGCAGGCGCATCAGGTTCGCTGCCCCGGTGGCCGCGATGAAGCCCGGATAGATCAGCTGCTCGAGCTGGGAGCGGATATCGGTGACTGCCGCGAACATCGCCAGGGAGTTGGTGCTCTTCAGATCCTTGTTGATCCGGGTCGAGGAGCCGAAGACCTTCGCCACGATCGCGGTAATCGTGAAGACCGTGTCGATCTGCTCGGCGCGCACCGTCTCGAACAGCGCCTCGAATTCGGCGCGGTTCATCGGCAGCTTCTCGGGCACCAGCTGGTCTACCGCGGCCATGGTGCAATCGGCAATCAGCTTCTCGATGGACCCGTGCGGGTTCTGCGTGAACACCAGCTTCTCAGCGTTCTTCAGGTGCGAAATCACGAACTTCCCGGCAGGCGGCAAGCGCAGCATCAGCAACCGGATGACACCGGTGCGGTGCGCCGCATCGCGCTCGGCCTGGGTGCGGAAAACACTCAGGTCGACCTTTTCGCCGGTGTCCATCAGCCCCGGATGGGCGGTGATCTGCTGGCCCATCACCGTGGTGGTGACCTTGGCAGGCAGCGTATCGCCCAGGGTTTCGCCTGATGATTCCAGCTGCGGCCAATGATCCAGCGACTTCTGGTCCCAGGCGCCGGTGGCCGCCGCTGCGGTGGCCGCGGCGCCCTTCTTCTTGGACTGCGCCTTCGACGCGGCCGCAGGCCTGCCAGGCACCCCCGGCTTGCCGGTGGCGACACCGGGGGAGTTGACCCCGCTGGCCAGCGCGGCGCGGTTGGCCGCGGCGAACTTGTACTGCAAGGCGGCCAGGTCATCGCCGCTGCCCAGCGCCTTCCCCGAAGCATCGGTGACGGTGAAGCCGAAGCGCAGGTGCGCGGGCAGCGTGGAGAAATCGAACACCGAAGGCTCGACGACCATGCCGCGCAGCCGGCGCAGCACCAGCGCCAGGGAATCGGCCAGGTCATCGGCCGCCGGATCGAAGTCCGCCTCCAGCATGGCCAGCGCCTTGGCCGCCACATCCGGGGCGGGCACGAAGTTCTTGCGGATGGCCTTGGGCATCGAACGGATCAGCGCGGTGAGCAGCTCGTGGCGCAACCCCGGAATCAGCCAGGCGAAGCGCGCGGGATCCAGCTGGTTCAAGAACACCACCGGGACCGTGAGCGACACGCCATCGCCTTCTCCTGGGGCGGCCGCCGGGTTGTACTCGTAGGACAGCGGCAAGTGGATGCTGCCCAGCTGCCAGGTGGTGGGGAACGCGGCCTCGTCAACCGCATCGGACTCGGCCAGCAGCGCCTCGGGGTCGAAGTCCAGCAGCGAGGGATCGGTGGCGCGGGCCTTCTTCCACCAGCGGTCGAAGTGGCGCTCCGAGTAGACCTCAGCGCCCACCCGGGCATCGTAGAAGGCGAACAGGTCTTCATCGGAAATGCGCAGGTCATGGCGGCGCATGCGGGTTTCGAGCTCTTCGACTTCTTCGAGCAGCGCCCGGTTCTTGGCGAAGAACTTATGGTGGGTGCGCCAATCGCCCTCCACCAGCGCGTGGCGGATGAACAGCTCGCGAGCCAGGTCCTTATCCACCCGCCAGTAGTGGAACTGGCGGCGCGGGATGATCGGCAGGCCGAAAAGCGTGACCTTCTCGTAGCCCATGACCGAACCGGTGCGCTTGGACCAGTGCGGCTCGGAGTGGGTGCGCTTGAGCAGGTGCGGAGCCAGCTCTTCCACCCATTCGGGGGAGATGGCCGCGTTGGTGCGGGCCCACAGCCGCGAGGTTTCCACCAGCTCGGCGGACATCACCCAGGTCGGGGACTTCTTGAACAGGCCCGAGCCGGGGAAGATCGCAAAACGGGTGCCGCGCGCGCCCAGGTAGTCGCGCTTGCGCTCATCGTAGAGCCCGATGTGCCCCAGCAGGCCCGACAGCAGCGACTTGTGCACCTGGTCCTCATTGGCCGCCGGGTCGATCGGGGCGGCCGCCATGGTGATGCCCAGCGGCTTGGCCAGCTGGCGCAGCTGGGTGAACAGGTCCTGCCACTCGCGCACGCGCAGGTAGTTGATGAACTCGTTCTTGCACAGCCGGCGGAAAGCGGAGGAGGACAGGTCCTTCTGCTGCTCCTGCAGGTAGGCCCACAAATTCAGCAATGCAATGAAGTCGGACTTGTCATCGGCGAAGCGCTTATGCAGCTCCACCGCACGATCACGCTGCCCGGTTTCCTCGCTGGGACGCTCGCGCGGATCCTGGATGCTCAGCCCGGCAGCCAGCACCATCACTTCCTTGGCGACCCCGCGCTGTGCGGACTCGACGATCATCCGGCCCAGGCGCACATCCAGCGGCAGCACCGCCAGCGCCCTGCCGGTTTCGGTCAGCTTCGCGGCCTTGTCCTGCTCCAGTGCACCGAGCTCGCGCAGCAGGTTCACGCCATCGGTGATGGACTTGGCTTCGGGCGGCTGGACGAACGGGAAGCTGGCAACCTCGGCGGCCGAAGCGACCACGCCCATGGAGATCATCTGCAGGATCACGCTGGCCAGGTTGGTGCGCAGGATTTCCGGGTCGGTGAATTCGGGACGCGCCTCGTAGTCGGGCTCCGAGTACAAGCGGATGGCGATGCCCTCCGACACGCGGCCGCAACGTCCCGAACGCTGGTTGGCGCTGGCCTGGGAGACGCGCTCGATGGGCAGGCGCTGCACCTTGGTGCGGTGCGAGTAGCGCGAAATGCGGGCGGTGCCGGTATCGATCACGTACTTGATGCCCGGCACCGTCAGCGAGGTCTCGGCGACGTTGGTGGCCAGGATGATGCGCGGGGCGCCACCGGGGTGGAAGACCCGGTGCTGCTCGGCCAGCGACAGCCGGGCGAACAGCGGGAGCACCTCATAGCGCGGCAGGCGCTTATTGGCGGTGACCATGGCGCGCAAGGCTTCGGCCGCGTCGCGGATTTCGCGCTCGCCGGAGAAGAAGATCAGGATGTCCCCGGGCGCTTCGCCGCTCAGTTCCTTGACCGCGTCGGTGACCGCATCCAGTGGGTCGCGTTCTTCCTCCAGCGTGTTCTCCGCGGCCTCGTCCGCGTCGACATCGAGCTCGGCCTGCAGCGGGCGGTAGCGCAATTCGACGGGGAAGGTGCGCCCGGAAACCTCCAGGATCGGGGCAGGCTCGACGCCGCCGCCGGGCAGCGGCTTGCCGAAGTGCTCGGCGAAGCGCTGCGGGTCGATGGTGGCGGAGGTGATGATGATCTTCAGCTCGGGGCGCTTGGGCATGATCTGCTTGAGGTAGCCCAGCAGGAAATCGATGTTCAGGCTGCGCTCGTGGGCCTCGTCGATGATGATCGCCGAGTATTTCTTGAGCAGCTTGTCGCGCTTGATCTCGGCTAGCAGGATGCCGTCGGTCATCACCTTCAGCTTGGTCTTGCGCGAAACCTCGCCGGTGAAGCGCACGTGGAAGCCGACTTCCTCGCCGATTTCGGTGCCCATTTCCTCGGCGATGCGCTCGGCCACGGTGCGCGCGGCCAGGCGGCGCGGCTGGGTGTGCCCGATCATGCCCTTCTCGGCCAGGCCGAGCTCGATGAGCATCTTGGGAAGCTGGGTGGTCTTGCCCGAACCGGTTTCGCCGGCGATTACCACGACCTGGTTTTCGCGGACCGCGGCGAGGATGTCCTCGCGGCGGGCTGAAACGGGAAGGGCTTCGGGATACGTAATGCTGAGCGCCATGATGTTCCCATTCTATTCGCGCCACGCATTTTCGTGGTGGCCGCCGGGCCGAAGCCCGATTCGGGGCAGGAAATGTGCTCCCGGACGCATTGCTCCATGAGTCAAATTTTCAGATTGTCCAAGCAATTGTCGACAAGTTCGGGCCGGTAAATACAAAACTTCCAGATTCTGCTTCCCGGCGGAGCATTTGTGTCCACAAGAATCCGTATCAAGATGCAAACGTCTAGGAATCGACCTTGATTGTAGGCAAGGTGAGGTCGTTCACATGTAAGATCGGGGGTAATCATCGATGTGATGCCTGGACGGTTCCCGCATGCTGCGCACCAGTTGCGCTTCATAACCAGGCTTCCGCGCTATCGGTGGGAATCACTCGCAAGGGAACTTTGAAAGGAACTTCAATGAAGAGCTTCACCGCCATGAAATTCGCTGCCATCGCAGCAGCTGGCGCACTGGCCCTGACCGCCTGCGGCGGCAGTGGCGAGCAGGGCACCGCGGAGGGCGGCGACGAGGCCGTCAAGATCGGCATCTCCCAGTTCGTCTCGCACCCTTCGCTGGACGCAGTGGTCACCGGCTTCAAGGCAGGCATGGAAGAAGCCGGCTACACCGGCGAGAAGATCAGCTACGACGAGAACAACGCCGAAACCGATCAGGCTACCAACACCTCGATTGCCGGCAAGCTCGCCGCTGATTCGGATATCGACCTGGTGCTGGCAATTGCTACCCCATCGGCCCAGGCTGCGGCGCAGGCGATTACCAAGGTTCCGGTGCTCTTCTCCGCTGTGACCGACCCGGTTGATGCCAAGCTGGTCGCCTCCAATGAAGCTCCGGGCGCGAATGTCACCGGCACGTCGGACATGAACCCGGTCGACGAGCAGCTGCAGTTGCTCAAGGACCTGGTGCCCGATGCCAAGAAGGTCGGCATTGTCTACTCCTCGGGTGAAGCCAACTCCGCAGTCCAGGTGAAGATGGCCAAGGAAGCAGCCAAGGGCCTGGGTCTGACCATTGAAGAAGCCGCAGTCTCGGCGTCCAGCGAAGTCCAGCAGGCCGCCAGCTCGCTGGATGTCGACGCGTACTACGTTCCGACTGACAACGCTGTCGTTTCCGCCCTGGAAGGCCTGCTGCAGGTTGCCGAGAAGAACGGCGTGCCGGTCATTTCGGCTGACGGCGAGTCCGTCAAGCGCGGCGCTACCGCAACCTACGGCATCAACTACGAGAAGCTGGGCGCGCAGACCGCTGCCATGGCCGTGAAGCTGCTCAAGGGCGAGGCCGAGCCGGCAACCCTGCCGGTGGAGACCATCTCCGAGGTCGATCTCTACCTGAATGAAGATGCCGCCAAGAAGGCAGGCATCGAATTCACCGACGAGATGAAGTCCGAAGCCGTAGAGGTCTACTAAGCCCCGGCAACAACTTACCGACGCAAGGCGAGGCGCATAACCTGGTGCCTCGCCTTTCGTCGTGATTACCTGCAAAACTTACAACTCAAGGATCCACACATGATCACAGCGGTTGAACTCGGCCTGATTTACGCCATCATGGCGCTCGGGGTGTACCTGACCTTCCGTATCCTGGACTTTCCCGACCTGACTGTCGACGGCAGCTTCACCACCGGTGCCGCCGTCGCCTCGGTGGGCATCGTGAACGGGATGAATCCCTGGCTGGCCACCGTGCTGGCCTTCTTCGCCGGCATGGTTGCCGGTGTCATTACCGGCCTGCTGCATACCAAGGGCAAGATCGACGGCCTGCTCGCCGGCATCCTGACCATGATCGCGCTGTACTCGATCAACCTGCGCATCATGGGCAAGGCCAACACCCCCTTGCTGGGGGAGGAGACCCTGATCAGCCCGATGCGCGTCTCGGGCCTGCTCGGCTCATGGGCGTCGGTGGCCATCCTCTTTGCCGTCTGCCTGGTCTTCGTGGCAGCGATCGTCTGGTTCCTGCACACCGAGCTGGGCATGGCCATGCGGGCCACCGGCGACAACCAGGAAATGATCCGTTCCTTCGGCGTGAGCACCGACAACCAGAAGATCCTGGGCCTGGCGCTGTCCAACGGCCTGGTGGCGCTGTCCGGTGCGGTCATCGCCCAGTACCAGGGCTTCGCCGATATCGGCATGGGCATCGGCCTGATCCTGATCGGCCTGGCCTCGGTCATCGTCGGCCAGGCGATCTTCACCCAGCGCTACATCTGGCTGGCCGCCATCGCGGTGGTCTTCGGCGCAGTGATCTACCGCCTGGTGATCCAGATGGCCCTGTCGGCAGGTCTGGAGGTCAACGACATGAAGCTGATCTCCGCGGTCCTCGTCGTCGTCGCCCTGCTGCTGCCGAAGTGGAAGGGCTTCCAGAAGATCATCAAGAACTTCAAGCGCACCCCAGCAGCAGTTGAAACCAAGGAAGAGGTTCGCACCAATGCTTGAAATCAAGAACCTGTCGCGCACGTTCTTCCCGGGAACTGTCAACGAGCGCAAGGCGCTGCGCAACATCAACCTGAACCTGTCCGACGGTGAATTCGTCACCGTCATCGGCTCCAACGGCGCCGGCAAGTCCACCGTGCTGAATATGGTTGCAGGCAAGCTGCAGCCCGATGCCGGTTCGGTGTCCATCGCGGGGAAGAACGTCACCAGGATGGCCGACTACACCCGCGCCAAGTACATCGGCCGGGTATTCCAGGACCCGATGGCCGGCACTGCGCCGACCATGTCCATCGAGGAGAACATGGCGCTGGCCTACGCCCGCGGCCGTTTCCGCGGCCTGGGCCTGGGCGTAGGCTCCAAGCGGCGCGAGCTGTTCGTCGAGGAACTCAAGAGCCTGGAACTCGGTTTGGAAGGCCGCTTGAAGACCAAGGTGGGCCTGCTCTCGGGCGGCCAGCGCCAGGCGCTGAGCTTGCTGATGGCCACCTTCTCCAAGCCCAAGATCCTGCTGCTCGATGAGCACACCGCGGCCCTGGATCCGCAGCGTGCCGCGCTGGTCTCGCGCCTGACCAAGGAAATTGTCGAACGCCACCAGCTGACCACGTTGATGGTGACGCACAATATGGAACAGGCGTTGCAGCTGGGCACCCGGCTGATCATGATGCACGACGGGCAGATCATCCTGGACCTGGACCAGGAAGAGAAGTCCAAGATGACCGTCAAGGGCCTGCTGGAGGAATTCAGCAAGATCAAGGGCGCACAGCTCGATGACAAGACCATGCTGCAGTAGCAGCTGGCCAGTATCCGTGCAGGCTCCGCACCCGATGGGTGCGGGGCCTGTCGGGTTTAAGTCAGCGGTTTGCGCAGGCGGTGCTCGACGCGTCCCGAGCTCCGGTCGATGACTTGCTGTCCTGTCCATTGGTACCCGCAACGGCGATAGAGCGCCTCGGCACATGCATTGCTGGCGATAAGCAGACTGGACATGGCTGGGGCAGTGACCAGCAGGATGGATCAGTTCTACACCTGTCGGCCTGCCTGCGCTGTCAAGATCCTAGTTCACGAGGTACGGCATGCTAGAAGACTCGATTTCTGCCGTTTCAACTGCTAGCTCATGAGAGAGCGCGACATGCGCGGCCGCAGCTCTGGCATCGTAGGTGGCATTAATGGGTTTACTCATGCAGCTGATCTTCGATACTCAATATGAATTTGAGAAATATTCATGCAGTTAAAGATGCATTGCTATAAACCTGCCTAGGATTAACACCTTCTGCGAAACGAATGGTGGACTATTGAGAACCCGTAGCGCGTACATAGCTGCAGCGACAGGAGTCGTCGGTCTGGCTCTCATCACTGGATTGCTGTCGGGTTGCTCTTTGACTGGGAAATACTCCGATGAAACCTGCGATGGCCGCAAACCCGTCAGCTCGTTAGAGCAGGCGGGCACGGAATTGGTAGTTGCTGCGTATGCTGGCGATCGCACTGGAGTTTGCCGGGTTACTTCGCCATTTCCAGGAGGAAACCTGGATGACGAGATGGTCAGCCAGACTCGGCAGATTCTAGAGAACCACGGCATTACACCTGAAAATGTGTCGGTCGTGGTTGGAGAGCAGTTTGGAAGCGCAGTATCCGTTCACCTGACTGACGGTAACCAGTATGCTCGGCACTCACTGTGGGTCGGTGGCCATAGTATCCGTGAGGAAGGATTCACTATAGGGCTACCGGAGGAACTGTATCCTGCTGCGCCCGAGCATCCGGCATCCCAGTCATCCACGGTTGATCCCTAAGCTTTGCAATTCTAGTGATTCAGGATTCTTGGCATCCGGGTATCTCGTAAGCGCGATACAAAGCGAAATTTCCCCGGCTATTGCTCTAAGTGGAGCTTTGGTTCCCTCTCGGCAATGCCGGTTAGGCTTTCGCCGAATCATTAGCGCGGACAGTCAGCTGCCGCGCGATGTCTTTAGGCTTTTCGCCTAGTGTCCAAATGAAACATCGGAAACGCCTGTTTATTCTTCATTCGTGGCATAAACAGTGACCCAGACTCCCACCGGCACTTTGAATTCGAGCTGTACCTCATTGGTGTTGATTTGATGTGCCGGGGTAGAAAGGCTCGTATATATTTCTGAATTCGAATCGCAACCACTCGCACCGGTTTTTGATCCACCTAGCAGGATAATCTCCCAAGGGGACGTTGCATCACATGAAATTATGAAGCCAACTGAATCAAATCCTCCGGGAAGATCCCCGAGGCGCAGAGTGGTCGAGCCCACGGAATGAGTTTCATTGAGAATCTTGAAGGAGTCTTCGCTCTGGGCGAGGAATTCGGCATGCTTCTTTAGGGGATCTGGCGATTCCGAGGTGCTGGCCGACGTATCTGACGAAGGAATCTCTCCAAGCGCTGTCTCAGGGGAAGTCGAAGGGCTGCATGAAGACAGTGCCAAAGCAATCACAGAAGCAAGTGAAATGATTCCAAAGAGGCGTTTCGTCATGTGTCAAGATTATCTTTTAGCGGGATAAAATCAAGAGTTCATGAGAGTACTTCGATTTCCCGCGTTTTCGCTCGGGTAGTTTGCCGAGGAACTCTTGAATGGCAGCGATGCGAATTCAGTGTCGAGTGGATGGAGTATCGCTCTTTCCATCAAGCGGTGGGCAGTTAGCGGCCGCGGGCAATTTGATGCGGGTATCGCCATCTCGGATTGGTGACGAGCCCGGTCCATGCCGGCAGTAGTTCCCGAATAGGCCGGTCGGGTCGACTCCGAGATCCCCTATGTGCAGTTCTGGATTTGAAGCAAGGCCGCCGAGCGGTCCCAGAGTTGCTTCGCTAGTACCTCATCATGGATCAGCGGGTTGACCTTCGATGCGATCTTTCCCGACTCGTAGTAGGCGCCCGGTTCGAATTGCACGCCAGGCTTCGCCTCCGCAAGCCAGACGAGCTGGTCGGCACCCTTGGTCGAGTCGACCGTGAAGAAGCGCCTAAGCGGACCGTGGTAAAGGAACTTCAATAACCCCTTGGAGTCCGAGGCGAAACTGGTGCCAACGATCCCGGGGTGGAACGCCACGGCGTTAATCCCGGAACCGCCAAAGCGCCGCTGTAATTCCGAGGTGAACAGAATGTTCGCCAACTTTGCATTGCCGTAGGCGGCCCTCGGCGAGTAGCTGTTTTCGCCCTGTAGGTCCGCAATGTCGAATTTGGCCATGAGACGCGCAGCCATGCTGGCGGTCTGAATGACCGTGGCACCCGAATCGATTAGTCGTTGCAACAACAGATTCGTGAGCAGGAAGGGCGCTAGATGATTGACTTGGAAAGTCTTTTCGAATCCATCCACGGTCAGTTCGCGCTCTGCCTTGATCCCGCCGGCATTATTAGCCAGCACATCAATTCGGGGATACTTCTGGAGCAACTGCGTGGCCAGGCCGCGTACCTGTGCGAGCTGGCTGAAGTCTGCCACGAAATAGCTGGCGCCTAGCTCATGGGCGATGGCCTGGGTTTTGGTTTGCGACCGACCGACAACGACAATCTGGTGCCCCTGTCGTGACAGTTCTCGGGCCGATGCGGCCCCGATCCCGTCGCTGGCTCCGGTAATGAGAATGGTTTTTTTCATGGTGCCCTTAAGCGCTTGTTGGTTTATCCGAGTTTAGGGCCTAGCCGAAGCTAAAGGTTGTGGCGACGGGGAAGCTGCCAGAAAATGCTGACAGGAGATTGTTCGCGGCCTCGCGCGAGCTGCGGCGTGAGAAGAAGAGCGAAAAAAAGCAGGCCCTGGTAACCAGGACCTGCAATTTAGGTGGTGCCCCTGAAAGGAATCGAACCTTCGGCCTTCTGCTCCGGAGGCAGACGCTCTATCCACTGAGCTACAGAGGCGTGTTGCTGGGCAACAGGAAAAATACTATCAGGTCGTCACTTGATCTGCGCAATTCCAGCACCTTGGCACGCATGTGTTGCAAAAGTCACCGGGTCGGGCCAGTCTCACAGTCGATGCAAGTCATGAATGCTGAAGAAGCACGGCAATTGCCGGTATTCTTGAACGGTGACTCCTGAAGAACTCTCCGCAGCAATATCCGCATGCCTCACCGAAGCCGTAGCCGCCGGCGAAATCTCCGTCGAGGTGCCAGAGACCGTACGCGTGGACCGCCCGAAAAGCCGTGAACACGGCGACTGGGCAACCAACATCGCGCTGCAGCTGGGCAAGAAGGCCGGCATGGCCCCGCGCGACTTCGCCCAGATCCTGGCCACCCGACTTGCTTCGGTCCCAGGAGTCGGCGCCGTGGACATCGCAGGTCCCGGCTTCCTGAACATCACCCTCGAAGCCGGCGCTGCCGGCGAGCTGGCCCGCACCATCGTCGAGGCGGGTTCCGCCTACGGCAGCAACGAGGCCCTGGCCGGCCACGTGGTCAACATGGAATTCGTTTCCGCGAACCCCACCGGCCCGCTGCACATCGGCCACACCCGCTGGGCCGCGCTGGGAGATGCCATCTCCCGCGTGCTGCGCGCTTCGGGCGCTTCGGTGACCAGCGAGTACTACATCAACGATGCCGGCAACCAGATGAACGTCTTCGCCCGTTCGGTGTACAACCGCATCCACGGCCTGCCAGTGCCAGAGGGCGGCTACCCGGGCGAATACATCAAGGAACTGGGCGACGCCGTCCTGGCCCAAGCCCCGCAGCTGCGCGAGCTGGACGAAGCAGAAGCAATTCCTGCCCTGCGCGACGCCGCCTACAAGGCGCAGCTCGAAGACATCAAGTCCACCCTGGCCGACTTCGGCGTCAGCTTCGACGTGTTCTTCTCCGAAACCACCTTGCATGAGGGCGGTGCGGTGGCTGACGCCGTGGCCCGCCTGCGCGAACAGGGCCACATCTTCGATCTGGAGGGCGCGGTTTGGCTGCGCACTACCGACTTCGGCGATGACAAGGACCGCGTGCTGATCCGCGCCAACGGCGAGCCGACCTACTTCGCCGCCGATGCCGCCTACTACCTGTCCAAGAAGGACCGCGGCTTCGAAGAGAAGATCTACCTGCTGGGCGCCGACCATCACGGCTACGTCAACCGCCTGAAGGCGATCGCCGCCTGCGCGGGAGATGACAAGGACAAGAACATCGAGGTGCTGATCGGCCAGCTGATCTCCGTCAACGGAGCCAAGCTGTCCAAGCGCGCGGGCAACATCATCGAGCTGCGCGATTTGATCAACTGGATCGGCGCCGACGCGCTGCGCTACTCGCTGGCCCGTTTCCCGGCTGATTCGCCGATCGCGCTGGACCCCGAGCAGCTGAAGAAGAACACCAATGACAACCCGGTGTTCTACGTCCAGTACGCCCATGCCCGTTCGTGCGCCGCGGCCCGCAATGCCGCCGCCAAGGGCGTGACCCGTGACGGCTTCGATGCCGCGCTGCTGACCGACCCGACCGAAAACGAGCTGCTGGCCGTGCTCGGCCAGTTCCCGTCGGTGGTTGCCGGTGCCGCGGAATTCCGCGAACCGCACCGCATTGCCCGTTACCTGGAGCAGGTCGCCGGCGCCTACCACTCGTGGTACGCCGCAACCCGCATCACCCCGGTGGGCGAAGGCGAAGCGGTCGCGCCGGTGCACGGCACCCGGCTGTGGCTGAACGACGCCGCCACCACCGTTTTGGCAAATGGATTGGAACTGCTGGGCGTTTCCGCCCCAGAGAGGATGTAAGACCTTATGGCCGTATCGCCGCTAGCCCCGCAATGGCTGCAATTCCCGGAAAACATCAACGCACTTCGACAGATCGAGTGGGCTTCGGGGGTTTCCCGCGAGGCTGGCGGCGAACTGTCCATCCAGGGCCTTCCCGTCTCCCAGCTGGCCGCCGAGTTCGGCACCCCGCTGTTCGTGCTCGATGAGAACGACTTCCGCGCCCGCGCCCGGGGTTTCAAGACCGCCTTCGACGACGCGTTCAGGCAGCTGTGCGGGGGAGTCGACGTCTACTACGCCGGCAAGGCATTCTTGTGCACCGAGGTGGCCCGCTGGGTGACCGACGAGGGCCTGCGCCTGGATACCTGCTCCGGGGGCGAACTGGCCGTGGCCAACGCCGCCAAGGTGCCCGCTGCCAACCTCTCGCTGCACGGGAACAACAAGTCGGCAGCCGAGATCACCCGCGCCATCGAAATGGGCGTCGGGCGCCTGGTCATCGACTCGCTGGACGAGCTGGACCGGGTGATTTCGATCGCCGACGCCATGGGCCAGAGCGCGCAGGTCATGCTGCGCATTACCCCCGGCGTGCACGCCTCCACCCATGAGGCCATCGCCACCGCGCACGAGGACCAAAAGTTCGGGCTGTCCATCCTGGACGATGCCTCCGGCACTTCTCCTGCGCTGCGTGCGGTCGCCCAGGCGATCGAGGCGCAGAACATCAACCTGCTGGGCCTGCACGCCCACATCGGTTCGCAGATCTTCGAGGCCGAAGGCTTCGCAATGGTCGCCCGCACCATGCTCGGCCTGCTGGCCAAGATCCGCTCGATCCATGGTGTTTCCCTGCCCGAGCTGGATCTGGGCGGCGGCTACGGCATTGCCTACACCTCCGAGGACCACCCCTCCACCCCGGCCAAGCTGGCCGGCCAGATGGCCGAAGTGGTCTCGGCGACCTGCGCCGAACTCGAGCTGGAATGCCCGCGCATTTCCATCGAGCCGGGCCGCGCCATCGCCGGCCCGAGCACCTTCACCCTCTACGAGGCCGGCGTGCGCAAGGACGTCCAGGTGGAAGACGGCTCAGGGGCGCTGCACCCGCGCCGCTACATTTCAGTGGACGGCGGGATGAGCGACAACCCGCGCCCGGTGCTCTACGACGCGCAATATACCGCCGTGCTGGCTAGCCGTATGACGCAAAACGACGCAATTATTTCTCGTGTAGTTGGGAAACATTGCGAGTCAGGTGACATAGTCGTGAAGGACGTTTACCTGCCCGATGACGTGGCGGCCGGCGATTTGATCGCCGTTCCGGCCACCGGCGCCTACTGCTGGGCGCTGTCGAGCAACTACAACTACCTCACCCGCCCCGCGGTGGTAGCGGTACGCGATGGCCAAGCCCGTCTGATCGTGCGCAGGGAAACGGAAACAGACTTGTTGGCCCGTGACATGGGAGTTTAATTGAGCGGCGAAAAGAACCTGAAGGTAGCCCTGCTGGGTTGCGGCACGGTCGGAGCCCAGGTGGCCCGGATCCTGCTGGAAGATGCAAACGAACTGGCGGCCCGCTCGGGCGCCGGCCTGCAGCTGATCGGCATTGCCGTGCGCAACCCGGATGCCAAGCGCGATGCAGTGCTGCCCCAGGAGCTTTTCACCACCGACGCCCACGGGCTGATCGCCCAGGCCGATGTGGTCATCGAACTGCTCGGCGGCATGGAGCCGGCCGGCGAATACATCGCCGCCGCCCTTGCCAAGGGTGCCAGCGTCATCACCGGCAACAAGGCGCTGATTGCGCTCAAGGGCGCCGAACTGAACGCGATCGCTGCCGGCAACGGCGCCCAGCTGCGCTACGAGGCCGCGGTGGCCGGGGCCATCCCGATCCTGCGCCCGATTGCTGACTCGCTGGCCGGAGACCACATCACCAAGGTGATGGGCATCGTCAACGGCACCACCAACTTCATCCTCGACGCCATGGACACCACCGGTGCCGCGTTCGACGACGTGCTGGCCGAAGCCCAGGCGCTGGGCTATGCGGAAGCCGATCCAACGGCCGACGTGGGCGGGCACGATGCCGCCGCAAAGGCCGCGATCCTGGCCTCGCTGGCTTTCCACACCACCGTGTCCTCGGACCAGGTCTGGACCCAGGGCATCACCGAAGTCAGCGCCGCCGATGTCGCGGCCGCGGCTGCCGCCGGCTACGTGATCAAGCTGCTTGCCATCGCCGAGCAGGCCGAAGCCGGGATTTCGGTGCGCGTCTACCCGGCGCTGGTGCGCCGCAGCCACCCGCTGGCTACCGTGCATGGCGCGTTCAACGCCGTGTTCGTCGAAGCGCAGAACGCCGGCGACCTGATGTTCTACGGGGCTGGAGCCGGTGGCAACCCGACCGCGTCGGCGGTCATGGGCGACGTCGTTGCTGTGGCCCGCCAGATCGCTGCCGGAGCCCCGCTGCCCAACGGCTCGGTTAACCAGGCGCCACGGATGCTGGACTTCGAGGCCATCGACACCCGCTACTGGATTGGTCTGTCGGTCAAGGACCAGTCCGGCGTGCTGGCCGCCATCGCCACCGTCTTCGGCGAGCACGGGGTCTCCATCGAGTCGATGAGCCAGCAGGTGGACGCCGAAGCCGGCGCGCAGCTGCGCATCCTGACCCACCAGGGCGCCGAAGCGGCCCTGGCCAGCACCGTCGAGGCGCTGACCGCGCTGGACGCGGTGCACTCTGTTCTATCCGTTATGCGAGTTGAAGGAAACTAACGTGGCTCACCAGTGGCGCGGAGTGATCCGCGAATATGCCGATCGCCTGCCAGTAGACGAAAACACCAAGGTCATCACCCTGGGCGAGGGCGGCACCCCGCTGGTCTACGCCCCGGCGCTGTCGGCGCAGACCGGCAACGAGGTGTACCTGAAGGTCGAGGGCATGAACCCGACCGGTTCCTTCAAGGACCGCGGCATGACCATGGCGATGACCGCCGCGGTGGCTGCCGGCGCCAAGGCCGTGGTGTGCGCCTCCACCGGCAACACCTCCGCTTCGGCCGCCGCCTACGCTACCCAGGCAGGGCTGAAGTGCGCGGTGCTGGTGCCCGATGGCAAGATCTCCATGGGCAAGATGTCCCAGGCGATCGCCCACGGTGCGGACATCATCCAGATCGACGGCAACTTCGATAACTGCCTGGAAGTGGCGCGCAAGCTCAGCGAGAACTACCCGGTGTTCCTGGTGAATTCGGTGAACCCGGCCCGCATCCAGGGCCAGAAGACCGGCGCCTTCGAGGTCGTCGACTTCCTGGGCGACGCCCCGGATTACCACCTGCTGCCGGTAGGCAACGCGGGGAACATCACCGCGTACTGGAAGGGCTACAAGGAGTATTCCTCCAAGTGGACCAACGAAGCCGGCAAGGAACTGCAGCCGGTGTCCACCAAGAACCCGGTCATGTGGGGCTTCCAGGCCGCCGGGGCCGCCCCGATCGTGGCCGGCCACCCGATCACCGAACCGGATACCATCGCCACCGCCATCCGCATCGGCAATCCGGCATCCTGGGAACAGGCCGAAGCCGCCCGCGACGAGTCCGGCGGGCAGATCGACTCGGTCACCGACGAGCAGATCCTCGAAGCCCATCGCTGGCTTTCAAGCCGCGAAGGCGTCTTCGTGGAGCCAGCTTCGGCAGCCGGCGTGGCCGGCCTGCTCAAGCACCACGCCGCCGGCACTGCGCCGACCGGCAAGAAGATCGTGATCACCGTGACCGGCCACGGCCTGAAGGACCCGGACTGGGCCCTGAAGCAGGCCGACGGCTCGGAAGTTGCGCCGAAGAAGGTGGCCTTCGACGTGGTCGAGGTCGCCGGCGCGCTGGGCCTGGCCTAGCAGCTTTTCGCCGGCCAGCCGCCGGCAGCACGACGGCCCGCCGCGTCATTGGCTCTCCCGGACCGGGGGAGCCAAGCGCGGCGGGCCGTTGCGCACCTGATACCTATCGCACCGAATTCTTGAAGGAACCATGACGCAGCAGATCGCCCTGGGCCAGAAGTTGATCGTTTCTCCGCCGGCCACCTCAGCCAACCTCGGTCCTGGCTTCGATTCGCTGGGCCTGGCCCTGGAATACCGCGACCGCCTCGAAGTGCGCACCGCGCGGTCCAGCAGTGTCGAGATTTTCGGCGATGGGGCGCAGGAGCTGCCACGCGATGAGTCGCATCTGATCATCAAGGAAATGCACCGCTACTGGAAAGACGCCGGTTTTGAACCGGTTGGCGTCCAGCTGGTCGCGCACAACAACATCCCGCACGCGCGCGGCATGGGATCCTCGGCCGCGGCGATTGTCGCGGCCTACGCCGCCGCCGATGCGCTGCTTCCAGCCCCAGCTCGTGGCGGGACCGAGCGGATCTTCCAGGCGGCTGCAGCGTGGGAAGGGCACCCGGACAATGTGGCTCCGGCGGTCTTTGGCGGGCTGAGCATCTCTGCCACCGATGCCGCCGGCAGCTTCAGCTCGGTGCAGGTGCCCCTGCACCCGGACCTGCGCGCAGTGCTGGCGATCCCGTCCAACGGCTTGTCCACCGAGGTCGCGCGCGGCGCGCTGCCTGCACAGGTCGACCACGCGGTAGCCGCGGCGAACAGCGCGAGCGCCGCGCTGCTGATCCATGCGCTGAGCAACGATCCGTGCCAGCTGCTGGGCGGCACCAAGGACTACCTGCACCAGGACTATCGCGCCGCGGCCATGCCCGAAAGCGCGGCGCTGATTGCCAAGCTGCGCGGCGCAGGACTGGCCGCAGTGGTTTCCGGTGCCGGACCGACCGTGTTGACCCTGGTGGCCTGCGATGAACAGGTCGCTGCCGTGCAAGCGGCCATCGATGAATTCTCTGCAGGATCTCCAGTGTCATGGCGTGCTGAAGTTCCCAAGCTGGCCGCCAACGGTGTTACAGTAGAAGTGCTGTAACACCATGGCAGGCCGGATAGCTGGGCAGTAGCCCGGTCCGAATCCTTTGTGGCCAGTGTTGATGCGGATAAATTCGGTTCTCGAACCCCATTTCATCCGTCCAGCCGTCCCGGATCTTCCTGCAGTTCGCAGCAACTTTGATATCCCGCATTCAGGTACGTCTTCGTGCCTAGGAGATGTCAGTCTCTCTAATCCACTGCAGTTTTGCCTCGAATTCTGGGCCATCTTGCGGGGAGAAAGTGAAGTAGCCACGAAATCTTCGGCTGCTGAACATCATTTACGGCATAGTGGGCCTGCCTTGAAGCGGCCCATCCTACGAGTCAGAAGGAACTTTCGTGACCGAAACCACGAGCCTCAACGAAGGCGTGGACACCAAGACTTCCGAAAACAAGAGCGCCGGACTGGCCTCTTTGAAAATGACCCAGCTCCAGCAGTTGGCTTCGCAGCTGGGTATCACCGGCGGTTCGCGGATGCGCAAGGCTGATCTGGTCAAGGCCATCGGCGACCACCAGCGCGGTGGTTCCGTTGCCGCCAAGGACGCCAAGGCCGCACAGGAAGCGAAGTCTGCCAAGACCGAAGCTCCCGCAGCGAAGGCTGAAGCTCCAGCTGAGCAGGCCAAGGAAACCAAGACCCGTGCACGTCGTGCGCCAAAGGCCGCGGCCCAGGCGCAGGCTGAGACCGAGAGCGCACCAGAGGCCGGCGCGGCTGCTGAAGCTCCGGCTGAAAAGCCAGCTCGCGCACGCCGCACCTCGCGCCGTGTGACCGACTCGGGCAAGGTTGCGGCTCCTGCCGAAGCCAACGAAGCCGCTACTGAGGCTCCAGCCGAGAACCAGGCAGCAGCCGAGGAGTCCAAGGCTCCACGCCAGCGCCGCAACTCGCGGAACAACAAGCCGGTTGACCAGCCAGCAGAGCAGGCAGCCGAGCAGGCCGAGGCACCGGCGGAGAACGCCGAGAGCAACGGCGAAGCACGCGAAGAGCGCCGCGAGCGCGGCAACCGCCGTGAGCGTGGCAACCGCCGCGATCGCAACACCGAGCGCACCGAGCGCACCGAAGTTGCCGAGTCGGAGAACGCTGAAGAGCGCACCGACCGCCGCGAAGAGCGCCGCGAGCGCAACAACCGCCGCAACGAGCGCAACAACGACCGCAATGAGCGCAACAACGACCGCAATGAGCGCAATAACGATCGCAACGATCGCAACGATCGCAACAACGACTCGAACGACTCGGAGAACACCGAGGATCGTTCCGAGCGTGGCGACCGCAATGACCGCCGCGAACGCCGCGAGCGCAACAACGACCGCAACGATCGCAATGACCGCAGCAACCGCCGCGAGCGCAACAATGATCGCAACGATCGCAACAACGACCGTAACGATCGCAACAACCGCAACCGCCGCAACCGCCGTGATGACGACGAGCCGCAGCTGAGCGAGGACGACGTCGTATTGCCGATCGCCGGCATCCTGGACGTGCTGGAGAACTACGCCTTCGTGCGCACCTCCGGCTACCTGCCCGGCCCGAACGACGTCTACGTCACCCTGGGCCAGGTCAAGAAGTACAACCTGCGCAAGGGCGACGCCATCGTTGGCGCGATCCGCCAGCCACGCGAGGGCGAGACCCCGAACCCGCGCCAGAAGTTCAACGCCCTGGTGCAGCTGACTTCGGTCAACGGCAAGAAGCCAGAGGACAACCGCGAACGCGTCGAGTTCAACAAGCTCGTCCCGCTGTACCCGACCGAGCGCCTGCGCCTGGAAACCGATCCGAAGCTGGTCGGCCCGCGCGTCATCGACCTGGTCGCGCCAATCGGCAAGGGCCAGCGCGGCCTGATCGTTTCGCCTCCGAAGGCCGGCAAGACCTTGATCCTGCAGGCCATTGCCAACGCGATCACCATCAACAACCCGGAAGTGCACCTGATGATGGTGCTCGTTGATGAGCGTCCCGAAGAAGTCACCGACATGCAGCGCACCGTGAAGGGCGAGGTCATCGCCTCGACCTTCGACCGCCCGGCCGATGACCACACCACCGTGGCCGAGCTGGCCATCGAGCGCGCCAAGCGCCTGGTGGAAATGGGCATGGATGTCGTGGTCCTGCTGGACTCGATGACCCGCCTGGGCCGTGCCTACAACCTGGCCGCTCCGGCCTCGGGCCGCATCCTCTCCGGCGGCGTCGACTCGGCAGCGCTGTACCCGCCGAAGCGCTTCTTCGGTGCAGCCCGCAACATCGAGAATGGCGGCTCGCTGACCATCCTGGCTACCGCCCTGGTGGAGACCGGTTCCAAGATGGACGAGGTCATCTTCGAGGAATTCAAGGGCACCGGCAACATGGAGCTGCGCCTTTCGCGCCAGCTGGCCGAGAAGCGCATCTTCCCGGCAGTGGATGTCAACGCTTCCTCGACCCGCCGCGAAGAGCAGCTGATGAGTGCCGAAGAAGTGCGCATCATGTGGCGCCTGCGCCGCATGCTCTCGGGCATCGATCCGCAGCAGGCACTGGAAGTGCTCACCGGGAAGATCCGCGAAACCGGATCGAACGCGGAATTCTTGATGCTGGTCAACAAGACCACTCCAAACAAGGATTAGCACCACCCACCGCCATGGCGTCCAGCCAGCTTGCCGCACCGGCAGCTGGCTGGACGCCATCGGCGCGTAGTGACACCTCGCACGCCGGCCCCGGCCGGCGCAGCGTTTAGAATTGAATTCCAGCAGTGCCCCAGCCGCAATAGCCGGCGGCACTGCGCGGAAAACGCCAACAAGGAAGCACACCCACCATGTTCGAGTCCGTCAAGTCGCTACTAGAAGAGCATGCCGCAATCCAGGCGCAGCTCTCGGATCCAGCGGTGTACGCCGACCAGGCGCTGGCCCGCAAGCTCGGCCGCCGCTCGGCACAGCTGAACGGCATCGTCGAGGCCTACAACAAGTGGCACGCCGCCACCGAGGACCTGGAAGCAGCCAAGGAAATGGCTGACGAGGATCCGGACTTCGCAGAAGAGGTGGAAACCCTCACCGCCGCCCTGCCAGAGCTCGAGGAGAAGCTGCGCCGCCTGCTGATCCCGCGCGACGAGAACGACGGCCGCGACGTGATCCTCGAAGTCAAGGGCGGCGAGGGCGGCGACGAAGCAGCGCTGTTCGCAGCCGACCTGCTGCGCATGTACACCCGTTTCGCCGAGCACAAGGGCTGGAAGGTGGAGATGATCTCCTTCAACGAGTCCGACCTCGGCGGCTACAAGGACGCCCAGGTTGCCATCAAGGGCAAATCGAATGACCCGGCCGAAGGCGTCTACGCCCAGCTGAAGTTCGAAGGCGGCGTGCACCGCGTGCAGCGCGTGCCGGTCACCGAATCCCAGGGCCGCATCCACACCTCGGCTGCCGGCGTGCTGGTCCTGCCCGAGGTGGACGAGCCCGAAGAAGTCGACATCCACCAGAACGACCTGAAGATCGATGTCTACCGTTCCTCGGGCCCCGGCGGCCAGTCGGTGAACACCACCGACTCCGCGGTGCGCATTACCCACCTGCCCACCGGCATCGTGGTGGCCATGCAGAACGAGAAGTCGCAGATCCAGAACCGCGAAGCCGCGATGCGCGTGCTGCGTTCGCGCCTGCTGGCCCACCAGCAGGAGATCATCGACAAGGAGAACTCGGCTCAGCGTGCAAGCCAGATCCGCACCATGGACCGCTCCGAGCGCATCCGCACCTACAACTACCCGGAAAACCGCATTGCCGACCACCGCACCGGCTACAAGGCCTACAACCTCGACGCCGTGATGGACGGGGACCTGCAGCCGGTGGTTGAATCCTGCATCCAGATGGACGAGGAAGAGCGCTTGGCAGCGCTGGGCGAGTAACGACGCCTTGGAAGAACTCACTGCCGTGCGCCGCCAGGCGATTGCGGCGCTGGCCGACGCCGGGGTGCCAAGCCCCGGCGTCGACGTCGACCTGCTGCTGTGCCACGTGCTGGGCATTGACCGCTCGGAACTGAAGCTGCGCGAACTGCGTGGCGAGGGCCTCGACCCTGGATCCCGGGAGCAATTCACCGCCCTGGTGGCCGCCCGGCGCACCCGCATCCCGCTGCAGCACCTGACTGGCGTGGCGTACTTCCGCTACCTGGAGCTGAAGGTGGGACCGGGAGTATTCACCCCGCGCCCGGAAACCGAAACCGTGGTGCAGCTCGGCCTTGATTTCCTGGCCGGCCAAGGCATCGGCACCCCGCGGTGCATTGATTTGTGCTCAGGCTCCGGCGCCATTGCAGCGTCCGTGGCCAGCGAAGTGCCAGCAGCCAGCGTCTGGGCCGTGGAGCTCTCGGAGGATGCCATCGGCTACACCCGGGCCAACTGCGAGCCGCACCGGGTCACCGTGCTGCACCAGGATGCCACGGCGGTCCCCGGGGAACTGGAAGGCACCATGGACCTGGTGATCTCCAATCCGCCGTATATTCCGCCCAACGCGGTGCCGCGCGAAGTGGAAGTGCGCGAGCACGACCCGGAAATGGCGTTATACGGGCTCGGGGAGGACGGACTGGACATTCCGCGAGCCATTACCGCCCAAGCCATGAAGCTCTTGCGTCCCGGCGGCTACTACGTGATGGAACACGCCGAAGTGCAGCACGAAACCGCGGCAGCCATGCTGCGCGCGGCCGGATTCACGCAGGTAGCTGGCCATGAAGATTTGACCGGGCGCGCCCGCGCCACATCCGGCTACGCGCCGCAATAACCAAACCACACCCAGTGCATGAAAGAATGATCCCGTGAGCACAACATTTTCGGTAAGCAACGAGCAGGAACACGCTGAAGGCATCGCCGCAGCCAAGGCCGCGCTGGCGGACAAGCGCTGCATCGTCTTGCCTACAGATACCGTCTACGGGATCGGCGCCGATGCATTCAGCGCCCAGGGCGTGGCGATGCTGCTGGCCGCCAAAGGCCGCAACCGCACCATGCCCCCGCCAGTGCTGATCGCCCAGAGTTCCACCATGGACGGATTGGCCAGGGACATCCCCGAGGCCGCGCGCAAGCTGGCCGAAGCGTTCTGGCCAGGCGGACTGACCCTGATCCTGCAGGCCCAGCCTTCGCTGACCTGGGATCTGGGGGAGACCCGCGGCACCGTGGCGCTGCGCGTGCCCAACGACGACACCGCCCTGGAACTCCTGGGCCAGACCGGCCCGTTGGCCGTGTCCTCGGCCAACCGCACCGGCAACGCGGCGGCGCTGGATGTCGAGCAGGCTTTCGCTCAGCTCGGGGAGTCGGTGGATGTCTACCTCGACGGCGGCCCGCGCGGCGAGGCCGGGGAAGAGGTCCTGCCATCGACCATCATCGATTGCACCGGCCAGAACCTGCGGGTGGTTCGCTCGGGCGCGATTTCCATTGAGGAATTGCGCGTGGTCGTCCCTGGCATTCTCGATTTGGGACAGGACGCACCGGAAACCGGCGCATGAGAACATACGTACTGCTCATAGCATTCAGCTTTACGGTTTCGTTCCTGCTCACCCCGATCATCCGCACCCTTGGCCACCGTTTCACCGGCAACCAGTTGGTGCGCGAACGCGACCAGCACGAAAAACCGATCGTGAAGTTCGGCGGCCTGGCGATTATCGCCGCTTTCGCCGCAGGGCTATGGCTGGCCAGCAACTTCCACTTCTTCCGCGGGGTTTTCGGCAATGACGACGCCATCCGCGGAATCGCCTACGCCCTGGGCGTCATCGTGCTCATGGGCCTGGCCGATGACATGTTCGACCTGAAGTGGTGGCTGAAGCTCGCCGGCCAGATCCTGATCGGCTGGCTGGTCGCCACCAACGGAATCGTCATCCAGTCCCTGCCCGTGGGTTCGTGGCAGATCGATGAGCAATGGATGCAGATTTCGGTGACCATTTTCCTGATCGTGCTGACCATGAACGCGATCAACTTCTCCGATGGATTGGATGGCCTGGCCGCGGGCCTGGCCGCCATTGGCGCGGCGACCTTCTTCGTGTACTCCTATGTGCTGGCCACGCACGTGAGCGCCGATGACTACGCGAACATCGGGGCCTTGCTCTGCGCCTTGCTGCTCGGTGCCTGCCTGGGCTTCTTGCCGCACAACTTCAACCCGGCGAATATCTTCATGGGGGAGACCGGCGTTCTCGCCATCGGCATGATCCTCTCGGTGGCCGCGGTGGCGGTGACCGGTGATGTGCAGGGCCTGGAGGCCCGGCGCTTCCGCAACATCCCGGCCTACATGCCGATGCTGCTGCCGATGGTGATCGTCTTCCTACCAGTACTGGACCTTGTACTCTCGGTCTTCCGCCGGCTAGCCAACAAACGCTCACCCTTTTCCCCGGACGCCAAGCACATCCACCACCGGATGCTGGCCCAGGGCCACTCGGTGCGCCAATCGGTAGTTCTGCTCTACCTGTGGGCCGCCGTGATTGCCGTCTCAGTGGTTTCCATCGCCTTCATCCCGGTCATTCTGGTGGTCCCGATGGCCTTGCTGTTGTTCCTAGTGGCAGCGGTAGCAACGTGGCGTCCCCTGGTGATCAAGCGGGTCGAGGCCTTACGCAAGCGCATGGGCAAAGCCTAGCCCGATCAAATAGCAGGGTAACGCACAAGCAATCTGTTTCTATCTCGTGTAGAATTCAATCTGGATCTTCTTTCATCTGCTCTTTAGGGAATAGGTGGAAGTTTCAAGTTTCATCAGCATCGATGGGTGCACGATGGTTCCTCGGTGTTGACGAAGAAAGGTTGCGGACGTGAATTCTGGTTCTGCCCGCGTCAGTGCTTCGTCAGCCCCGAAATCCATCTGGTTGCCGATTCTTGGCTTGTCACTGGTGTATTCGCTGATCGCTACCGCCATATTTTTCCTGATTTCATGGTTGGTTGCCGATCTTCGCTACGCGCTTTCTGGCGCGCTGGCTGCCGGGATTGTGATTGGCTTTTTCGCGATTGGCATTCTCATTGCCGAAGCTGCAGGGCGAATTCGCCACTCGTGGGCCATGCCCGCGTTCTTGGGTGTCTTTGTCATCAAGGTTTTTGGCATCGCCTTCGTGTTGTTGAACCTGGGGTTGCCCGATTGGGTTAATCGCCAGGGATTCGTTCTTGCAGCAGCTATCTCCCTTGTTGCCTGGCAGGTTGGCGAGGTGCGCGCTTTCATGAAGGCGCGCCTGGCTATCTACAACGAGGAATAGAGTATTCCGCGCGACTTTGTGTCGGTGGGGTGCTGTGAGTTTGATAAGCTTACTTCGGGTCATTTTTGGCCGTCCGCTCAACTGCGGACGGAATACGCAATATGCATCCGCGGGGTAACCCGCAGATGGACCTTCATCAGGGTTGATGCTTCTGGCATGGGCCATGATGGGATCCCCGTTTGATCTTTTCTTCACACGGTGAGAGGCAGTTACCGCCAGTCACCGCCTTTTGCCCGTGACCGTTACTGCAGAGAGGACAGCGCGTTGTTCGCGTTTGCGCTCCCAATGGCCTCAGAAGAAGGCGGCTTCGTACCGCCATCCGTTTCCGATACCCACCTCCCGGATCTTTTCCCGTGGATGGCTGAGTACGGCACGGGTTTCGGCAAGCAGATGCTCATGATCGTTTTGTCGATCGTGCTTATCTCTTGGTTCTTCACCGTGGCCATCAAGAACCCGAAGCTGGTTCCAGGCAAGATGCAGTACATCGCTGAGTCCGGTTACGCGTTTGTACGTAACGGAATTGGCCGCGACATCATCGGCGAGAAGAACTTCCGTCCTTGGATTCCTCTGCTGTTCGCGACCTTCTTCTTCGTACTGCTGAACAACCTCTTCGGCGCGATTCCGTTCCTGCAGCTTCCATCGTTCTCACACGCTGGTTCTGCATACGCGATGGCTATCATCATCTACGGCACCTGGATTGCTGTAGGCCTGAAGAACCACGGTATCCGCTACTTCAAGTTGGCCGTCGTCCCGTCCGGTGTTCCGGGCTGGATCATGCCACTGATGATTCCGTTGGAAATCATTTCTAACTTCATCGTTCGCCCGCTGACGCACTCGCTGCGTTTGATGGCAACGATGCTGGCCGGTCACATGATCGTGATGCTGGCAGCTGCCGGCGCTCGTCACCTGATCGTTGTCCAGGACTCCCTGGCCATGAACGGCCTTGGCATCCTGGTCATCGTTGGCTCGGTCGCCATGTACTTCCTGGAACTGCTGATCATGGTCCTGCAGGCGTTTGTTTTCGCCCTGCTGACCGCGATCTACCTCCAGGGTGCAATCGAAGCCGACGCCCACTAGGCCAACACTTCTTTTCTTCCAACCCATAAAGATCTTCCTTGAGTCGCTCAAGGAATACCTCACAACCTACCGGCAAAAGCTCGGTATCTTGAAAGGAACATAATCACATGTTGCACGGCTCCCTGAATATGATCGGCTACGGCCTGGCTGCTATCGGTTCGGCTATCGGCGTTGGCTTGATCTTCGCTGCCTACATCAACGGTGTTGCACGTCAGCCTGAGGCTCAGCGCATCCTGCAGCCAATCGCCATGCTTGGCTTCGCACTTGCTGAAGCACTGGCCATCCTGGGCCTGGTCTTCGCTTTCGTCATCGGCGCCTAGTCTTTTCGCAACTGTAGTGGCCTCGCCACTATCGCGAGGCGTACACACAAGCGGAAACTAGTAGATAAGGAATAGTGAGAATGAACAGCACTGATTTCATCCTCGCTGCGAGCGAATCGGTCAACCCGCTGTTGCCGAACCCGTGGGAAATTCTCGTCACGGGTGTTGGTTTCGCGGTCCTTCTGTTCATCGTCATCAAGGTAATTGCTCCAAAGTTCGAGCAGTCCTATGAAGATCGCGTCACCGCGATCGAAGGTGGCCTTGAGAAGGCTGAAGCAGCGCAGAAGGAAGCAGAGGAGACCTTGGCACAGTACAAGGCCCAGCTTCTGGAAGCACGCACCGAAGCAAACCGCATCCGTGAGGAAGCTCGTAGCGAAGGTGCTCAGATCCTTGCGGATCTGAAGACCAAGGCAACCGATGAGGCAGCTCGTATCACCGAGCAGTCGCACCGCCAGATCGAAGCTGAGCGCGTATCCGCTCTGGCTTCGCTCCGCACCGACGTGGGCGCATTGGCTACCGAGCTTGCAAGCAAGGTTGTTGACGAAGCTCTGCAGGACGATGCCCGTGCCCAGCGCGTGGTTGACAAGTTCCTGACCGATTTGGAAGCTCAGCAGAACGCAGGTGCATCGAACTAATGGCAAGTGTATCGAGCGAGTCACTGGCAAAGGCTTTGGCGTTCCTGGAACCCAAGCTGGCACTGGCATCTATTGAGCTGCCTAAGGAACTGTTCGCGGTCCTGGAAGTACTGGATGCAAATGCCGGTCTCCGCCGCGCAATGACTGACCCAGCCCGTGGAAATGCCGACAAGGCAGGCCTTTTGGCTCAGCTGCTGCACGGAAAGGTCTCGGCTGACGCCGAGGACGTCGTCGCACAGCTGGCTTCTACCCGCTGGAGCTCGGAACGCGACATTAGCGATGCGCTCGAATCGCTGGCTGTCACTGCGGTCACCGCAGTGGCAGAGCAGCAGGACGGCGCTTCGGGGCTGAACAAGCTGGAGCAGGATCTGTTCTCCTTCATCGAGGTAGTGCGTGGCAATCACGAACTGCAGCGTGCGTTGGATGATGCACAGGCCCCAGTCGAGGCTAAGCGCACTCTCGCGCTGAAGCTCGTGCCTAACGCGTCGCAGACCTCGCAGGTTTTGATCTCCCAGGCAGTTTCGAACCCCCGCGGTTTGAAGCCAGCAGCCTTGGTTGGACGTTTCGTAGAGCTCGTGGCCAAGCGCCAGCAGCGCTGGATTGCCTCGGTAACCAGCTCTGTAGAACTTTCCGAAGCCCAGCTTTCGCGCCTGGAGACCAGCCTGAACAAGCTATACGGTCGTCAGCTCAAGCTCAACGCCACTACCGACCCATCGCTGGTCGGTGGACTGGTAGTCAAGGTTGGCGACGAAGTTGTCGACGCTTCCGTGGCATCACGCGTGGCCGAGTTGCGCCGCGCCTTGGCCAGCTAGGACTCATTGGGCTAGGGAGTGATCCTTCGCCTGGTGTTCCTGGCTGCCAGGACCACAACAGACTTCATTCACATTCGATTCGGTCCAATGGACCGGATCACAATTTAGGAGAGCAGGGACTGCAGATGGCCGATTTGACCATCAATGCCAACGACGTCCGCGATGCCCTAAACGAGTTCGCATCTTCCTACGAACCGGGTAAGGCAGAGCGCACCGAGGTGGGACGCGTCGTCGCCGCGAGCGACGGCATCGCCAGAGTGGAAGGCCTTCCTTCCGTCATGGCCAACGAGTTGCTGAAGTTCGAAGATGGCACCCTGGGCCTGGCCCAGAACCTCGATACCCGCGAAATCGGTGTCGTTGTGCTTGGTGACTTCACCGGCATCGAAGCTGGCCAGAAGGTAGAGCGCACCGGCGAGATCCTTTCGGTTCCAGTCGGCGACGGCTACCTGGGCCGCGTGGTCGACCCGTTGGGCGAGCCACTGGACAACTTGGGCCCAATCGCAGCCGAGGGCCGTCGCGCCCTGGAGCTGCAGGCACCAGGCGTGACCCAGCGCAAGAGCGTGCACGAGCCAATGCAGACCGGTCTGAAGGCTATCGACGCCATGATCCCGATCGGCCGTGGCCAGCGTCAGCTGATCATTGGCGACCGCCAGACCGGCAAGACCGCTATCGCGGTTGACACCATCCTGAACCAGCGTGCTAACTGGGAATCCGGCGATCAGACCAAGCAGGTTCGCTGCGTCTACGTGGCAATTGGCCAGAAGGCATCGACCATCGCTGCCGTTCGCCAGACCCTCGAAGAGCAGGGCGCACTGGAGTACACCACCATCGTGGCGTCCCCGGCATCCGACCCAGCCGGCTTCAAGTACTTGGCTCCATACGCAGGCTCGGCCATCGGCCAGCACTGGATGTACGGCGGCAAGCACGTTCTGATCGTCTTCGATGATCTGTCGAAGCAGGCTGAAGCCTACCGTGCCGTGTCCCTGCTGCTGCGCCGTCCGCCAGGACGCGAAGCCTACCCAGGCGACGTCTTCTACCTGCACTCCCGCCTGCTTGAGCGTTGCGCCAAGCTGTCGGACGAGCTGGGTGCAGGTTCGATGACTGGCTTGCCAATCATCGAAACCAAGGCTAACGACGTGGGCGCGTTCATCCCGACCAACGTCATCTCGATCACCGACGGCCAGATCTTCTTGCAGTCGGATCTCTTCAACGCCAACCAGCGTCCAGCTGTCGACGTGGGTATTTCGGTATCCCGCGTTGGCGGTTCGGCACAGGTCAAGGCCATGAAGAAGGTCTCCGGTACCTTGAAGCTGGAATTGGCCCAGTACCGCGACATGCAGGCATTCGCAATGTTCGCCTCGGACCTGGATGCTGCTTCCAAGCAGCAGCTGACCCGTGGTGCGCGCCTGATGGAACTGCTCAAGCAGGGTCAGTACACCCCGTACCCGGTTGAGGACCAGGTCGTTTCGATCTGGGCCGGCACCAACGGCTACCTGGACGATGTCCCGGTTGAGGATGTACGCCGCTTCGAGGGCGAGTTCATCGACTACCTGCGCCACCGCACCGATGTACTGACCGTGATTGGCCAGACCGGCAAGCTGGAGAACGAGACTCTGGAAGCCATGAAGACCGCTGTTGTGGACTTCAAGGCCGGCTTCTTCGGCGAAGGCGACGACAAGCTTGTCGCCGCCGGACACGAAGAGCACGACGCTCTCGATTCCGAGTCCGTTGACCAGGAAAAGATCGTCAAGCAGAAGCGCTGACAATTTCCTTGCCAAGGGGGAGCGGCGCCGGTAACGGCGCCGCCCTCCCGAGGTAGGGGATAAGGAAAGGACACACATGGGAGCCCAGATTCGGGTCTACCGCCAGAAGATCGGATCGACCAAGTCGATGCGCAAGATCTTCAAGGCGATGGAACTGATCGCTGCATCCCGCATTGGTAAGGCACGTACGCGTGTCTCGGCCTCGCTGCCGTATGCCAATGCGATTACCCGTGCAGTAACCGCCGTCGCGTCCCAGGCCGATGTCGAGCATTCACTGACCACCGAGCCGGCGCAGGTACGCCGCGCCGCGGTCTTGGTGATGACTTCGGACCGAGGACTTGCCGGGTCCTACTCCGCCAGCGTTCTGAAGCAGGCAGAGCACCTCGTGGAACTCCTGCGTGAAGAAGGCAAGGAAGTCAAGACCTACTTGGTCGGCCGCAAGGCCCAGGCTTACTTTGATTTCCGTTCACGCGAGTACGCACGAGTGTGGACCGGGGAAACTGATTCCCCGCGTTTCGAAACCGCACGCGAGCTGCGCGATGTCCTCCTGGAGGACTTCGACACCGATTTCGAGCAGGGTGGCGTGGACGAGATCCACGTCGTCTACACCCAGTTCAAGTCGATGGTCACGCAGGAACCGACGGTCATCCGTCTGTTGCCGTTGGAGGTTGTCGAGGATGAATCCGAGACTCCAACCGACGAGCTGTTGCCACTGTACGAGTTTGAGCCATCGCCGGAAGAAGTGCTTGACGCACTGCTTCCGCGCTACATCGATTCTCGACTGTTCAACTGCCAGTTGCAGTCCGCTGCTTCCGAGCTCGCTGCCCGCCAGCGCGCCATGAAGGCCGCAGGCGACAACGCTGGTGAACTGATCAAGAAGTACACCCGATTGCTCAACAATGCCCGTCAGGCTGAAATCACCCAGGAGCTTTCGGAAATTATCGCCGGCGCCGACGCGCTGAACAGCTAATTACCGATACTCCGACCAGACAAGAAGTGAGAAAGATGACTGCCCAACTCAACGAGCAGGTTACCGCAGGGGCCATCGGTCGCATCGCGCGCGTGACTGGCCCGGTCGTGGACGTCGAGTTCCCAGCCGACGCACTGCCTGCTATCTACAACGCACTGACCGCTGAGCTGACCCTCAACGGCGAAACCAAGAAGATCACCTTCGAGACCAGCCAGCACCTCGGTGAGGGCCTGGTCCGCGCAGTATCGCTGCAGGCCACCGACGGCCTGGTCCGCGGTGCTTCGGTGACCGATACCGGCGCTGCTATCTCCGTCCCAGTAGGCGACGGCGTCAAGGGCCACATCTTCAACGTTCTGGGCGACGCCCTGGACGTTGACAACTCGGAGATCCAGGTCACCGAGCGTTGGCCAATCCACCGCCAGCCTCCGAAGTTCTCGGAGCTCGAGGGCTCGACCGAAATGCTGGAAACCGGCATCAAGTCGATCGACCTCCTGACCCCGTACATCAAGGGCGGCAAGATCGGCCTGTTCGGCGGCGCCGGCGTTGGCAAGACCGTGCTGATCCAGGAAATGATCACCCGTGTTGCACGTAACTTCGGTGGTACCTCGGTATTCGCCGGTGTTGGCGAGCGCACCCGTGAAGGCAACGACCTCTGGGTCGAAATGGACGAGGCAAACGTCCTGAAGGACACCGCACTGGTGTTCGGCCAGATGGATGAGCCACCTGGAACCCGTTTGCGCGTGGCACTGTCGGCTCTGACCATGGCGGAATACTTCCGCGATGTCCAGAACCAGGACGTGCTGCTGTTCATCGACAACATCTTCCGCTTCACCCAGGCCGGTTCCGAGGTGTCGACCCTGCTGGGCCGCATGCCTTCCGCCGTGGGCTACCAGCCGAACTTGGCCGATGAAATGGGTCTGCTGCAGGAACGCATCACCTCGACGAAGGGCCGCTCGATCACCTCGATGCAGGCTGTCTACGTCCCGGCCGATGACTACACCGACCCGGCTCCAGCAGCAACCTTCGCCCACTTGGATGCAACCACCGAGCTGTCGCGTGAAATCGCGTCGCGCGGCCTGTACCCGGCGATCGACCCGCTGACCTCGACCTCGCGAATCCTGGATCCGCAGTACATTGGCCAGGATCACTACGATGTAGCCATCCGCGTGAAGGCCATTCTGCAGAAGAACAAGGAACTGCAGGACATCATCGCGATCCTCGGTATCGACGAGCTGGGCGAAGAGGACAAGATCGTCGTTGCCCGTGCACGCCGTATCCAGCAGTTCCTCTCGCAGAACACCTACACCGCAAAGCAGTTCACCGGTGTCGAGGGCTCGACCGTATCGATCAAGGACACCATCGAAGGCTTCAAGGCCATTTGCGATGGCGAATTGGACCACATTGCAGAGCAGGCGTTCTTCAACATCGGCGGTCTTGACGACGTCGAGCGCCAGTGGGCCGAAATCCAGAAGGCCAGCTAATTATGGCTGAGCTTCAGGTCGAAATCGTCGCGGCTGACCACTTCGTGTGGTCGGGCGCTGCGAAGCTGGTCAAGGCTCGTTCGGTGGACGGCGAGATCGGTGTTCTGCCCGGTCACGTTCCGATGCTGTCCGTGCTTGCCGCTGGGGACCTGGAAATCGAACCGGTTTCCGAGTCCCGCTTCTCGGTCCAGATCGACGGAGGCTTCTTCTCTGTTGATTCGGATCGCGTAGTGATCGTTGCTGACAACGCTGTGCTTGGTACCGCAGCGTAGGCGATGAATTGTTTGAGATAACCGCACCAGTTCTGATCGCGTTGCTGATCCTGATCGGCATCGCCATGTTCTTCGGGGCCATGGCCGTGCGCCGCATCCAATTGCGGCGCACGCTGGGCACCTTCGATGCATCCATCCTGGCGCCTTCGGGCAAATGGATGATGGTCATCGGCCGCTACGGCGGAGCGCATGTGGACCTGTTGCGGTTTTTCTCTGTCTCCCCGGTCCCGAGTTTCGTGATCGAGCGCCGTGGCCTGGATATCACCGGGACACGCCAGCCCACCGATGAGGAAACCTCGCGGATCCCGCCAGGATTCATCATCGTGATGCTGGTGCGCAGCGGTGATGAGCTGCTGCTGGCCATGGACTACCGCGACTACACCGGCTTCTCGGCCTGGCTCGAAGCCGGGCCGATCGCCGGGAGCTGGCAGATCTAGAACTTGATAAAGCAAAACCGCCGTTGCAGATGCAGCGGCGGTTTTCGCGTTCCCTGGCTAGGCAATGCTGGCAGGCAGCGTTGGCAGGTTGGGGAGGCCACTGCGGATCGCCTGCGTGCTCGGCTGCGCGTGGCGGCTCGGGGGAGTACCTCCGGATCCAGGAGACTGCAGCCGCCGATCCGAAAACGGTGGGCAGGCACTGCGCTGAGTGCGAAATGCCTGGGCGCGTGGCGCAGGACGTAGTTGACTGTTCGCATGAAACGAACCTTGATCCTTGGCGGCACCGCGTGGCTCGGCCGCGAGCTGGCGCGGCAGCTGATCCGCAGTGGCCACGAAGTCACCTGCTTGGCGCGCGGCAATTCCGGCGAGGTTGCCCAGGGCGCGCAGCTGGTGCGTGCCGACCGGAGCCAGCCCGGGGCATATGACGCCGTGCAGGGCATCGAATTCGACTCGGTCATCGAGCTGTCCTATGAGCCGCAATGGGTGCAGGAGGCGCTGGCGGCCCTGGCCGCGACTGCGCGGCACTGGTCCCTGGTTTCCTCCATCTCGGTGTATGCCAGCGCGCAGCTGCCCGGTGCCGGCGAAGACGCGCAACTGCATGAACCGTCCGATCCCGGCGACTACGGGCATGCAAAGGTCCTTGCCGAACGGGCCAGCACAGCGATGGTTGCCGACCGGTTGCTCATTGCCCGTCCGGGGCTGATTACCGGACCTGGCGATCCCAGCGACCGCTTTTCCTACTGGGTTTCGCGCTTGGCCTTGGCCGGTGCCGGCCAGGTCCTCATCCCGCCAACCGCGGGCCGCCATGTGCAGGTCATCGACGTGCGCGATGCCGCCGCGTGGATTATCGACGCCGCCGCGCGTTCGCTCACGGGAACCTTCAACGTGGCCGGAACATCACATGGCTTCGCCCAGTTCCTCAGTACGGCCGCACGGATTGCGGGATTCAGCGGGGAACTGGTCACCGCCCAGGACGCATGGCTGCGCGAACGCCAGGTCAATTACTGGGCCGGGGCGCGTTCGCTGCCGCTGTGGCTTGCGCTGGAGGACCACGGCTTCGCCCAGCGCAGCAACCAGCGGTACGCCTTGGCCGGTGGCCCGGAGCGGGACCTGGAGGACTTGCTTGGCGACGTGCTGGCCGATGAACGGGCTCGCGGACTGGACCGGTCCCGGCGTGCTGGCCTCGGCCGGGCCGAGGAGCTTGAGCTGCTCGGCCAGCTCGGGCGGATCCGGCAGGGCTAGCGCAGTCCGGGATTTTCGGTGGGCTAGAGGTATTCCCCGTTGCGGATCGTCTGGACCAGCTGCAGATTGGCATCCAGGATCAGTGCATCGGCGGCGAAGCCATAGTGCAGGGAACCGACTTCGTCGGCCAGGCCGATCAGCGAGGCGGGGATGGACGTAGCCGAGTTGACCGCCTGGACCAGTGAGACCCCGGCCTGCACGGCGCGCTGCACGATTTCCAGCAGCGTGCAGGTGCCGCCGGCCAGGGAATTATCGCTGGCCAGCCGTGCCTGGCCCAGGGCCACATTCACATCCTGCGGGCCGAGGGTGTACTGCCCATCGGCCAAGCCGGTGGCCGCCATGGAATCGCTGACCAGCAAGATGTTCTCCGCACCGACCAAGCGGAAGACCAGGCGCACGGTATCGGGGGACAGGTGCACCCCGTCGGCGATCAGCTCCACGAACGCATTGCGGTTCACCGCCTCTTCCAGGCAGGCGGCCACCGGACCGGGTTCGCGGTGGTGCAGCGAAGGCATGCCGTTGAACAGGTGGGTGACCGTAGGGCGTTCGGTGAAGCCGTCCACCCCGGCGCTGCGCAGCTGTTCGCGGGCAAAGCGCAGGGAATCCGCGGTGATCTGGGCGCTGGCATCGGTGTGCCCCAGCGACGGAACCACGCCGTGGGAGACCAGCTGCTCAACGAGTTCCTCGCTGCCGGCCAATTCCGGAGCGTAGGTCATGGTGCGCAGCTGGCCGCGGCTGGCAGCCACCAGCTCGCTGACGAATTCCGGATCCGGATCCTGCAGGAAGCGCGGGTCCTGGGCGCCGCAGCGGGCTACGGAGAGGAACGGGCCTTCGGCATGGATGCCGGCAATCTGGCCGGCCTCCGCCAGCTCGGCGAGCAGCTCGGCGGCCTCGATCATGGACGAGGGCTCTGCGGTGACCAGCGACGCGAGCAGGGTAGTGGTGCCCGAGCGGTGCAGGTACTCCACCGCTTCAGTGACGCTCGAATGATCCGGTGCCGAGAAGTCCGCGCCGAGGGCGCCATGGCAATGCAGGTCGATCAGGCCCGGGATGATGATGGATCCGGGGGCTACCTCGCGTACCGGGTAATCGGCAGCATCGGCCAGCGCGTCGAAGTCATCGCGGTTGCCGGCAAAGCGGATGCGGTCGCCTTCCACGGCGAGCACGCCATCGGTGACCTTGAGGCCATCGGAAATCAGGGTGGCATGAAGGGCGTAGCGCGTCGTAGTCATGTTCCCAGCTTAGAAGAGAGAACGCGTCCAGTCACCGACTCGACGGATTATTTTCTCAGCGGACTTGGCATTTAGCGAATCGGGAACGCAACGGCCCCAGTGCGCCGGGCTCCTGGCCAAGGCGAGGCGCTAGCTGTCCTTGCCCGCAGGATCTTCGGAAGCCGGCGCGTTGCCGGTGGCCAGGGCCTGCAGGGCCTGCAGCGTGCTGGTCTTCGTGCCGGAGGCCAGCTGCGCTTCGCGCGCGGAGTGCGCGGCGGCCCGGTTCTGCCTGATGCTGCCGACCCGTTTCTTCATTGACCGGTAGACCCTGCGGAACATGCGGTAGAGGAAGAAGCCGATGGCAATGGCAACGAGTCCGAGCACGGCAGCCAGTACGGGAACCAGCACAGCTGCGAAGACGAGAACCAGCGCGCCAAGATCTTCTGCTAGGCTGCGCACCCATTGGGTGATGGGTTCGGGCACGGCATTGGTCGCCGCGGTCATCGACGATTTGCCCAGGCTCACCGACAGCGCGGAGCCCGCACCGAGCAGTCCGGTGAGGACGGCAACCTCGACTCCCGAATTGGCGCCAAGGCCGATGCCAACCAGAGCACCGAAAACAGGCCGCAGCCACACCGAGATGGTTTCCATGGACAGATTGAGGAAAGGGATCTTATCCAGGCCGGCCTCGCCGATGGCAAGTACGGCACAGATCGCCAGGACCCACGGATTGGTGATGCTTTCAGGAATCTGCCGTGCCGCAGAAGCGATCATGTCAGGTGCGGTATCGGGGATCACGAGTCCCGCGATGCCCAGGGCCAATACCGTGAAATACGGCCGCAGGCCCGCAGCGGAACCGCTGCCAATGGCCATGAGCGAAGCTGTCAGCGGATCCAATGGACCTCCCGAGCCTGGCGGCCCGGACCGTGCGGCACCGAGCGCTTTTGGTAGAGGAGATCAGACTAGCAGTCGGGATGCAGTTTTCTGCAGGGCCAAGCTAAGGCTGCCAGGCAGCAGCATCCGGCCAGCAGCGGATGCGCCAAGGCCAGGCAGCTCGGGGAGGACCCGCAACCCTAGAAGAGGCGTCCTGCCGAGTCGTCGACTCCGCGCATTGCGTCGTAATCCAAGGTGAGGCAGCGGATGCCGCGGTCCTCGGCCAAGGTGCGGGCCTGCGGCTTGATCTGCTGGGCGGCGAAAATGCCGGTAACCGGCTTGAGCAGGGGATCGCGGTTCAGAAGCTCCAGGTAGCGGGTCAGCTGCTCCACGCCGTCGATATCGCCACGGCGCTTGAGCTCCACGGCAACCGTGGCGCCCTTGGCATCACGGGCCAGGATATCCACCGGGCCGATGGCGGTCATGTATTCACGGCGGACCAACTGGTGGCCGGTGCCGAGCAACTCGATCTGCTCGGCCAGCAGGCGCTGCAGGTCGGCTTCGACGCCATCCTTGATCAGCCCCGGATCGGTGCCCAGGATGTGGGCCGAGTCGTGCTCGAAGCTATGGAAGTGGATGGTCAGCTTGTCATCGGTCTTCGCGCTGGACACGGTCCAGGTAGCGGTGGCACCCAATGCCGCGGCGTCCTCATCGGGATCTGCCTCGCGCAGGCTCAACGGCGGATTCATCCAGTTCAGCGGCTTGTAGCTGCCGCCGTCCGAGTGGATGAGTACCGAGCCGTCGGCCTTGACCATGATCAAGCGGGTCGCCAACGGAAGGTGGGCTCGAAGACGGCCCTCGTAATCAACTGAACACTTCGCTACCACTAAACGCACCCCACACACTTTACTAGCTGGTTGCGACTTGTGCCGGGAGATACGGCATGATTAAAGACATGCCACGTTCCAACCGCCCGCGCCGCTCCAAGAATTCCCGACCCGCCCAAGGCCGGAACTCCGGCTCCGGCTACGGTTCCGGGGATGAAGAGCAGGGCTACGGTTCGGGCCAGGAAGAGTGGATGCAGCGTGCCCGCTTCGGCGTGGTGCTGCGCCAGGATGCCCCCGACGGCCAATGGCATGTGCGCAAGATTGCGCCGATGAACGCCAACAAGCCCTATTCCTGCCCGGGGTGCCACCGTTCCATCGGAGTTGGAGTTGCCCATGTTGTCGCCTGGCGCGCGGACCACTGGTCGGGCGATGACGCCGCGGCCAACGCGCGCCGCCACTGGCATCCGCACTGCTGGGAAACCCGTTCCTACCGCTACTAGGCCAGCTGCCTGGAGGGGCAGGTGCTAGCGGCGGTCCTGCCGGGCGATGAAGACTTCGCGCAGCAGGATCATGGCGCTGGCTGCCACCGGGATGGCCATGAGCGCACCGGTGACCCCGGCCAGGGTGCCGCCGGCAATCACCGAGATCACCGCGACCGCGCCGGGCACTGCCACCGCACGGCGCATGATGCGCGGCGAAACGAAATACGCCTCGACCTGCAGGTAGCCGAAGTAGCACACCGCGTAGATCAGGGCGGTCTGCCAGCCCAGTGACAATGTCACCAAGGTAACCAGCACGCCGGCGATCACCCCGCCGACCAATGGGATGAAGGCCAGCATCGCCACCAGCAAGGTGAGCAGCGCGGTGAACGGAACGCCCAGGATGCTCATCAGCACCAGCGCCACCAGACAGTTCAGTATGGCCACAGTGGCTTGGCCCATCACGTAATTGCCCACGGAGCGGGTAATGCGCACGGTCAATTCGGCCACGCGGTCGCGTTTGGAGCGCGGGGCCAGGCGCAGCGAGAAGCCCATCATCCCTGGCAGCGAAGCCAGGAAGTAGATGGCCAGCACCAGCACGATCAGCACGCCGAACATGGACTGGGCGACGGTCTGCGATACGCCCAGGACGCCGCCGAACACATTGGTCACCGCGCCCGAATCGCCAAAGAAACGGTCGACCTCGGTAGTGATGCGCTGGGAAATCGCGTATTGCCGGTCGATTTCCCGGACCCAATCGCTATTGAGGAAATCATCCACGATTTCAGGCGCCCGCGTGATGAAGGCGGTGATCTGGTTGACCAGGGTAGGGATGATCAAGGCCATGAAGCCGCCGAAGATCGCCAGCAAGCTGACCATGGTCGCGGCCACGGCCAGCGGACGGGTCATTCCCTTGCGCATCATGAAGCGCACAATCGGATCAAGGCCCAAGGCGATGAACAGCGCAATGGCAATCCAAGTCATCAGCGAACCGACGTTGGTCAGCAGGTAGTAGCCGCCCAGGGCGATGCCCACGCCAATGGTGCCCAAGAAGCCCATGGAAATAGGGTGCAGCGCCGGAATCGGTTCCGGCGAGCCATCCAGCGGATGCTCCGGTTCCTCGCCCAGGGCCGCACTGCGCTGCGGGGTGTTGAGCATCTTGCCCACGCGTTCGGCGATCTTCTTGGACCAGCCCTCGCGGGACGGATTAGCGCCCGTCGGCGCAGCGCCCGGATAACGGGCCTGCGCGCTGGCGGCCGCAGGTGATTCCGGTTGGGAATTGCCCTCATGAGGCTGGGAATGCGCTGTGGATTCCGGGCCGGAGGTTGCCGGCCCGGAAGAGCGATCCGACGCGTCGGAACGCTGCTCGGGTACGTGCTTATCGCGATGCGGGTGCGGCTGATCAGGCTCCATGGGTCAGAGCATATCGCGCATCGGCCACTGTTAAGTGGTTCAAGACACCGTGCTGTTGCGTTGTTGAGCCAGTTCACAGGCGCGGATCGGAACCATGATCGGCCGCAACTCGTTAGACTTGTCAAAGAACAGCTGTGAGACGTAGGCGAATAGGTGAACTTGTGCGAAAAGTAATCTCCGTGATCGCGATGCTGCTGGGGGCCGCGGCCCTGGTAGTCGGCATCGGACAGAAGACCTTTTGGGCCCCGCCCGAAACGGTGACCGCGAGCATGCCGCAACTAGCTGATGAGGCACCGCTGACCTTGATTGAATCCTCGGTCAACGACCCCAAGCTGGACCCGGTGGAACTGGTGATCAAGTCGAAGGGTGAATTCACTGCTTCCTTGGGCCGCGACTATGACGTCGAGGCGTGGATCGGCGATGCATCGCATGTATCGGTCACCGGCATCGACACCGAAAACCACAAGATGATCGCCGAGCACGCCAAGGGCAAGGCCGATGCGCCTAATCCCGCCGGTGATGACATCTTCTTCGACTCGCAGACCGCGGATCAGACCATGACCTACCGCTGGACCGCTCCGGATTCCGGCGACTGGTCCTTGCTGCTGGCCGCAGGCGGAAAGGATGCCGCTCCGGTGGATATCTCGGTAACCTACGCGAACGACGACGCCATGCCATTTGCCCTGCCGCTGATCATTGCCGGCTCGCTGCTGCTGGTCTTCGGACTGGCCCTGCTGGTCATGCGCCCGGGCAAGCCGAAGAGCGGGGCGAACACCCAGCACTCGGTCGCCGCCGTGGCCGTGGTGGCCCTGGCGATCTCCGGTGTTTCTCTGCCCATGGCGCCAAGCGACGAGTCCAGCGCCAAGCCTTCGGAATCCGAGCAGAAGTCGCAGGACGCCAAGGCGTCCGATGATGCCAAGGGCTCCGAGTCCGCCTCTTCCTCGGTTGAAGAAGTATCCAGCTTCCCGGTCATCACCGAAGAGCAGCTCAAGCGCGTTCTGGCTGATGCCCAGAAGCAGGTAGCCAAGGCCGATGAGAAGAGCGACGCCAAGGCCCTGGAACCACGCACCGCCGGTGCGTTCAAGTACCTGCGCGATAAGCGCTACGACATGCTCAAGGAGAAGTTCGAGGTAGACAAGCCGCTGGCGCTCAATACCCAGGTCATCCGCTCGGCCGCTGTGCCGAATGCGAATGAAGCCAAGTTCCCCCGCGTAATCTCCGTGGTGACCGCGAAGAACAATGATGCCGACACCCTGCCGCAGGCGCTGACCCTGGTGCAGGCCAACGCCCGCGATAACTTCAAGGTGGTCTTCGCCGGCCAGATGTTGCCGAACTCCACCTTCCCGGGCATCGCCGTTGGCGACCCGTCGACCAAGCAGCTTGCTGCCAACGCCGAGGGCCTGCAGATGACCCCGGAGAAGGCCCTGGAAGCACTGGGCAAAGTGCTGACCGATGGCAATGCCAAGGACAAGGACAAGTTTGCCGAATCGGACTTCATCAAGGCGGTGCACGCAGCCCAGAAGGATGAGTCCAAGGAAGCCAACGAGGCGGACGTCAAGTACAACCGCACGGTCACCAAGGGCGACACCAAGGTGGTTTCCACACCGGATGGCGGAGCGATTGTTACCGGCAAGCTGAACAACAAGGCGCTCTTCGTGCGCACCGAAGACGCTGACCCGCTCAAGAGCACCGACAAGCTGACCGAACAGCTGCTGGGATCCAGCTCCTCGAACGGCGACGTGGAAAGCACCTACGCCGAACCGGTGATGTTCTACCTGCCAGCCGACGGTTCCAAGGACAAGATCCAGCTGATCTCTGCAAGCCAGATCCTGCTCGATGTGAAGGAAGTTGACTAACCCCCATGACTGATCAGAACATTCCCTCAACCCGCGGTGCGGTAGATCTCTCCGCCCTGGCCAGCCAAGGCCCGGAAGCTACCGGCAGCATGCCGGCTGGTCCGGCAAGCTGGACCACCAATCTGGATGAGGCTGCGTTCCAGCAGTTCGTCGGCATGTCCCAGCAGGTACCTGCCATCGTTTCCCTCGGCTCGCCTCGCGTGCAGGTCTCGGCAGACCTGGATGCGACGCTGCGCAAGCTGGTGGATGCCAAGGGCGGCAAATTCATCCTCGGCCTGGTGGATGCGGAAACCTACCCGCAGATCGCCCAGGCCTTCCAGGCCCAGCAGATCCCGATGGTGGTGGCGCTGATCAAGGGCCAGCCGGTGCCGCTGTTCCAGGGTCCTGCCGAGGAACAGCAGATTGTCCAGGTTTTCGCACAGCTTGAACAGCTCGCAGTCCAGCAGGGCATGAGCGGTACCGCCCCGGCATTCTCCGGGCAGGCCGGCGAACCTGAACCAGAGCTGCCGCCGCTGCACCAGAAGGCCGTGGACGCCATCGATGCCGGGGACTACGCCGCCGCCGAGGCCGCCTACCTGGAAGCGTTGAACGAGAAGCCGAACGACAAGGACGCGCAGATCGGCGTGTACCAGGTTCGACTGCTCTCGCGTACGCACAACCTGGATCTGAACAAGTCCCGCGAGCAAGCCGCGCAGAACCCTGAAGACATCGCAGCCCAGCTGGATGTAGCAGATCTGGACGTGGTGGGCGGGCATGTCGAAGATGCCTTCGCCCGACTGGTTTCGCTGATCTCCCGCCTGGCTGATGAAGACCGCGAGCGGGTCCGCCGTCGCCTGATTGAGCTCTATGCGGTGATCGGCAACAGCGATCCACGCGTAGCTGCCTCGCGGCAGAAGCTGGCACGCGTACTCTTCTAGGCTGACGTCCAGGGACTGGACCAAGCAGTTCAACCGCCGCGACTCAGGGTTTTTCCCTGGGTCGCGGCGGTTGTCTTATACCTGGGTTTAACTCCAAAGGATGATGCGTTCTGACTAGGGGCATTGCTAGCCTTAAGCTATGAATCAGATCGCACTGGACATTCGGGGTCTTGCCAAGCAATTCGGCGCCAAGATTGCCGTGAACAACGTCAGCCTGCAAGTTCCTGCGGGTTCCTTCTACGGTCTTGTCGGACCCAATGGTGCCGGCAAGACCACCATGCTTTCCATGGCCACTGGATTGCTGCGCCCGGATTCAGGCCAAGCGCTGGTCAACGGCGTGGATATCTGGGCTGATCCGCAAGCGGCCAAGGCCACGTTGGGAGTCCTGGCTGATGGCGTGCGCCAGTTTGACCGGCTGACCGGCCGCCAGCTGGTGACCTACTCGGGATTGCTGCGCGGCATGGAACGCGCAGAAGTTGCCCAGCGTACCGAAGACCTGCTGCGCGTGATGGATTTGCTCCATGACGGCGACAAGCTGGTGGTGGACTACTCGGCCGGCATGACCAAGAAGATTTCCTTGGCTACCGCGATGATCCACTCGCCAAAGCTGCTGGTTCTGGACGAGCCGTTCGAGGCGGTGGACCCGGTATCTGCGGCGAATATCCGCGACATCCTGAATAACTACGTTGAATTCGGCGGCACCGTCATCGTTTCCTCGCATGTGATGGACCTCGTCCAGCGCATGTGCACGCATGTCGCGGTCATTTCCGATGGCATGCTCAAGGCGCAGGGCACCGTGGATGAAGTCCGCGGCGGCATGAGCCTGGAAGATCGCTTCGTCGATCTGGTGGGCGGCCGCGCCAATAATGAGGGGCTGTCATGGTTGCGCACGTCCTAAGCCTGAAACTGCGCTTGCTCGCCAACGGCTTCAAGCGCTCCGTCGGCCAGCTCATCGGCGTCATTATCGGTGGCCTGTACGCACTGGGCATGATCACCATGCTGACCTTGGCCATGTGGTTTACCGCCGGCGATATTCCTTTCCAGAGCGAAATCTTCACCCTGATCGGCTCGGCCGTGGTGCTGGGCTGGGCCATCATCCCGCCGCTGCTGACCGGTGTTGACCTCACCCTGGAACCTTCACGCTTTGTCCACTTCGGGATTCCGGAAAAGACCTTGGGGCCAGCGCTGGTGCTGGCTGGCTTCATCTCGATTCCCGCGGTGCTGACCATTGCGGGCCTGCTCGGCGCCTCGCTGATGTGGCGCTTCGATGCGGGCGCGCTCATGCTGGCCCTGCTGGCAGCGGTGGCGACCGCGGTGATGGCGATTCTTCTTTGCCAGTATCTGGTGATCATGGCGACCGCACTGCGGGCCAAGCGCCGATTCCGTGAATTGACCTTCGTGCTGCTGTTCGTGGTGCTCATCGCCTTGGGGCCGATCGTGACCTCGGCATTGGCTGCCGCGCAGAGCATGAGCGACTGGATCCAGCCGATTGCCTCGGTCTTGGGCTACACCCCGTTGGGTGCCTTTGCCGCGATTCCCGGGGCTTTTGCCTCGGCGCACTACGGCCAGATGGCGATCCATCTGGCGCTGGGCTTGCTCTATCTTGGCGGACTCTACCTGCTGCTGGCTCGAGCTACCGCCAAAGCCACGGTGACCCCGCCGCCAGAGCAGCGCGCTGCCACGGCCAAGGGGCTGGGCTTCTTCAAGTTGATGCCGGCCACGCCAACGGGCGCAGTGGCTGCCCGCGCACTGACCTACTGGTTCAAGGATCCGCGCTATGCCATTGGCGTGCTCATTGTGCCGATGCTGCCGTTGCTCTTCTGGTTCACCGGCAACCAGACCGGCAGCTACGTGATGATGTTCCTGCTGGGCCCGTTGATCGGCATCTTGATGGGCTTCTCCATCTCGGCCGACATTTCCTATGACAACACCGCCTTTGCGCTGCACGCGCTGACCGGTATTTCCGGACGTGCTGATCGGGCAGGGCGAGTGCTGTCCTGTTTCCTGATTGCCATCGTTCCGGTCCTGGCGGCGGCCATTTTGCCGGGCCTCATCTCCGGTGCGCTGTGGCGCATCCCGGGAGACCTGGGCCTGTCACTGGCGGGGCTGCTCATCGCGTTGGGCGTCGCGTCGGTGTCCTCGGCCCGCTACACCTATTCGGTGCCGCTGCCGGGTGATAACCCGATGAAGACCCCTCCGGGCAATGGCATGCGCATTGCGCTGACCCAGCTGGGAATCATGCTTGCCATGGGCCTCCTGCTGATCCCGGTTCTCATTCCCTACATCATCGGCTGGGTGAAGCAGTCGCAGTCCTTCGGCTTCATCACCTTGGGCGCGGGCCTGGCCGTGGGTATCGGGCTGATGCTCGGCGGCATTGCCCTCGGTGGCAAATGGTACGAAAAGCGCACTCCTGAGCTGATGCAGTCGGTCATCCTCAATAAGTAGGCGCAGCAGCCGAATTGCTGCCTCCGGCCGTCTAGCGGGACGCTGTTTTCCGCTAGGCGGCCGTTTGCCTGCCTTGGGTGCAAGGAGGTTCACAGGATATTGATCGGGTCGCGCCCAATTGGCGCAATATCGACTTCCAACGGCACCGCAACGCATCGCAAGAACATTGAAAAATGGTTGTTGACTTGCAGCGAGGAAGAAATCGATGGGGCGGCCTAGTGCAGCGCGGCAAAGTCAATGTGGACAAGCTCCCATGCTTGCCACGCGGACAGCAGTGGCAATCCGTATTAGACTTGGAGGCATGGTGGAACAGTCTGAAGAAACCCGCGGTGGCACTGCCACGATTGAACGTACCGAGACAACCCAGAGTGTCGAGGCCGGAGATCATGAGCGTTTTGCTCACTACGTGCAGAAGGAAAAGATCATGGAGTCGGCAATGACCGGCGACCCAGTGATCGCTCTGTGCGGCAAGGTCTGGACGCCAGGCCGAGATCCGCAGAAGTTCCCGGTATGCCCCGAGTGCAAGGAAGTCTACGACTCCATGATGGGGTAGTGCTGCGAATGAACTAGCACTACTTCACACAATGCACGCGGCCGGGAAAAGGTAAATGACCGAGACACTCTTTGATTTTGGCGACAAGCTTCCACTAGAAGACAAGCTGCCGGTAGCGTATCCGGAACGTGCGGCTTGGGGAACTGGGCCGAAGCTGCGTGCCTGGCAGGCCGAGGCCTTGGCTCTGTACTTCGATACGGAGCCCAAGGACTTCATGGCGGTGGCGACCCCTGGCGCAGGTAAGACCACCTTCGCGCTGCGCTTGGCCAAAGTGCTGATCGACTCGGGCAAGATCAACCGCATGATCGTTGTCGCGCCCACCGACCACCTGAAAAAGCAGTGGGCGGATGCGGCGGCGCGTGTGGGCATCTCACTGGACCCGAACTACAAGAACTCCGACGGCCGGCACGGCTCGCACTACATGGGCGTGGTGGTGACCTATGCCCAGGTCTCGCTGAAGCCCGCGGTGCACCGCGCGAAAACTGAAGATGCCCGCACCCTGGTGATCATGGATGAGGTCCACCACGCCGGCGATGCCCTGTCCTGGGGCGATGGCATTCGTGAAGCATTCGAACCGGCTACCCGGCGGCTTGCCCTGACCGGTACCCCATTCCGTTCCGATGCGGCCCCGATTCCTTTCGTGCAGTATGTGGACGAGGGCGATGGCATTCGCCGTTCCAAGGCGGACTACACCTACGGCTACGGCAACGCCCTGGCCGACCACGTGGTCCGTCCGGTGCTGTTCATGGCCTATTCGGGCAATATGCGCTGGCGTACCTCCGGCGGCGAGGAGATGGAAGCAAACCTCGGCGAAGGCTTCACCAAGGATGTCACCGCCCATGCCTGGCGTACCGCGCTGGATCCGCACGGCGACTGGATCCCGTCGGTGCTGCAGGCCGCTGACCGGCGGCTCTCGGAGGTCCGCCGCACCGTGAAGGACGCCGGCGGCCTGATCATCGCCACGGACCACGAGGACGCGCGCGGCTACGCGGCCCAGCTCGAAGCGATCTGTGGCGAGAAGGTCACCACCATTCTTTCCGATGACCCCAAGGCATCGCAGAAGATCGACGATTTCTCCGAATCCGACGCGCGCTGGATGGTTGCGGTGCGCATGGTGTCCGAAGGCGTGGACGTTCCGCGTCTCTGCGTGGGCGTTTATGCGACGTCCACCTCCACTCCGTTGTTCTTCGCCCAGGCGGTCGGCCGCTTCGTGCGTAGCCGCAAGCGCGGCGAGGTGGCTTCGGTCTTCCTGCCCTCGGTGCCGATCCTGATGGCCTTGGCCAACGAGATGGAAGTCGAACGCGACCACGCCTTGGACCGTGAAGGTTCCAAGGACGAAGACGGGCTGGACGATTCGCTGCTGGAAGCGGCGAACAAGGAAGACAAGGCCAGCGACGAGCTGACGCGCAACAAGTTCGAGGCGCTGAACTCGCAGGCCTCCTTTGACCGCGTGCTCTTCGACGGCGGCGAATTCGGTACCGGCGCCGACATCGGCAGTGAAGAAGAACTCGGCTTCCTGGGGATCCCGGGCCTGCTGGATACCGAACAGGTTTCCGAGCTGCTGCGCAAGCAGCAGAACAAGCAGATTTCCAAGAGCGGCACCAAGCCCGAGCCGGTCTCGGACCACCGCCGCATGATGGAGCTGCGCACCAAGCTGTCGAAGAACGTCTCGGCATGGGCCGCCCGCACCGGCACCCCGCACGGGCAGATCCACAACAAGCTGCGCAGCGTCTGCGGCGGGCCTGCCGTGCCGCAGGCTACTGCTGACCAGCTGCAGGCGCGCATTGACAAGCTGCAGGACTGGTTCGTCGGGCGAAAATAGGTTCCACGAGAGAACGGCTTTGCCCCTGACCGGAAAATTCGGTCAGGAGCAAAGCCGTTTCTGCTTTCCGGGGGATCATCAACCCAGCGAAATCACCGTTACCCCGGCTGCCCTCAGTTCCTCGCGTATCGCCGGCAGATTCTCCGGCGAGACTGCTGCGGTCAGCGGAGAAATGATGGTCGTGGTGAATCCTGCTTCAGCTGCATCGAAGGCGGTCGCCTTTACGCAATGATCCGCGGCGAGCCCTACGACATCTACAGAGTCAATGCCTCTGGCCTTGAGCCATGGACCTAGCAGTTCTCCGCTTTCATCAGCCTGGTCAGCCGATGGATCCAGCACTCTGGCTTCGAAACCCGAATAGGCTGCGGTGAAGCGCCCCTTGGCGAAGTGCGCATCCAGGGGCACCTCGGCGAGCTGCGGATGCAGGGCGGCGCCAGATGTTCCGGCGACACAGTGCACCGGCCAGGAATCAATGAAGTCGGGGGTTTCCGAGAAATGATTCCCGGGCTCGATATGCCAATCCTGGGTGGTGACGATTGCCGAGTAGGCATCGCGGCGTTCGGCAATATCCGCGGCAATGGCCGTTGCGACGGCGTTGCCGCCGGTCACGGCCAGGGCTCCGCCTTCGCAGAAGTCGGGTTGGACATCAATGATCAACAGGGCTCTGCTCATCGCTGCCTCCTGGCTGGGGGAAGTGTAGAGATTGGAAAACTGCGGACCGCAGGATCCTTGAATCTGGATCCTACGTCCCGCAGCTGGGATTTTCGTGTGTTCGACTAGTCCTGGATCATGACGGTCGGGATGACCGGTTCGCCACGCTGCATCTTGCGTGCCACGCCTGGCAGTTCCTGGACCGATGCGAAGTGGCGCTCGGTGGCGAGCTTGACGCCAGCTGCACCCACGTACGCCTGATCGATCTCGCCATGGCGCACCAACGGGACCACCAGATCCCGCTCGGGGCCGCCGGTGGTGTACTCGGAAGTGGAGACGATTTCAGCGACAGCGCGGTTGCGTTCATTGAGCTGGCGCACCGCGTACTTGCGCCCGCCCACGCTGGCCTTGTTCGCCGCGGCCTTGGCGACCGGAATCCATTGCCCCGAATCGTCTTGGCGGGCAACCAGCTTGTAAACCATCGACGCGGTCGGATGGCCGGAGCCGGTGACCAATGCCGTGCCGACGCCATAGGCGTCAACCGGGGCGCTGGCCAGGGCGGCGATCGCGTACTCGTCGAGGTCCGAGGTCACGGTGATCTTGGTGTTCCAGTTGCCCAGGTCATCAAGCAGCTCGCGAACCCAGCCTGCCTGCTGCACCAGGTCGCCCGAGTCCAGCCGGACTCCGCCTAGTTCCGGACCCGCAACTTCAACCGCGGTGCGTACGCCCTTCTCCACGTCGTAGGTATCCACCAGCAAGATGGTGTCCTTGCCCAGCGAGGCAACCTGCGCTTCGAAGGCGGCGCGCTCGGTGTCGTGAAGCAGGGTGAACGAGTGGGCCGAAGTGCCAACGGTCTTCAAGCCATAGCGGGCACCGGCTTCCAAATTGGACGTTGAAGTGAATCCGGCAATCATGGCGGCCCGCGCGGCAGCCACTGCTGATTCCTCATGGGTGCGGCGCGAGCCCATCTCGATACATGGGCGTTCGCCGGCCGAGGCGATCATTCGCGATGCCGCCGAAGCGATGGCCGAATCATGGTTCATGACCGAGAGCAGGAAAGTCTCGATAACGCAGGCTTCAGCGAAAGTCGACTCCACGGTCAGCAGCGGCGAATTCGGGAAGTACAACTCGCCCTCGGCGTAGCCGGAGATGCTGCCGGTGAAGCGGAAGTTCTCCAGGTACTTGATGGTTTCCGCGTTGACTACCTTGTTGTCGCTGAGGAAACGCAGCTGTTCGTCATCGAAGCGGAAGTTTGCCAACCCTTCGAGCACGCGACCAGTACCTGCGACCACGCCATAGCGCCGGCCCTCGGGCAAGCGGCGAGCGAATGCCTCGAAGACAGACGGGCGGTGAGCTGCACCGGATCCCAGCGCTGCTTGGAGCATGGTCAGCTCATAGTGGTCGGTGAAGAGACTGGTGCGCATGTGACGCTCCTGATGATCGGAAAAGGCCTTATACGGTGCTGCTTGGGAAAGCAGACCGGTTTTACTGTATAACGGCTCACGCTCAAGGTGATATTTGCCGTGTCCGGTGTTGCGTTCAGCTTCCAAGCGTAAAATGGAAGCCATGACCGCAATGCCCGATGTACTTTCCGAATTTGAAACCCTGGTATCCCAAGACAAGCCCTGGCGCTTGGTCGTGTGGAATGATCCAGTGAACTTGATGAGCTACGTATCCTACGTGTTCCGTTCCTACTTTGGTTTCAGCGCGGAAAAAGCCGAGAAGCTCATGCTGCAGGTGCACCATGACGGCTTCTGCACGGTGCGCAGCGGCAGCCGCGAAGCTATCGAATCCGATGTGCAGGCAATGCACGGATTCGGCCTGAACGCAACGATGACCCAGGGAGCCTGAACGTGGCGAAGGCCTTCAAGAACGGTTCCAAGGGCATTACCGGAACACTGCACTCCGCAGAACGAAAACTGATCCGCGAACTCTTCGGCGATGTCATTGGAATGCTCGAGGAGCGTGCGCAGCTGCACCAGTTGCCCGAAGATGTTGATCCGCTTTACGCCCTGACCGGCATGCGGCCCGAGTCCATGGACCTGCCGCCGGTTTCCGACCCGGCGCTGGCCAGGCTGCTGCCGGATGCCAGCGATGACGCAGTGGCCGCCGCGGAGCATCGCCGGCTGACCGAAGCCGACCTGATCGCGCAAAAGGTTGGCCGCCTGCGCGAGGCCCAGATGCTGCTGGACACCGAAAAGCTGGTCTTGGACAAGGACACCGCGACGCGTTTTGCCCAAGCGCTGAACGACGTGCGCCTGGTGCTCGCAGAGCGCCTGGAAATCCGCAGTGAAGAGGATTCGGCCCGGGTCGCAGAGGTGCTCGATGCATCCGAGGTGAACACCCCGGACGAATATATGTCCTTGGTGTACAACCTGATTTCATGGGTCCTCGATACCCTGATGGCTGCACTGATGGATGCGGAGTTCTAATCCATGAATTCCTACTTTGCTACCGGGCAGGTCTCGGCCCCGGAGGCCAATACCCCCATCGGCATTTTCGACTCGGGCGTTGGCGGGCTGACCGTGGCCCGCGCGATCATTGACCAGCTGCCGGGCGAATCGCTGATCTACGTGGGGGATACCGCCAACTCTCCTTATGGCCCGCTGCCCATTGCCCAGGTTCGTGCCAATGCGCTGGGGGTGATGGATGAGCTGGTCGATGGTGGCGTGAAGCTGCTGGTGATTGCCTGCAATTCGGCCTCTGCCGCGGTGCTGCGCGATGCTCGCGAGCGCTATACCGCGCGCTATGGCATCCCGGTCGTCGAGGTCATCCAGCCGGCGGTGCGCCGTGCGGTAGCCGGCACGAAGAATGGCAAGATCGGCATCATCGGCACCCAGGCGACTGTTGGTTCACGCGCCTACGAGGACGCCTTTGCGGCCGCGCCGAACTTGCAGGTCTCCACCGTGGCCTGCCCGCGCTTCGTGGAGTTCGTGGAGTCCGGCATTACCGCCGGTGCCGAGCTGCTGGAGATCGCGCAGGAATACCTGGCGCCGCTGCAGGCCGCCGATGTAGACACCCTGGTTCTGGGATGCACGCACTATCCGTTGCTGACCGGCGTGATCTCCTATGTCATGGGGGATTCGGTCAGCTTGGTTTCGAGTGCCGAGGAAACGGCAAAGGACGTTTTCCGGGCGTTGACCCGCCATGCCCTGGTGCGCAACGACGGCGCCGCGGCGCGTCATGAGTTCCTAGCCACAGGCAACGCTGATAGCTTTGGTGTACTGGCTCGCCGATTCCTCGGACCCGAGGTGCTGCAGGTGCGCCACGTGGACCATGTAGCCGCCCACTATCCGACCGGAGCTATTTCGCGGATTACCCCGCAGATGATTGCCGCGTCGAAAGCGAGTAACGAATGAAGCTGACCATCATTGGATGCACCGGGTCATTCCCAGGGCCGGGATCGCCCGCTTCCTGCTACCTGGTGTCGGCCTTTGATGGCACGCGCGACTGGAAGATCCTGCTGGATCTGGGCTCCGGCGCGTTGGGCGTGCTTCAGCGTTACACCGATTTAAAAGACATTGACGGGATCATGATTTCCCATCTGCATCCCGATCACTGCATGGACCTTTGCGGTTTGCATGTGGCGATTCGCTGGGACCCGACGGGCTGGGGCCGGGACCGGATGCTGGTGCACGGTCCGGAAGATACTGCCGAACGCATTGAAACGGCCTACTCCCTGCCCGATGGCGACACCATGGCCAAGGACTACGACTTCCAGGTCTGGAAATCCTTGCAGCCGGTGAACATCGGTCCCTTCACCATCACTCCCTACCCGGTGCGCCACCCGATCAAGGAAGCCTATGCGCTGCGCGTGGAAGCGCATGAGCCGGGCCCCGATGGCGAGTTGCTGACCAGCGTGCTGACCTATTCCGGGGACACCGACAGCTGCGATGGCCTGGTTGAGGCAGCCCGCGGCGCTGACATGTTCCTGTGCGAAGCGGCCTTCGAAGAGGGCCGCGATGACCATATCGACGGCGTGCACCTGACGGGCAAGCGTGCTGGCGAAATGGCGACCGCGGCCGGTGCCGAGCGCATGCTGCTGACGCACATTCCGGTATGGACCGACATCAACAAGGTAGTCGAGGAAGCCAAGGAAACCTACGACGGCGGGATCGCTGTTGCCGTTTCCGGGGTGACTTACGGCGTGTACTCCGGCAGCCTGAAGGAAGACAAGGACCCGGCCCTGTTCAAGGGGGAGCGCGGTACCGACTACCTGAAGACCCGTACCGGCACCATGCCGACCATCAAGTACGAGAAGACCCGCAAGTTCCCCTTGCTCAAACGCAAGAAGTAGGCACGCGGAACCGGGAAAAAGCACTGGCGGACAGGAAGAAATATCCTCTGCGCCGGTGCTTTTCGCGTTCCCGGAAGCAGCCTAGCCGGCGCCGTGCTTGGCGCCCCAGGGCTTGTCGTATTTGCTGGCCAGTCGGGTCAGGGCCAATGCGGCGACCAGCAGTCCCACGTCGCGCAGGGCGACATCGAGGAAGATGCCCATCGAGACCAGATTGACGATGATGCCCAGCAGCCACAGTGACAGCACATAGCTCGCGTAGCGCGGCTTGATGATCATCGATGCGGCGGCAACCAGTTCCACCACGCCAACGAAATGCATGGCGGTTTGCGCGGAGAACGGCACGATGGCAATGATCCACGGGGCCAGGTATTCCGGCCAGTAGGTCATGACGTTCGCGAACTTGTCCAGTCCCATCAGCAGGGGCAGGACGACAAATCCAATGCGCAGGATCCAGAATGCGCTCAACGACGGGTCGGTGTTGACTCGTGCAGCTGTTGTTGCCCGTATGTGCGAGACCGGATGCTTCTCGCTCCATGAGGCGCTCATGGCGATCACCCTCCAAAGGTTTGAACGTATACCCAGAATTCGCCTCTCAGGCCTATTTGTCAAGATCCATTGTTGATAGAATTCTGGCATGTCGACAAAACTGAGCTTGCAGCAAGATGCGGTCCTCAAATCGCTCAACGATCCGGTTCGGCGGCGACTGTTCGAATTCATTTCGCAAAGTCCGCAACCGGCAGGACGCGACGCGGCATCCAAGGCCGCAGGAATCAGCCGGACCCTGGCCGCCTACCATCTGGACCGGCTGGCAAGCGCAGGATTGCTGGCGGTGACTTTCGCACGGCCGGAAGGCAAAAACGGGCCGGGGGCCGGGCGCACCGCGAAACTTTACGCGCTCGCCCAAGAGGAAGTATCCGTGAGCTTGCCAGCGCGCAATTACCGCCTCTTGGGCAGCTTGCTGGCGAACGCGGCCAGTGCCGATGCCTCGGGGGCTGTGCTCCAGGCGCTGCGTCAGGCGGCACGTGGCGAGGGGCAGAACCTGGGGCAGGCCGGTGACGGGCTCGTGCCGCTGCTGGACGAGCTGGGCTATGCGCCTGAAGCAGACGAGCGAGGAGAGATCTCCATGGGGAACTGCCCCTTCCATCTGGTCGCGCAGCAGCAGACCGAACTGGTCTGCTCCATGAACTATGAACTGGTTTCAGGCGTCTTGGAGGGGTGCCAGTTGGATTGCAGCCGGGCCGAGCTGAGCCCGCGTCCCGGGCGATGCTGCGTTGTGGTGCATCCTCAGTAGCTGCCAAGGATGCGCCACGAGGTGCATTTCACCGTAACTCGCGGGTTCACCCGTACAGATCGCGCGGTGCGCGTGGTTAGGATGGAAGCATGACTTTACGCGCTGACGGCCGAGGAGCCGCGCAACTTCGAGACATTACCATCACCCGTGGCTGGTCCGCTCAGGCCGAAGGCTCGGCGCTGATCGAATTCGGCAACACCCGCGTGCTGTGCACCGCGTCCTTCACCGAGGGCGTGCCACGCTGGCTCAAGGGCGAAGGCACCGGCTGGGTCACCGCTGAATACGCGATGCTCCCACGTGCTACCAACACCCGCAACTCCCGCGAATCGGTCAGGGGTAAGCTCTCGGGCCGCACCCATGAGATTTCCCGCCTGATCGGCCGCTCGCTGCGTGCCGTCGTGGACACCAAGGCCCTGGGCGAAAACACCATCGTGCTGGACTGCGACGTCCTGCAGGCCGACGGCGGCACCCGCACTGCCGCCATCACCGGTGCCTACGTGGCACTGGCAGAAGCAATTTCCTGGGCCCGTTCGCAGGGCATCGTGAAGGCCAACGCCAAGGTGCTCACCGACTCGGTCGCCGCGATCTCGGTGGGCATCATCGATGGCACCCCGATGCTGGACCTGCCCTACGAGGAAGATGTTCGCGCCGAGACCGACATGAACGTCGTGGTCACCGGATCCGGCGACTTCGTCGAGGTCCAGGGCACCGCCGAAGGGGTTCCATTCAAGCGCGAGGAGCTGGATGCCCTGCTGGACCTGGCCCTTGGCGGTACCAACGAGCTGGCCGAGATCCAGCGTGAAACCCTGAGCAGCACCAAATGAGCAAGCCGGTACTGGTGCTTGCCTCGCGCAACCAGGGCAAGCTGCGCGAATTGCGCGAATTGCTGCGCGGGCAGGTGCCGGGCTTGGATGTTGACAGCCAGGTCATCGACGCCGCCACCGCTGGGGCTGCCGATCCGGTTGAAGACCAGGTCACCTTCCAGGGCAATGCGCTGAAAAAGGCCCGCGAGATCTCGGCATCCACCGGCCTGGTGGCGCTGGCCGATGATTCCGGTTTGAGCGTGGATGTGCTCGGGGGAGCGCCGGGAATCTTCTCGGCGCGCTGGTCCGGGGTGCACGGCAATGACGAAGCGAATATCGATCTGCTGCTCGGGCAGCTCGGCGATATTGCTGCCGAGCACCGCGCAGCGCAGTTCGTCTGCGCCGCGGCACTGGCTACCCCAGAGGGTGCCGAGCACGTGGAACTGGGCAAGGTCGAGGGCGTGCTGCGCACCGAGCGTGCCGGCGAGCATGGGTTCGGCTATGATCCGATCTTCGAACCGGCCGGTGCCGGCAAGTCCATGGCCCAGCACACTCCGGAGGAGAAGAACGCGATCTCGCACCGGGCTCGCGCCTTCGCCGCGTTGCTGCCCAGCATCATCGACGAGGTCACCAAGGCCTTGGCCAAGTAGCCTCCAAATCCCGGATAGAACAAGAACGCCAGCAAATCCTGAAACGGATTTGCTGGCGTTCTTGCGCTAGTGCGGGAAGTTCTCGCCGAACCGTGCCAGGGCCAGATAGGGCCGCTCGTCGAACTCGGTCACCAGGTATTGGGTTTCGCATGCGCGGCACTGCCACTGTGCGGGAGGCCCCACAGGCATCATGCAGCCAGCGGTGACGTACTCGTCGTCATCGGGCATGAAGCTTGGCATTCCCCAGATGATCTTCAGTGGATTGCGTTCCCCGCATTCCGGGCAGACAGGCTTCGCGAACTTCCGAAGCTGTTCCAGGGTTGGCTGGTGGGCCATGTCGTGGCAGCCACGGCAAAGCAGCACCACCTCATCGGCATGGTCCTGGATCTCCCAACGCAGGCCGTTGTGATGGCTCTGCGGCAGATGGACCTCGGGCCTGGCAGAAATATCCCGATCGCAGATTTCGCAAGCAAGCGGTTCATACGGTGAAGCCTTCTGGAGGATGGCCACTACGCCCAGCACCTCATTGGCCTTCGCAGGCTGCGAGGGAGTGCAAGGTCCGGCGGTGACGAATATCGGGCGGGGGCGTTCGAGAAGATCCCCGATGCTGCCCAGAAGCTTCTGGGCAAGGGAATCTGCCAAATACTGCGAGCGTCCTGGAAGTTCTGCGCCGATCATGGACTCGAGCTCAGCCACGGAGATCGGGTCGGTGAAGGTCGCCAAATTGGTGAAGGTGAGCCGCTCCGCCTCATCGGCTTCGGTGATTTCAAGGCTGGCAATCAACGCTGGAGTGCCCTCCAATGCCGTCAGGACGAGATCGCCTGCCCGCAGGGGGTCCTCCAAATTCCAGCGGAATGACTCGTTCTCCTGCCCCAGGGCCGCCGCGGAAGCCAGTGCATTTGCCTGGCGGCACCAATATACCGGCTGGCCCTTCGTGCCGGTGAGCAGTGCGCGATTCAATGCCGCTTGGTTCGGGCGGCGCAAGGGGTAGTCCAGGATATTGCGGCCGGGACGCTGCATGGTGCCAGCGCGCGAGTCCTGGATTCTGGCGATCAGCTCGCGCCGGGTAGCGCGGGCCATTTCTTCACCGGTGGATTCGGGGAAAAGCACCGTGTACAGCCCGAGCAGGATCTGGCGATCCAATGCTCCGAGAAGCGGATCCGGAGCCTCAAGGCGATTGAAAAGTTCTTGCATGGTCCCTCCCATAAAGGCCTGCAATCCGTGGATTGCGGTCATTGCCCAGCGTGCGATCACTATTTTCCTGGGCCAGATACTGCAAATTATTCGTAGCCATCGCCAGCCCTTCCCGGTTTCGGGTTGCGCCATGCGTTGTCTCGGTCTGCAGCTCCATTTCCGTGCTCACCACGGTGAACGCACCATCGCCGGTGCCCGTTCCAGGCAGCCCCGTCGACAGTTCCCAGCATAGATAGCGAGGCGGACAGTTTGGGGTACCGGATTTTCCGTGGATACTTTGCCGCCCCGCTATTGCACAGAACCGAACTAGGTTCTATGGTTAGTTACATGAGTAACTAACCCACTAACTAACCTAGTGGAAATGAGCACGGAGAGGAGCCAGCATGATTGATGATTCAAAACCGATCTTCTTGCAGATTGCTGAGCTGATTGAGAACGACATCATCTCTGGTGTTCTTGCAGAAGAAGCGCAAGTTCCTTCAACCAATGAATTCGCAGCGTTCTACCGGATCAATCCGGCCACAGCAGCCAAGGGAATCAACCGGCTCGTGGAAGACGGACTGCTCTACAAGAAGCGGGGGATCGGCATGTTCGTCACCGAAGGTGCACCGCGGCGGCTGCGAGAACAGCGCCGCGAGAAATTCCAACAGCAATTCATCACCCCATTGACCGCAGAAGCCTCCAAGCTGGGCATTGGCCTGGATGAGCTGGTCGCCATGATCAAGACCGGTTCGGATTCTTGAAACATCTCTACTAGGCAGGGAGGAACGACATGCCACGAACGACAGCAATCGCCACACGCGAGCTGAGCAAGACCTACAAGGACGTGCGAGCGCTCGACAACGTCAGCCTGGAACTGGAACCCGACCGTATCTACGGGCTGCTTGGACGGAACGGGGCCGGCAAGACCACGCTCATGTCCATCCTGACCGGGCAGAACTATGCGGACCGAGGCACCGCCGAAATCTTCGGCCACGCCCCCTTCGAGCATGATCCGACGCTCTCGCGCATCTGCTTCATCCGCGAATCCCAGAAGTACCCCGATGACTTCAAGGTCCACCAGGCCTTCAAATCCGCAGCCCTGTTCTTCGAGAACTGGGATGAGGAACTGGCCCAGGATCTCGTCGAGGCGTTCGCACTGCCGACCAGGCGCAGGATCAAGAAGCTCTCCCGCGGGCAGCTGTCCGCGGTGGGCGTGATCATCGGCATGGCCTCGCGGGCTGACATCACGTTCTTCGACGAACCCTACCTCGGCCTGGACGCGGTAGCGCGGCAGATCTTCTATGACCGCCTCGTCGAAGACTTCGCGGAATATCCACGCACCATCGTGCTCTCCAGCCACCTGATCGATGAAGTCGCCAACCTGCTCGAACACGTCATCGTGATCGACAAGGGGCGAATCGTCATCGACTCGGATGCCGAAGAGCTGCGCGGCACAGCGGTAACGGTAACTGGCGAGGACGCCAAGGTCCAGGAATTCATCGGCTCCGCGCAGATAATCCATCGTGATGCACTCGGCGCCCTGGCCAGCGTCACCATCAAGGCCAAGCTGGATTCGGAGCAGCGCGAACAAGCGAAGCTCATGGGCCTGGACCTGAGTCCGGTGTCGCTGCAGCAACTGGTAGTCCGCAGCGCCTTGAGCAGCACAACCGAAACAGGGATCGACGAACGGACGGAGGCAAGAAAATGAACCGCATCATCAAAGTCGCCCGCATGCAACTGATCAACAAAGCCACTTTCATTGGAATCCCGCTGATAATCCTGGGTGGATCGTTCCTCTTCACACTGGCCATCTGGTGGCTGGTGCGGCGCAACGGCAGCGACGAAGGGCTGTACAGCGGTGGCGCCCAAGCGCCGATGTGGTACTTCTTGGCCCTGGGTATCCAGGCGCTGACACTGACTTTCCCGTTCTCCATGGCCATGAGCATTTCGCGGCGTACCTTCTATCTGGGAACCGTGGCACTGTTCTCCGTCTGCGCACTGGTTCTGTCGGTGTTCTACTACCTGATTGGATTGCTGGAAGTCGCCACCGGTGGTTGGGGCATGGGCGGCCAGTTCTTCGCCCTGCAATGGATTGCGGATAACAACTGGCTGGTCCAGATCCTGTTCTACTTCGTGCTGATGGTGCTGCTGTTCATGGTCGGCTTCCTGATAGCGACCATCTACATGAGGTGGCGCACCACGGGCATGGTGGTTTTCTTCACCCTGCTGGGTGTGGTGGTGCTGGGAATCATCGCCCTGTTCACCTTCGGCAATTACTGGGACCAGTTCTGGAGCTGGGCCTTGACCTGGACCGCCGCGGGGATCACGCTGTGGGGCGGCCTGGTGGCCCTGCTGATGGCAGGAGGATCCTATCTCACCTTGCGCAAGGCAACCGCCTAGCCCGGGTCCGAAATGCAGGGCATATGGGCACCGGTTCCCTTTCCCTTGGGGGAAGGGAACCGGTGCCTGCTTTTGCAAGAAGGCGCCCAGCGGCCCGGGACCGCGATTTGCTATTCTTCAATGACTGCCGGTGAAGGCGCTGGAGCCGCCCGTGCCGCGGCGGCAGGGGAGCAACCCAGGAGAGAAATCATGAGCGCCTCGCCGACCGGAATTCGAACCGCAGACGGAGCGCTGGAATTGCGCCGCGAGTTCACCCAATCCCCGAGCAGGATCTGGCGCTATCTGGCTGACTCCCAGTGCTTGGCGCTCTGGTATGGCCCATGGCACGGGGACCCGGAGCGCGGCGCGGTGGACGTAGTGATGCTGCTCGAGGACGGTTCACCCACCGAACGAGTCGAAATCCTGCGTTGCGATCCGCGCATGCACCACCTGCAGGTGCAACTTGGAACAGGCCCCTCGGCCTGGCGGCTGGAGCTCGCGGTGCAGTCCTGCGGCGAGGGCAGTTCCCTGGTCTTCCGGATGCCGGGCCTTGACCCGCAGCTCGCCGGCTCCGTCGGGCCGGGCTGGGACTACTACCTGGACCGCCTGGCAGCCGTGGTGAACGGAGCCGATGCCGACAGCGTGGACTTCGAGGCCGATTACTATCCGGCGCTCAGCGAGTATTACGAGGAGCTGTTCGGGCACTGAGTTCCCTGCGTGCAGGGTTCGACTCGCTCAATGCGGCCGGCTGATGATTGTGAGATGCCCTGCCTTGCGCCCAAGCCAGCCAGGCCGCCGATAACTTGATCGATACAGGTCAAAATCGGATTGCAGCGAATTATTGGCACGTTATCGCCCGGCGGTCACCGCGCGGTGCACGGTGCGCGAATGTCACGCATGCCGGTGCCAGCGATTAAGCGAGTAAGCTATTGGGCGTGGCATTGGACTTCACAGCAGTAGATTTTGAGACAGCAAACGGTTTTATCGGCTCCGCCTGTTCGGTGGGCCTGGTCAAGGTACGCTCCGGGCAAATCGTCGAAACCGAACAGTGGCTCATGCAGCCGCCGGCAGGCTTCGACCACTTCGACCCGCGCAACGTCTCGATCCACCACATCACCCCCGACATGGTGAGCGCCGCGCCACGGGTGACCGACAGGATTCCGGAACTGCTGGAATTCATCGGATCCGACGTGCTGGTGGCCCACAATTCTTCGTTCGATTCCGGAGTGATCCGCGCGGCGTGCGAAGCCGGCGAACTGCCGGTACCGGAAATTGCGCACCTGTGCACCGTCAAGCTCTCCCGCAAGGCCTACGATCTGCCCAGCTACTCGCTGCCGTTCGTTGCCGAAGAAGCCGGGCACCCTATCGAAAACCACCACGAGGCCCTGGCTGATGCTGTGGCCTGTGCCTGGGCAATGATCGATATCGCCGGGCGCAGCGGACAGCAGTCCGTGTTGGAGACGGCAGACCACTATGGCGTCCGGCTGAGCCTGACCCAGCCGTGGCAGCCAGGCCACGAACTGTCCCGCGCCACCCGCGACGCCCAAGGCTGGCTGGCTGCAGGCAACCCGTTGCCGCCGCAGGATTCCTTCAACAACTGGCCGCAGGAAGGGCCGAACCCGAAGCCGAGCGACAACGCGGATCCCAGCCATCCGCTGTTCGGCCAGATCATGGTGTTCACCGGCAACCTGTCCATGCCGCGCCCCAAGGCCAAGGAACTGGCCGCCGAACACGGCGCGCAGACCGCCTCGCGGGTCACCCGCGCCACCACGGCGCTGGTCGTCGGAGACGGCTTCGTCCCGGAGGATCTGGCCAACGGGCGGCTGACCAACAAGGCCAAGCACGTACTCCGGCTGCGCGAAAAGGGCCAGCGGGTCAGCATCATCTCCGAAGGCGAGTTCATGCAGATGGTTGGCGGGTTCGGCCTGACCGCCTAGCAAACCGCAGAAGCCCGGCCGGCACAGATCGAATCTGTGCCGGCCGGGCTTCTGCCATTTTTTTCTGGAGGCGGTTCCTAGACCAGCAGTGCCATCCAGCGGTCATGCAGCTCGGAGATGATGTCATCCAGTGCGCTCGCGGGGCGCTCGCCGACGGCTTCGGTGCCGTAGATGGCAGCCAGCAGCGCTACAGCGTAGGCGTCGACCTCGGGATCCCGGGCAGCTTCTTCTTCGGCGGTTGCCGCCGGGGCGGCCTCGATGTCCGATTCCGCGTCTTGCTCGGCGGCATGCTCGCCGAAGTACGCCGCGTAGGCCTCTTCGGGGGACAGCGAGATGTTCTCGGCGATCCTGGTGGCCACCTCGCGCAGCGCATCGGCCGACGGGCCCTGCAGGCCAACGAGCAGCTCGGCCCATTCGCCGGCGGCGGCCTCGGAGCGTTCCATCGCCGAGCGGATGATCTTCGCCGCGGCAATGGCGGTCTTGGCCGCCTGGTCGTCGTGGGTCAGGAAGGCGGCCGAACGGGCCAGGGTCTCGGTGGTGCCCATAGGGACCCGAGCCAGCAGCGCGGCAATCGCGGCACGCGGCAGCACGCCGGTGGAGTCGGCGCCAGCGCCGGTGGGACGCCCTGGCTGTCCCATGTCGGGGCTGTCCAGGCCGGCGAGGTTCTGCGGATCGCCGTCCAGGATCTTCTCGAAGATCTCGACGTTGGCGAATTCCTTGTCGATCCAGCGGCCCAGCGGTTGCGGGGCGCGTTCCGGGAAGGAGCCGGCGATCTTGCTGTAGCCGCGCAGGGCCGCAAGCCACATGCAGGCCGCTTCGTCGCTGGCGACACCGTCCTTGGCCCATTCCAGCGCTTCCAGCAGGCCGTCGGCCAGGTAGAGCGGGAGGATTTCGGTGGCCCCGGGGTCAATTTCGTCGCGGGCGTGGGTTGCGCCATCGGCTAGGCCGAGGAGGATCGCAAACACCTTGTCTGAGTAGTTCTCTGGCAGGAGTGCAGTTTCACCGGTTTCATTCACATCACCATTCTAATGTCCAAGTTGTCCGCGGCATTGCATAAGGTTGGACACATGCGATTGCTTCACACCTCGGACTGGCATTTGGGACGGACCTTCCACGGGGCCTCCCTGATCGAAGCGCAGCGCGCAGTGCTGCAGGAAATCATCGATATCACGATTAATCAGCAGGTTGATGCGGTGCTGATTTCCGGTGACATCTACGACCGCGCGCTGCCGCATGTGGATGCCGTCCAGTTGTGCAACTGGGTGCTGCGAGAGCTGCGCGCCACCGGGGCCGCCGTCGTGGTCACCAGCGGCAACCACGACTCGGCCTCCCGTCTGGGCTTCGGCGCAGAGCTCTTGGACAGCGCCGGGGTGCACATCATCGCCGACCTCCAGCGCATGCTGCTGCCGGTTATCCACGATGCCGGCGATCACCGGGTGGCCATCTACGGCATCCCGTACCTGGAACCGCGCATGGTGATGGAACGCCTGGGCGTGGAAAAGGCCAGCCACGAAGCGGTGGTCCGTGCGGCCATCGCGCAGATCGAAGAAGATCTTGCGCAACTGCGGGCAGGGGAAAAACCGGTAGTTTCCATCGCGATGGCCCACCTGTTCGCCGCCGGCGGCTACGGCAGCGACTCCGAACGCGAGCTGAGCACCGGCAACCTCGACGTGGTTCCGGCAGAGCTTTTCGAGCGCTTCGACTACTCGGCGCTGGGGCACCTGCATGGACGGCAGAAGGTCAAGGAGCACGTGCGCTATTCGGGCTCTCCGCTGGCATACTCCTTCTCCGAGGCAACGCAGCGCAAGGGCGTATGGCTGATCGACACCAACGCCCGGGGCATAGAGTCCGTGCAGGAAGTCCTGCTTCCGGTGCCGAAGAAATTGGCCATCCTCAAGGGCAAGCTCGCTGAGCTCCTGGCGGATCCGGAACTGGAATCCGCCGCCGATGCATGGTGCCAGGTCACGCTGACCGATAGCGAACGCCCCGCCGACGCGATGGCAACGATTCGAACCCGTTTCCCCGACACTGTGGTGCTGAATTTCGCCCCCGAACACGCCGGCGGGGATGCCAAGCCGGCGAGCTATGCCGAGCGCATGGCCAAGGCCGCCAGCACCGAACAAGTGGTGGGGGACTTCATGGAACATGTCCGCGAACGCGCGGCCGATGAACTGGAACGGGAAGTCATCGGCGCCGTCATCCAAGCCACCCGAGAGGCACAGGCCAGCCAGTGAGAATCCACAAACTCCAGATCCAGGCGTTCGGGCCCTTCGCAGGCACCGAAGAGATCGACTTCGATGAATTGGCCGAAGGCGGGCTGTTCCTGCTTGATGGCCCCACCGGTGCCGGCAAGTCCAGCATCCTGGATGCGATCTGCTACGCCCTGTACGGTGCGTTGCCCGGAAGCCGCGCCGGCAGCCGGCAGATCCGTTCGGACCATGCCCCGGCCGGTTTGGCTCCGGAAGTGGTCTGCGAGCTGACCATCGGCGACCGGCGCTTCGAGGTCACCCGTTCGCCGGCCTGGATGCGCCCGTCCAAGCGCGGCAAGAACAAGACCACCGAGCAGAAGGCCGCCAGCTTCCTGCGCGAGTTCACCGGTTCGGGCTGGAAGGAACTGTCCACCCGCAACGACGAGGTGGGCCACGTCCTGGGCAGCCTGCTGGGTCTGGACCGCGAGCAGTTCACCAAGGTAGTCATGCTGCCGCAGGGCGGCTTTGCGGACTTCCTGCGGGCCAAGGCCAAGGACCGCGAAGATCTCCTGGTGAATCTCTTCGATACCAGCGGCTATGCGCGGATCGAGGATGAATTCGCCGCCCGGCTGGCCGAAGAGCGCAAGAAAACCGAGAGCCTGGAAGCACGCCTGAGCGCCAGCGAAGAGGCCATCCATTCCGCTGCCCGGGCGTTCCTCGCCGGCCGCGAAGCCAGCGATGAGCCCGCCGAGGCCGACGGCGAAGCGAACGCCGACGCCGATGGCGCTGGACAGGCCGCGGCGGTGGACCTGAGCAGTGCCGAGCAGTTCGCCGGCTATCACCGCCGGATCGCGGCGGTTCACCGGGACTCGGCCCTAGAAGCGGCCAAACTGCGCACCGAGATGACCCGCACCCGCGAGCAGGCGCAGGCCCTGGAGGAACGCCGCCGGATCTTCGCGCGCCTGGCCGAGCTGCGCGGCATGCAGGCCGGCTATGCCCAGAACCATGAAGCGGCCGCAGCGGCTGCCGCGCGCTTGGACAGCGATGCCAAGGCAGGCGCGGTGCGTGCCTACCAGGCCCAGCTCCAGGAGGCATCCGTCGCCCAGGAGCAGGCCAAGGCAACCTGGCTGGACAGCAAGCTGTGGCTTGAAACCGAACAGGGGCTGGACCCCAGCGCCGACGCTGCCGGTCTGGAGCAGCTGCGCCTGCCGGCGCAGCAAGCGGCCGAAGAACTAGCGGTGGCCAAGGCGGGCCTGGACGATGAAAAGCGCCGCGGCGTCCTGGCCGGCCAGGCACGCAAGGCCGCCGAACTGGCCGCTGCGCAGGAAGAGACCCGTGCCCAGGCCGAAGCCGAAGTTGCCTTGCTCAAGGCCGAACGTGCTGCGCTGGAAGCCGCGGACCTCGACCAGGTAGCCGCCGGCGGCAAGGTCCAGCAGGCCAAGGAACACGTGAAGGGGCTGGAGACCAGGATCCAGCATGCCACCGAGCGCGACACCCTGGAGAAGCAGGCGCTGTCCGCACGGGAGAAGTCCAGCGCACAAGAGCTGGAGATTGTAGGCGTAGCCAATACCTTGCTTGACCTGCGTACCGAGCAGCTGGCCCAGAGCGCTTTGCGATTGGCTGCCGCGCTGGAAGACGGGCAACCGTGCCTGGTCTGCGGTGCGCAAGAGCATCCCGCCCCGGCCCGGGCGGATGCCGATGCGCCGCTGATCGACGATGAGCAGATCCAAGCGCTGGAAGCCGCGGTGGCTGCGGCAAGAGCTGCCGGGCAACGGGCCGCGCAGGCGCGCGACACCCTGGTGGCCAAGTTCCAGGCCGCGCAGGAAGCCGCTGGCGATGCCCCGGTCGCGGACCTGCGGGCGGAGCTTGCCACGGCGCAGGCCGGGCTGGAACGGGAGCAGAAGCAGCAAGGAGAAATCGCTGCCCGCGTGGCAAAGCTGGATGCGGTGCGCCAGCGTACCGAGCAGCAGAACGCGCGGGCATCCGAGGCCGTACTCGAGCACGCCACCGCGAAGCAGCGTGCGCAGTCCCTGCAAACCCAGCTGGCAGAACTCGATGCCAAGCTGGAGCAGCTGCGCCAAGGCCGGGAGAACCTGGCCGAACTTGTGGCGCAGCTGTCCGCCACGTCCCAGGGCTTGGCCAGCGCAGTGCAGAACCTGCGCCGTTTCCTTGAGGCCGGCGAGGCGCTGGAGAAGGCCGAGGCCACCTGGAATAGCCAGCGCACGGCCGCCGGTTTCGAGAATCCGGCTGCCTTCGAGGCCGCCTTGCTGGACAGCGCCGAACGCGAGCGCCTGCGCCAGCTGCAGCGTGCCGATGCCGATCTGGCCAGTGCCATTGCCACCCTTGAAGCGTCGCAGGACTGCCGCAAGGCCCAGGAATTATCCGCGCAGGGCCTTGAAGGGCCAAGCGAAGAAGGGATTGCCGAAGCGAAGCTGCTCTCTTCCCTCGCCGAAGAACGCTTCGAAGCGGCGCGGGAACAAGAAGTGCTGGCGCAGACCCAGCTCGCTCGCCACGAGCAAGCAGCCACTGACCTTGAACGCCAGCGGACCGAGGCAGGCCCGGTCATCGAAGACTACCGCCGGCTGCGCGGATTGGCTGAAGTGATTCGTGGCGGGGGAGAGAACCTCTACAAGATGACGCTGAGCACCTATGTGCTCGCTGCCCGGCTGGAGGAAGTGGCCATCGCCGCAACACAGCGCCTGGGCATGATGTCCGGCGGCCGCTACTCGCTGCACCATGATGATTCCAAGCAGGGCAATTCGAAGTCCGGGTTGGGGCTGCAGGTGCTCGATTCGTGGACCGGGAAGCGCCGGGAAACCCAGACGCTCTCCGGAGGCGAGACCTTCATGGCCTCGCTGGCCCTGGCACTGGGCCTGGCGGATGTCATTTCGCACCATTCCGGGGCCGTGGACATGCAGACGCTCTTCGTCGATGAAGGCTTCGGTTCACTTGATGCCGAGACGCTGGAAGAAGTCATGCAGGCGCTGGAAAACTTGCGTGCCGGGGGACGGACCATCGGCTTGGTCTCCCACGTGGCGGAAATGAAGCAGCGCATCACCAATCGGATTTCGGTCAGCAAGACCCAGCACGGTTCCACCATTGAACGCGATGGCACTGTGATCTTGGCTGGATAGATTGGACTTGCCCCAGGGCAGTAGCTATCTTGAAAGTAGTGCCATCAGGCATGCCTGGGAAATTTTGTGCGTCGGGGGGTGTGGGACGACGCACGCTTCGTCATGGAGTTTTGTTGACTCAGCCTACTTTGTCGAAGGAAAACAGTGAGGAATCCGAGAAGATGTCCGGATACTCCGCGTTAGTTCCTTTGGTGGGAGCACCCTTCCTGCCGCTTACTTTCCTTGCACGCCTCCCGCTGGCGATGCTCACCATCGGGTCCATGACCCTGGTAACTGCTACCACCGGCTCATATGCCATGGGCGGCTTGGCCGCGGCCATGGTTGGCCTGGGGTCCGCCATTGGCGGTCCGAGCATCGGCTATCTGGCTGACCGGGTGGGCCAGCGCCCGGTATTGACCACTGTCGCGGTCATCCACACCATCCTGCTGGTTGCCCTGACGCTGTTTGCCGATTCGGGACCGGACATGTCCGCGGCCTTGCTCTCGATCATGTGCCTGGCCGCCGGTGCTACCGGCCCGCAGGTCGGCCCGATGTCCCGCGTCCGCTGGATTGCAATCACCCGCCAGCAGAAGAAGAACCACAAGGTCCTTTCGGCGGCACTGAGCCTGGAGTCCATGTTCGATGAACTGGGCTTCGTCTTCGGCCCGGTTGCCGTGGGCCTGCTGGCCTCCCTGGTGGATCCGGTGCTGCCGCTCTACCTTGCCGCCCTGCTGACCCTGGTGCTGGTGCCGGTGTTCGCCTCGCACCGTACCGGCAATGCGGTGAAGCCGGCGAGAACCGCCGAGCACACTCCCAAGGTCTCGATCAGCGGCGCGCAGGTTGCCGCGATCGGTGCCCTGGTCCTGGGCATGATGGCGCTGGGCACGGTCTTCGGTTCCTCGGCGGCCGGTACCCTGGCCTTTGCCGGGGCGCAGGGCGATTCCAACTCCGGCGGCCTGCTCTATGGCGCCATGGGCTTCTCCAGCGCGATTGCCGCGATCTCCGTGGCCGCTTGGCCGCAGGCCTTCAAGCAGATCAACCGCTGGATCCTGTGCGGCGCAGCACTGACCGTGCTCAGCTTCGGCCTGCACGTGGCCGGCAATGTCCCGCTGATGCTGGTTGCCCTGTTCATCGCAGGATTTGCGGTAGGGCCGGTGATCGTCACGGTCATGACCCTGGGCGGCGAAGTCGCTCCGCCGCAGCGCCTGTCCACCGTGATGACCATGCTCTCTGCCGGCATTGTTGTGGGAACCGCGATCGGAAACGGCTTGGCCGGCGTCTTCGCCGAGACCCTGGGCTACCTCGGCGCCTTCTGGGTCTCCACCGGTGGCGCACTGGTGATCTTCCTGGCCGCTGTGGCGATGAAGATCGTTGTCGCGAAGTCCCCGACGCTGGCCCGCGTCCGCTAGGGCAAGAACTCTGCGCATCTTGCGGCCGGCCAGCAAAGCTGGATAAGAAGCATCCCGTTGCACCTCGCCCAGCAGGCGAAGGGCAACGGGATGCTTCTTTCCCCGCCGGGAATTGCTAGTGCGCGAGCTTTTCGCTGATGCGCGCCGCTGCGTGCTTGAGTTCCTCGATCATGCGCTCGTACCCGCCGACCGTGCTGGCGGCGAAGACGACGGCCAAGGCCGCCGGGGTTTGCCCGGAATGCTGGATCGGAACGGCAATGGACGTCACGCCCTGGATGACTTCATTCTCGCTGGTGGCATAGCCGTCAATCCGGGCCGCGACGGCAGCTTCGCGGTACTCGATGCCCGTGTCCAGGGCATCCCACTCGGCCTTGGCATAGCGCGACTGGATCGCGATGCCGGCAGCTCCCACATCCATGCCGTGCACCGAGCCCGGACGGTGGACGATCGCGCGCTGGGAGTTCAACGGGGAGACCGACTGCAAGGTGGTGCACAGGTCGTGTTCCCAGACGGCTACGAAAGCAGTCATCGACAGCTCGTTGGCCAGCGCGGTGAGTTCCGGGGTGGCGGCCGCCTGCAGGTCGCGCTGGACCGAGCGGGCGAGCACGGCCAAGCCGGAAGCGGAACGGATGTGCCCGGCCTCGTCGCGGTTGAGCAGGTGATGCTGCTCCAGGGTGCGGATGATGCGGTAGGCAATGGAGCGGTGGACTTCCAGTTTCGCGGCGATTTCCGCGATGGAAAGGTTGACCGGGGAATTGGCGACGATTTCAAGGACGCGGATTCCACGCGAAAGCGTCTGGGAGGTAGGCATTGCTCTTCAATCTGGCGTGCGGCGCTGCTGGAACGTCGTCGAGGGCCTTCGTAGTGAACCGGGGACCTAGCGGTCGGTGATCTATATCCGATTTTAGTCGTTCTCTATTAGAACACCGAATTCCCAGCCCGTTGCGGGAGAGGGTGCCTGGCTGGAGCTGGTCACGATTTGGATAGATCTTGTGATCTGCTTCACTGTGGGCATATGATGGTGTGCGACATAAACCGTCCGAACGGTCGGTAAACAACTCGCAAAAGGCCAACTCATGTCATCGACTGTCACTCGCACCCAGGAGGAGCGCCGGGTTCTTGCCGGCACCCTGGTGGGCACCACCATTGAGTGGTACGACTTCTTCATTTTCGCCCAACTCACCGCGACCCTGCTGACCCCGCTGTTCCTCGAGCCCCTGGGCCAGTCGAATCCGGGTGTCGCGCAGATCCTATCGTTCGCAATGATCGGCATCTCCTTCTTCTTCCGTCCCCTGGGCGCAGTGGTTGCCGGCCACCTGGGCGACCGCTACGGACGCAAGCGCATCCTGGTGCTCACCCTGATCCTCATGGGCGTTGCCACCGCGGCCATCGGCCTGCTGCCGACCTACGCGTCCATCGGCGTGGCCGCGCCAATCCTGCTGGTGCTCCTGCGCGTAGTCCAGGGCTTCTCGGCCGGTGGCGAATGGGGCGGTGCAGCCTTGATGGCGGTAGAGCACGCACCGAAGGATCGCCGCGGCTACTTCGGCGCCTACCCGCAGATCGGCGTGCCCATCGGCATGATCCTGGCTACCGGCCTGCTCTACATCCTGCGCGTTGCGATGAGCCCGGAAGAGTTCGCCGCATGGGGCTGGCGCATTCCGTTCCTGCTCTCCATTGCGCTGATCTTCGTGGGCTACATGATCCGCCGTGCGGTTGAGGAATCCCCGGTCTTCAAGCAGCTCGCCCAGCGCAAGGCTTCCGAGCACACCCCGCTGCGCGAGCTGATGACCAGCCATTCCAAGCAGGTCCTGCAGGCCGCGCTGATCTTCATCTCGAACAACGCCGCCGGCTACCTGGTGATCGCGTTCTTCATTTCCTACACCACCAAGGTCCTCGAGATGCCGGTGGCACCGATCCTCCTGGCTACTACCATCGGTTCGGTGGGCTGGCTGATCTTCACCCTGGTCGGCGGCTGGCTCTCGGACAAGATCGGGCGCCGCAATACCTTCGTGATCGGCTACGCGCTGGTGTTCATCTGGATGATCCCGATGTTCCTGATGGTCGACACCGGAAACATCGTGCTGTACACCATTGCGATCTTCGTGCTGACCGTTGGCCTGGGCTTGTCCTACGGCCCGCAGTCGGCGATGTACGCGGAGATGTTCCCGGCGCAGATCCGCTACTCGGGCATCTCCATTGGCTACGCCATTGGCGCTATTCTGGGCGGTGCCTTCGCGGCCACCGTGGCGCAGATCCTGCTGGAGACCACAGGCTCTTCGATCTCGATTGCCATCTACATCATGGTGCTGACCATCATTTCCGTGGCAGCGGTGCTCTGGGTGGGCGAGACCCGTGGACGCAACCTGCACGTGGAAGAAATCGAGGGCGAACAGGCCGACTCGCGCGTGGCGCACTAGTTTCGCGGCAGCACCATGCCCGCGCAGGCAACGGATCAAGCGATCCTGGCCTGCGCGGGCATTTGCGCGTCTGGCGACCGGTGGTTTGGCGATCAGCGGGCGGATGCAGCGGGCAGTTTGCTGCACGGCCGACGTCCGGCCACCGCCATCCATTGCGCCTAGGCCGCCGGCATGCGGGACCCGACTGCCTGGCCAGGTTACTGGGCGGGGCGGGTGGTGGAGGAACGCACGATCAGCCGATGGCCCAACTCGTGGGCCTGCGCCGGTTCCTGGCCACGGATAGCACGCAGCAGCATGGCGACCGCCAGCTGCCCCTGCTCATGCGGACGCTGCTCGACGGTGGTCAAGCCGAAGAGCTCGGCCAGGTCGTGATTGTCCACACCGATGACCGACAGGTCATGGGGCAGCTGCAAACCGAGATCGCGGGCGGCCAGGATCGCGCCAATGGCCATTTCATCACTGGCTGCGAACACTGCCGTCGGTCGGGATGCCGGGTTGCCCAGCAGCTGCTTGGCCACCGCGTAGCCCTGGGCCATGGAGAAGTCCGCGCTGGCGAACAGCGACTCATCCAGTTCAAGTCCAGCCTCGGCCAGCGCCCGCTCGTAGCCGGTGCGGCGGTGGGTGGGCACCATGAAATCCACATCGGTTTCCGCGTTGCCGCCGATGAAGCCAATGCGTTCATGGCCCAGGGAGATGAGGTGCCCGGTCGCGAGGGCAGAAATCGCTTCGTCATTCACGTGCAGGGTCGGCACACCGGGAAGCGGTCCTCCCACGCCAACCAGGGGCTTGTCCATGGCCAGCAGCGCCTGGACCTCGTCCCCAGCCAACTCGACGTTGACCGCGATCACCGCATCCACGCGCTGGCGCAGCAGGAAATCGGAGAAGATCTTCTCGCGCTGGGTGCGGTCCTTGGTCAGCTGATAGAGGGTGGTGTCATAGCCCTCGTCCATCAAGCGGCTGGAAATGCCTTCCAGCACGCAGGCATAGAACCAGTGGTTGATCACCGGAACGAGCACGCCGATGTTGCGGGTGCGTCCCGAGGCCAGCCCGGACGCGGAAGATGAGACCACATAGCCCAGCTCGGTGGCGGCGCGCTGCACAGCCTCCTGCGCGGACGCGGAGACAGAACCCCGGCCAGATAATGCGCGCGAGACGGTGGCAATGGATACGCCAGCGGCTTGTGCGACGTCTTTGATCCCGGCCACTTCTCTTCCTTCCTTCATAGGCACAGCCGTGGCTAGGGGAAATTCCTTCCCCTGGCCACGGCTCCTGCCCAACATTACCCGGTGCGGCTGCAGCCGGTCAGCAGATTGCCGGCTACGGCAACTGGAACCAGAGCGTGGTTTCGCCCGGAATCATTCCCGATTCCGCCGAAATCTCGCTTTGGCTGCGCACCAGTTCGGTGGCGCCCTGCGCACCGGCAGGCAAAGGCTGTGCAGTTGCAGCGTAGTTGGCCACGACCAGCACAGTGCCGTTGGCGAAAGCCAGAACATCATCTCCGGTGCCTTCGACCCAATCCAGGGTGCCGGTGCCCAGTGCATGATCCTGGCGCAGCTGCAACAGGCGGCGGTACAGGTTCAGCGTGGAGGACTGGTCATCGACCTGCGCATCGCGGGCGTAGGAGTCCCAGCCTGCCGGCTGCGGCAGCCAGCTTTCACCGGTCGCGCTGAAGCCGAAAGCGGGCTTGCCGCTTTCCCAGGGCAAGGGCACCCGGCAGCCGTCACGCCCGTAGCGCTCGCCATTGGTGCGCAACCAGGTAGGATCCTGGCGCGCCTCATCTGGCAGTTCAACGGCTTCTGGCAGGCCCAGCTCTTCGCCCTGGTAGATGTAGGCGCCACCTGGCAGGGCCAGCATCAACGCGCTGGAAGCACGAGCGCGACGCAATCCCACGGCAGCCTCCGGCAGGTTTGGGGTGTTCAGGCCGATGCCCTCGCCCTGCGGGTTCTCATCGGTCAGCGCCAAGCGGGTCGCATGGCGCACCACGTCATGGTTGGAGAGCACCCAGGTGCTCGGGGCGCCGACCTTGCCGAACTCCTCCAGAGACTGGTCGATGGTTTCGCGGATCTGCTGGGCATCGAAGTCGCAAGAGAGATAAGGGAAGTTGAAAGCCTGGTGCATCTCGTCCTCGCGCACCCACTTGGCCATCAGCGACAGGGGATTGACCCAAGCCTCGGCGCACAGCACGCGCTCGCCGTCGTACTCGTCCATGACCTTGCGCCAGTCGCGGTAGATCTCATGCACGCCATCCTGGCCCCACCACGGAGCCAGTTCGTCGGTGCCGCCCATGGAGGCACCGGATGGGTCCGGGGTGAAGTCCGGCAAGCCCTCGGCCTTGATCAGCCCGTGGGCCACGTCAACGCGGAAGCCGTCGGTGCCCCGGTCCAGCCAGAAGCGCAGGACGTCGCGGAACATCGCGCGCACTTCCTCGTTGTGCCAGTTGAAGTCCGGCTGCGAGGAGTCGAAGATATGCAGGTAGGACTGGCCGGCGCTGCCATCAGAATTCCTGGTTTCGGTCCACATCGGGCCGCCGAAGACCGAATCCCAATTATTCGGGCGCCCGGTTGCCGGGGTGTCCTTGAAGATGAAGCGGTCGCGTTCGGGGGAGCCGGGCGCCGCCTTGAGCGCTTCCTGGAACCACGGGTGCTGGTCCGAGCAGTGGTTCGGAACCAGGTCGATGATGACGCGCAGGCCCAATGCGTGGGCCTTGGCGACCATCGCGTCGTAGTCCTCCAGGGTTCCAAACAGCGGATCCACATCGCAGTAGTCCGATACGTCGTATCCGGCGTCCTTCTGCGGGGAAGTGAAGAATGGCGACAGCCAAATCGCGTCGACCGAAAGCTGAGCGATGCTTTCCAGGCGTTGGGTAATGCCGCGCAGATCGCCCATCCCATCGCCATTGGAATCGGCGAAGGAGCGCGGGTAGATCTGGTAGATCACCGAGGAGCGCCACCACTGCGAGTCTTCGGATTGCACAAGGGAATCAGCTGCTGAACGAATTGAAGTCATGACGGTAACGATAAATGATTCACCAGAGTTTGTAAACGCTTGCAATTATGCTTCAAAGCCTTCGTTCCATGGTGAGGTCAGAATTCGCGCCTCGGCCGATAAAACTGATTTTATCGGCATTGTTGTCAATTTTCATGATCTGTGCCACGCTGTAAACGCTTACAATCAATGTGTTACTCGCACCACTAAAGACCCGACCGGCAGGCCCAGCGGAAATCGCGGCCGACCCGGTCCCTGATGACACAGTTGTCACGAAAGGACATCCCATGAAGGTGAATAAGCACCCTTGGCTTCTCGGCGGAGCACTGACGGCCATTGCCGCACTCTCGCTCACCGCCTGCGGCGGGTCTGGCTCCAACACGCCAGCAGTTTCCTCCAGCCCCGCAGCGGCGCAATCCTCGCCGGCAGCTGCCTCCGGCGGCAAGCTGACCGTCTGGGTCGACGCCAACCGCGAGCCAGTGCTCAAGGATGCAGCAGCTGACTTCGAGAAGCAGTCCGGGGTCAAGGTGGACCTCGTGATCAAGGACTTCTCCAAGATCCAGGAAGACTTCCTGCGCCAGGTTCCAACCGGCAAGGGCCCGGATATCACCATCGGCGCCCACGACTGGTTGGGCAACCTGGTCAACAACGGCGTAGTCCAGCCAGTTGAGCTGGGCGACAAGGCCGGCGAGTTCCAGGACGTCGCAGTCAGCGCCATGAGCTACGAGGGCAACACCTACGGCGTTCCCTACGCCACCGAGAACCTGGCCCTGCTGCGCAATGCGGATCTGGTCAAGGAAGCTCCAAAGAGCTTCGATGACATGATTGCCGCCGGCGAGAAGGCCGGCACCGAATTCCCGTTTCTGGTCCAGGTCTCTGATGTCGGCGATCCATTCCACGCCTACCCGTTCCAGACCTCCTTCGGCGCACCGGTGTTCGGCACCGATGATACGGGCGCTTATGACCCGGCAGATCTGCAGATCGGCAACGAGGGCGGCATCGAATTCGCCAAGTGGCTGGCTGAAGAGGGCGAAGAAGGCAACCTGAAGACCAGCCTCGACGGGGACATTGCCAAGGAGAAGTTCGTCTCCGGCGACTCGCCATTCTTCCTGACCGGTCCATGGAACGTGGAAGCAGTAGAAGAAGCTGAAATCAACCTGGAAATCGACCCGATTCCATCGGCCGGTGGCGAGCAGGCCCAGCCATTCGTCGCCGTGCAGGGTTTCTTCGTTTCCGCGAAGACCGAGAACCTGCTGGCCGCTACCGAATTCCTGACCAACTACATCGGCACCGAAGAAGTCCAGACCGAACTGTACGAGGTAGGCAACCGCCCGCCGGCAAACAAGGCGGCATTCGAAGCGGCCAAGGCCGATGAAACCATCGCTGCCTTCGGCGAGGTCGGCGCCAACGGCGTGCCGATGCCGAACATCCCGGAAATGGCTGCCGTATGGGAGTTCTGGGGCGTAGCCGAGGCCGAGATCATCACCGGCAAGGCTGATCCGGCCAAGCGCTGGAAGCAGATGACCTCGGACATCGAAAAGGCCATCTCGAAGTAGGAACGCCTGCCACCAGGCACAACGATGGGCGCTGGGGCCGGGAGGAACTCCTCCGGGCCCCAGCGCCTGCAATTCACCAGCGCTAACTGCACTTGATCGACAGGGACATCTGGAAGATGACAAAGACCGCCCGCCAAGGGCCGCAACCCGGCACCGAGGAGACGAAGCCCAAGCTGTCACCGGCAGCCAGGCGCTTCGCCAACGCCACCAGTACCTCCACTGGCGCCATGCTCGCCAAGATCATCCTGGTGGCGATCGTCGATGCGACCGCGCTCTTCGCGGTCTTCACCGCACTGGGGCGCGAAGCCTGGGCGATCGCCGCGGTGATCGCGGCCATTACCGTGCTGATCAACGTGGTCTACTTCAAGCGCGGATGGCTGCCGGCAAAGTACCTGCTGCCGGGCACCATCTTCCTGCTGATTTTCCAGGTCTTCGTGATCGGCTACACCGGGTATATCGCCTTCACCAACTACGGTTCGGGGCACAACTCGGATAAGGATGACGCGATCAGCGCGCTGCTGCAATCCAACCAGAACCGCGTCGAGGGATCAGCCGGCTACCCGGTGTCCATCCTCGAGGGGCAAGACGGGCTGGCGATGCTCATTGAGCGCGATGGCCAGCAGCTGCTCGGCGATGCGGATGATCCTTTCGTCCCGGTAGACCCCGCTGGCTTGGGGGACTACTCCGAACTGGCTTTCGCCGATTTGCTGGGCCGCCAGCAGGAAGTCACCTCGCTGGCCGTTCCATTCACCGAGAACCCGTCAGATGGCACCTTGCGCACCAGCGATGGCCGCACCGCCTACCAGTACACTTCCTCCATCAAGCATGATGAAGCCGCGGACACCATGACCGATCAGAAGACCGGCGTGGTGTACCGGGACACCGGCGTGGGCGCGTATACCGCGCAAGACGGCTCGCAGCTGATGCCCGGCTGGTCCATCAACGTGGGCTTCGAGAACTTCACCCGTGCGGTCACCGATTCCTCGATCCGCAACGCCCTGTTCTCTGTCACCGTGTGGACCTTCGCCTTCGCCTTCCTGTCGGTGGCGACCACCTTCTTCCTCGGGCTGTTCCTGGCGATTGTCTTCAACGACATGCGCATGAAGGGGCGGAAGGTCTACCGCGTCATCTCGATCCTGCCTTACGCATTCCCTGCGTTCCTGGGCGGGCTGGTCTGGGCCGGCATGCTCAACCGCGACTTCGGGTTCGTCAACCAGGTGCTCCTGGGCGGAGCGCAGATCCCTTGGCTGACCGACCCGTGGCTGGCGAAGTTCTCCGTGCTCTGGGTGAATCTGTGGCTCGGATTCCCGTACATGTTCCTGGTCTGCACCGGGGCGCTGCAGTCCATTCCGAATGAACTCTCCGAAGCGGCCACCATCGACGGGGCGAAGCCGTTCCAGATCTTCCGGTTGATCAAGCTGCCGCTGCTGCTGGTCTCGGTGGCTCCGCTGCTGATCAGCTCCTTCGCCTTCAACTTCAACAACTTCAACGTGATCTACATGCTCACCGAAGGCGGGCCGCGCATGCAGGATGCAGGACTGAACGTGGGATCCACCGACATCCTGATCTCCATGGTCTACAAGGTGGCCTTCGTTGGCTCCCAGCGCGACTATGGGCTGGCCAGCGCCTTCTCCATCATCATTTTCGTGATCGTCGCGATCATCTCGATTATCAGTTTCAAGCAGACCAAGGCACTGGAGGAGCTGAACTAATGAGCACCGAAATCACCGGCAGGCCGGTAGCCGGCGCACCCAAGGGACGCGCGGGGCGCCAGGGCCTGGGCAAATGGTTCGCCTCCACCGGCTGGCGCCACCTGATCGGCGTGGCCCTGTGCATCTATGCGGCCTTCCCGCTGCTCTACGTGCTCTCGGCCTCGCTGAACCCCAATGGAACCCTGCTGTCTTCCAATGGATTGTTCACCACCATCGGCTTCAACAGCTATGTGGAGCTGTTCCAGAATCAGCAGCGTCCCTTCGGCGCCTGGTTCATCAACACCTTGGTGATCGGCCTGACCACGGCGGCCGCTTCGGTGTTCCTCGGCGCCTTGGCTGCCTACAGCTTCTCGCGGATGCGCTTCACCGGCCGCCGCGTGGGCCTGGTCAGCTTGCTGATTGTGCAGATCTTCCCGCAGCTGCTGGCCGTAGTGGCGATCTTCATCCTGCTCACCTCGCTGGGAGATGTCTTCCCGGTCTTGGGCATCGATAACCAGATCGCATTGATCATGGTGTACCTGGGCGGGGCACTGGGTGTGAACACCTATCTGATGTACGGCTTCTTCAACACCATTCCGGTGGAAATCGATGAAGCGGCGAAGATCGATGGTGCTGGCCATGCCCGCATCTTCTTCACCATGATCCTGCGCCTGGTGGCACCGATCCTGGCCGTCGTGGGCCTGCTGTCCTTCATTTCCAGCACCTCGGACTTCGTGATCGCCTCGGTCATCCTGGTCTCCCCGGAGAACCAGACGCTGGCTGTGGGACTGTACTCCTACGTCTCGGAGGAATTCACCTCCAACTGGTCGGTCTTCGCTGCCGGTGCGGTACTGGCAGCGATCCCGGTGATGGCATTGTTCCTGTTCTTGCAGAAGTACATTGTCGGCGGCCTGACCGCCGGCGCAGGCAAGTAGCCCGCAGCAACTGACCGCTTCGGGCAGATGGGGCAACGCCACTGGCGTTGCCCCATTTTGCCTGCGTCAGCCCATGGGCCGGAGCACGTAGAGTAAAAGGCATGAAGCCCTACTTGCCGCGCGCCGCCCGCAACTACTTGGAGCAACTTCGCCGTGCGCTGGATTTCTTGTCTTTGCAAGAACGCAACGAAGTCATTGAAACCACCAAGCAGGAGATTCTCCGCCTGCCTGGCGGCGGACGCCGCAAGAGCGATTTGATCCGCTTGCTCGGCGAGCCTGCCTCGCGCGCGCTCAAATTCGAACGCCATGAGCCCGAAGCCCTGGAAGTGGGCAGCGGCAAGTACTTCTTGACGCGTATTCTGGCGTGGCCAATTTTCGCTCTCGCACTGCTGACCCTGATGGTGGTGCTTTTCGCCCCGCCGCAAGCCGCCTTGGCCAACGAACAGAGCTTCGGCTTTGTTGCCGGGGGAGTTGGCGGGCTGCTGGGGCAACTCGAATTGCTGATCGGATCCCAGCTGATTTGGCTGGCGTTCATTCCGGTCATCCTCAGCCTGGTTCCCTTGTGGCTGCCCAATAGTGCCGGCACCACCATCCACATCCTCGGGGCTGTGATCATGACCGTTATCTGCGCGGCCGGTGGCGGACAGCTCTCGCTCTTCTTCATTCCGGTGACCGTGCTGCTCTGGGCACAGGTTTTCACCCCGCTGCTGATGATGCGCGGTTCCATGGCAAGCCCCGGGCCCGGCTGGCTGGTGTGCGCGGCGGTGCTGCTGATCCTGGTCCTGGGGTATGCCAGCTACCAAGGCCTGGCCAGCTTCAGCGCTGCGCCATGGCTGATCCTGGCTCCGGCCGCGCTGCTGGCCGTGCTGGCGATGCTGTTGCCCTTCCGCTGGAAGCTGGCTCATATTGCGCTGGTCGCAGCCGGCCTGCTGGTGATGGTCGCTGGATTCGTCGCTGCGCTGCCAGGAACCTACGGGGCGGTCCTGGCCTGGCCGTGGCTGGCTGGCGGCATGAGCTTCGCCGTAGGACATCTCGCGCTAGCTGCCGGCATGTGGCACGAACGAGCCAGGAAATTGCTGGCCCTGTTTTAGGAGTTTCAATACTTGTAGGCGCTTAATGGGAATTTACAGAGAAAATGCGTATATCCTCGTGACATGGCCGAGAATAAGGAAAATTCCTCTCCTGAACCGACAAAACGTGGTCGCGGGCGCCCGCGCAAGGACTCTGAATTCCAGTCCCTGAGCAAAGAGCAGCTGGCCCAGAAGGCTCTGGAAATCGCCGGTGCCGAGGGCTACGACGCGCTGACCATGCACCGTCTTGCGGCCGAATTCAATGTCACCCCGCGGGCGTTGTACAACTACGTGGCGGATCGCCAAGAAGTCATCAACCTGGCGGTGGGGCGCTTCATCTCGATCAATCCGCTGATCGAGTTCGACTGCAACGACTGGAAGCTCGGGGTGACCGAAGCGTACAACGCGACGCGCCGGGCCTACCGGGCCTACCCCCGGGCCTCGCAATTGACGCTCGACGAAAAGCTCAAGGTGGAGCCCGGCCCGTTCCGCAATGAATTGATGGAACGGATCCTCGCCTTCTTCGTGGATATCGGGCTGACGCTCAAGCAGGCAGTGGCCATGGTCCGCGCCCTGGAACGGGATGTCCTGGGTTTCGTGATGCATGTGGATTACTACTATGACCGCCGCTCGAAGGACAGCCCGGACTACGTGAGCTCGCTGGTGCCGGTCCAATTGCTTGACGCCTACCCGGAAGTTCCGACACCGCTGGCACGCCAAGCGCTCGAGCTGCCGCAGCAGGACAGCGATGACCTTTTCGGGGAAGTCGTCGAGTTGCGGTTGCTGGCTATTGCGCAGATGCTCGAGCTCAACCGGGCCGCCGAAGACCGCAAAGAGTGAAATAAGCACCTCGACAGGGAATATTAGCCAGCTGGCCAACGCTGTAGGTTGAAGGACCGCAGGATTGTGCGGCCTGGAATTCGTTTGAAAGTTGGCCCATGTCCCAGAGCAAGCCGCATCCGGTACCAGTTGCTGAAGAACTCTCGGCCGGAGCACGATGGCGATTGCTGGGCGTGCTGCTGGCAGCGATGTTCATGTCGCTGGTTTCGGTCAGCATCGTCAACGTGGTTCTTCCTGCCATCGGTTCCACCCTGCACGCCACCGAAGCGGACCTGCAGTGGGTATTGGCCGGATATGCGCTGACCTTCGGCGTGGTGCTGGTTGCTGCCGGACGCGCCGGCGACCTGCTGGGCCGTGGCGTGATGTTCGTGGCGGGCCTGGCGATCTTCACAGCCGCCAGCATCCTCGCAGGGCTGGCCGCGGATCCACTGGTATTGAACATTGCCCGCTTCATCATGGGCGTTGGCTCGGGCCTGCTCAACCCCCAAGTGATGGGCATGATCCAGCAGCACTTCCGTGGCGCGGCCCGTGGCCGGGCCTACGGGCTGCTGGGCACCGCCGTCGGCTTCTCGGTAGCTATTGGGCCGGTGCTGGGCGGATTGCTGATCAACTGGTTTGGCGAAGACGCCGGCTGGCGCGCCACCTTCTTGATCAACGTCCCGGTCGGCGTGCTGGCTATTGTCCTGGCGCTGCTGTGGCTGCCTAAGCCGCTGTTCAACAAGCCAGCGGGCAAGGTGGATCTGGACCCGGTTGGCGGCCTCCTGCTGGCGGTTGGCATTTTCGCCCTGCTCCTGCCATTCGTCCAGGGCCGCGAAACCCCATGGCTCTGGTCGCTGCTGGCCTTGGCAGTGCTGGTCATGGTGCTCTGGGTCTGGTGGGAGAAGAAGTACAAGAAGCTCGGGCGCGAACCAATGGTGGAATTGGCCCTGTTCAAGATCCGCAGCTTCACCAACGGCACGCTCATTGCGGGCCTGTACTTCATGGGTGTTTCCAGCGTCTGGGTGCTGGTGGCCATTTACGTCCAGCAATCCCAGGGTTTCAGTGCCCTGCAGGCAGGGCTGATCTGCCTTCCCGCGGCCCTGCTCTCCGCCTTCAGCTCCGACATCGCCGGACGCTATGTCATGACCGTGGGGCGAAAAATGGTCATCGGCGGCATTCTCAGCGCCCTGTTCGGCCTGCTGGCCACCATTGCCGTGGTGGTCTTGGAGGATCGCGGGCTGCTGAACATCTGGTGGATGCTGCTTTCGCTGGCCTTCATCGGCGTAGCCCAGGGCTTCATTATTTCGCCTAACCAGGCGCTGACCCTCATGGAAGTTCCCGTGGCCAACTCCGGCAGTGCCGGCGGCTTGATGCAGACTTCCCAGCGCGTGGGCACTGCGGTGGGCATTGCGGTGATTACCGCTGTCTTCTACGGCATGAACCACGTAGCCGGGTATTCGATCGCCATGGCGCTCTCATTCGCTGCCATTTCCCTCTTGGTCCTGGCCACCTTGCTGGTCGGTATCCTTGATCTGCGCCATAGCCATGCTGCCCGCAGCAAGCCAGTTGCCGAAGAAGTCGTTCCCGTCAGCACCGGCGTGCAGCGTACGGTGACCGGGGCAATCGAGGTTGTCGGGCCGAAGGAGCCTACCCAGCCAGTAGACTCCCAGCCGTAATCCGGTACTGGCCAGCGGGTGGGCCGAATACCTAGGCTGGGGGATATGAAGCGATTCTTCCTGCGCACCGCGGCACTGTCTTTGGCTTTCGGTGTTGCCGCCTGCGGGGCGACCCCGGGCGAGCCGGGCGCCAGCCAGCCAACTGAAAGCGAGACCAGCGTGATACTCCAGGATCCGGTCGGCTTGTGGGGCAGCAAGGAGCAAGGCCAGCCGTGGCTGGAGCTTGCCGAAGACGGCAAGATCACCGGCAGCGATGGCTGCAACCGCCTCGCCGGTACCTGGAGTGCATCCGAAGACCTGGAATTCGCCGCGCTGGCTTCGACCAAGATGTTCTGCGAAGGCGTGGATGACTGGCTCTCGCGCGCTGCCTCCGCCAAGCTGGAGGACGGCGAAAAGATGCTTGTCCTTGACGCAGACGGGAAAGAGCTAGGAACCCTTGCCTTTGGTGGCAAGGGATCCTAGCTCTTTGCTGCTTCAGCCTGAACTATGCGCTGACGCGGTAACCGGAGATCATCGGGCACTCGAAAGGATCCCGGGCCGATAGCCCGACCTTGTTCAGGTAGGTGATCA
>RCUF01000021.1_pt1 | contig 172317 bp, 172 predicted proteins | sample 2166311 | NCBI WGS metagenome assembly RCUF01 (sample SAMN09932608, study PRJNA488358) | compost metagenome | feature: garden; material: soil; isolation source: compost soil in 4-hydroxybenzonitrile-enriched culture | place: Germany: Experimental Botanical Garden Goettingen | collected 2016-01-27 | reverse complement strand
AATTTTTTTGAAGGTCTGTACCTTTTCCTATGAGGTGAACTTTTTCAGTGGCCTCCGCCTTACCCCGGCGCGTATCTCTTCGCGGGATAGGACAGTCGGTCCAGTTGTCCTCCTAGATTGTCGTGTCCTTCTGTTCTTCAAACGTATCCTGCTCTTCCTCGTTCGACTGCAAGCGCTCCTCATTCGCACGCTGCTGCAGCTCCTCGAACACTTCCACAAGCGAGGACAATACAACCTTCTCTTCTTCTGTCGGCTGGCCGCTGCGCCACTCCTGTACCTCCTGGACGGCAAATGCAGCCGTGTCCTTCACAATATCCAGAATCTCTGAACCGGAAGCACCAATCTTCTCTGCCCACACCTGTCCAGCCTCAGTGACCGTACGGGATGTCTCAGACAAGTCTTGACGCAGCTCTTTACCGGATTTCGGAGCGAGCAGCAGGGCGGCAGCTGATCCTGCTGCAGCTCCGACCAGAATTCCCCACAGTATTCCTTGTTGTTTTCCGTTCATTCCAACCACTCCTTCGCGGGCGGGAGCAGACAGATCATAGGCCACAGCGTAGCGTCTAATCCGGCTCCCTATATGTTCCGGGCGAATGCCCAACTGGTGTACTGTAGTATAAGCGGAGGAAGCTTGTCATGACACAGAAGCCAAGCTTAATTTCTGCTATCTTCGGTCCGAGGATGAATTCGATACAAGCAGCAGCGCCCACCATCCGCCAGACAATCTGTACGGACCACCTCTGCATCGAGCAGCTCCTCGAACATATCCTTCTCACATTCACAGGCCCTGCGGTATTGCTTGGCTACCTGCGATATCGGACAATTATATTCGTATAAGGAGTAGCTTCCATCTTCCTCCTGCTCCCAGCTGGTCATATAGCCGGCAGCATGCTGGATATCCGCCAGCTCGCGAACACGCGAACGAAGGGATTCACCGCTGAGCTGTGGGGCATAGCGCTTGAGCAGCTTCCTTTTGCGACCCTCGAACAAAGCATGTACTGCAGTTGGGCCCTGCTCATCAGCAAGCTCCTCCAGAAGCTCCAACATCAGATGATCATAATTACGAGGGAACTGCTCGTCTCCCAGCGGTGTGAGTCCGAACATATATAGCGGTCGGCCCATGGCCTGCCGCACGACACTCACCTCAATCAATCCATCCTGCTCCAAGGACTTGAGATGACGGCGCACCCCCATCTCCGTGATGCCCAGCTCGGAGGCCAGTGGACTGACGCCCATTGGACCTCTAGTTTTGAGAAGTGTCATAATCATCCGGCGAGTAGGCATTTCGGGTATATGATTCATTGGCTCGACCTCCAACGTTAGCGGTCTGTCGGCATCGGGCCTAATTCACGTTCCAGATATTGCCGTACGCTTACTGCGAACTTATCCAGGTTGTCTACCAACAGAGGCGTCAATGGATGCAGCTCTGCGCGCTTCCAATGATAGTATTCCTGTACAAGCGGCTTGCGAAGCGAGACCATCTCATGCAGGGAAGGAAATATCTCATGATCAATGACCTGCTCCTCATGTATGATTCCAATAATATCTTCATAGCTACTAGCATCGCGCATGATGAAGCCATCAATAATGAAGCTTCCCACATCTGTAACGGACTCAATGGCCAGATGCAGACAGCGTTCCTGCACCAGTCCCAGTGTCAGGCTCCCATCCCAATCACGAATGGCTGTCTTCAGGCCCTCGATGATCTCGGGAATCGCACTCAGGCGAAGCTCTATTTGTTCCCTATTTACGTAGTACAACGACAAGTACCTCCATCCCGATGTCCTCAGTTAGATTTCGTAATCAACAGCCAGCGAAATATCCTTCACTTCATTAATATGCTTGACCACTTCCTGATGGACCGGATGATCGTTATAGATTTTGAGATCCTCCAGCGATGCTACGACGGCCGTTAGCGCGATATCGAATGAACGCTCGGAGCGAATCACATCTGTTCCGACCTCCAGGGACAGAACCTCCTTGATCTTGCCGTTCATGCCCCGCAGTACGGATGCCGTATGCTCAATACTTTCCGGTGAACGGTCTTTCAGCTTGAAGAATACGATATGTTTAATCATGGACAGGCTCCTAACGATAATAGAATAGTATGCTTGTCCCAAAATTTTAACATACCCTTTACGATTGGGGAAGCCGATTCGCCTATACTTCAGATGAATATGACTCAAGAATGATTTCTCATTGACCTAATGCCGAATGTTTTATTACTCCCCTACTTATGATAAAGTTTGACTCTCTATCTGTGATCATTCCAGAAATTGAGGGGGGTCATCTCCTCCGTAAGTGTCTCGAACTGATACCCCCGCTTCTGAAGCTCAGCAAGCAGCTGTGGCAATATGGCTATCGTAGGCTCCTGGTCATGCATCAGAACTACTGGCGCATGCCCTGAGCGGCTGATCTTCTCCACATCCTTGAGCACAGATGCCACAATATGCTCTGGATTCTTCTTGTACTTCCAGTCCTGTGAGTCCACGTTCCAATCCCACATCCGGAATTCCCCCTGGTGCATGGCATTACGATAGGATTCCTTCATATATGGTTTGCTACCATATGGTGTCCGAATCAGACGTGTCTGAACACCTGTCACCTTGAGCAGGATTGCATTCGCATCCTTCATCTCCTTGAGCGCTGAGGCTGGCGAAGCATAGAACTTCTTCTCCACATGCGTCATACCATGCAAGCCCAATCCGTGTCCATTGTCCATCATCTTGCGCACAACATCGGGGTGCTGCTGAATCTGTGGTCCCAGCATGAAGAAGGTCGCCTTCGCATCATACTTGTCTAATATAGACAGGAGCTTATTCGCATGCTTGGTCGGACCATCATCGAAGGTCAGGTACAGAATCTTCCCCTTCGTCGATGTACTGCCTTTATTTCCTCCATTAGAGCTGCTCTGCTGCGCATGCTTCTGACGTTCCTGAATAGCCGCAGCGTGAGCCGCAACGAATTGCTGGTCATTCATAGTCGCTGTTCCATTCACGAGTCGATACACGCCAGGAGCAGGGTTCGTAATGGCATAGCCAAGACCCGTGGCGACATCCCGTATTGGAACCAACGTTCTATTATTCCGAATGATAGTCTCTCCCGTCTTCAAGGGCATAGTTATATGATGCGCCCCCAAAGTAATGATTAACTGGTCATTCTGGACTACCGTACTAGCCCCCATGGCCTTCGCCAATGGTACAGCTGCCACATACATACGCCCTTGTAATGTGACCGCCTCAGTGTCCTTATCCTGCAATAATTCATCATTTATGCCAACTAACAGTGCGGGCGCTGAAGCTGCAGCAGCATAGCCACTGTTGGACCATAGCAGACCCATCATACCAAGTACACTCAGTAGGAGGATCAGACCTGCACGCAAACTTCCATTCAGCTCTTGATTTCTAGTGCTCGTTTCTTTGTGACCTCTATTTATGAGGTGCAATTCTTTGGGTACTACCATTCGCATTTGTGACTGAAGCTCTGTCTGCATCTCTGTCCACCATCCACTCTCTCTTATCTCAAACGAAACTATTAACTCGTCCGAAACATATCTTATAGGATAGTTTAAGAGATTGTGTAAATTTTGGGATACAAAAATAAAACATTCCCGCAATCTAAGGTTACAATTCGGCAACCCCTTGGCTCATTGAGCAAGCGCAAACCGTTATCCTGCCTGCATTTCCCCTCATCAATATTAGTCGTTAGGACCTCTTTTCATCCCGCTGATTATGTCTATAGCATTACATGAAAATAAGTTGGAGGACACTTGCACTCCCCCCGGTGTTATTGTAGTATTTGATTAAAAAAATCGGAGGGTATATGCCTAAACAACAAGAACGACACTCTATACAGGCGTGGTCTCTGATCAACCGCAAATATTTGGGAAAAGGCGTACGCGTCAAGCGTTTTCGCAAACCGACCCGCTGTCAGATCCGTAACAGGATCCTTCTTGCCGTATTAATGGCGAATGATATCAAGCTGTCACAGCTTGCTGAGGAGCTCTCGATCTCCTCACGCAGTGTAAGCGCATGGGTATATGAAGGCCGAATTCCTGGAAATACCAATCTGGAGAAGGCCTGCCGTTTGCTCGGCTATCCCCGCCATATTCTCTTTAATGAATCGGTAGTGCGGAGCTCTCCACTGATCTGTCAGCCTGCACCTTCACGTTTTATGAAAAGAACGGTAACAAGATCACCTGTAAAAAACCGTATTCTTGCTGGCCTGTGTATGGTTCACGATCTATCTGTAACGGACGTCAGTCACTGGATTGGAGTGCATCCTGGCACATTCCGTAAATGGCTCCATCAGGGAACTGTTCCTTCACAGACATTCCAGGATCAAGCAGAGCAGTTTTTTCGGATTCCAAAATCCATTCTGTTCGCAGATGCCATGCTGACCCAATAATTGCGGCATCCAGGGACTATGCACTTCTGCGCGATACCAATTACATCATGTTTATGACACGCAATCGAAAAAGCACTGCAGCCGGATCACCGGTATGCAGTGCTTTTTTAATACACGTAGATGAACTGCAATTTTCTGTTGAAAGAAAAACACGTAATTAGGCTGACTCCCATGATTAAAGTCTCGGCCGCCATGAACCAAAAAATAAAGTCGTAGACTGCCGCTGATGTATTGAACTATCACATCCCGTTAGCGGAACAGTTTACCGATAACCTTTCCGTCGCTCCATCAAATAAAACAAATAATCCGTCGGGACTCCGGCATGCCCTTGCTGCCTCAGCATAGCGGTCATATTACCCCGGTGATATGTCCCGTGGTTGACCACATGCCCCACGATATCGGAGAAATGCGTATCGAGACGACCGTACTTCGGATGCTCAATCGTCATGGGCTTGTCAAGGTCAGGGGTACGTCGCAGCAAATCACCGAACTGCTCAGTGACACTGCCGAACAGCAGCCGCATCTCATTCACGGTTTTGTCCTGTGCTTCCTCCGTCCAGCCCGAAATTTTCGAAAAGATGTTCTCGTTCGGAATTTCCGAGAGCACAGACAAATAGAGCTGTTCGAACAAGTACATGTGCCCCAGTGTTTGCGACACCGATGGGAACACACTCGTCATTTCCGCATAATAAGCATCCTCCGGAAGCTGCTCCAAGTGGGTGAACAGCCGGTTATTTGCCCACACATGATACTCGTACATTTGCTGCGGGTGTTGAGGCATGGATGAAATCACCTTCCTTTGTTCATCATCGTTTGGCTACCTTAGCCTTGTCTCTATTGTATACTGGGTTCGCTGACAACCGTTGTCAGCGAAGTTCAATCGGAATCATCTTCGTAATGCTTTGCGATTCCGTGTGCCATTTCCTGAATCCGACACCTCAGCTCCAGCGGCTCCCGAATGCGAATAGCCGTGCCAAGCGTCATCAGATACATTGGAAGGTACTTGTTCATCGTCGGAACGTCGAGCAGAAACCGTGCCTCACGATCGGTGCGCTCCGTCAAATAGTGTCGCATATGCCAGTGGCCACACACCGCGTTTAGCACATCGGGGTCTCCCTCGATGCGGATGGCCGTCAGCGGGCCGCCCGTCTCCCGTTCCCGCTCGGACTGCTCGCGGAAATAGACGGAGGCGGAGAATCGCTCCGGCTTTTCAAACCTCGCTTCGGTCGGCTGTAGCCGCGAGATACGATCCACTCGGAACGTCCTTATCGCCTGCGACCGATGGCAAAACGCAACAGTGTACCATTTGTTTTGATCATAGGCCAACCCGTACGGATCGATTTCACGTTCATCAGCCTGCTCAGCATTCGCTTTGCTATATTCGATGTGGATCGTTCGCTCGTCCTTTGCCGCCTGCTCCAGGTCTCGCAACAACGTTACAACGGAAGGCGGACGCACAGAAGAAATCACGTCCAAGCCGCTCGTTAAACGGGACAAATATTGGCGCTGATCTTCGTACAACCCTCTCTCTACCTTCTTTAGCGCACTTTCCAGCTCCTTCGTATCCTGGTATCCAGCGCCTTGTGCAAATTTAAATGCGTCTACAAGGGACTTCAACTCTACGGAGCTGAAGAACAACGGCATCTCCTCGAAGCTTTTCAGAATGCGAATGCCGCCGTCATGACCAGATTCCGCGACGATTGGCACGCCACTGGCACACAATGCATCAATATATCTGTAGACAATATAACAAAGCTGACCCATCGTTCCTGGAGTCAGCTTGTTTGCAGTTGTATAGTTCATATATTGTGTCCGCCTGCTACACACCCTTTTTAAACAATGAAAAAGAATATATGGCAGGAACAGCCACAATCAACACGATGATCGCAACTATTGCAATTCCCACATTCGCCTTCAAAAATGATGTTAAGATCATTAAGGCCCCACCTAATATCCAGAGGTACCCCGCTACATGATGCGTTCTATTCCAATTCTCCTGGCTACTCAGCGTCCATGGGAGCTTAATGCCTACCGTATAGTTCTGTTTGCTCTTGGGCAAATAGTTACCGATCACCACCAGTAGCATACCAACGAGAGAAGGTGCAATCGTCTGGATCGGCAAGTCCGCCCCCAGGGCCTTGAAGAGCGTTATCGGCATAAGGATGAGGGACAAGGCAGGAATGGTCCATAACCCAATATTTCTTAGGACGGGAACTACATTCATCTTTTTAGGATCATTGTTAATCACAATATGCACAATAACGTTAAGAGCAGCCAAGCAGAGCGGGAACACGAACGCCGCTACCGCCTTCGGCACATAATTATCAGGATTGCCTGCTATGTCCCAATGAACTGCCACCTGTGCAGGCAATTGCTGATATAGCGTCATTGATAAAATAATCGGTAAGACACATACCACTGTTGTAATAATCTGCATTGAACTACCCTTAATCCTCATCTTGCTTCCCCCCTTTAAATTGTGAGAACCACAGCATGACTTCTTCAAAGACCGACACGTTAATCTCATAGTAAATATAATTTTTATATTTCGTTTCAAAAACAAGTCCAGCTTTCTTCAACTGCGACAGATGGTACGAAATGGTCGCGCCAGTCATCTCGAAATGCTGCCCAATCTCCCCAGCCGACAATTTGCCATGCTTGAGCATGACCAGGATATCCCGTCTCACTGGGTCAGATAAGGCTTTGAATGTCTCTGGGAACCCCAAATGCATCGCCTCTATTTCTATTTAGAATTTCATCTAAATAAATTATCTCTTATACTGAGAATTATAGCAATAACTATTTCGAATAAATTCTAAATAGAAACAACATTCATAAAATAATTTACCGACGGATAATTAATCAGACTGGATTTTGTTAGACGGCCCTGTTATGATAGACCATATCCATATACGATTCTAAACGCTTGGATAAGGAGTAGTACTCGTAGGACTGATTCTCAGAAAGCCGCCGGATGATGCGAGGCGGTAGAGGAAATACGGGGAACTCGCCTTGGAGCGGCTATGCGAAATTCGGATAGAAGCCTTACATGGCTGTACCGAAAAGTAGTTGTTGACGGGCGCCCGCCGTTATCAAGGGACAGACATCACGCTCGAATATATGAGCTCGTGTCTGATGAGAGTATGAACGTTCGTTCATAAACAGGAGTGGTACCGCGGAAGCTCAAGTCTTTCGTCTCCGGCTGCATGTGCAGTCGAGGCGAAAGACTTTTTTGTTGTTGTTTTATACCCAAGAATAACCAAGGAGGATGTTTACGATGATGGATCACACCAAGTATGCAAAAGGGTACTTCATGCCGCCCGTGCGTTCAATGAATTGGGCGCAGAAGGATTTTATTGAGAAGTCTCCGATCTGGTGCAGTGTGGATTTGCGTGACGGCAATCAGGCATTGATTGAGCCCATGAATCTGGAGGAGAAGCTGGAGATGTTCCAGATGCTCGTAGACATTGGCTTTAAAGAAATCGAGATTGCTTTCCCAGCAGCCTCCGATACGGAATTCCGCTTTTTGCGCACATTGATTGAACGTGGCCTCATTCCCGAGGATGTGACTGTGCAAGTATTGACGCAAGCACGGGAACATATTATCCGCCGGACGTTCGAAGCTCTGCACGGTGTTCCGAACGCTATTGTCCATCTGTATAACTCAGTATCCTTAGCTCAGCGTGAGCAGGTGTTCCGCAAAACCCAGGAGGAGATTAAGGCTATAGCCGTAGAAGGCGCCAAGCTGGTCAAGGAACTGGCCGCAAGCACACCAGGGCGCTTCACCTTCCAATACAGCCCGGAGAGCTTCTCTGGCGGAGAGGTCGAATTTTCTCTGGATATCTGTAATGCTGTGTTGGACGTATGGCAGCCTACTGCCGATCATAAAGCGATTATCAACATTCCAGCTACCGTCGAGACGGCCATGCCGCATATATTCGCAAGTCAGGTAGAGTATATACACAATCATCTGTCCTTCCGGGAGCAAGTCATCCTGTCCGTCCATCCTCACAATGACCGTGGAGGCGGCGTGTGTGATGCCGAATTCGCTGTTCTCGCTGGAGCAGAGCGGGTTGAAGGAACCTTGTTCGGCAATGGAGAACGTACAGGCAACGTGGATCTGATCACCTTGGCACTGAACCTCTATTCACACGGTGTCGATTCAGGGCTCGACTTCTCGGATATCGTTGGCATCAGTGAGACCTATGAACGATTGACGAAGATGCGGGTGTATGAGCGTCAGCCATATTCCGGATCACTTGTGTTCACGGCCTTCTCCGGCTCCCATCAGGATGCCATTGCCAAGGGCATGAAATGGCGTGAAGAGCATGAGTGTCCGACCTGGACTGTTCCTTATCTGCCTATTGATCCAGGTGACATTGGCCGCAAATACGAGACAGACGTCATCCGCGTCAACAGCCAGTCTGGCAAAGGCGGCGTGAACCATCTGCTGGAACGCGGCTTCGGACTGAGACTCCCTGACAAAATGAAGGAAGAGATGGGGTACCTGGCCAAGGGTGTCTCGGATAAGGAACAAAAAGAGCTCCTGCCGGATGAAATACTGCGTATTTTCGAAGCGGAATACATTCGGGACAATGGTCCACTACAGCTGGAATCGTATCATTTCGAGCAGAAGAACAAGCTCACTACCACCTTCATGAAGGTCACACAGGAAGGTAATGAAGTGACAATCGAGGGTAACGGAAATGGACCACTCGATGCTGTCAGCAATGCCCTGAAGAGCCGCTTCGATCTGAACTACGAGCTGAGCGTGTACGAGGAGCACTCACTGGGTAGCGATTCGGCTGCCCATGCTATTGCCTACGTTGGGCTTAAGGCCCAGGGCAAGCTGATCTGGGGTGTAGGTAAAGACGAAGATATTATCAAGGCTTCCGTACTTGCCCTGGTGTCTGCTGCCAATCGATTGTAGCCATAGGAGCTGTTACTCCAACTGTAGGAGCTATGAATCACAGCTGTAATTCTCCCCGGCGATGTCGCCATCTGTCTGTCGTAGGCTACAAGCGATTACACAGCAGACAAGCCGAGATGGCAGCTACCCTCGAATCTCCTTCCCTGTACAACAACGGCGTTATTCTTCATCCGAGCGACAATGGCTTGGATGAGGAATAACGCCGTTTTTTTACATATATGATAAGAAATTCATAAGAGCAGTTCTGTTATTCGCACTAGCTACGACTAAGTGCTTGGAGCGTATTAGAATCAATCAGATTATGATCGTTCAAATATTTCAAGCCTGTATATCGATCCCGAAGCGTATGAGCTGTATGTACGGCTCGCTCCAGCATGTCCTCTGTAACACCCAGCTCATCGAAACGTCCAGGGCCCCCCACCTGCTGCAGCCAGTCTCGCATTTGCTGCGAATCAGGAAGCGCCCTGTAGACCTGGAATGCACTCTCTGGCTCCTGTACTGCCAGCCCCTTATACAAGTCTGTAAGCAGCGCTGCAGCAACACCTACCTTGGCTCCATGAAGCACCTGAGGACGATCTTGGGCCAGCAGTTCCATTTCAATCCGGTGCGAAATATGATGCTCCCCACCAGACGCTGGTCGAGAATGGTCTATGATTAACATGGAGATCCCTGAGGCGATCAGTGCTCGGATTAGCACGTCCATTCCAAACGGACTTCCTGCCGCAATTTCATCTACATGCTCTATACATGCCAGCAACGCCTCTTCTGTCATTCGGGCACCAAGGGGGCAATATGGCTCCTGGGCCAGATCACGTGACACCTTCCAATCAGCCAATGACGTGTATTTGCCGAGCATATCGCCAAAGCCTGCAGCCGTCATCGTCTGTGGTGCCGATGCCAGCAAGGAGACATCCGCGAAGATAGCCTCTGGCGCCACGGTCTGAATCGTCCGCTTCACCCCATCCAGTAGAAGTGGAGCGCCTGCCGAAGTGAACCCATCCACCGAGGCGGCTGTCGGGACAGATATGAACGGAAGCTTACGCATAGAGCAGGCAAATCGCGTCAGATCATGGATCGTACCTGATCCTACCGCCAGCACAGCCTCTGTCGTAGAGGAAATACCAAGTAGCACCTTCACCATATAGCGCTCATCAGCAACAACATCTCCAGCATTATTGAAAGGTAGACATACCTCTTCGGCCTGAATTACGGCCTGCTGCAATAGCTTCAGTACCCGGTGCCCTGCAGCAGAAGCCGTATGTGGATCGTCAATCACCGTTACATGCTGATACCCTTTGTCCTGTAAATAAGATGCGATGTCCTCAAGCGCATGGTCACTAATCACGGTGTACATGTCTACATGATGATGGTTGCTGCCACATGGGCAAGCCTCTGCTTCGGCATTCCAAGCGGCAATCCGTTCATTCATATTCGTTTGAGCTGTCATTCGCAAGTGCCTCCTGTTAGGAATTTTGCCAATCCAAGGTTTACAATGCGCACGATCTTGTCAATCCTAATTCTATTAGACTCTTTAATTGTACGCACAACTTGGAGCAACGTCTACCTTATGGCAACTGCAATCCATCAGATCTATTATTTTATAAATGTAGAAAAGGAGTTGAACCCATGAAGTCTTCTATTGATGTACTCAGTGCACTTGGACTGCTGGGCGGGACTACACTGGGCAGTGGAGTGGCATTTATAATGCAATGGCAGGCCTATGCTGCCATGACATCCGTAGCTCTCTGCGGATTATTGGGAGTAGTGGTACCCCTACTTGTTCTGGGTGTACGAGCAGCAAGACTCAGACATCAGTCCCGCGCAGATTCCTGAGGGTAGAAGATCATATGCTGCTTATCTCTCGCATAGTAATTCAGCCGATCCTGTAGCGTGCCTGTATGAAATTCAAAGCGATGACCGTCCGGGTCCACGAAATACATCGACTTACGGTCCTGCTTGTCTCGAGGGCGGCCAGGCAACATCTGTACATTCATTTGGACCAGTTTCGCATGCACCTCGTCGAAGTCCTCCTCCTGGATCGTGAAGGCAATATGCGTATAAGCTTCATTCACCGGGACCCGCGTGACGTGGGCTTCTTCATTTAAGGCAAGCCACATCCCGCATAGATCAAAATAAGCCGTCGTTCTGCCCTTCACGAGCAGTCTGGCGCCAAATACGTTTTGGTAGAACTCAATGGAGCGCTCCAGATCGGATACCGAGAACAAAAAATGATTCAATCCCTGAATGTGCATATAAATTATTCCCTCCGGTAGAATGTTGATTATTCACATCTAAACATAGGCAAATTTTAGGGCATTTTGAATGAAAAATATAGCTCTCTATTGTACAAGCATAGCTGCTTCTCTTCAACAAAAAAGTCGCCTAAGCGAAATCCCGCTTAAGGCGACTGTCTTAACCTTCTACTTCATTCAGTATGGGGATAGTAATACCCCAGCTACTGAAGCTACCTGTGACTGAAGCTGTTACTGTGTGCTACAATCCATCGATACCGCATTAGATGCTCTTCAGCACCTCTGTCACCTCAGCTGGAGTCTTCGCCTGCAGGAGACTATTGCGGAAGTCTTCATGAATCAGCTTACGGGACAGAGCGACCAGAATCTGCAAATGCTCATTTCCTACATTCTCTGCGGGAACTGCGATCAAGAACACGATGGATACAGGCTGATCATCCAGAGATTCCCACTCCGTTGGGTCTGCCATTCTTGCGAAGGCCAGACCTGCACGGGCTACCCCAGAGGATTTGCCATGGGGAATAGCTACGCCGAACCCGATACCTGTAGAGCTGGATTGCTCACGAGTCAGGACAGCCTGTACGTAGCTCTCAGCGTCCGTTACTGCGCCGGTCTTTTGAAGACCCTCTACCATCCGGCGGATTACGTCCTCCTTGCTACCGGATTCCAGTGGCAAAAAGATTGTCTCCTCAGTCAACAAATCATGTATATTCATGTATGTCATCTCCTTTAGATCATTTCCTGTCGGTCATTATGACCCGTTAGACAGTGATTTTATTCCGTTTCAGAATATTTACAAGCACGGCAGTTACTACAGTACCGATAACAATAGCCAGTGCGTACAGCAATACATTCGTAATCGCATTCGGAATCGCCATGACGAAGATCCCGCCATGTGGCGCACGAAGTGCAGCACCGAAGGCCATGGATAAGGCACCAGCAACTCCTGAACCAACCATGAATGCTGGAATCATACGGAGCGGATCAGCCGCGCCGAATGGAATTGCGCCTTCCGTGATGAAGGACAATCCGAGGAAGCCTGCTACTTTACCAGCGCCACGCTCTTCTGTCGTGAATTTCTTAGGAGCCATAACCGTCGCCAGCCAAATCCCCAGTGGAGGAGTCATACCAGCTGCCATTACTGCTGCCATTGGACCGAATACACCGCTTCCCAGCAGACCTACAGCGAACGTATAAGCAGTCTTGTTGAACGGACCACCCATATCAATAGCCATCATAGCACCAAGTACCGCACCCAGAAGTACAGCATTTACAGAGCCCATCGATTGCAGCCAACTCGTCAACGCTCCCATTAGAGCAGCCAATGGTGTACCAATGACATAGTGCATCAATAGACCTACGATCAGTACGGACAGCAGTGGTACCAATAGAATTGGTTTCAAGCCCTCGAAGGATTTAGGAAGCTTGATTACCTTGATCAGTAGCTTCACGACGTAGCCTGCGAGGAAGCCCGCAATAATACCGCCGAGGAAACCAGCCCCAAGGGAACCAGCCATCACACCACCGACTAATCCTGGTGCAAGACCTGATTTACCTGCGATGGAGAAGGAAATAAAACCAGCGAGGATTGGGATCATCAGGCCCATGGCCGCGCCGCCAATCGCCCCAAGGGATGCTCCCAGGCTGCCTTCTGGAGGATTAATTCCCCACAGGAAGGACAAGGCAATGATAAGTCCCCCCGCCACTACGAGCGGAAGCATGTTGGATACACCGTTCATAAGGTTTTTATAAATGCTGTTGCCAGATGAAGTTTTGGACGCTGCAGAGCTTTTCTCAGTACCAGCAGACGCTACAGGTGCAGAAGCTTCCTTGGCAAGAGCCTGATCAATCAGTTCTCCCGGTATCTTGATCCCTTGTGCTACAGGTACTTTGACGACAGGCTTACCTTCAAAACGGCTTTCATCAACATCGGTATCTGCGGCAATAATGATGGCATGCGCTTCAGCGATCTCTTCAGGAGTAAGTCCGTTCTCTACACCAACCGCACCGCGTGTCTCTACTTTAATTTGGACATTTTTCTCATTGGCAGCCTTCTGAATGGATTCAGCAGCCATATACGTATGGGCAATCCCCGTTGGACAAGCCGTAACAGCTAACAGCTTTTTCATTATTCATTCACCCTTTTTTCGCATTATGAATTACTTGAATATCAACCGCTTCCAGATGAGACTCTACTTCTGCCAAGGTGCACACCTCTGTGCCTGGCTTCGAAGCTGTAATGCTTCCCGCTGCTGTCGCCCATCTGGCTGTCATGAGCAACGAGCGATTATGCAGCAGACAAGCCGAGATGGCAGCTACCATCGAATCCCCAGCTCCGACCGTACTCTGAGGGACAATAGGGAAAGGGCGCGCTCGGATCACTTCATCGGCACTTACCAGAATGGAGCCATCGCCCCCCATCGATACCACGACCCATTCGATTCCCTGCTCCAGTAGACTCTGACAGGCTTGAATGACGGCTTCATCGGAATCAAGCGGCTTACCCACCAGCTGCTCCAGCTCATGAATATTCGGCTTGACAGCGAATGGAATGGCTTTTAACCCTTGCTTGAAGGCTTCGCCGTCAGCATCCAGAATCGTCTTGACTCCCTTGGACTTGGCCAGCTCACCAATCCGTCTATAGGTATCCTCAGGCATTCCCGGTTGTAGACTTCCTCCCAGGACAAGCACTTCAACCTCCTCTAGCAGACGCTCAAGCTGGGTGTGAAAGGTACTTGCTTCCCCCGCTGTAATACCGCTTCCACGTTCGTTCACTTCCGTAGTTACCTTGCTTTCGGAGTCCACGATTTTAAGATTGGTACGGGTCTCTCCCTCTACCTTCACAAAAAACTGCTCTACCTTCATGACCTGAAGTCGATCCAGAAGCTGGGTACCTGCATATCCTCCTGCAAAGCCTGTAGCCACAACAGATTCATTGAAGCTCTTCAGCACCTTGGCTACATTTATGCCTTTGCCCCCTGCATCCACTCGCATCTCCTCAATCCGATTCAGTCCACCGACCTGAAACCCAGGCAGCGTAACCGTCTTGTCAAGTGCAGGGTTCAAGGTCACGGTTAGGACTTTGTTCTTCACCTGTGCTGACTCCTTTCCAAAAAGCTCTGTAATCTCATATTTTCACACAAAGCATCATACGATGGTTACCACAATGCCTAGCTTTCGCATGGCCAGAATACTGTTCTCCGAAACCCCTTTGTCGAAAATGCCGTGATGCACCCTGCTTAGCTCAGCTACCTTGGCGAAGGCTACTTTGCCGAATTTACTATGATCTGCCAATAAAACGACCTCATTCGCGATATCCATCATCTTGCGCTTGGCTGCTGCCTCAACCATATTTGGAGTCGTCAGCCCCGCGCGTGCATCAATACCATTCATGGCAATGAAGGCTTTGTCTACTCGGATCATATCCAGCGCAGTCTCGGTGATGGGGCCGACAAAAGCCTGTGTCTCCGGGCGAAGCATCCCACCCGTCAGCGATACCTCAATGTCTCGACAATCCTTAAGCTCATTCAACACAAGCAAGGAATTGGTCACCACACGGATATCTGACATCCGGCGAATTTCCCGGGCCAAATGAAGCGTAGTCGTACCTGCATCCAGCAGCAGGGTATCGCCAGGTCGAATGAGCTCTGCGGCTTCACGAGCAATAGACGCCTTCTCCTCGCGGAATAAATCTTCCTTATCAATGATGGCGGGCTCGATGTTCGCACTCTCCAAGGATACTGCTCCACCATGAGTCCGCTTGAGAAGCTGGGCCTCTTCAAGCTCCTTCAGATCCCTGCGGATCGTAGACTCTGAGACCTGGAACACCTCGCTTAGGACCTGCACGGATGCCCGCTGGTTTTGTTGAATATATTGAAGCAGTCTCGGCTTCCTTTCTTCCTCATACAACATCTAGGACCACCCCGATTCAGTCGAAAAGCACTCCTATGCAGGCTGCTAAATTCCTTTAGAGTCTTAGAATGTGTCTTCCGCCCTGTTCTTCATACATCTACAACCAGATCAGCTGCCTCATTCCGGCCATTTCATAGCAATGTGTCGTGTAGAGCAACCCATCAACATCATTATAACGGCTTCTCAACCAAATGATCATTTGTGATTTGTTGTGCTCATTTGTGATTATAATAGCGGTTACATTAAAAGTAAATAGTTATTTTTAGATTTAATTGAGCATAATTTTGCGAGAAACGGTCACAAACAAGCATTACGCACCTCATCTTTCCTATATGTTCCCAGAAGCATGAATGAACTGCCAAATAAGGGCTTAAGGCTTAAATTCTGTGCGCATATTATGGTAGGAAGTTCTTGATTTGATATTAATCATCCAAATAGTTACTTGACAAGCATGCTATTCAGAGGGTACATTAGAGGCGTTATGTCGTGGTTGTTTTTTCCATTCATTGAAAACTTTAAGTAATTTAATGTTTTCACATGGAGAGGAGGGAATGAGCGTTTTATTTTTTAAACTTTTTTGTAATCGCTTACATTATATCTGGTTGAGTTATCAGTTAGTTGAGTTATGAGTTATTCAAGCTATTTGAGTTAGATGAACTACTGAGCCATTGTTCTTTCAAAATACTTGTAACAGGAGGTACTTTATGTCGAATCATTCGTTCAAAAAGCTCATACTTCCATGCCTTACGGCTGGACTAATCTTGGGAACGCTCCCTGTTGGTGTTATCTCCGCTGATTCTGCAGTGGCTGGACAGACATCCCCTAGTGAGACTACCATCGCCGCTACAGACCTCTCACTTGCTGCGGTTAACACGGATAGTCTGCTGAATAAACACAGAGATATCAGTAATTTCATAAGTGGCAATCTGAGTACTGATACCGCATTGGCTAACAATATCCTGACCTGGCAAATGCCTCATGGTGGGTTCTACAAGGATATGCTGGAGCAATACAAAAATCCTTGGAATGGCTCAGAAGCCAAATCAGGCTGGGTGGCCTCAGGTATCGAGCTGGGTACAATTGACAACAAGGCAACTGTAGCAGAAATCCGCTTCCTGGCCTACATGTACAATCAGACAGGCAATGAAGCCTATAGAACAAGCATGCGCAAAGCAGTTGATTTCATTATCGGCATGCAATATTCATCAGGGGGATTCCCACAGGTCTTTCCGAAGCGTGGCAACTATTCCGATGCTGTGACCTTCAATGATGATGCCATGGTTCGCGTATTGGTGCTGATCGATGACATAGTCAACCGTAGGGGAGACTTTAGCAATAATAATCTGCTGACCAGCAGTCAGCGCAACAATCTGAATACTGCCTTGAATAAAGGCGTGGATTACATTCTAAAATCACAGATTGTCAACAATGGAGTACGGACTGTATGGTGTACACAGCATGATCCGGTTACCTTTGCTCCTGTTGCAGGGCGGGCTTATGAATTACCATCCAAATCCGGCGGCGAATCGGTAGGAATTGTGGCCTTCCTCATGTCCAGACCGCAGACTCCAGAAGTTCGACAGGCCGCACAGGCAGCGCTTAAGTGGTATGACAGCGTGCGTGTTGATGGCACACAATATGTACGCAGGGGCCCGGATTATTTCGTGAATGATCCATCCAGCGTCATATGGTATCGCTTCTATAATGTAGAGGACAACAACCATTTCTTCGCAGATCGGGACGGCCAGAAATATTTTGATATTCTGCAAATCAGCGAAGAACGTCGTCATGGATACGCTTGGGCAGGTGCATATGCCCGCAATCTGCTGCAGCTCGCGTCAGATAGCGGCTACTACACTCTCTCCAAACCACTGCCTTAACTCCAGAAGTGCAGTTACAATTATTCAGTTAGGATTAAAATGTAGAGCGAGCACGTAACGCCTAAAATGAAAACGTGTTCATTTAATTCTAACCCTTAATCTAAATAACTTGTCCTGTTCCTCCCTCCTTCTTGGTCAGCATGCTATAATGATTCCAGAAGAAGGGAGGACTACTACTGTGTTAGCTAGAGAACAGCTTGAAAAACATCAGATTGCCATATATGCGGGAGCTTTAGTTCTGGGAGTAGGACTGGGCCTTGCCAACCCCGCTGTAAATAGCGTATTGGAATCTCTGATCTCCCCGATCATTGCCCTCTTGCTCTACTCCATGTTTACCCAGATCCCATTCCTGCAACGCAAAGAATCATTCGCAAGTCCCCGCTTCCTCATTGCACTGTTGCTGTCCAATTTTATACTGGTACCGATCGTAGTCTGGGTGATATTACAATGCTTCCCCGGTCTCTCGGTTCCCGTGCTAACTGGAATATGCCTGGTGCTACTTGCGCCTTGCATCGACTATGTTATTATGTTCACGCAAATGGGACGAGGAAACGTAGTATACCTCCTGACTGCTACTCCTCTACTCTTCATCATTCAAATTGTATTGCTTCCAGTGTATCTATACCTCTTCCTGGGAGAGCAGATGTCAGGCCTGATGCAGCTGGGACCTTTTGTCGAAGCCTTTGTGTACCTGATCGTCATTCCCTGCGTAATGGCTGTATTGGCTCAAGCTTGGGCCAGAAGATCGCAGCACGGAGCACGAGTCATCGATACCAGTGCCTGGCTCCCAGTTCCTTTTATGGCCTTAACACTGTTCGTTGTAGCTGCATCACAGCTTCCCAAGCTAAAGGGCGATCTGCATCTCATTCTTCAGATCCTGCCAATCTATATGCTATTCCATATCCTGATGCCTGTCTGTGCGAGTCTCATCGCTCGTGGTTTCCGACTTGAAGCGGGTGCAGGAAGAGCGCTGCTGTTCAGCTCCAGCACGCGTAATTCGTTGGTCGTCCTACCTTTGGCTCTGGCACTGCCGGGAGAATGGGGTACCATCGCTGCAGCTGTAATTGTAACCCAGACGATGGTAGAGCTTGTGGCCGAACTTATCTACATAAGAGCTATTCCTTGTATAATCAAGGATTAAAAAAAAGCACTCCGTAGTCGCGAATTCCAAGAAGCATCCTTGAATTTACGCATTACGCAGAGTGCTTTTTGCTGTTTGTATCAACTACTGACTATCAAATCTTGCGGTTGTTTCATGTATTCGTAACAGCTTATTACATCCATTGATGGTGGAACGTACCTTCCTTATCCACACGCTGGAACGTATGCGCTCCGAAGTAGTCACGCTGAGCTTGCAGCAGGTTGGCAGGCAGTCGCTCTGTGCGATAGCTGTCATAGTATGCCAGTGCCGAAGCAAAGGCAGGAACCGGAATACCACGGGTAACCGCAATCGCAATTACTTTTCTCCATGCATCCTGATAATCATCTACGATCTTGCCGAAGTATTGATCAAGGAACAGGTTCTTCAGCTCAGGATCACGGTCATACGCGTCCTTGATGTTCTGAAGGAAGCCAGCACGGATGATACATCCACCACGGAAGATCATGGCGATAGCTCCGTAGTCCAGATTCCAATCGTAAGTGTCGGAAGCTGCTCTCATCTGAGCAAAACCTTGAGCATAGGAAGCGATCTTGCTGGCAAATAGTGCCTTGCGAACTGCTTCGATGAATTCTTCGCGATCTCCATCAAAGCCCGTTGCTGCTGGGCCACTCAGCTTCTTGCTGGCAGCAACACGCTCCTCCTTCAACGCCGAGATGAATCGGGAGAAGACTGACTCTGTGATGATGGACAATGGAACGCCCAGATCCAGAGAGCTTTGACTAGTCCATTTGCCTGTACCCTTCTGACCAGCGGAATCGAGGATCACGTCTACCATAGGCTTGCCAGTGTCAGGGTCTGTCTTGGAGAAGATATCAGCTGTAATCTCGATCAGATAGCTGTCCAGCTCTCCCTTGTTCCACTCGCTGAATATTTCATGCAGCTCGGAGGAGCTGACACCCAATACATCCTTGAGTAAATGATAGGCTTCCCCGATCAATTGCATATCACCATACTCAATGCCGTTGTGCACCATCTTCACATAATGGCCTGCACCATCTGGTCCGATATAAGTGGAACAAGCATCTTCACCCACCTTGGCAGAGATGGCTGTCAGGATAGGCTCTACCAATTCATAGGCACTCTTCTGTCCGCCTGGCATGATAGCTGGTCCTTTAAGCGCCCCTTCTTCCCCACCGGATACGCCTGCACCGATGAAGCGGAAGCCCTTCGCCTCCAAGTCCTTGCTGCGGCGTTGTGTATCCGGGAAGTGGGCGTTACCTCCATCAATGATGATGTCGCCTGGCTCCAGATAAGGAACCAGGGAATCAATCGTAGCATCTGTTCCTTGACCCGCTTGCACCATGATCAGAATCTTGCGTGGAACCTCCAGCGAGGCCACGAATTCTTCAATACTATAGGTTGGATGCAGCTGTTTGCCTGCTGCTTCCTGCACAAGGGCATCGGTCTTCTCACGGGAACGGTTATATACGGAGACTGTGAAGCCTCTGCTCTCAATATTCAGGGCAAGGTTTTTACCCATTACGGCGAGTCCAATTACACCAATTTGCTGTTTGCTCATGTCTTGTTTGCCTCCAATGAATTGCTGCGATTATTGAGTTGTCTTGGCCCAATCTGCTGCGAATTTTTCCAAGCCTTGATCGGTCAGCGGATGCTTGGCGATCTGCTCGATGACTGTGAATGGCACGGTCGCAATATGCGCCCCTGCCAAGGCTACGCGAGTAACGTGGTCGGGATGGCGAACGGAAGCTGCAATGATCTGCGTATCCAACTGATGCACGCGGAACAGCTCAGCAACCTTCGCTACCAGTTGCACCCCATCCTCAGAGATATCATCCAGACGTCCCAGGAATGGAGATACGTAAGTCGCACCTGCACGCGCCGCAAGCAGCGCCTGGTTCACAGTGAAGATCAAGGTTACGTTGGTCTTCACACCCTTTTGCGTGAGGTAACGGCAGGCTTCCAGTCCAGCCAATGTCATCGGCAGCTTGATGGTAATATTTTTATCATTATTATTAATCTTGATCAGTTCGTTCGCTTCAGCAATCATCTCTTCTGCAGTAATCGCGTTCGGCGTTACTTCGGCAGAGACAGATTCCACATCAGGAACGGCCTGCAGAATTTCAGCAATGCGATCCTCGAATTTCACACCCTCCTTCGCCACGAGCGAAGGATTTGTTGTTACACCAGACAAAACACCGATTTTATGAGCAGTCTTGATAGCTTCCACATTAGCTGTGTCAATGAAAAACTTCATACGTAAACGACCTCCATTTGGTGTATTTTATTAGTGTTCAAGAACTACTTCCTTGCGTGCTTCAATTGGAGCCGGAGTGTCCGTCTCCTTCTCATCGAACCACCAGTGATACCCATCCTGTGCCAAGAGAGCATCGGCTTCAGCCGGTCCGTAGGAACCAGCAGGATACATGTAGAGCGGAACCTGGTTGTCAGCAAATGCTTCAAGCACAGGCTGTACCCAGGCCCAGGACATCTCAACCTCATCCCAATGTGCGAAGAAGGTCGGATTGCCTTGCATCGCATCACAGATCAGGCTCTCATATGCCTCTGGCAGCACTCCATCCTCCGGATGCAGATCAATGTGCATCGGCTTCAGCTTGCCATTCCCTTGCGGATCTGGTGTGTTCAGTTGTAGCGTAATCCGCTCATCTGGACTCATCTCGACAATCAGCAGGTTAGGAGCGATATCGCCCTGCTCTGTCCCCGTCTGCTTGAGTGGCTCCTTGAATTCGATAACAATGCGCGTAGATTTCTCCTTCAGGCGCTTGCCTGTACGAATATAGAACGGAACACCACGCCAGAAATAATCATCGATCTGCAGGCGAGCTGCGATAAAGGTATCATTCATTGATTCTGGTGCAATACCAGGCTCAGAGCGATAGTCTGGAACTGGCTTGCCTTGAATGGTACCCTCCGAGTACTGGCCACGGATAATACTTAACCCTACCTCATGCTTTTGCACCGGAACAAGAGCCTCGATCACCTTCTTCTTCTTGGCACGTACACGGTCAGCACCACTATTATGTGGAAGCTGAATGGCTGTCATCATAAGCAGTTGCAGCATATGGTTCTGGAACATGTCTCGGATCGCACCCACATGATCGTAGTACCCCGCTCGTGTCTCTACACCCACTGTCTCATTGGCCGTTATTTGTACATTCGCAATGTAATGGTTGTTCCATAGCGCCTGCAAAATTGGGTTCGTCTGATGCAGGGACTCCAGTCTTTGCACCATAGGCTTGCCGAGATAATGGTCAATGCGGTAGATCTCATCCTCGCGGAAAGCACTGCTCAGCTTCTCATTCAATTGGCGAGCTGAGGGTAGATCATGGCCGAATGGCTTCTCAATCACGAGACGCTTCCATCCGCTAGCCGAGCCAAGGCCACTTGCTTGAATGTTTTCTGCAATCGGCTCAAAGAACTCAGGGCCCACGGACAGATAGAACAGACGGTTCGGTGCAAGCCCGAGCTCTTCTTCTCTCTTCTCCACACGCTTAAGTAACTGCACGTAGTCTTCTACTTTTCCTATATTCAATACATTGTAGCGAAAGACCTGCAAGAATCGCTTCAATGCAGCATCATCAGCTTGGCTTCTCGCAAAATTATGAATCGACTGCTCTACATTATGTTGAAATGCTTCATCTGTGAGCTCGGTTCTCCCCAATCCAATTAAGGAAAATGAATGGGGAAGCTTCTCTTGTAGGAACAATTCGTACAAGGCTGGGTATATTTTACGCTTGGCAAGATCCCCTGTCGCGCCAAACAGTATGAATGTCGTTGGATCCATTTTCCTTACTCCTTTCAACAGAGTTGCCATGCAAGCTCTGGCTTCTTTTGGATAACTACACTATAATACGATCAGAAGCCATACATGTAATTGATAAATTTAAGAGGAGCTATAGATCAGGTCTATGAACAATAATTATGAGCTATACAAAGTATTCTACTGGGCAGCCAAGACCGGCAGCTTAACTCAAGCTGCCAAAGCGTTGTATTTGACACAGCCTAGCGTAAGTCATGCTATCAAGCAGCTGGAAAATAGCTTCGGAATGACACTCTTCAACCGTAATGCCAAGGGTGTAGAGCTGACCCAGGAAGGTAATGTCCTGTATTCCTATATCGAGCAATCCCAGATCTTCATCTCACTGGCTGAGGAGAAAATGGCTGCACTCAAAAAGCTGGAGAGCGGCGAGCTGCGCATCGGTGGTAGTGACTCTTTATTTAAGCATTATATTCTTCCCTATCTTGAGAACTTTCATCACAAGTATCCAGGCATCAAGCTCCACCTGAATCACGGCACGACACCTGAGGTGATATCCTTCCTCAAGGAAGGAAAGATTGATCTCGGTGTGGTGCGCATGCCGATCGTTGACCCTCAACTGGAGGTCAAAGAAACGTTACAGTTAAAGGATTGCTTTGTCGCTGGAGAGAAATATGCAGCCCTGAAGGGCGAGGTCTTAACTCTGGACAAGTTGTTGGAGTATCCCATTATTCTGTTCTCACGAAACAGTCGCGTACGGGTAGCCATTACAGAATTGTTCGAAAGCTTCGGCCAGCGGATTCGGCCTGAGATTGAGGTCGGCAGCGTAGATCTGTTAATTGAAATTGCCAAAAGAGGCTTGGGCATCTCCTATGTCACCCGTGAGTTCGTCACCAAGGAGCTGGAGGAAGGTTCACTATTCGAGGTGCAATTGGAGGTACAGCTTCCACCTTCTCATGTAGGTCTCATGATTATGAAGAACATGCCCTTGTCCAGCGCAGCTACTCGATTCATAGAGCTATTCAATTGTGAATGACATCTTTTATGTAAAATTTTGTGATATATTTAGTCACATCAAGACTAGAATAGATATCTTTCTATGCTCTCAAAACTTACATGTTCGGGTACAAAAAACAGACAAAAGGAAGCCTCGAATAGCACCGCATTTACGGGGACAATCGAGGCTTGTTTTTGTCATTTGGTTGGCCGTGTCTCTCTACGCCAGTCTTTCAATAACGATAGATGCGCTTACTGTTGGCGTACCTCCCCCAATTTGATTCTGTAGTGTAACTGTTCCTGTATCGTCAATGCGGTTCAGGGTCAATACCCCTCCTGCTGTCAGTGCGGTAACCACTTGCCCTTGATACGGGTTATTACCGGCACCTGAGCCATAGTTGCTGCACAGTACCAGAGCTGCTGGTGGCGCGCCTGCTGGATCGAAGAACAATCCGAAGGCTGTGTTGCCCTCTTGCGGGAACACTTCCCAACTAATGTTATAAATGCCCGTGGTATTGATATTGATACTGGATGGCGCAGTGAAGGTTATGGCAGCGGATCCTAACAAAGAATCTGTAAAGGTTACTGCACCACCTTGCCCACCGGCCACAGGGGCGGCTGCTACATTTTGCTCTGCTGTACTGCACAAGAAAGCAAAATCAGAAATACCTCCTGTTGCTCCTGTAGCTCCTGTTGCTCCTGTGGCTCCCGTGGCTCCTGTTGCCCCCGTAGCTCCTGTAGCTCCTGTGGCTCCCGTAGCTCCTGTTGCTCCTGTGGCTCCCGTAGCTCCTGTTGCTCCTGTGGCTCCTGTGGCTCCCGTAGCTCCTGTTGCTCCTGTGGCTCCCGTGGCTCCCGTAGCTCCCGTTGCTCCCGTAGCTCCCGTTGCTCCTGTAGCTCCTGTTGCTCCTGTGGCTCCCGTAGCTCCTGTGGCTCCTGTTGCTCCTGTGGCTCCTGTGGCTCCCGTAGCTCCCGTGGCTCCCGTAGCTCCTGTTGCTCCCGTGGCTCCCGTAGCTCCTGTTGCTCCCGTGGCTCCAGTTACTCCCTGCGGACCTTGCGGACCTTGTGGACCTTGTGGACCTTGAGGGCCTTGTGGACCTTGTGGACCTTGTGGACCTTGTGGACCTTGTGGACCTTGTGGACCTTGCGGACCTTGCGGACCTTGCGGACCTGTCGCTCCGGTGGCCCCGCGGGCTCCTGTCGCTCCTGTTGGACCGGGTACTCCGGGTACTCCCGGTACCCCAGGCACACCTGGTACTCCTGGTACTCCAGGCACACCTTGTGCTCCGGTGGCCCCTTTTGGCCCGATCGGGCCCTGTGGCCCTGGTGGGCCCGGAACCGGAGTTACCTCAACAATCGGCGGAGGGCATATTGGCTTGATTATTTTTCTTTTCAGTACTACTACCTTTCCGCGATGTTTCTTGACTCTGCACACCTTCTTGATTTTTTTTCTGCATTTCAAATTGGACTTATGGTTATGACATTTCATGTGGACTAAGCACCTCCCTATTGGATAATCCATCCTACGTCAACCGTCTATTGCTGGTATGGATTCATGCCCATTACTCTGAAAAAGGGGCTTGTTCTTAAGAGAGGATATCCATATACACACAAGCAAGTCCGCTTCGTCCGGGAGCTGTTTCAACAGAAATTGTCGGTTCATTGCCAGTCATTAATACCGTTCCCCAGAAAGCTGTGAATCTGTATCCTCAGGGACAGCACAATAGTTTGTATTCCCGACGTATCAGGCAGATCGAGCTCTCACAAGAAAAATCGCTCCCTGCATATGTGGCGGATATACCGACCAGCACGCTTGTTGGGCCATCCGTGCCATAAGTGACCTCTCCCATCGTCCTTGACCTGGGACAGCGTCACTCCGATTACATTTGACTTCGCTCCAATACCTCCCTCAGCCTGAGCGTTAAGACTGATCGTTCCCGCTCCCTGACAGTATCGAATGCATCACAAGCGATACACATCAAGACCAATATTGCTACAATTACATTGCTACGCCCCATGAGGAGAACGCAGACATATTGCCACCCTCCGGATTCGTAATGCTTGTCCGCAAGGAATCACTCAGGTGAAGCGGCTACAGGAGAGGAAGGCTTGCGACAGGCAACATTGACCTCGCCGGATATTATCCTGCTGGATCTCGGTCTGCCTGACAGATCTGGTATGGATGTCTTGGCAGGGATTCGGGAATGGTCGAATGTGCCTATCCTTGTCCTCACGGCCAAGGATAGAGAAGAGGACAAGATTACCGCGTTGGATAGCGGAGCTGATGATTATGTAACCAAGCCGTTCGGGATGGGCGAGCTGGGCGCACGCATCCGTGTGGCGCTCAGGCATATGGCTAAGTCTACACACGAGCCCGTGTTGGAAGCAGGCGAACTCTCCATTGATCTTGCACAGCGTATCGTTAAGCTGCGTGATGATCGGATCAAGCTGACACCAACGGAATATGAGCTACTCAAAGTACTGGCCACCCATGCCGGGAAGGTCGTCACTCAACGACAGTTGCTACAGCAGGTGTGGGGGAGCCAGCATAATGAATCAGACAGCCACTACCTGCGTATCTATATTGGTCATCTGCGCAAAAAGCTGGAGGAGGACTCCACTAGGCCGCAATGGATCATAACCGAGCCGGGAATTGGTTATCGCTTCATGTCGGGAGAGTAACACCTGCGATTTAATGAAATGGGGAAACATGCCGATACTTATTTATATCGCGATATATTTATATTTCGTGGAAATATTGTGAGGGGGTATAACATGAAAATCGAAGGAAATGTTATCTCATCGACCCCAAGACTCTACACTCAAAATCGAGATGACAACCAACTGAAACTAGAAACAGGCTTTGCTCTTCCAAAACACGATAGTGTAGAAATAAGCGAGGCAGCCAAGCAGCTTGCCGCCGGGACAGGTGGCCGGGAATTGCCTGTGGGCGTGGTTAAGGACAATCTTTCAATAAGGCCGTTTTTTACTGCCGAAATTGATTCTTCCTTAAGCCAAGTGCTTAACGGAAAACCGCCTGAGGTGGAAGAAGCCGTAAATTTCTTAATTACCCGCAACTTTGTGCCCGATGGCTCCGTCTCGGATGACAGCGAAAGGGCGGCGTTGCTTGAGAGTGGGCTGTCTCAGGCGAAGTATATTGCGGATAATTACATGACAGACGACGAAGCGGAGAAGTTCCTGGGCACAATGGGTATGATCGCAGCCTATGCCAAGACTAGAACGGTCGATCCGGAGAGCGGTCAAGCAAGCTATATGTATCTCCATCGCAAGCCTGACGGTGCGCCCGATGATTATGTCGATATGGATTACTTGATGAAGAAATATGATCCAGAATCTGCTCGTAAAATAACCGAGACCCTCAAGGATGGATTAAATGGCGGTAGCGGCGCAGGTTTTACGGGAATTATGATGGATTTTAATCAAAAACTGGCGCAGAACCCGCAATGGTTAAATGAGTATCGCGCTGAAATCGACAATATGAATAAGGTTTTGAAAAACACGGATATCGACAACCGGTTTGAAAGCGCAGACACCTCAAATATGGCCGCGTTCTTACAAGATATGGACAGCCAAATCCAAAATACAGCCCATGAAAATAAAAACTTTTTAACAAGAAATATAGAATATTTCTCGCTCATCCTCGGAAAACAGATATAATCACTCTTGAAACCGGGGACGTCCCATAAGTCAAAAACAGAAAAGAAGCTTCCAAACCTACATGCAAAATGGTTGTGGAAGCTTCTTTGTTCTGGTTATAAAAGCTGCAACAACCGGCTACCCGGCAATATACTGCATACTCAGGATGAATCCCGGACATCTGCGTAAGGCAGGGTGATTCGAAACAGCGCCGGGTAACGCTTATCCGTCACAAGCTCGATCGTGCCCTGGTGACGGGCGATAATTTTGCGGCATATGGCCAGCCCCAATCCTGTGCCATCCTTGGTCGAAGCGGAGCCGCGCACAAATTCCTCAAACAGCCCTTCCTTCTCCTGCTCTCGAAAACCGATACCGTCATCCCCTATCCAGAGCACGGCATGTCCGTCCTTTCCCTCGCATGATGCATAAAGCGTCGTTCCGGACGAATTATACTTTAGCGCATTGCCGATCAAATTCGCAACCACGCGGTCCATCTGCATCGGGTCCATCCTGACATACAGCGGCGTCTCCGGAATATCGGCTTGCAGCCGAAAACCTTTGTGCTCGATTTCCGGATAAAATTCCACGATCCTTTGCCGAAGCCATTTGGTCAAATTCACTTTTGTCAGATTCAACTTCAACTGGTCGTCGTCCAGCTTCGCCAATTCAAACAAGTCTTGTATCAGCTTGCTCATATAGGCGGATTTATCGTGGATGTACTGGATATATTGGCGTTTCCGGCTTTCATCCGATTGCGGATTATCCAACAAAAGCTGGGAATAGCCCAGAACCGTCGTCATCGGCGTCTTCAGATCGTGAGATAAATGCAGCAACAGGTTTCTCTTATTTTGCTCGACCGCTTCTTTGTCCGCAGCAGCGAGCTCCAGCCGCGCGGCCATATCGTTAAACGCGTCGCGAATTTCCGCAAATTCCTTCTCTGCCAAAAAATCCAACCGTTTCTCGTAGCGAAACTTCTCCATCTCCTTGATACCTTCGACGATCTGCCGTAGTGGTTTGTTCATTTGCCGGACGGAATATCGCGTGTAGAAATAAAGGACAACGAAGAGCAGCATGATAAAAAACATCATGGCGATAATCACCGCGAGCAACAATTTGTTGTACGGCAGCGGAATTTTCCACAACAGGATATACCGCTCCCCGTTCCTCTCAACCGAATACGCATGGTAGCTAATCGAATCGTCATTGCGGAATGTGTCCATTTGAGCAAAGAGGCGGTTGTCGCGATATACGGCGATCTCGTCCTGCTTCTCCCCTTTGACGGCGACGATGGTCCCCTCCCCGTCTACCAGCTCCAGCCATCCGCCATATTTGGCGGGCCAATCTCCGTTAAGGCTTCCGTCAGGTCCGTAAAGTTCGGATGTATCAATCTGCTTAAAGTCCGGGCTTCGGTCGATAACCCGGTTCATCAGAACATCCATAATGATCAGCGACAATACGATGACCACCAGCACCAGTCCGACAATCGACAAATAATTCGCCAGAAACAGGCGTTTTAACTGCCGCTTGCGTGAGGAATCAGGCTTCATTTTTCAAATCGGTACCCGAGTCCCCGGATCGTAATCAGGTGAACGGGCTTCCTTGCGTTATCTTCAATCTTGTCTCTAATCTTGCTGATATAGACCATCACCAAATTTTCATCCCCCATATATTCTTCCCCCCACACCTGTTCGTAGATCTGCGCTTTGGTAAACACTCGGCCGGCGTTCTTCATCAGCAAAGCCAGAATTTTAAACTCGTAGGATGTTGTTTCCTTATGCACGCCGCCTTTGTAAAGCTTGAAGCTCTTCAAATCCAGTCTGATGTCGCCGATTTCGATTAACTCCCGTTCCCGATTTTCCAGCAATGCGTATGCTTCCGTACGTCGGAATAGGGCCTGAACCCGACTGACCACTTCAAGCGGGTTGAAAGGCTTGCCGACATAATCGTCCGCGCCGAGCTGCAATCCGTTGATTTTGTCCATATCGTCGGATTTGGCGGAAATAAACAGAAAGGGGACGCGGGAGTCTTGCCGCATTTTTCTGAGCAGCTCAAATCCGTCCATTTCAGGCATCATAATATCCGCGAGGACAAGATCGATCCGCTCCCGCCGGAAGAGCGCCAGCGCTTCGTTCCCGTTCCCGGCTTCGAAAGTTGCATATCCGTAATTCTCGAGATAAATCACGAGCAGTTCCCGAATCTCCTTCTCGTCGTCGATGATCAAAATAGATTTGATAACCCTCACCTCTACCTATAACAAATTCCCGCTTGTCCTACATAAATCACGAACAGGGGGCCCGCAATATATTTTAGTATAGATTATCCGCAAACGTCGATAGTAGCGCGGCAGCTTCCTTCCGCAGCATAGGTTCTTTCGATCGGTAATCGACCGTACCGTCGCTAGCCTTGGCTATTTCCGGCCCGTATAAACCTTTCGCCACAACGAACTGAACTCCTTCAGTCGCCCACGGATCGGTCGTTCCGCCAAGATTTGCTTTTAGTGGAGACGCATAGAGATAGGCGGACGCCATGTTCCACACGATCATTGCCGCCGCTTCCCTGGAAATCGGCTCCAGCGGCTTGAACTTGCCGCCTCCCGATCCTTTGATAATCCCGAATTCGTAGGCAGCTTGAATTTCCTTCTTGTAGGGGCTGTCGGCAATGTCGGTGAACACCGGCGTTTGCTCGGATGAAGGAAGTCCAGTCCAGCGGATGAACCAACCGACTAATTCGCCTCTGGAGATCGTCTGGTCGGGTTGAAACGGCGTCTCTCCGCCCTCTTGGCCGATCACTTCCAGCTGACGCAGGTGATAGATGTAAGAGGCATATGGATCATCCGAATCGATATCCGAATATTGCCGAGGCTCAGGTAATCTCAGCGACCAGCTGTCTGACTTCTGATCGTAGTAGAAGGCTTGCACCGTACCATCGTCGTTTAACGTAAAAGCTGCCTTTACGCCGTTCTCATCACGGAACAGCATTGGCTCGATCTCGCGAAGTGTGTGCTTGCCCAGCGGATCAGTCGCGATCAGCAGTCCATCTTCGGCATGAATACGGGTCGTCCACATCCGGTTCCGCAAATCGCCGTAGACGCCCTCAAATTTCGCCAGCGATTGTTGCGAAGGCGCAAGCGGCGTCTCAGAGGCCCCTTTCTCCGGATAATAATGATCCATAAAGGCTTCGAACAGAGGGACACGGAAGTCGAAATCCTTGTTCACGTTGACGTACACGCCGACCTTCTCATCGGGCAATAGCCACATATCGCTGTGATAGCCGTCTATATCTCCGCCTTTCTCCACAACGTTGCGTCCGTTATAAATTTGCTGATTGGCGTACTCGAAGCCATACGCCATATTCGACAGCTTCGCATGGATGGCGAGCTGGGGCTTATGCATTTCCGCAGCGGTAGCTTCTTGCATAATCCGCGCATCTCCCAGCTTACCGCCATTCAGATGGGCCATTAGGAAGCGGGCCATGTCCGAGCCGGTAGACAACATACCTCCGGAAGGAAGCACGGTCGGAACGGTTGTGTAAGCGGCAATGGGCTTGCCATCCACGTTGTAGGGAACGGCCAATCGTTCCGTCAGCTGCGGGGTTAGCCGGAAATCACTGCTCGTCATACCAAGAGGCTTAAAAATATGATCGCGCACGTATGTGTCGAACGGCTCGCCCGACACTTCCTCGACAGCATACCCCTGAATCGTGAAGCCCAAGTTGTCGTAGCGATAATACCGACCCGGCTCTCGGATCACCGTAGGCACATGCTCGTGGACAAAGGTCTTCAAGGGAATTTCCCGCTGCAAATCCTGAGTCATTAACTCGGATGTGTCCCCGTGCTCGAATCCAGTGCTGTTCATCAGCAAATTTCTCATCGTCAGCGGAACATCCGTCTTGTTCGGGATTCGAACTCCTCCCAAGTAGGCGGACAGCTCCGCGTTCAAATCGATCTTCCCCTGCTCCGCCAGTTGCATCACCGCCGTAGCGGTCACGACCTTCGAGATCGAAGCGATCCGAAATACCGTCCGGTCAGGATCTACCGGCAGCTTCCGCTCGATATCTGCATAACCGTACCCTTTCTTCGCCAGCAATTCATCGCCTTTGGCTACAATAACCACGGCCCCGGCCATATTATCTTTTATTTCCGGTCGGGCAAAAAACTCATCCAGAAACCTGCCTACTTCTTCCGGGTCTTGCGGCCCCGGCTCCAAGGAGGCGGCAGACGCGCCTTGCAGCGCATTCCCCCCTCCCATTGTGCTGGCCAGCAATATGATTCCCAAAGCAGCAGCCGTCTTGGCACGCAACGCTCGCCACATGCTCATCTAACATCTCTCCTCTTTCTCTCATTATGTTCACGTTGCAGTGTAACAAGACATTCTTAATCCCGATTTGATATAACCTTAATGTAATGTGAAATGAGTGCCGCATTGCATGTTCCCAATACGCAAAAAGCTCCTGAATCTCCACGAAAGGAAACTCAAGAGCTCGTTCATTGTTAAGTTGATGCGGTCGAGAGGACTCGAACCTCCACGGGGGGTTAGCCCACACGGACCTGAACCGTGCGCGTCTGCCAATTCCGCCACGACCGCATATTCACAAGTTTTCTCAAACTCGATAAGTTAGATTATACGCTTTCTCTAGCAAGAAAGCAAGCATTATTTTCTTGTTATGTGTACAGCAGCCCTCTCCTCTCCCTCCATATCATTGCGAAGTATTGTCTGTTTTTTGGCAAGAAGTGATTCGAATCACTTTGTTTATTTTTGGTTGCGCTACTCTAATACATAATAGGGGGTGCTACTGTGACTGGAGCAGAGCTGCTCATTGAGCTACTAATCGAACAAGGAACAACAACTATCTTCGGATATCCTGGGGGCGCGGTACTCCCAGTATACGATGCTTTGTATGAGAGTCCATCCATTCAGCATGTGCTGGTCAGACATGAGCAAGCCGCGGTACATGCCGCCGATGGTTATGCACGAGTTACTGGACAGCCAGGTGTCGCACTTGTCACCAGCGGACCCGGAGCGACCAATGCAATCACTGGAATAGCAACAGCTTATATGGATTCCGTACCCATGGTGATTCTGACAGGCCAGGTTGCTTCCCAGCTAATTGGTCTGGACAGCTTTCAGGAGGTCGACATCTACGGTATGACTATGTCCATCACCAAGCATAATTTCATGGTCATGGATATACAGGACCTGCCAAGAATTATACAGAGCGCTTTTCATATTGCCACTACAGGACGCCCAGGTCCGGTATTAATTGATTTACCCAAGAATATCATGCAAGCCCAAGCATCAGGCAACTATGAATTAGAAGACATCTCATCCATTGCCTTGTTAAGAGGCTACAAGTCCGATCCCATCATTACTGCTAAGGACGTCCGTACCATCGTCAACAAGTTGTCCCATGCCTCCCGTCCTGCCCTGCTCATCGGAGGAGGATGTATGTCTGAGGCAGCCTCCGAGCTACTGATCTCCCTTATTGAGCAAGCACACATTCCTGTTACCTCCACCATGATGGGTCTGGGAGCATTCCCAACGAACCATCCTCTACATTTGGGCATGGTCGGCATGCACGGCACCGTCGCTGCCAACAAGGCAATTCAGCAGGCGGATGTTTTGCTATGTCTGGGTGTACGCTTCAGCGACAGGGTGTCCGGCAATCCCAAAGCCTTCTCACCTCATTCCTACAAAATTCAGGTCGATATTGACATGACCGAGCTAAATAAGAACGTTCACGTAGATCTAGCTGTTCACAGCTCTGTTGATGCTGTACTTGGAGCGCTCCTGGAAATCAAGCTCGCAGGTTCCTGGAAGGAATGGAATGAGCACACCCACACCTTTTCCAAGAGAATCCCCTCCCTCCCTAAGCTAAGCGAAGGAGTGCTTCAGCCACAGGAGGTCATTCAGCTCGTTCATGCCAAGACCGAAGGACGAGCCGTTGTGGCGACCGATGTGGGTCAGCATCAGATCTGGACGGCACACCATTATCCCTTTTCCCGCCCGCGCTCCTTCTTGACCTCTGGCGGCCTTGGTACTATGGGCTATGGGTTACCTGCAGCGATTGGGGCAGCTATGGCTTGTCCGGAGCAGCAGGTTGTCTGTATCAGCGGTGATGGCAGTATCCAGATGAATGTGCAGGAGCTTATAACGGCAGTAGACTACGACCTCAATCTGAAAATCGTCATTTTGAAGAATGGATATCTCGGGATGGTCAGACAATGGCAGCAATTATTTCACGACAAGCGTTATTCATCCGTGAAGATCTCGTCACCCAATTTTATCGAATTGGCTCAATCTTATGGTGCGTCAGGCTACCGAGCCAGCTCTTATGCAGAAGCAGAGCGAATTATTGATGAGGCCTTATCGAGGCATGGAGTTGCGGTGATGGAGTTCGATATCACTGAAGAAATGAATGTCTATCCTATGATTCCGCCTGGTGGAGACGCCAGTCAGACTATTGAATCTGAATAAATTAATTATGTACTGGAGGAGTTATGATGAGCAAGGTTCGTGTCAATTATGAAAAAATGTATTACGGATTTCCTGCAATACTCGTAAGCTTCTATGACCAGAATGGTATACCTAACGTAACTCCCATCTCCTCCTCCTATACGCTGAAGGATATGATGGTTCTTGGCTTCAACAGCAAGGGGTATGCCGTACAGCAGATTAAGGAAGTACGCGATTTTGTAGTGAATGTGCCTGACCAATCCTTACAGGATGAGGTGGATTATTGCGGCGCCCATACCGGGCATGATTACCATAAGTTCGACTTTGTACAATTAACACCTGTTGCATCGACTGTAGTTCATGCTCCCCTTATTCAGGAATGTCCAATCTCCATTGAGTGCAGTCTGACAGAGGTTATCGAGAGAGACGAATTCGGTGGGATTACGAATCTGATCGCCAGAATTAAGGGACGTTGCCTGGAAGAAGATTATGTGACCGCAGATGGCGGATTACTCATTTCCAGAGTCCATAACATTAATTATTTCGGTGACGGAAGAACCCGCGGCTTCAAATACACAAAATAAGCTTGCCAACCCATCTAAGGAGTGAATGATTATGCAACCGAATGGCCAATTTTGTCCAAGCAGTCTATTGAACGGAGAGCCCGTCCTGCTATGCCCTCCATTGGCGCAGCTGAAGCTGGAGCATCAGCCTCTAAGTGCACAGATGGATGAATTCTCAGCAGCAGCGTCACTTGTGGGAGAAGATGATCAGATCCATGATTGGCGGGAGCCGATGGGGCAGCTGCGTCAGCAAATTAAAGAATTCTCAGAGCGTCTGCACCGTCATTCAGAAGTGGAGGAAGGTGTCCTCTTTCCTATGATGGCTACCTATATTGGTCGTGAAAATGGTCCGATTGCCGTCATGGAGTATGAGCACGATCAAGCCAAGGAACAGCTCGCCCTGTTCCTGGCGGCTACCGATACACTCGATGAGCTGGATGCTCCTCTTGATGCTGAGGCTGCAATGAAAATTGCTTCCCATGCCGTAGCTGCACGGCAGATTTTGGTCTCACATTTCATGAAGGAAGAGACGATCCTATTCCCTATGGCGGAGAAGTTACTGTCGGATGCGGAGAAGAATCAGCTAGCAGAGATAATTCTTCAATAAACGTGAAAACGTGCGATCCTGAGTCATCATGCGATCTTAAGTCATCATGCGATCTTAAGTCATCATGCGATCATAAGTCATAACTAGTACAAATTATGCTTACCTCCTGTATTCGTCAAAGTTAGCCTGATTTAACGAATAATCTGCCTGTTCATAATAAATGATTCATTCATGAAAGTCCGCATTCTTCGCGGGCTTTTTATTTATCATCCCTGTTCGCGTTTCAAGTGCATAATCGCGTTTGCTGTGCTCCATACTATCAGCAAAAAGGAGGCTGATTATGAGCAGTTCCAAGAGTCGACGGGAGAACCGCTGGAAGCAGCAAAAAGAAGCTATTCATCCCCATGGTAAAATCAAGTCCCTGCACGAGCTGTCGGAGGAATTCGGCCATACCAAGCCTGATCATACCCCATCATCCTTAAATCCTCGTGATCGGGATGAATATTAGCGACTGAATGCATCAACAGCTGATCTGCCTGCTTTAGTACAGCTAGTAAGGTTGATCCAAAATTGAATGTACAAAGAAACCTCTCCTTTGAAATGGTAGGCCACACTTCCAATTCACTAGAAGAGAGGTTTCTTTATGTGTTTTTAAAGGACATCCTACGCAAATAAAAAAAAGCTGTCCCAAACAGCCATTTCATGACTTTCTGGGACAACCTCCAAATCGGTACCTTGCCATTAGTAGAAAAAGTTGATAACGATATATCAACTACGATCCAACATAGCTGAAATGCGAGAAGTCCGCATAACTACCGTTAAATTGTTGCATATCATGCACTGCAATCCCAACGAAATTTCCTGTGAAGCCCCCCGATAAGAAGCTGATGTTCTCCTCTCCGAACAGTGGCTTCCAGCCTTCCTCTTCACTCAGCCTGTAATAGAATTGCCCTACCGTGTCATGCACCTCTACAGCCAGCTCAACCGTGTTATCCGCATCCAACGGTATCATCTCCGGCACAAGGGAGAAGGTATCCGCCTCACACTTCAGCTTGCGCAACACACGGCCATGCTGCTCGTCATGTGTAATATAGGCATAAAGATAATTATCATCATTGAGATACAGCAGCAATCCAGCCATCTGTAGGTAGCTATCCGGCTGATAATCTACTGCTGTCTCTGCCCGGAACTCCATGTCCGTCTGACGGATCGCCAGCAGATGGTGACGGAACAGACTTTGCAAAGATTCACCGGACACAACACGGAGATAACCAGGACGTGCCTTCAGAGAACACCAGCTCTCATCAGGCAGAATTCTGGCTGTGTTCCAGTTCTTATGAAGCTGTGGACCGTCAAAATGATCCTCGAAGCGATGTCCATCCTCTCTTGGCTTCACCTCTACCCCTTGTGGTGCCGGAACTCCAAGCTGCGGGGTGTGTCCGCCTGCCGTCAGGCGCAGCCAGCCGTCAGCATCCCAATATACTTGCTGTAGCGCAGTCTCCCGCCCCAAAATGGCATACTTCCCTTCTACTGGGCGAGTACACAGGTGCGCCATATACCACTCGCCACCAGGTGTCTGTACAAGACTGCCGTGACCGGCACATTGCAATGGCCAATCCAGTCGGTCACTGGAGGTCAGCATCGGGTTGAGCGGGTCTACCTCATACGGACCTGTCAATTCCTTGGAGCGTGCCACGGTTACGGAATGTCCGATTCCAGTTCCACCCTCAGCAGTAATCAGATAATAATAGCCATTCAGCTTATAAATATGCGGGGCTTCTGTCTTCTTGAGCGGCGTGCAATCGAACAGCTTTATTGGCTTGCCAACCAATTGCTTGGCAGCTGCATCATACTCCTGCATGACAATACCACTCGACTTGTTCCCCTCCGTAATCCGGTAATCCCACAAGGCGTTCAGTACCCACTTGCGACCATCTTCATCATGGTATAGGGACGGGTCGAAGCCGCTGCTATTAAGATAGATGGGCTCGGACCATGGCCCGGTAATCGCCGGAGCGGTGATCAGGAAGTTATGATCATCCTTGAACGGTCGCTTGGTGCTCTTCACGTCGGTATAGAGAAGATAGAATAATCCATCGCTGTAGCTGAGCTGTGGAGCCCAGATGCTACAGTTCTTCGCGTTGCCGCGCAGGTCTACCTGATCAGTCAAAATATCTGTGCAGTGCTCCCAATCAGCCAGATTCTGCGAAGAATACACGCGTATGCCAGGCAACCACTCGAAGCTGGATACAGCGATATAATAGGTATCCTCTACGCGCAGAATGCTAGGGTCTGGGTTAAAGCCTCTTAGGATCGGATTTTGGATCAGATGTGTCATCGTGTATACAATCTCCTTTTCATAAATTCTGAGCCTGTTGTCTGCCACGCCAGATGCACAGGATGGCGGATACGAAGAAGAGGAAGGCTACCGGAAAGCCCAACATTTGCGTGCCGAGCAATACTAGCAAGCCTGCCAGACCATACAATACAGCTGCAATTACATACCGTCCTTTGCGTCCCAGGCTGTAGCTTGCGAAGACAACCAGAATCAGGACGAAGGTGACAGTCGTACCGAACCACGCCCCTAATGTTCGCAAGGCCTCATAGCTGTCTTCCAGATTAACCGCTGTATTATTTTCGCGCAGCATGGGGTAAAGTGACGTCTCGAAGGTCTCAAGCGACATCTGACCTATGACCACCGAGAAGCCCCCCATGAATACCAATGCGACGATGGCGCCGAACCATCCTATTCCCAGTTCCCATCTCCGTGCCATCATGCCGTTATTCCCCTCTCTGCTTCCAGAAATGCTCGTCGAAAATATCTTCCTTGCGGAGTGTCCTTGCATGGTTCTCACTCAGCTCTTCACAGGCCGCCCAGCCGACCCGAGCGGCACTATTGCTACCTGGGCCTTTGCTGCCGTACTCACCATAGACAACAGTCTCTTCGTTCGCCGAATTATCCCAGTTGTCCCAGCCTCTCGGGTCAATATGGCTATCCAGCACACAATCTACGAATACCGTCTTGGCATACTCACGCCAAGGCCTGCCCAGAAATACCGGAGTCATATCAGCCTCACCTGTCAGATAGCACTGATTGAAGACATAGCCATACTTCTGTCCCTGGGGTGTCGATGCAGCCGTCACAAATCCCGCATGGTTACGATCATGCCGCAGGCTGCGAATTTCACAATGCTCAAAATAGGCTGTGGCTCCACCAAAAATAAAATCAACGGTACCCTCAATGTAGCAGTTCTGATAGAGGTGTCTGTATTGCTGATGGAACTCCTTCAGCTCAATTCCGCCAAAGATAGTCCGCTCTTTGGGTCGCGGCGGGAGCGGCCCTGTGAACAGCGTATCCTGATGGGCCTTCAACGAGCAGTTACGGAAGATGGTACGATCCGAATGAGCCGTCACTGCAACCGCTTGGCCAACCGCTTCGCCTTGTCCTGCTGTATTGGAAATGATCAGGTTCTCCACGATCAGATCACTTCCACCAAGGAACAGAGTGGCTGTAGCGAAGGTGCCGATCTCGACTCCTGTCTCATCCAGCTCACGTGCGTATCGATTCATGCGAATTTCTACTTCTCCCAGCCCCATGATGTGTAGGCGAGAACGATAAATACGCACTTCCTCTTCATACACCCCTGCCATAATGTACAGCTTCTCCCACTGATCGGAGGGACGCTGCTCTAATGCATCAATAGCTTCCTGTATAGTTGTAAAATCACAAAATGCATGCTTACCAACGATCATAATGAGGTCGTTCCTTTCCTAGTAATATCTGTTCAAGCTTAGCGATATAAGCATCATTGGTTATAACCATGTCCCCTCGCTTCGAAGATTATATACATGCTCATGCTGCACCCACATTTTGTCCGGTGGTGTATCTAAAATGCATTTCTAAAATACAGTCAGGTGAACAAGTTAACCTTGTTCACCTGGAGGTTCAATGAGTCTGAACCGTTCTGTTCTCACAAGAAAACATCCTTAGTCCACCATCCGACTTGTACGACAGCTGGGCGAATAGACTTTTCTATAGATTATAAATGTCCAACAAGAAACTCCTGCCAGGCTACTCGCATCTCCAGTGTCTCCATGTGCCCTCCGCCCGTATGGACGGGCTGCCAATGCTGTGGATAACCTGCTTCCTGATAAGCTACACGCAGTCCTTCAGCCAGCAGCTGTACTCCCTCTGGAGGACAGAGACGATCGTGGATACCGACCAAGCTCATACGAGCTCTGGGTACAATCCTTTTCTGGATATCAAGCGTTGTGAAATGCTTCAAGAGCCCTGGAACATAAGAATAGAAGCCATGATGGTCCAGGCCACGCTTGGCAATCAACGTCTCGGCATCCACTTGTCCGCACAGATCCACAGTGACCTTAATTCGCTCATCAAGTGCAGCGAGCCACCAAGCCATCAGTCCTCCCATGGACATACCGATGGTTCCGATCCGGGAGGCATCGATATCCTCGCGACTGGACATGTAATCCACTAGGCGTTGATTGTCATACAGCATCATGCCCCACATGACCTGTCCCTTCCAGAGCATCTCCTTCACAATCTCACTCTCGGCCTTACCACTACGCTCATTGAAGCCCCACATATCGATGCAGCATGCCGCATAGCCCATACTCGTTAGTGTCTGGGCAAAGGACGGCTCCTGCAAATAAGCGCTGCTCTTGATAAATTCTTTACGGCCGTTCGTGTAATTGCCACCGTGGGAGTGATTGAACACTACCAGTGGAAATGGCCCATTTCCATGCAGCGGTATAGCCACATAAGCAGGCACAGATTCCAGCCCGTTAAGGTCAAGCAAGAGGGATTCCAGACGAAATCCCTCACGCTCTTCAACCTTCAGGGTGGTCGCAGTGATCGGACGCTCTGCAGGCAGATCACCCAGCAGCAGTCTTAACTGATCCTCCATCATTGCGCGATCCCTCCTTTATGCTCCTGCCGTAACCTCTACCTGCTCGACCAATTGCTCAGGCTTGGCGGTATTTCTGGATTCGCAATTCAACAGCTCTACCTTCTCACCGTTCTCAATATAGAAGGCAGGCCCCTCATGATTCTCAATCGTTACCTGCTGGAAGCGAATGTCCCTTACATTGCCAAGATAGAAGCCACGGTTGTTCATATCCTCAATACCAGTCATCATTGCTGGCTTGCCTGGAATTGCATCCTTCGCCATCGAGATATCGATATTGGAGAAGGTGATCTCTGAGATATAACGCTCTGCCAAGCCATACAAGAAACCAGCAGCAGCATGGACGTTACGAGCTGTAATATCGGCAAAATGAATGCGACGGAAGCACGGTGTCTCATCGGTAATTGGATAAGGATTTTTATCCCATACGTATTTGTCCTTACCGCGCGGTCCACAGAAATAATAGAGATTCAGGATGAACGGACAGATGACATCCTCCATGACGATGTTGCTGATACGGATATCCTCGATGGTACCGCCACGGCCACGTCTGGACTTCAGACGAACTCCGCGATCCGTCTGCTTGAAGACACAATTGCTAATCGTTACATTGCGGATATCCCCGCTCATCTCACTGCCGAGCACGACGGCTCCGTGACCATGCACCATGGTGCAGTTCGTAATCGTGATATTCTCACACGGTACCCGTTCAGCCGTATCCTCTGTACCTGCTTTGATCGCAATACAGTCATCACCAACATCAATATTGCAATTACTAATTCGAACATTGGTACAGGATTCCGGATTAATTCCATCTGTGTTCGGCGAATCCGCAGGATTGAGAATCGACACGTTGTCCACCGTCACGTTGTAGCTCAGGATCGGATTAATCGTCCAGCTCGGGGAGTTCTGCAGGGAGATATCCCGAAGCGTAACTTTCTTACAGTTATAAAAACCGATCATGGTCGGTCTTGGTGCCTTCAATTCCTCTCTGCGATTACGGAAGGTATCCCACCAAGGTTGGCCATTACCCTCAATCGTTCCACTTCCCGTAATAGACACATTCTCCAGATCCTTACCGAAGATGCAGGGAGAATGCACTTCGCGGCGCACGCCTTCCCAACGAGATTCTACCATTGGAAAATCCTCAGGGTCCGTACTGAAGGACAACACTGCTCCTGGGCTGAGATGCAGCTCAATATTGCTCTTGAGCCAGATTGCTCCTGTCTTGAAGGTACCGGAAGGTACGACCACCGTACCACCGCCAGCCTTACTGGCCGCTTCAATCGCAGCTGCAATGGCAGCTGTTGCTACTCCGTCTTGGGTAACTCCATAATCCGCAATATTATACACTGGCATTCTGTTCCTCTCCTGTTCTCAGACCTTGGCGCTCCAGCCATTCATATTCTCCACAAGCTTGGAGGAATGCTCCAAAGCCCTTCTGATCATTCGTTACAATCGGTTCACTAATATAGTAAGCAAAGGTACCATCACGTTGATCCGCTCCGCCAAGACCAGCAACCGCACAATTCTTGTTCAGGTTCACCCAGCCTTCTTTGGTCTCCAGCACGAATTCGGTGATAATGCCGTTGAATGCTTTCGTAAGTGTCGCTTCCCATGAAGAATCAAGTACGCCCAGACGAATCCCCTTAGCCAGCGCATAAGCAATCATGCTGGAAGCAGAAGCCTCAAGATAATTACCTTTCCTCTCTGGCAAGTTCACCACCTGATACCAGACACCTGCTGTAGGGTCCTGATGAGCCTTGAGCGCAGTCAGCGTATCATTCAGAATGCGAACAAGCTCCTTGTAATCCTTGTGTTCCTCTGGCAACAGCGCAAGCACATCTACAAGCGCCATCACGAACCAACCCATGGAGCGTCCCCAGAAGTTCAGAGACAGACCCGTCTCAGGATTACACCAAGGCTGTACACGCTTCTCATCCCATGCGTGATACAGGAGGCCTGTCTCGGCATCCTTCGTATGCTTCTCGCACAGAATGAACTGGGTGGTGACATCATCAATGCCCTCACCATTCTCAAAGGTTAGCAAATACTCCAGGTAGAACGGGGAGCCCATGTACAAGCCATCCAGCCAGATTTGATAAGGATAGATTTTCTTGTGCCAGAACGCCCCCTCCGAAGTACGGGGATGAGTCTTTAATTGCTCGCGCAGCAGCGCAGCAGCCTTCTTGTATTTCGCAAGTCCAGTCTCCTTGTACAGAAGGAACAGAAGCTTTCCGTTATTGATATGGTCAATGTTGTATTCGTCAATGCCATAACCACGAATGCTTCCATCCTCTTGTACAAAATAGTCCATCTGATCCTGAATGTAACGCAGGTATTGTTCATTGCCAGTCTGCTTCCACAACAGCTCGAAGCCCTTTAGTACAACACCATAATCGTAGGACCACTTGCGATTATGGCCTCGATCATCATAAATATTAGGCATTCGTTCCATGAATGATTTAGCTGTCTTCTCAGCCCAGTATTGCTTCTGCTCCACTCCTGATCCCTCCTGTCACAGTCGGTTATACCCGCTGTGTTTTATTTATTTAGTCTTGGCATAAGCTTCTTCGTATTCCGTTTTAATCTGGTTACCACCAGCGTTCTTCCAATTCTCTACTGCTGCCTTGAAGCCAGCTTCATCCAGCTCGCCCATAATGAATTTGAAGGAAGCATCAGTAATGATTTTTTCGAGCTCTGTACCTCTATCGTTGGCTGTCGGAGAATCCAATGGAACAGTAGGGTCCAGAACAGCGTAATTAGAGTTCTCCTCAATAAGTTCATTGGACAGCGCCTTCTCTGGGTTGGCATCCTTCAGCGTATAGGTTACTTCACTTGGTCTTGAACTGGAGAACGGCTGTACATCCGCCTGCCACTTATCTTTGTCGATAATTTTGTAAGTGCCATTTTCATCAATCTCGTAGTGCTCTCCCTTAATACCGCCAGTCATATACATGAATGCTTCTTCATCAATCAGGTCATTTACGAATTTCAGCAGGCGCTTCAGTTCTTCCTCGGATTTCACCTCGGATTTAGGGAATGCCAGCAAACCGCCGACGCCACTGCCTTCGGACCAGATATGATACTGTCCGTCACCGTTAGAAATTTTGTTCACAGGCACAAGCTCCATGCCTTCCTGCAAGCCTTGGGACAGGTTACGAAGGTTGGCAATGTCCACCATCCCTGTGTAGATGCCCGCACGACCTTGAGCGAATTGCTGCTGCTGGTCTGTCTTCGCTGTAACAGCAAAGTCCTTATTCATGTAGCCGTTAGTATACAGATCTTTTTGATACTTGAGTGTCTCCAGATATTCAGGTGTCTCGAACTCAGGCGTGAATTTGCCTTGATCATCGACCATCCAGCCATTCGGGGTACCGAAGTAGGAGCTCAGCGTCTTGAAGCTGCTATAGCGTAGGTCGGAGCGATCCACGAACCCGGTAGTGTCTTTTTTACCATTGCCGTCAGGGTCCTGCTCTGTGAAGGCTTTAGCTACGTTATACAGCTCATCCAGCGTTGTAGGTACTTCCAGGCCCAGCTTATCCAGCCAATCTTTACGGATTACCAGACCGCCACGAGCCAGATTCTTCTGGAATGGTACACCATACAGCACGCCATCAATCGAAGCGGCTTCACGTACATTTTGTGGAATCTTGCTCAGGTTCTCATACTCATCCAGATAAGGACCTACATCCCAGAACAGGCCGGATTTAAGGGAGTTACGTACGGATGAGTTCGTCATCATGGTCAGGGTTACGATATCAGCCAATTGGCCTGAAGCCAGCGCGGTTGTAATCCGCTCTTCCTTGGAGGCATCAGGTACCCAGTTAAATGTAATTTTGGATTTGGTGTACTCCTCAAGCTTGGACTTCACGACATCCGTCGGTGGTGACGCAGTGTGAAGTACATTCAACCAAGTGAATTCCACCGTAGAATTAGGATCATAGGCTGCACTTGAATCTCCACCAGGGGCTGCACTTTGGCTGCCTCCTCCGCAAGCTGTCAACAGTGTGCTGGTAAGCAGGACTGCTGCTGTAATACCGCTAAGCTTCTTTTTCATGTTCCATTCTCCAATTCATGTGTATTGTGATGATTAATTCAGCATTTTGCATCATTCGGAGCATAGCGCTATCGGTCATAGTGAATAGACCAAAAGCAATACCTTGACCAGATCAAATGTGAGTATAGAGCCACCGCTCTCTACAGACCGTTAAATATGAAATCAGATTCGGTCAAGGTACTGTCTTATTGATGCAATAATACTAGTTCTGAATTGCTTTGTAGGCTGCCTCGTACTCTTGGATAATGGCATTACCACCGGATTTCTTCCAGTTTTCTACTGATGCCTTGAACTCCTCCAGACTAGACTTGCCAAGGATATATTTGTAAGTTGCATCCGTGATGATTTTTTGCAACTCAGAGCCCTGTGTTGTATACGTATCCGAATCCAGCGAATAGGCCGGGTTCAGAACAGCGTAATTCTCATTGTCGAGAATCAGCTCATCCGCTTTTTTCTTCAACGGATCTGCATCGTGAATCTCGTAACCAAATTCCTTCGGACGGCTGGCAGACAGCGGCTGCACCTCTTGCTGCCACAGCTCGGTGTTCGTGATCGTAGTAGCTTTCTCAGCGTCTACAGTATAGTGAACGCCTTCAATGCCGTACGTCATTAACGCATAGACTTCTTCATCCAGCAGGTCGTTGACGAACTTCAGCAAGCGCTTCAGCTCAGCTTCGTCCTTCACCTGGGATTTCGGGAAAGCCAGCAAGCCGCCAATCCCATTGTTGGCTGCCCAGATTGCGCGATCTGCATCATTACCAGTCGTAGTAATGTTGTTGACGACCACCAGTTCCATGTCATCCTGAATACCTTTAGCCATGTTCAACAGGTTCTTACTGTCGAACAGGGCGCCCACATAGATGCCGGATCTTCCCTGTGCGAAGCTCTGCTGCTGGTCCGTCTTGGCAGTAACCGCAAAGTCCTGGTTAATGTAACCGCTCTCATATAACTGTCTCATATAATCCATGGTAGCCACATACTCGTCTGTGTCGAACTCCGGTATCATTTTACCGTCTTCAGTAACCTTCCAGTTGTTGGGGGTTCCGAAGTAAGAGCCGAGTGTCTTGAAGGCACCATAGATCAGGTCATTCCGGTCTACGAATCCCGTTGTATCCTTTTTGCCGTTACCATCCGGATCTTGCTCTGCGAACGCTTTGGCCACAGCCATTAGTTCATCGGTGGTCTTCGGTACTTCAAGTCCCAGCTTGTCAAGCCAATCCTTACGGATGGTTACACCGTTACGGGCAAGCGACTTCTGGAATGGAACACCGTACAGCTTGCCTGCGATTGATGCAGAGTTGCGTGTATCCTCCGAGATTTTTGCCAGGTTCGGGAATTCATCCAGATACGGTCTGACCTCCCAGAACATACCTGACTTGAGTGCATTGCGGACCGAAGAGTTATCCAGCATCGTCAGCGTCACAATGTCAGCTAGCGAGTCCGAAGCAAGCGCCGTATTAATTCGTTCCTCCTTGGAGGCATCTGGAATCCAGGAGAACTGAATTTCCGTATTCGTCTTTTCTTCAATCTTGTCGACTATCGTGTCTGTAGGTGGAGATGCTGTGTGCAGAATGTTAAGCCATGTAATCGTGGTTTTGCCGTTTTCCCCTTCACCTGTGCTCGAAGCGCCTTCCTGCGCGCCGCTGGCACAAGCCGTCAATAGTAATCCGCTGCAGAGCATTAATGCCATACACTTCTTTACCATTGTCTTCATGTTTGTTTACAGCCCCTTTTATCGTTTTTTTAGATTATAGAATGTATAAGCTTTCAGCGAAGCTGAACCATTCCCATTCTATAATCGCAAGAAAAACATCTGATAGGTGCGGTCTGGCTTCTTTGAAAGTGCAACGTTAGACGTTTTTCTTACAAAGCTATATCTTCCTCTTTTGCCACAGCTTTTCGTTCCATTCTGCTGAACACCTGATGCGTCATCCACATGACAAGATATCCGCTCAGGCTAGCTCCGGCAAAAGTAAGAATTCCAGGGAATAGATTAAGAATCAGGAAGTAAATCAGGGCAATTCCCACCATAAGCACTAGGGTATACTGTAAATTAGAGAATCCGATGATCAATGACATTCTGACCTTCAACCAGATTCCCTTCCAGTCATAATGACTTACCAGCGGGAAGATATACAGCAGTGAAATCAGATACAGGAAAATCCCTACAAAAATTACGACGCGCAGATACCATGAACTGATATTCGCCAGGTCGATATAGAGCACATAGCCGACAACCGTATAGATCAGACCGAGTATAGAGCCTTCCTTAAAGCTTTCCTTGTAATACTTCACGAAGGAAGTGAATACAGGAACCTCTTCATTCCCGCGAATCCACTGCCGTAGCACACTCATCATAGCGATGGTTGCCGGCCCGATCCCGAACAGGACCAGACCCAGCAGTGTACCGCCAGTCCACAGCAGGTTCAGATAGACCAAGCGAAGTATCCTCATGCACCACGCATTGACCGTTTCCACAAATTGTATCATTTTACATCCTCCCCTGCTGTAGTAAATATCTTAGTAGACTCCGTCTTCACCCATCTTCTTCGCCAGCTTGTTGGACAGCACAACCAGGACCAGACCAACCACGCCTTTGAACAAACCGACCGTGGTACTGAAGCTCAATTGTCCGTTACGTAAGCCCGCTGTATAGATGTAGGTGTCAAAAATTTCGGCAACCTCACGGTTCAGTGAGTTCAGGAGCAGGTACATATGCTCGAAGCCCAGATCCAGTGTATGCCCAATCTTGAGAATCAACAGTGTGATAATAACTGGACGGATAGCTGGCAGTGTCACGTGCCATGTCTTTCTCAGACGACTTGCTCCGTCCATCTCTGCTGCTTCATACAGCTGAGGGTCAACTACAGTAATAGCTGCCAGATAGATAATTGTAGACCAGCCAAGCTCTTTCCAGATGATCTGCCCGATATATACGGTACGTAGCCATTCCGGAGAGGTAAGGAAGCTGACTTTCTCCCCGCCCAGAGCAGCGATCATTTCATTGAGAACCCCACCATCCACTGTCAGGAATACATACGAGATGGATACGATGATAACCCACGACATAAAGTGAGGAATGTAAATCACTGTCTGGATTATGTTCTTGAATGCCTTCTGTCTCACCTCATTCAGCATCAGAGACAATATAATAGGTAGCGGGAAAAAGATCACGATGTTCAAGGCGAACAAAATCAGTGTATTGCTTAGTAGCATAAAAAAGGTCGGTTCCGTAAAGAGGCGAATAAAGTGCTTCAATCCTACCCACGGACTACCCATGATTCCGAGGTATGGCTGATAATCCTGAAATGCGATAATCAGACCACCCATCGGCAGGTACTTAAAGATGATGAAATAAATCAATCCGGGAAGTACCATGAGATACAATAGTGCGTTTCGTTTCATACCCATGAACTGGCTGGTGCGTCGTTGCTTTTTAATGTTCACATCCACAGCTGTGACATTTGGTGCTTTCACTGGGCAACCTCCTTCATCAACGTTCCGTTTACATGCCTCAGCTTACTGGAACAATGGCATTCCGTACATAATCATCTCCTGATAGCGCTTGCAGATCCCTTGTGGTTACGGCATTTTCCCCGCATACACATCATTTGATGATTATCCTACAACATAATGATTATCCTGTTATGCCCCTGCTCGGTACCGGTCATAGCATGGACAATCTCGCCTGCGGATTATATACGGAATCCCCCATGCTTGGTAAAGTTAACTTATAAATGATTTCTACTCTAGGAGGTTAACGCATGGCATCAGCATCCCTCAAAAAGCAGACCGCAAGTAATATGATATTTACGGTCGTAAACAATTCCTTGCTGGTCATTATCGCTCTCGCTTGTCTACTACCCTTTGTAAACGTTATCGCCAGCTCATTCGCAACTACTCAGGAAGTAGTAGCCAAGAAATTCATTCTATTCCCTACCACATTCTCATTGGATGCCTATCGCTACATTTTATCCACTCCCACGATCTTCAGGGGCCTGGGCGTCTCTATAGGCGTAACTTTGGTTGGTACGTTGGTAAGTATGGTCTTAACTGCATTTATGGCTTACGCACTGTCCAGACAGTATCTGATCGGACGTGGGGCTATCAACTTCATCATCGTATTCTCCATGCTCTTCAGTGGTGGTATGATCCCTACATTCCTTGTAGTAAAAAGCATGGGTCTGATCGACTCCTACTGGTCCCTGATCATCCCGGTTGCCATTAATGCCTTCAACCTGATCATTATGCGTAACTTCTTCCAAGCGCTACCGGAGAGCCTCGAGGAATCTGCCAAAATGGACGGTGCCAATGACTTCGTCGTCTTCTTCCGAATCATGCTGCCGCTGGCGCTGCCATCCATAGCGACGATCTCGCTCTTCTACGGTGTAACTTACTGGAACACTTACATGAATGCGATTCTCTACATTAATGACTCGACCAAATGGCCAATTCAAATCCTGCTACGCCAGATCGTAATCGTCTCTAGTGGTATGCAGGCCGAGGGTAGCTCGGTAGATGTCATACCACCTGCACAGACAATCAAAATGGCGGTTATCGTGATTGCAACAGTACCAATGCTAATTGCTTATCCATTCGTACAAAAACACTTCACTAAAGGCGCCCTGCTGGGTGCAGTAAAAGGTTAAGACACCAAGCAGCAAGTTTCCGACACCATCAGAAACTTGCTGCTTTTCTTATTGTACAGAGAGACAAGACACAAGAGGCTCCCAACGGAATTCATTCAATTCCAGGAAGCCTCTGCTCCTTCATATTCTATTGAATACTGCAGTAATGATCAGATATCGAAGATATAGATCACTATGATCATTGATTATCTTAATGCCAGGGCCTGATTAGGTACATACCGATCAATCGCAGTTGGCTAATTGGCCTGCTTGATCTTGCGATAGGCACCAGGTGTGACGAGTTCCTTCTTGCGGAATGAACGGATGAAGTTCTGAGGATTGTGGTATTGAAGTCGTTCCGCAATTTCCTTAATAGTCATCTCGGTCTCAGTCAGCCATTTCTTAGCCATTTCCAGTCGGTAGCTCATCAGGTAATCACTGAAGGTCGTGCCGAATTCCTTCTTAAAGATACTGCTTAAGTAGTTAGGGTTGTAATGAAGCCTGTCGCCAATAATCTCAAGGGACAGCTCCTGATCATACTCTGTGCGAATAATATCGGCAATCTGCTCGGAGAGCCCGCGGAACTGCTTGTTGGTCTTCTCCTTCATACATCGAACCATCGGGAAGATCGCTTCGTCCACGAGCAAGCGCTCGATTTCCTCAGGATTACGAATGCTCAGTAACTTATGGTACAGAGCATGATTGTCATGAGTCAGGAGCACCTCAATGCCAAGCGTCTGCTCCAATTGGATCAGGTTGTTCACAAGTCGAACCAGCATGACTTCAAAATTCATGGAGTTCTTGCTCTTCTTCATCAGTTCAGCCAGCAACGGATACAGATAGCGGCTTACCATATCTTCATCGCCTAGACGGATCGCATCGAATAGCTGCGACTCCAGCTCCGCAGGATACTGCACCAGTACGGGTCCAGATACAACCTGAGAGATATCTTCATAAAAGATGATGGATTCCTTACCGAGATTGAGACGTTGATGGAGCGCTTGCTTACTCATCTCACAGGCTTCCTTGCTTTCTAGTAGTTGGTCATATACTTTACTGATACCAATACTGACGGACAGATTCAGATATTCCTTAACACTCTTGATCAGGGATTTAGCATAAGCAAGCACCTGCTTATTCATCTCCTGCTCACTCAGGTCCTTGAACATCAGGATTGTAGCCTGCGTATTCGAATTCAGGATAATTGGAAGCATGCGCTGCTCGGAAGGAACCACTTCCTCGGTCAACTTGTTAATAGCTAGTAGTAGCACGTCCATATCCGTAGGCTCACGTTTCCCGAGATTATCCAGCTGAACAAGCACAGTCATGTATCTGTAATGCTCCATATCGCTATATCCCAGACGTGGCAGCTTGAGCCCTAGCTCCTCTGCACTGACCCTGTTGCGGAATAGATTAAGGATGAGCTGAGTCTCCAACTGCGGCATCTCGGACTCCATAAGAGTCTCAAGGCTTTCCTTCTCGGTGATGATGTTATCGATCGAATTCAGAATCCAGTCGATCTCATTCTTGGCTGCATCCTGTGTATTCTTGGGAAGGCTGCGCTTGATCTGCTGAATGGGCTTCGTGAAATAGACTGCAATAATGTAAGCTACCACCACCATAAGCAACACCAGTAAGACGCCCATAGCAATGAGACCAAACTTGGTCACCTTTAGAGCACCAGCGATTTCCTCCTGATTCAGTACTGTCAAATAAGTCCAATTATTGTAGGAGGACTTGGAGTACATGATCATCAAAGGCCCGCTACCCTGCTGCTCAAGCGTAATCTTGCCTCCAGTCGGTTCCGTCCCGACCTGCCCCATTATCTCTTGAAATTGATTGTCGGACAGTAGCTGTGGCGTCGGTCCAGTCTCGTACATAAGGACACCTTGGCGATTAAGAATGTATACCGTGGTATTCTCATCACCAGAACGAATTGAATTGTTTAACGTTTGCAAAGAAATATCTGACAGTGCGATGGCCTGCTTTTTCTTGGAGAATACAGGCAATGTGTTCACGAATTGAATTCCCTCATCTGTCTTCACCCAGAATTGGGAGCTGTTCTGGTTCTCTATATAGGAAGCGAACATGGTCTTACGTTCTTCATCAGAAAGATAACTAAGTGTGCCGTTGGATATTTTCCAGTTCTTCTCCAGGCTGATCAAGGAATATTCTGTTCCTTCCATGCCCATAGTAGCAATATAATTCAATTGGGTGTTGACGTCCCGATAAGCAATGAAATCCTTCTCTGTAATTGGACTAAGGACTACATCCCGAAACGAGCTGGTAGTGCTATATGTGTTGAAGGCATATTCAATGGTTTGAATTTTCTGCTCCAAATTGTTCTTGATCTGTGTAATGTAATTCTGTTTTCCGTTCGCGACGCTCTCTATGACTGAGTTGGTGGTATAAATATAGATATAGCTGCCGAAGCTAATAACAAGAGTTACACCGAGCACGAGAATCGGTAAAAAGATTTTGTAGAACATGATTCCTTTTTTCATGTAAATCCCCCTCAGGTCGTACCTATTACCAATTATAGCGTTTTCATGGATAGGTGCCAATTAAAATTTCCCTACCCTCCATTTTTTGCGAGCCCAGTCATGATCAGCCCCATTCTATTCAATTAGATTATTATAATGGAAGTGTATTGATAATATTGTGAAGAAAATTACAATGTTTTGATAATTTAAGATCCATGCAACTACTAGTTTATTGTGCGTTAACAGCACTGTTGCATTTCAGATTTAGACATGATATATTGATTGAGGCATCAAACATTGATGAGTCAAGTATTGATGGGTCAAACAGTTCGACACAGTACAATCATAGCCAGCTGGGTTGATCAGTCCACTCATAAGCTTGACACCATACTCGTACTTCTATTCTTACAAGCATGGACGATCCATGCCCAGGAATGAGTTAGCAGCTATCATGAACAGGCCTGTCATATATAGCTCGACCATCCATGATTACTTTTGACATCAGTAAAAGGCAATCAGGATATGTATATTAATGATATAACGCATATATTTTGTAATTTTATCAGAAAGATCCTATTTAGTGAATGCTTAACTTCAAACATCCCGATCCTCCTGCAGCATATTAGATTTGCAGTTGATCGTGGCAGTCGTCCCGTATCAGGTCTTCTGAGAACTATCTGCCGATCGTTACAAGACCGACTCTGCACTAATAGAAGCTTCTAGGGAGGTGGAACATGACACGTCCAGTTAACAACCAGGAACAGGTCCTATATCTACTGAACACACTGGGTAACCAGATGAGTCCGAAGTTCGAACGTTGTACTGGTATCAGTTCATCCAGGTTGGACATCCTGCATGAGCTCTGCCAGGTAGAGGAAACTAATCAGTCGATGCTGCAAAAGCTAATTAATATCGACAGTGCAGCAATCACTCGGCACCTTAAGCAACTGGAGGCTGAGGGTATGATTGTTCGTAGCAAAAAGCCGGATGATCAGCGTGTTACCTTCGTGCAGCTGTCAGAGCATGGTCGTGAGCGGATTGCTTCCTTTCGCAAGGAAAAAGAGGTCTTTCTTGGACAGCTGTTACACGATTTCACTGAAGAGGAAGTCTCTCAGCTCGCCGATTATCTACAGCGCATGCAGAATAATATTTAAATTTATCCATGGCATGAGTAATCCCACACGAGACACAATTAATTACGCAAAATAGATAAATAACCTATAAGGAGTGTTTGAACCATGGGAAATTTCCAAGCAACTAACGATTTTAATGAAGTTACATTTGGCCGCCGTTCAGTGAAGGCTTACGATCCAGAAGTCAAGATCAGCCGCGAAGAGCTGACAGAAATGCTGGAGGAAGCAATGCGCGCACCATCCTCCGTCAACATGCAGCCTTGGCGCTTCCTGGTTATTGACAGCCCAGAAGGCAAAGAGAAAATGCTGCCACTGGCCAGCTTTAACCAGACGCAAGTAGAGACATCCGCTGCAGTCGTTGCTGTATTCATTGATATGAACAATGCAGAGTATCTGGAGATCATTTATGCTGAAGCTGTAAAACGTGGGTATATGCCTGCAGAGGTGATGGATACTCTGGTTCCTAGAGTCAAAGGGCATTATGAGAACCAGTCCCCAGCTGATCTTCGTGATGTGAACCTGATTGATGCTGGACTTGTATCCATGCAATTCATGCTGGTCGCACGCGCACACGGGTATGATACCAATCCGATTGGCGGCTATGACAAGGCACGCATTGCAGAAGCCTTCGGAATGGATAAGGACCGCTACCAGCCGGTTATGCTGATTACCGTCGGCAAAGCAGCCAAAGAAGGCTACCCATCCTATCGTCTACCTGTTGAGACCGTTACAACCTGGGCATAATGTGGTTACTGGCTGAATGCATCAATCACTTTGATGAATTCACCCTTGCATATAATAACCAGCTATAACGAATTCTTTCACATCCATTCTAGCGAAAAGAGGAGATATTATGCTTATTATTCATGCGCATATGCAAATCAAACCTGAACAGGAGCAACAATTCCTGGCTGCCGCACAGCCCCTCGTGGCTGCTAGCCGGCTTGAAGAAGGAAACATTAGCTACGAGCTGACTAAGAGCACGGAGCAGGAATATCGCTACACCATGGTTGAACTGTGGAAGGATGAAGCTGCTACAGCAGCACATAACAGCAGCGAGCACTTTCAAGCTTTCGTGAAGATTGCTCCAGAATTCATGGCTGCACCTATGGATCTTCAGATCTTCAGCGGTGAGCAAATTAAGAAATAATTATACTTATTTCCCACGATCCATTCTCCATATCAGGTGGAACTGGGCGGCAGAGCAGGACGCGATAATTCTTATCCGTCCTGTTTTTTTTGTATTACTGCAGACAAGATGGCCCACTAAGGTCTAATGGAGTCCATAAGAAATATCTTAAGGACTTATCTTACGGAATGATCTTTAATCGACGATTGTTCAGCAAAGCTTCTCACTCTCTCTGCTCCTCTTAACATAACGGACTGGCGCTAATTCATACCTATATATACAGTAGCTTATGTTGGCGGCATCCTACCTCAAAGGAGCGTTGTAGCATGAACGATGACATACCTAAAAGCAAGAACTCTGAGGGCAAGAAACAATGGGTTGTTCCGCAGCCAATTCGCAAGGACGGTGCAGGTGGTCTGGACCTTGGCCCCCGGGATGTATTAAGGGATCTGCAGAACCCCGACATGCTCGTTCCACCCCCAACTGATGCCGGGCTGCTGCCCAATCTGCGCATGTCTTTTTCCGATACTCATATGCAATTGAATGATGGCGGCTGGTCCCGCGAGATTACGGTAAGAGATCTGCCTATTGCCACCACGCTCGCTGGAGTGAACATGAGCCTGACGCCTGGAGGCGTACGGGAGCTACATTGGCATCAACAATCGGAATGGGCTTATATGATCTGGGGTACTGCGCGAGTCACTTCTGTCGATCAGAATGGGCGTAATTTTATCGCGGATGTCGGGCCAGGAGATCTGTGGTTCTTCCCCAAGGGACTCCCCCACTCGATCCAGGGACTGGAGGATGGCTGCGAATTCCTGCTCGTATTTGACGACGGGTCATTCTCGGACCTCAATACCCTGTCGATCTCGGATTGGTTCGCCCATACCCCTGTTGATATCCTGTCTGCCAATTTCGGTGTACCGGAAGCAGCCTTTGTCGGGAGACCCGACGAGCAGGTGTATATTTATCAGGATACAGTCCCTGGACCTATAAGTACTCAGGCTATTTCCTCACCGTACGGAACAGTTCCGCTCTCCTTCACATATCGACTGCTGGAGCAGACACCGATTATCACCCCTGGAGGCAGCGTACGGATTGTGGACTCGACGAACTTTCCTGCTTCCACGACGGTGGCTGCTGCGTTGGTCGAAATTCTTCCTGGAGCCATGCGGGAGCTACATTGGCATCCCAATGCGGATGAATGGCAGTATTACCTGACGGGGCAGGGGCGCATGACTGTCTTCGGCGGCAACGGCACAGCACGGACCTTCGACGTTCGTGCAGGCGACGTTGGCTACGTCCCGGTAGCGATGGGACATTATGTACAGAACACAGGAACAGACACCCTGTGGTTCCTTGAAATATTTCGCAGCGAACGATTCGAGGACATTTCATTGAACCAATGGATGGCCTTAACTCCCAAACAGCTTGTAAAAGACAACATCCATGCAGCACCTGAACTGATGGATGCACTGCGCAAGGAAAAGTGGCCTGTCGTGAAATATCCCCCATTCGGGAAAAAGTAGAAGCAAGCAAAAAAATAGCAAAATGGCTGTCTCCCAACATTCTGGGAAACAGCCATTTCTGAAGGTTGTGATGTTCACTCATCGCAAATCATCATGTTACTCGGTACATATGATGGATTGTCAGGGACTCGAACCCTGGACCGCCTGATTAAGAGTCAGATGCTCTACCAACTGAGCTAACAATCCTCAATTCCGCTCTCTATCGGAGCTGACTTTTATATCTTACTCCTGGAGTTCATAAAAGTCAAGCGTTTATTTAACAAAACTCGACAAAAGGTGAATGTCATCTTATTCTCCCCTCTCTTGGTAGCATCTAACACCCATATAAATAGCCGCCCCCTCACAGTACAAAGACTGGAGGAGCCGGCTATTCAGACGGTCCAAGCTTATGACGATCTCTTTAGGGAATGGTGTGACATTCTAGTTAACCAAGCTGGATACGGCTTCTAGAATGCTCCAATGCTCCATGATGTTAAAGGTTATGGAGTAGTCGTTCACTGCCCGGCTACAGTATGTTCAATCATTCGCTCAAGCATCGTAGCCAGTTCAGCTCGCGTCGCGTTCCCTTGTGGGTCCAGGCGATGAGCTGACTTGCCGCTCAAGACACCCATTGCGACGAGACGGTTCACACTCACACTGGCCCAACTGCTGACAAGGTCCTGGTCTGAATATGCAGCAATCGTTGATGGATTAGCCTCATTATTGTCCAGTGTCAGCTCCATGTGCTTCAATGTGTTCATCATGATTACGGCAAGCTGTTCACGAGTCACGGGCGCATCTGGTTCAAAACGCTGAGACTCCGTGCCACTGACGATTCCGTTATCCGCTGCCCAGCCAATATAGCTGGCATAGTAAGCGTCTGGCTGAACATCACTGAAGCGGGCCGCATGTCCCTCGGCTTCTGCATCCGCAAGACGGCCCAGCACCGTAACGATCATACCGCGTGTCATGGTGGCATTCGGGCTGAAGGTCTGCTCCGCCGTTCCGCCAAACAATTCACGTGCTGTTACGAAATCTATGGCCTCACGAGCCCAATGTCCTGCTGTATCCGTGAAGCTCTTCGCATTATCCTTGAAGCTGTAATTAACTGAGCTGTCTCCGATGAAATGCATCTGTCCATCAGACATGGCACTCAGCTTCATGATGCGCTGTACCCCGTTCACCACAACATAGGGTACAAGCGTCTTATCCGACAGCACTGTAATACCAGGTGACATCGTAAGCTTGCCTATGCGACTGGCAGATGTCAGCAGCTCCGTCGTGAACACATAATCGGATAAATGCGATTGCTGCACTGTGGCGTACCCTTCGCTGTCCACTGGTGCATTTTGCATGAATTCCAATTCATCTGTTGTCTCATTTAGATAATAGTAATACAACATCTGACCTGCATAATGCGAGCCAACGAGAAGCCTGATGTTAACCTGCCCTGGCAGCTCCCCGGTACCATTGTAGCTAACGATTAATGCTCCACGCTCGCCAGCCAATTCGGTAATGGTGCCGAGGTTCGCTCCTGCGTTGAAGCGAAGTCCAAAATTAAAGTCTGTGATCCCCTGAACGACCGCCATGCTGCCTGCTGGGAACGTAAAGGAATAGTTCGGTCCGCTTAGCACAACTTCACGGCTCTTGTTCAAATCCACCAGCCCTGTGATCTGCGATTGCGACAATAACGTCGATCCCCGGGACAGGTCCACGCGTACCGCTGCCCTGCCCTCTTCGATATACTCAGGCTTCACATACGGACTGGCAGGCGTCGTAGGTGTACTGCTTCCACCGCCACCACCTGATTCGGAAGAATCATTGTTATCGCTTGAGCTTGATACTACTCGCCACTGTGCATATACGATCAGCTCGCTATCCACAACCGATTCTGCCGTAAAGGCCATTCCACTTCCGTCCGGCTGTGTATTCCAGCCTGTGAACCGATATCCCGTGCGCCTCGGTGGACTCGGCAATGCTGGCACATGCTCACCAGAGAGGACAGCTATGGACCCTGGAAGCGCCTCTGTCGTCCCGCCATTTTTGTCGAATACGACAGTATAGCTTGGTACAGTAGCAACTGGCGTCAGGATGATATTGGCGTTGCTGGTAATCTGATTCGCATTTACACTCACACCGACAATCTGATTGGCCATATAGCCATCCTTGTGCGCTGTGACTACATATTCTGTACCTGCTGGAATGTTCACCAAGGTATAGCTGCCGTTCACATTCGTAGTAGCGGAATACACGCTATCTGTCACGCCATATACGCTGCCACTGACAGATACGCTGACGCTTGCTCCCTCAACAGGCTGTGTGCCGTCAGAGACGATCCCTGTAATTGTACCTGTAACTACTTCCGGCTGGTCCGCTTGCCACTGTGCATACACTACCAGATTCGTACTCACAGGTATACCAGTGGTCCATTCACTTCCTGTTCCGTCAGCCTTTGTGTTCCAGCCCAAGAAGCTGTACCCCTGACGTGTAGGCGCCGTAGGCAGCTCCGTCATGGATTCCCCAGCAGTCACGGTCACCGTGGAAGGAGAAGCCTCTGTATCTCCACCATTGCTATCAAACAATACCGTATATAGAACGGGTACAGCACTTAAGTTGACATTGATATCCGTAGTTGTCTGCCCGTTATTCACTTGCACCTGCCCTGTAGTGGCTGTAGTGAATCCGTCCTTGGACACGGACAGCACGTAACCCGAGCCAGCCGGGATATCCTCAAGCACGTAGCTGCCATCGGCTGCCGTCACGGTGGAGTAGACCTGCCCACGAATGGTTACCGTGATGCTCGCTCCTTCCACGACTTGTGTCCCATCGGTGACGACACCGCTGATGGCTCCCTTATAATCCAGCTCCTCTGCCGCTACGGCTGCAATCTCTTTGGAGCTGAGGGCACGGCTATAGATACGGAAATCCGATACCTTGCCTTTGAAATAGCGGTCCCCAGAATATGGCGGTCTGCCTATATAGTTGGCTACGGTCGCTTCAATGTCTTTCGGAGACAGCGTCATCGCAGTGTTCTGTCCAACCTGAACACCATCCTCATACAACGTTGCTGTATTCCCGGTGATGGTGTATACGAGGTTTTTCAGCACTCCTTTATTGACGGAAGCTCCCTTGGATACAGTCTGTTCTCCCACATACCAGTTCGGCGTAATTGATGCGCGATATGCCCCACTCGAATCCTCCAGTAACCCGAGATAACGTGTACCCTGCACGACTGTTGAATTGCTGGCAAAGGAATATAACCATGACGGACGTGCATTAGACGGATCAATCTCCACACTGATCGAAATGGTAGCATCCTCTAGATTGTTCAATATACCATTCGGCAGTTGTATGGCGCCGTTCGTTCCATCCAGTGTTACGGCTCCATCGTAATCAGTAGTCGCTTCAGCTCCGCCGATCAGTACACCGGCATGATCATTTCCTGAAATATCACTTACTTCTGTTCCAGCAACAGTATCCTGGTTAAAGGTATACCACAGCATCGCATCATCTACCGTAATCGCCCGAATGACAAGCTTGAACGTTCTCGTGTCACTCACAGTTCCCTTGGTAGCCGTAGCTGTCAGAGTCACCTCTGCATCCGGCTGGCCAATGGCGGGAGGCGAGATTCGCAGCGTACCATTGGTTACCTCGGCAATCGCAGAATCTGAGCTTACCCAAGTAATGCTGGCTCCGTGATCTCCTACGAATGGTAGCGAAATATCCGAGCTTACAGGCTGTGCCGGAAGCTGGATATCCTGCAATGCATCCTGCACGGCCTGCTCATCGCTGTACGTCACATTGACAAAGATCGGATTCGAATAGAACCACAAATCCGAATAATTGCGATTATTAATCTGGGTAAAACGTGTCTCGTTATCCGCCGTTGTATTCTTCGGATCAATCAGCGGCTCTCCATTGCTCGTCTCACCAGGAACATCCGTGCCCAGGTTCGTTCCTCTGAGCCGGAAATATTGATTCTCGCTTGCGGAGTCAATCGGATAGGTAATCGTGTTATATCCATCCTCATCCGTAACCCAGTCTGCACTTGTGAAGCGCTTCAGCACCTTGGTCGTGTCATTGGTAGCCTTGTTGTAAGCCGCTGTTCCGGGCTCAGCTGGTCCCGTTACATTGCCGACAATCAGATCAACATGGTCCACCTGCACAGGATCGCCATTGTTGTTCTGGTTCGGACTCTTGAAGCGAATCTTCAGCTCCATCTCGTCGCCAGCAGCTACCTCAAGCTCTCCTCCCATTTCCTTCATGCTTCCATTACTATGAATGCTGAAATCCAGAGCGTTAATGAGGTCGCCAGTCGCCGAGAAGGATTTGCCCGAGCGCATCCCCTCGACAATGGACTTCATGTCGCTGCCCTCTACCCATGTATAGTTCTTCGAGTACTCTCCTGGCCAATAGCCACTGGAATACCTGCGGTCACCGCTGATCTTGAAATGAAAATCGGAGTTCCCGAAGTTCCAGAACTTCCGTCCCTCACCCAGCAGAGCATCCCACATGCCTCCGACCTTAGCAATTCGAATATCGGCTCCACCGTAGATGTCAACGGTCTCACCACGATCCGGAGCCATCTGGTTGCCCGGAATGCCTTCGAAGCCAAAAGCAACACGAGGCGCAATATTATTCATGTCACGAATGTCCTGCACCTTCAGCTCGGCGCTCGTTCCATTCTTGCGAGAAGGATGGTTGAACAAGGCGTAGCTGTCAGGATAATTCGCTGCCAACCAGCGAAACGCTTGTCTGGCATCGCTGGCTGTCGAATAGGCCCGTTGATCAGCCGCATTCCAGGCTGCAACGTCTGCTGGATCGAACAGACTTGCATCCCGGTTCGAGAACAGATACTCGAATTGGTTGATCGCCTTCAGCGCAGCAGGAGAGCCGGGAGCATCTGTGATGATCCCTACGCTCACATGATCGTAAGTCGGCATATCCCACTCGAAGCCGCTGAATATCGTCTTACCAGCATATTTCCCGGCATCCTGCAGCTCCTTGATCTTCGGCGCCTGGTACAGCGCAATCCCCTTGGATACCGGAATAGGGGACCCGAGGGTGCTCCCTTCCTCATCGCGGCCAGACATGCGAAGATGCTCCGATAAGGCTGCCCAGTCGAGTCCATTTTGCTCAAATGCAGCATCCAGCACATCTTGCAATTTGCCCTGTGCATCATCCGATTGCGTTGTATGTATATGATATTCTCCGCTTACCCATCTTCCCTGTGTATCTTGCTCCTCTTGGCTACCACCCTCTGCCGCATAGGATACACCCGTTAATCCTGACAAGGGACTTAAGGCCCCCGCAATAAAACTAAGCACAACAAAACAAGACAGCAATCGTTTTCCCAACACAATAATCCTCCCTGACCTTCAATCTCTGCCTGTTAAGCAAAACTCCTCCTGCTGCGTGCACTTGCACATAGGTAGAGCTCTGACTATACAGAACATTTCCTTACTCATTGTCACATCAAATTGTTATCGAGATATCACAAGAGTATTAAAGGTCAGGCGAATATTGTCGAATTATGTTGATATTTGTAACACTTCAATCAACGCTTGCAGTAGACGGTGAATTTGCTCCGGGGTACCAATCGTAATCCGCAGCCAGGTCGGCATTCCGAACTCCGCCCCTCCTCGCACAGAGATGCCCTGCTTCAATAGGACTTCTGTTACTGCATGGCTATCCTGCTCCACATCCACCATGATGAAGTTGGTCTCGGACCGGATATAATTCAATCCCCACTGCTCAAAGGCGTGCACCAGCTGCTCCCTGCCCTCACGGTTGGATGCCTGACAATGCTCCACGAACTCGGCGTCATCCAGACTTGCAAGCGCAGCTGCTTGAGAAGCAGCCGTGAGGTTCACCGGTAGCTGGACACGTTGAATACCCCGAATGATCGCTTCGTGTCCGATCCCATAGCCGATTCGTAGTCCTGCCAGTCCGTAGATTTTGGAGAACGTCCGCAGAATGATGATATTACTGTACTTGGATAGCAGGGCCACGGAGTCGGGATAATCCGGACTTTTTGCATATTCATAATAGGCTTCGTCCAGTACCACTACAATATGAGAAGGGACCTTCTCCAGAAAATTCTCAAGCTCTTCAGCTCGAAAGATCGTGCCTGTCGGATTGTTTGGATTGCAGAGCCAGATGATTCTCGTTCGCTCTCCGATCTGCTGCTCAATGGTCTCCAGATTCAAGGCATGCTCCGTCAGCGGGATTTCTTTCACTGTCCCCCCGGCGAGGAGGGTAGCTCCCTTATACCAGCCAAAGGATGGCGTAGGCACGAGTGATTCTTCCCCAGGATTCAAATAGGCCTGAGCCGTTAACGTCAACAACTCGAAGGATCCGCTACCAAGCACCAACTGACTGGACTCTACCCCTACATGCTCTGCAAGCCGATCACGCAAGCGTTGGTTGGAACCGTCAGGATATTGGGCCAGCTCCTCTACCGTTAGGGCCCGGACAGCGGCCGTAGCCAGTGGGGAGGCGCCGAACGGATTCTCATTGGCCGCCAAGCGATCCACCTCCTCCAATCCCAGCTCTCGCCGAATCTGCTCCATGGATTTAGCCGGCGTATAGACAGGTACTGCTCCAAGCAGGCGTTTAAGCGGTGGTGAGTCTGATGATATGACTTGGGTCATATATATCCCTCCTTTCTATACATAGGTCGTTTGAAGCGTTGATTGATGAATCTCCCGAATTCAGAACTGGAGTGCAGGATAAGCTAGATGGAAAAAGACAGCTGCTGCTTCGCCAGTACAGCCGACTCATCCTCCGAGCGAGTCAGCAGTCGATTCAGAATGAGATTCTCGAAATGCGCGAAGCCGCTATCCCGCACACGGGGGCGTTCCAGCGTAATTCGGGTATCCATGGAAATCTCTCCATCCTCAATCAGCAATACCCTGTCAGCCAAAGCAACCGCCTCACTTACATCATGAGTAACCAGTATGATCGTAAGACCATCCTCAACCCATAGGCGCTCAATCAACTGCTGCATTTCAATACGTGTCAACGCATCCAGGGCCCCCAAGGGCTCATCAAGCAGCAGCAGACGGGGATGGCTCGCCAACGCACGGGCCAGGGCTACCCGTTGCTTCTGCCCCCCAGACAATACACTTGGCCAATCCTTCTCCCGGTCAGCAAGGCCGACTTGCTGTAGTGCCAGACGGGCCTGCTTCTTATTCCTGTCAGGTATCCCGAGCCGGACATTATCAAGCACGGTTTTCCATGACAGTAATCTGGATTCCTGAAACAGAAATCGTGTCTCGGCGGCTGTACCGTCAATGGGAAGATTATTCAGCAGCATACTTCCCCCACTAGGTGCCTCAAGCCCGGCGATCAATCGCAGCAGGGTGCTCTTGCCACAGCCGCTTCGCCCTACGATGGCGACGAACTCGCCCTCTTTGACATTCATATCGATATCAGACAGAATTTGACGTGAATCAAATGACTTCTGAACTCCCTGTACCTGCACAAAAGGTACGATGCTGCTTGTTCCCATCTATGACCCTCTCCCTTCCCTACTTGCGCGATAACGCAGGATTCCAACGCAGCCAGCGCCGTTCCAGCAGCTTGGCAACCGTATCCGACAGCTTGCCTAATAGAGCGTAGAGCAAGATGCTTAGCACAATAACGTCCATCTGCATGAATTCACGAGCGTTCATCGCCATATATCCAATCCCTGCATCAGCTGCGACAGTCTCTGCTACAATCAGTGTCAGCCACATGATGCCCAGCGCATAACGAATACCTACAAGTATAGAAGGGAGTGCCCCAGGCAAAATAATGTCACGATAGAGTGACAGCCGCTTCAGACCATACACTCTCCCCATTTCGATCAGTCCCGGGTCTACAGAGCGGATTCCGTGGAAGGTGTTCAGGTAGACTGGGAAGAATACGCCAAGAGCAACCAGGAACAGCTTTGCCTCTTCCCCGATGCCGAACCAAATGATAACAATCGGAATCAGTGACAAATGCGGAATATTGCGAATCATTTGAATGGAGGAATCGGCAATCTTCTCGGCAAGCGAGGAGATTCCGGTCAAGATTCCGAGCAGAAATCCCAATCCCCCACCGATCACAAAGCCCCCAATCGCCCTTCTGGAACTCACACTTATATTGTTCAGCAACTCCCCATTCCGAAGTAGTCGTAGTAATGCCTCCAGCACCTGGGTCGGTCTGGGCAGGATATTGGACGCCACAATCCCCGTAGTCGTGAGTCCCTGCCACAATCCAAGGATGAGCACGGGTACGACGAAGGGAAGGATGCGATTCAACCAAGCCTTCTTATGGATTGATAATGATTGCATGGCCAGGAGCCTCCTTTCTTGCACCATTTCTGAATTTACGTTGGAGCTTATATTCACTGCTGCACCTGCAAAAGTCGCGACTTCAGAGGGCTGAGACCGCCCAGCATATATCCATAGCGATCTCGGCCAGGCGGTCGGGCAATCGGGTCAACTTTCCCCAGCTTCTAGCAGCATTCTTATGGCTTCGGCAATAATCCACTCAGCGCATCACTCCAGAAGCTCTTGACCTCTGCGGGGCGAGACAGAATCCCTGCCTGGTGGAAGGTATCAGCAACATCCTGCTCCGATTGAATGGCCTGATCAGAGGTCGCCACTACCCGCGTCTTACGCTGCTCTTCTCCCTCCTTCAGGGTCTGCAGGGCCTGCTCCACAGGCTGATGCGTATTATCCGCTACGATCTGCGCCCATGCTTCCTGATTCGCACGAATCCAATCATTGTATTGATTGATACGATTCAAATAATCACCCAAGGCTTCGCGCTGCTTCTCATCGGCGATCGCTTGATCAGAGGCAGTTATGAGAAAGCTGCCGGAGAGAATATCCTTGGCAGAAGCCAGCGTAGTAGCTCCATTCTGATGAGCTGAGATAATGGCATTGCCATAGCTGGCAAGAGCATCTACCTTACCGCTGATCAGCGCACTCAGTCCATCTGCTGTCGTAAGCTCTACAGCCTCAATGTCTGACCAGTTCAGCCCAGCCTCCTCCAGCATTTTCAGCAGGAAATAGTGTGCTGTAGTGTTCTTGACGAAGGCGACCTTCTTTCCTTTCAGGTCTGCCACAGTCTTCAGTGGTGAATCCTTCGGAACGACCAGCTCCTGATTCAATGTGTTGCCCTCCTGCACGGCAATGACCTTGAAGCCCCCCCCATTCGCAGCAAGCGAAGCAAAGATCGGCGGAATCTCGCTCGTTGCCCCAAAATCCAGCTGCTGTGCAGCCATGGCCTCGAGAATCAAATTCCCACCCTGGAAGACACTGTAATCCACCTTGTAGGGAGTATCATCCAGCCCAGCGGCCTTCAAGCCCAGCTCCAGATTCGCCCAGCCAGTCTGGCCTACTCGCAGTGTAACACCACTCAGCTCCGAGGCTGTCTCTGCTTGGGGACGGGCTGTCTCTGTGACACTGCCTGAGCCTTGACTGCTGGCAGAATTGGAGCAGGCTCCTAGTAATACAACTAACGGCAGGGCAAGAGCTAATGTAAAATATCGGATGCGATGACGAGTCGAAATCATGATGAAATGGCCTCCTTGGAATGTGTGTGATTGGTATATAACTCTGTCAATAACGTCTGACCGATACGGTCAGCCTGCAGAATAGCAGCTGTAGCCTCTTCCTTATCCACTCCGAAGGCCAGGTGAGCGGAAGCACCCTCACGCAGCCTCAGCCCAGCTGCAAGTACGGACGCCGCCGTCTCTGGCGACTCGCGTAGTCCTAATGCGGCCAGGGTCAATGGTTGATCCAGCCGCTGTAGAAGACGCGCCAGCTCTTGGAGTTCAAGATCACGACGCCCCTCCAGCACCCATTGGGTGAAGAGACCAAACGCTACCTTCTCTCCGTGTAGTACGCCATGCGTCTCGCCCAGTTGAGTCAGACTGTCATGCAAGCCGTGTGCAATGGCAGCATGTACAGAGCCGTCTTGAATCGTTCCGACTAGGCCAGCCAGCATGATAATAGCATCCACCACATCCTTGAATTCCGGTGTGACCTCTCCGTGTCCTGCCTGCTCGTATACCTCCACAGCGTGGATTTCGAGAAGATCAAGCGCAAGCTTCGCCACAGCAACACTGGTACGCAATGCAAGGCTAGTGCTATTGCCGCTCAGATTGACAGAGAACTCATGCCACTTAACCAGCGTATCGGCAATACCTGCTGCTAGATAGCGTCTAGGTGCGGCGACCAGAATTCTGTAATCCACCAGGATCAGATCAGGGGAACGCCGCAAAGGGCGATATCCAGCAGCTACCCCCTCAGCATCATAGAGCACAGTCAGAGCTGACCAAGCTGCACATGTAGCTGCAATCGTAGGAATCGCAACGATGGGCAACCCTACCTGCTCTGCCACTGCTTTGGACAAATCAAGCACCTTTCCCCCGCCCGCGCCGATAATCAGATCCACCCCGAGCTGGTGTGCAAGTTCTGCAAAGCTGTCTATTCCCTCCACAGTGACCTCGCCCTGCAGCACACGAACCTCAAAATGCACATCGTGCTTTTCCAGTACAGGCAACAGCGATGGGCGCACCGCCTCCCATGCTTTCTGACCAGCGATGATCAGTCCATGCTTCCCCAAGTCGGACAGAAGAGCACCTCCCTGTTCCCATACATCATGCTCATGCACGTAGAAAGTTGGAGCTTTTACGGTTATCATAATTGACCCCCTTTGATATATGACTATTCAGACTTGTTAAGTATGTTTAAATTTGTGATGATTTTAGCATCGGACCAACTGTTGTACAACGTCTCAGCTATCAATACATTCTATACATGAATTGAATGAATCTATACTGGCTACCATCCTCGTAACATGGATTCCCTTACCTGGTTCATCAAGCATAGAAAAATCCCCTCATCATAGACAGTGCGATACCTCGCATAAGCCTGTCTATCATAAGGGGACCATCGTTGTTCTATTGCAGCTTACTCTAGTGCAAACTTTCTTTATTGCAAACTTTTTCTATTGCAGCTTACTCAACCTTGAACTGGCTCAGTTCCTTCTGTAGCTGCTTGGATATCTGGTTCAGCTGATCAGATAGCTCTGCTACCTTCTCGATGCTCTCTAGCTGCTCCTGGGTACTCGCACTGACCTCCTGCGTGGATGCCGAGTTCTCCTCTGTCGTGGCAGATATCGTCTCCAGCGCATGCAGAATCTCATCCTTGTGCTGATGAATATTCAGAGTACCACGGCTGATCTGGTTCATCCGTAGCTTAAGCTCCTCCAGATCCTCACTGATATGTGAGAATAGCTGCTTCGTAGCGTCTACCGATTTGGCATTCTCTTCTGCAATTCTCAAGCCCTCTACGGTATGCTGTACAGATAGCTTCGTCTTCTCTTCTATGAATCCTACCTTCTTATAGATTTCCTGCGTAGCTGCCGCAGTCTGCTCAGCGAGCTTGCGCACCTCTCCAGCAACAACGGCGAAGCCTTTACCCTGATCCCCAGCTCGTGCCGCCTCGATAGAGGCATTCAAGGCCAACAGATTAGTCTGGGTCGCAATCTGATGAACTGTGCCTACAAAGCTTGCGATCTCGCTGCGACTTGCATCAATATCATGAATCAGTGCTGAGATGGCTTGAGTGGACTTATTATTCTCCTCTGCCCATTGGGACAGCTGAGTTACAATGTCGAGACCATTTTCACTCTGTTCCGAGGAGGTCTTCACCATTTGCTCCATCACTGTGGCATCATTAGCAATACCGTCAATCTGATGTGACAGCTCCATCGTTTTCGTCAAAATATTGTCCGACTCTACAGACTGGTAGTTGGTCGCACTGGCAATCTCGTTAATAGCCACAGCCGTATCATTCATCGTTGATGCTGTCTTGGTAGAAATAACCTGCAGATCGTTGGAGGATTGATTCAGCACCTGGGAGGTATTGCCGACCATCTGGATCATGCTGTAGATTTTCTCTACCATTTTCTGAATTCCCTGTGCAATCTGTCCCAACTCATTATTGGATTTCACCTCGAATTGAACGGTCAGATCACCCTCCTCAATCTGCTCCATCTTGGCAAGCAGCTTCGGAATGCTTCTCAGGATGGAACGCAATACGACATAGCAGATCAGCACCAGCAGAATCGTCGCTCCGGCAAAACCGCCAATCGTAATCCAGGTAAAGGAGCTAAGCTCCTCCAGCACTTCTTTCTCTGCTATCGTCAAGGCTACAGACCAGCCCGTATCCTCACTCGAGGCATAGCCAATATATCGGCGCTCACCCTGATCGTTAATCAGCTGTACACCAGATTCTCCGGCCATCATCCGCTGACCGATCTCACCGAGCTCTCCTTCACTCTCGTTGAACTTCTGCTTCAGGACTTTATCCTGATCAGGGTGGTACAGAATATCCCCATCTTTGGTGGTCAATACGGAATATCCCGTGCTGCCAAGAGAATAGCTCTGCATGATGTCCGGAATATCCTTGAAGGCGATGTCTGCAACGACAAATCCGATAACCTGATCATTATCACCCTTCACCGGATAAAAGATCCCCATCAGCATCGTTCCATTATTGACGTCAGCATAAGGCTCTGAGAAATATAACCCGTTCGCTTCCATGGCAGGCTTGTAGTAGGGCCGATCCTGAACATTGAATTCAGCATTGGCTGCCGCTCCATCATTTTGCAGCCAGAAGCCCTTGCCGTGAATACCAAGGACCCATGCATCGGCAAAGGAGGGCTCTTCTTTCACAATAGCCGCCAGAGTCGCCTGCGTCTGTGCCGCATGCGTAGAAGTAAGTACATCTTCTGAAGAAGAGGTTGTCTCAATGTATTGCCGGAAAATCTCATTGGTGGACATCTGCTTCACCAATGCCCCTTTTTCCTTAAATAACGCATCAAACTGGGCAATGACTGATTGTGTCTTGGTCTGTAGCATGGCTTCCTGCTGCTGCACCAGCATAGCCCGGGTATTCGTATACATGAATGTCCCCAGAATGCCGAACACAACAAGAATGTTCAAGAACAAAATGAATGCGAGTGTGTTTGCGATGCTTTTTGAGCCGGAAAATTTATTCATGATTCGTTTTACCATTCTTTCATCTCCCTGTACCTTGTTTGGCTATCATGAACCATTCCGCTCACAATCCATCCAAAGACCTATATAATATAACTTTTGAACTGATATCTATTATTCATTTTCGGTATTTGCGCAAGTGATTTTTAGGAGATTCTTACCGAAATCATAAAATATCTTCTATCAGCAGCGCGGCACAGGAAAATACCAACGAATAAACAAAATTCTCCCAAAAAATGCACCTATACATAGCCATTCATTCATAATGATTACTGTTCCCCCTTCTTGACAAAGGAAGTATTATCCATTATATTTTACAATAGTTAAGGACTTAACTATATAGAATGGTGCGTGTGTATATGAATGATTTGCAGGAATTTGTAACCGACTTACCGCTGCAGCAGCATGTCTTCTTCGCCCTCGTTGAGGCGACAGCCAAGCTTGTCGATGTCTCGGAGAAATATTGGCAATCACAGGGACTGACAGGAGCTAGAATCCGTATTTTGGTAGAAATTATGAAGGAAGGTGGCACCGTCCTTCCTTCGACTCTCGCCCACAAGATCGGAGTAACGAAGGCCAATATCAGTCTGCTGCTCAGTCCGATGGAGCAGGATGGACTGATTCGCCGTGCCCCACATCCTACGGATGGGAGAAAGTGGGTAGTCTCCATTACGGGGGAAGGACAAAGCTTGCTCCTGCTGCATCTGCCGGAGAATCGACAACGTATCGCAGAGGGCCTACAGGGGCTAGATGAGCACGAGCTGGAGCAGTTATTGCTGCTGCTTGCCAAAGTGAAGAGAGCTTGACGCAGCAACAGATCACAGATGACCTGAATTGCTTGAATTGGAGCTTCTCACACCGTGGTTAAAGCCAGCTCGTATGGTGTATTTGCAGCCATATAGTTAAGCACTAAACTAAATGCGAAGGAAAGGACGATGTACTTATGTCAATTGCGATTACAGGGGCTAGTGGCAAGTTGGGGCATTTGATTATCGAGCAGTTGCTTCATCAGATCTCACCCGATCGTATCATCGCTGTTGTTCGGCGTCTTGAAGCTGGAGATTCATATCGTGCAGCAGGCATCCAGGTGCGCTTATGCGATTATGATCAGCCCGAGACGATTGAGAACGCTCTAGCCGGAGCCTCCCAGCTGTTAGTCATTTCAAGTCCTCATGCGGATGATACTATCCGATTACGCCAGCACGCACACATCATCGAGGCTGCCAAGAAGATGAAGGTGGATCATCTAATCTACACGAGCTTTGCTTTCCCAGAGTATGGATCAGGTCCTCCTGTTCATTTACACTTGGCTACGGAATATGCGATTCGCGCCTCAGGCATCGCCTACACTTTTATGAGAAACGCACTCTACACCGATATTATTGAGGCCCTTGATCTGCAGACGGTTATAGCACAGCAACAGATCGTCTGTCGTCCTGGAAATTGGGCATTTAATACCGTCATACGAGCTGATCTGGCAGCCGCCACAGCGAACGTACTCACCCAGCCCGGCGAACATCGCAACAGAATCTACGAGCTAACTGCGTCTACCCCGTGGAGCTTCTCTGACCTAGCAACAGCTCTCTCGGAGCTGCTCGGCAGTCAAATTGCTGTACAGCAGGACCCACAGCTACAGCATTGGATATTCAGCTTTTTGAGTAGCATTGATACCTCATCAACGACAACCGACCTGGAGCAGTTGCTTGGCCGCTCCCCCACTTCCTTGCGGGACAGCTTGCAGCTATTCATCCCTGACTCGAAGTCTACAGGTTAGCTCTCTAATCGCATAATCACCTCCAGCAGCTCATTCATAATTCGTTGGCGGCCAATTGGTGTCCAGCTCATGACGAACCAGTTGGGGATCGGTATGACCTTCCCCTCCCTCACCGCCGGGATCTGTGTCCACATGCTCGTGCTCGTAAGCCTCTCATAGAGCTACTCACTGCCTGCATGGATATGGTGCTGATGGATGAACAGATACTCGGTCTCCAGCATCGGCATGGCTTCAGACGAGAGCTCCCAGTCACTCCAGTAAGGCATCAGCAGTTACTTGTAGCACTCATTCTATCTAATAGAAGCAACCAATTAAATATCTTCGACCAAAAAATCGCTTTGTCCTAGTCTAACTAGGACAAAGCGATATGAGATGAGTAACGAACCTCCTGCTGTATATAACAAACTAGCTTTTACCGTGCCTTACACGCCCTGCAAACAAGGCAATCAGATAACCCGCAGCAAGGGCTGTCACACAAATCAGGCTATTCATTGCACCCACTGGATAACCCGGATATAGCACCACAATGGAGCCAGCCACCAGTCCCAGCATGGAAGCATACATGAGCAGGGTATAACGCTGCAATAAAAATCGAACAAGTCTGCTTGTAATGAGAATCCCCGCCACGATCCCCGCTCCAATCGTAAAGATAACAGGGAGATTCATCGAAGATATAGCCGAGATAGCGGTATAGTACACACCGAGCAGGGTGAGAATGAGCGCCCCACTAATGCCTGGAAGAATCAAGGCAGTACTCGCCAGCCAGCCCGAGACGAACAGGAACAGATAATCCGAGGCTGTCAGATTCGTCATGATGATATCTCGTTCTACATCAAGAAATCTTGTAGCCGCTACCGCCAGCAGGGATAGCAGTATGAGCACATAGTGCCGCAGCCGCAAGGATTCCTTGCTTTCTGTCCGTGCAGTCCTCCATAACGAAGGCAAGATGCCAATGACCAAGCCCATAAATAGAAAATGGGTAGGTTGAAAATAATGCTCCAGCAGATACTTGATTACCATGACAGATATGATGAATCCACCGAACATTCCGATCCCAATCGGGACTAAATAGGCTATGCCTTCTTTCCAGCGCTTCGAAGTTAATTGGCCAATGGCCTCAATCAACCTTTCGTAAATTCCCATGAGTACCGCAATGGTACTGCTGCTCACGCCAGGAACCGTCTCCACCGTCCCCATTGCCATACCCTTGAAGATTGCTTTCCAATTCAGCATGCTTCCCTCCATACTCTATCTATCTGATGTAATAACTTCTGAATTATTGTACTTGATTGGGTACGGTTTTTCCAATTATGGCAGGGGGGTGAGGCATGAGGCATGACTTGAATTAATCTTTCTATAACCATTACTTTAGTTCATTTCTAAGCCCTAGCCCGACTGCCACTCTTCCCGCTAGTAATCGCTACCTGCACCCCGATCATCACCACAATCACGAGCAGCATCGTAGCAAGCGCAGCCGTAAAGCTTCCACTCTGATCATAAATCATCCCAATGGCTAGTGGTCCAATGGCCCCTATAATATAGCCCGCACACTGGGACATCGCAGACCATGCTCCTGCTTCCTCTGCTGTATCCGTCTCGACAATGGGCAGCATGAGTGCCAGTGGAAATAACCCACCTGCTCCAATGCCTAACAATACCACCGCTGGCAGCATCGGCAGTTGGAAGAGCAGCATGACCATCCCAAGTAATTCTGACACGCTGCAAAAAATGAGATAAAAACGACGTCTCCCGGATCTGGCTACAAGGAAGGGAATCGTTAAGGATACCGGAACTTGAATGAGCGTGAAGACGGTAAGGAGCATAGCCGCGCTTGCTGCACTGTACCCGAGATTCAGAGCAATCGGTGAAATCCACGCAGTAACCGAATAAAAGATATTGGCCATTAAGCCAAAAAACAAGGTCAATAGAATCGCTTTTTTATTACGTATAGGAAGCCTGGAGCTTGAACCTATTGAGCTTGAGCTAGCTTGATTCGCTCGATTCCCAAGAAAAACGGCCCACACGATTAATGCCGCCACACCTAGAATGGCCCAGCAGGATAAGGTCAGCGTTAAGCTGTGATTGCTACGATTGTATAAAGGTATGGCAAAAGCCGAAGCAACCGCAGCCCCTACAGTCATTGAAGCGGAATACACACTGACAATGCCGGGTTTTGTGGGAAAATACTTCTTAATAAAGCCGGACAATAGTGGCCCTGCCAAGCTGATCCCAATTCCGCCAATTAGCGCGCTAGCAACCAGTATGACGACTGAGCTAACAATTCCTCGTAAAGCCGTTGCTCCTGTGATGAGGAGTAAGGCCACAAAAATCGTACGTTCAAGGCCCATTCGATCACGCAATACAGTTGCCGCTGGAGCAAAAATCCCCATGCATAGGACGGGCAATGTAGTCAGTAGACTTGCGGTTAGCCCGCTCATGTCCAGATCATTCTGTATCGTGCGAAGCAGAGGGGCTACCGATGTAATCAGAGGCCTTAGATTCAAGGCTGCAATAAATATGGCTAGCAATAAAAAATATTTCTTCATAAATCTGCCCTCGCTTCTTAGCTGTATAAGACATCCTCAAGTATATGGGCTCGCACATCATTGTTCAATTCTATAATTCATATTATTATGATAGTTAAATACTATCAATAAAAGGGGTCTTCGGATGGACAATCGAAATGTACAGTATTTTATGGCGGTATATGAGCTGCTACATTTTACGAAGGCTGCCGAAAAACTTGGAATCTCACAGCCAACATTAAGTCAGCAGATTCGTATACTTGAGGCAGAGCTTGGTGCGCCCCTTTTCGATCGGATCGGTAAAAAGGTAGTGGCTACGGAAGCAGGCAAGCTCCTGTACCACTACGGGCTGAAGATGCTGCAAGCAGAACGAGATGCCAAGCATGCCATCCAAGATCTGCTATCAGGAGAAAGCGGTACAGTTCGGCTAGTTGTGCTGCCCTCGGATTTGGACTTTATGCTCGTCCCGTTGTTCGTTGAATTCAAGAAGACATATCCTCACATCCAGCTGCAGGTGTTCTCAACTATATATGTTCAAGAAGAAGTGCTTAATCATAGAGTCGATATCGGGATTGGCTTGCAGGGTCAGCCTGATAAAAGATTAATCCAGATCCCGCTTGGATCGGAGCCCTATCATCTCTTCGTTCATGCGGCAAGCGAGCTTGCTGATAGGAAGGAGATTACACTGCAAGAGCTAGAACAGCATTCACTGGTCATGTATCCGAAAGGCTTTCTCGGTCGTGAATTGGTGGATGCGGTCTGTATTCAGGAGGGGATTGAGTTCTCACCCGTCATGGAGACGAGCTCAGCCAATTCGCTGCTCCAATTAGTGTCTGCTGGGGTTGGCGCTACTATACAGCCGCAAGGCTTGCTCGCTCAATTCCCAGAACGTCAGGACATTGTCGCTATACCATTCAAGGGACCCACGCCTGTACGCCAGCTGGAGCTCATGTACTGTACGGATCGGTATATTAGCAGCTCTCATCGACAATTAACGGATGGCCTAATTGATTTTTTTCATAAGAAAAATGGCATGAAGGCTACATTCTGATGCTGGCTTCCCCTTGATCATTAGTACACTATACGATCGGCTACAACCACGACAGCTAACAAATTATCGCATAGCAAAAGCCCGCCAAACACGTAGGAAATCCTTGTGTTTAGCAGGTTTTTTTAGCCGTTCATATTTCAACCAGTTCAATTCTTTTTCTTTCTCTTGTACGTGTACATTCCCCATATCACCAATGCCGCACATAACAAAAGAGTACAGTAGGCCCAAGCAAATAGCATGGCAAGCCCCAACCCGATGTTAGCGTCCAGACGTTCATCAAAGATCACTGTGTACAACGAAAAACCGAGTGGCACAGCCCCCACAATAAAAAGTCCAGTCAACCATCCACCATAGCGCCTAGAGCTTAAGCTCGATCCTGTACTAGCAAGCTTACGAAGCCCTTTCCCAATAAGAAAAAGAATTAGAATAAATAATAGCCAAGTCGCGAGGATTTTCAGCATCTTCTTCTTTACCTCCTGTCGATTCCTATATCTTTTTTATGCAAAGATTCCTTCTGAACCATTTCCTATTTTACAGGAAAGATATGCGAGAAAGATCATAAAGAACACATTTCATAAAAACTTAATTCATTATAATTACCCTAATTGAGGCTTCATGATCCACTATTACGAAGGTATCGGCCCTTAAAACCTTGTCCTGTAAATATATAAAAAAAGCACCCCGAAGGATGCTCTATTAACTAAATGCTTAGTTATGCGCTTTACCCCTGTAGTTGTCGCAGCAGTTGCCGCGCCGCCGATAGATGCCATCAGAAAAGCAATACTAAAATACTAACTTAAATTCCAGGTTCCTCTGGCCCACCCTGATCCTTGCTTCCAAACTCATCGAGCAATGCACGAACTTCAATGGTTGACTTGGCGCTCATTAGGCTGTTTCTGAGCTCACTTGCCCCTCGGAATCCACGTACATATATTTTGAAAAAGCGGGCAAGCGCGCTGTACGAACGTGGCTCCTCTGCTGAATACTGATCATAGAGATCCAGATGAAGCCGCAGCAGATCAAGCAATTCCTCACTGCTGTGTTCCTTTGGCTCCTTCTCAAAAGCAAACGGATTCTGGAAAATACCACGCCCGATCATTATTCCATCCACTCCATATTGCTCAGCGAGCTTCAAGCCAGTCTGGCGGTCAGGAATATCCCCATTAATGGTCAGCAGTGTATCTGGTGCCACCTCATCACGAAGCTTCTTAATCTCCGGAATCAGTTCCCAGTGCGCATCTACTTTGCTCATTTCCTCTCTTGTCCGCAGATGAATGGATAGATTCACAATGTCTTGCTTCAAAATATGGGTTAACCAGTCGCGCCATTCATCTACAGCTGTGAAGCCAAGCCTTGTTTTTACACTCACGGGTAGGCCTCCTGCTTTCGCGGCCTGGATGATATCTGCTGCAATGGCCGGACGGCAGATCAGGCCGCTTCCCTTCCCATTCTCCGCTACATTCGCTACAGGACAACCCATATTGATATCAATACCTTTGAAGCCTTCTTTCGCCATTCCGATGCTCATTTCACGAAAGTATTCTGGCTTATCTCCCCAGATATGGGCTACGATAGGCTGCTCATCTGCTGTAAAAGTCAAGCGCCCGCGCACACTTTTGTTCCCCTCCGGGTGACAATAACTCTCTGTGTTCGCAAACTCCGTAAAAAATACATCCGGTCTGCCTGCTTCACTTACAACATGACGAAACACAACATCCGTCACATCCTCCATTGGCGCCAATATAAAAAATGGTCGTGGCAATTCAAGCCAAAAATTGTCTTTCGTCATATCAAAAACCTCTCTATGAATACTAAGGAAGAATTTTTATCCCAAAATTATAATGCTAATCTATACAAGATCTTGTTCCTCTCATGCTTGTTTACTTATAACATGTTAAATCCACTTAGTTCCGAAGTTCATGTGGACATTATATGTTAACAGTAGGCATAGAAACGAGTATATCATAAACCTAGCCAAGAGCGTACTCACGAATGAATTCAAATGAAAAAGAGGGGCATCGCCCCTCCTTTCTATTTTTCAATAAACTTTCGTTCTATATACACGTTACCTTTCGAACTAACACCGCCCATATTATACACGTACATGGATTGAAAATCGAAAGCAAAAAAACGGCATCTCTGCCGTTCTTTTGCTAAACAATGCTCGCACAAAACATCAACCCCAAAATCGTAAAAGAAATTCTCGGACATTCTGATATTAGAGTAACGTTGGATACGTACTCTCATGTTTTACCTGTCGTTCATAAAGAGACCGCTTCGCAATACGGGGAAATGTTGTTCGGCTCGGAGTAACCTTAGTTCATGTCATTCAACTTCATCGTATTTCTAATATTATAAAGAAAATGCGGAAGGAAATCTTGTGGGACAACGTTTCTATTATTTTAAGTTGCGAAATATGGCACAATGGTGCCTGATAGTCGATCATATTTATATATAATACCTAATCAGTGATAACTTGAAATATATGTAATGAACATGATACTATTATGCTGTTAGCCATATATTAACAGCAAAGAGGTTGAGAAATGAGAAATTTCAGGAAATGCTTTTCAGTCTTATTGTTGACTAGCTTATTTACTGCAACCGTTGCTAGTGCTGAAGCAGTATCCGACACCCAGACTACATACAATGAAGAACCTATCGCAATAGCTGAAAAGTACTTTGAGGCTGTTAAAAACAATGATGCTGAGGGACTTATTGAGTACTCAATTGATCCGAGTTTCCCTGATGAGGCAAGCCGTAAAGCCTACTATGAAGATGTTGATTCAAATGTTGATAGTTACAAGATTATTGACGAAGAAAACACAAATAACAGCGAGATACACTTTAAAGTGATTCTTACAGATAATGATGGTCTGACTCTCCCTGCTGTTCCATACAGTTTAATTAAGAAAAATGACGAATGGAAAGTTCTAATTGAGTATTATGAGATTGATATGGATAAACAATCATCTACTTACGGAGATATAAGTGAAACTACACCCTTAGGTGAAGTAGAATTTATAGACATTAAAGTGGAGAAAAAAGGAGATTTTTCAACTACTGCTGAAAAGGTAGGATATTCATTTAGAATGACTGATCAAGTTGAGGGAAGCTCAACTTTCACCTCCTCTTCAAGCTATGCTACATTCCATGGTTGGCAAACCTACCCTAATACTAATGGAAATCCTGATATTACCTACGGAATAATCAAAAGAGTAGGTAATACTGTTACCTCATACGGGTCGACAAGGGTACAAGGATTCTATCCAGACTATGATTCTTCCAGATGGTACTCCCAAAAGCTAATCTTTCCAACAGCTATATAACAAACGCAAAAGTACGTATAACTAATAATACTGGTGCCGAAGTAAGAGGTGCTGGAAACGTATACCAAGACTAATAAATATAAGAAGATGCTCTTTTCCAAGGAGCATCTTCTTTGTTTACATGAAAAAATAACATAACAAAAGTAACCTTTTCCGCTTGATCGCTTATGGAGCATAACTAATAACTGCCTTAGAAACCATTTGATACTCCATCAAAGGATGTAGTCCTTATTATGATTAATTTAGGGTGTTTGAAGCGACATTAACGTAAAAATCCCATAGTGCTAATCAGTTATGCCTAACTCTAGTGCTTAATTATTTAGTAATTGACCTTTGGATTATAATGCTATAATATTGAAATATATGGAATGAATTGGAGGTATAACCCTTGAGCGACGAACTGCATTTAGATGGTATGATGATTGACTCACTGATTGATCTGCTAAGAGCATCTTTTTTCTTGGAAGAGTGGGACAGGATGATAGAAATATCTGATAAGGTATTAGTATCGTCCACTAAGCTATACAATGAACAGAAGAACACATTAGATAATGGTGGGAAATACATCTATGGTAATCGCGGTCGGCACCTAATCTATTATTTTGGGTTCGGGTATATGTCCAAAGGAATAGCGCTCTACAAGAAAGAAAAATATAATGAGTCAAGAGACTGCATTTCACAGTATTCCAATCTTACTTGGCTAAATGATGGGAGCGAAGATGCTAAGGAAGAAATCTATCTATTCAAGCTATTTGCAAAAGGTAATGGTTTTACAGTTGATTTAATGGAAGGTAAAGATGTGTTGGATAACTATGTTGCATTCTTAAAAGAATCAAGACCAGAAGAACTGTTGCCTGGTTTAATCAACATACTTGAAGCTTCACTCAAGAATGGAAACAACATAGATCAATTACTTGAAGACTTTAAAACAAACACTGCGGATGTAATTCTTTACTATGAGAAGCAGCAAAGAAAGACTAGATATCTCACTAATTATTTTTACCTTTTGTCATTGTATAGGATTAAAATGGGAAACTATCAAGATGCAGTACATAATATATTGCTAGCCACAGTAGCTTCTGATAGCTTTAAAGATATGATAGCATTCAAAAAGTGTGTCGCTCTTTTTGATATTTACCGTAACTACGCTACAGATGAGCAACTAAATATGTACAGCTCAAGAATGCTATTAATTCTAAAGGAGGAATTTAGGGATGAAAAAAGCTATTATTTCAATGATGATCGTATTAGGGTTATTTAGTTTTATAGTAATTCCACTTGATGGCTCTATTGCAATAACTACTAACAGTCATGGTATGGAACACTAATTTTAATATCAACAGACCGTTATCATAAGGGGGAGCGGCTCTTTGTCCGAAATGCGGATTTTTTCGTGAACATGGTTTAAGATCGAATTTGAAAAACCTACCCTAAATTTATTCTCATGTTTTGCCTATTGTTCGTAAAGAGACCGCTTCGCAATACGGGAAAATGTTGTTCAATTCGAAGTAACCCCTGATTCATAACATCCAAACTTCATCGTATTTTCAGATTATATTATGCTCTAGATTAGACGTAATAAATCAAAAAATGCTCCAAAAAAATCATCACTGTGACCAAACGTGTGACCACACCCTCAAATTATCACTATCAATGCAAAGCAAAAACCCGTCAAACACTCGAAAATCCTTGTGTTTAGCGGGTTATTTAAGTATGGAGCCTAGGGGGATCGAACCCCTGACCTCATCGCTGCCAGCGATGCGCTCTCCCAGCTGAGCTAAGGCCCCGTATGTAAATTTTCAATTTCTCACCTTTATCGGCGACTTCTATATCATATAATTTTCGCACAGCGATGTCAATACTTTTTAGCTCGAAATTTATGGGCCGACGCTTACTCGTCGGCCTCTTCCTTGGACAGCAAGGATTTCAGTTCCTTCATGAACATGTTAATATCCTTGAACTGTCGATATACCGACGCAAAGCGCACATAGGCCACCTCATCTACCGGATATAGATGCTCCATAACAAGCTCACCGATCTCCTGGCTGACGACCTCTGTGGCAGCTGTATTCCGTAATGCATTCTCTACCTTGGATACAATCTGCTCAAGCTGCTCCACCGATACTGGGCGCTTCTCACAAGCACGAACCAATCCGCGCAGCATTTTGTCACGGCTGAATTCCTCACGGCTGCCGTCCTTCTTCACGACCATTAATGGGGCTTCCTCCACCATCTCGAACGTCGTGAATCTACGGGCACATTGCTCGCATTCTCTGCGCCTGCGAATGGATTTATTATCGTTGGCAGGCCTGGAATCCAGCACCTTCGTTCCTGCGTAAGCGCAGTAAGGGCATTTCATGACAATCACTCACTTCCTTTTACCAATAAATTCTTCATCATTTAGACTAATAAAATTCGAATATCGACACATAATACAATTACCAACCGCGAGGAGGTGAACAGCAATGGCACAAGGGAACTCTAACAATCTGGTTGTTAAACAAGCTTCCGGAGCACTAGAACAACTGAAATACGAGGTTGCTCAAGAGCTTGGGATTAGCATCCCTCAAGATGGTTACCAAGGTAACATGACATCTTATGAGAACGGTTCGATCGGGGGTTACATCACCAAGCGTCTGGTGACAATCGCCGAGCAACAGCTGGCCGGTCAATTTCAATAAGTCATAACAAGCAAGGTGCAGGACAGGCGATAAGCCTTCCTGCACTTTTTAGCTTATTCATAGCTGAACGTTGGCCTGGACCTAGAACATTACTTCATACTGACAACTTCAGTACTCGTACCTTAACCGAATTTGTTTTTATTTTTATAGTAGTGGTCAACAGGGCTCCAGCTCGTAGCGGCTCTACACTCATATTTGATCTCGTCAAGATACTCTTCCTCGTAGAACCAGTAGAACTGTATCACTTGTCCAAGAATCAATCCCCTAGAACTGGTCATATATCTTCGTATATTGACGATAATAATGCGTCACCCGCTGCACATAATGCCTTGTCTCTCCATAAGGGATCTGTCGTATCGTCTCCTCACGGCCATCCCATACCCCTTCGCTAATCCAGCTCTCTACCTTGCCGGGACCCGCATTATAAGCGGCGATCATGGCAATAGGCTGTCCCGGAAATTGCTCCCTTAGGTTATGAAGGTACCACGACCCCAGTTGGATATTCAATCCAGGCTCATGCTTCACATTATCCAGCGGCTGCTTGGGTAGCTTGGCCCGCTCCATAATCCATTGCGCAGTATCCGGCATGATCTGCATCAGTCCTAGTGCTCCCTTATGTGACTCCATGCTGGTGTTATAATTCGTTTCGACCCGAATGATCGAAGCCACCAGAAAAGGGTCCACCTCATAAGTCTGCGCATACTCACGAATTTCATCCTTGTAACGGATCGGATAGAAGATCGCCATCCAGTTGGAGCTCAGGAACACGAAGACGACAAAAGACACCAGCAAGATGAGCAAGACTCTTTTTTTGGCAAAAAGCTTCATGAAAGCCTCTTGTGGCGAAGCCACTGCTCCAACTGCTGCTCGGTGTACTGTAGGTCCTTGCTATTATCTACCACGATGTCAGCCTTGCGCTTCTTCTCTTCTATATCCATCTGTGCAGCCAGTCGCTGCTCCGCCCCCTGTACATCCAGCCCATCTCGCTCCCTTAGTCGCTGGAGCTGTAGTGTACGCGGAACATACACCACCATAACCTCCTGGAACAGGTTGTCCAGCTTGGATTCATACAAAAGCGGGATATCCACCACGACCAGCTTGTCCGGGTGCTGCAGCTCATATGTTGTCATCTGCTGCTTGATCTCCTGCCGAATGGCAGGGTGAGTGATGTTATTCAACGCCTGCAGTTCGGCCTGATCTCCGAATACAATTCGTCCAAGCTCCTTGCGATTCAACGTTCCGTCCTCATTCATGACTTCTGGTCCGAACCGTTCCCGGACCGCCGCAAGGACCGGATGCCCCGGAAGCATGACTTCCCGGGCAATGACATCAGCATCTACAAGCAGGGCTCCTCTAGACACCAGCATAGCGGATACCGTGCTTTTTCCGGTTGCAATGCCTCCGGTTAATCCGATGATCATGCTTACACCCGCCTTCAACCTCATTCTAATCTTCAAACTGTGCTTTTATTCGGATCATTCTACGAATTCATACCATCAAGTATGACCGTGCATCTGCTTCATCGCTCGAATCTCCATAGTACTACATTAGACGCAATATGCCCATGATAATTAAGAGTAGCGCTGGCAGCGAGGCTATCGTCCGCATGAAGCGAAAAGCCGTTAGCCGAAAACCTGCCTTCATACCGCCAATGAGAAAAATACCGCTGAAGAGTGCGATAGCCAGCGCTGTAGACAATGGGTCGAAGCCAAGCATGGCTGCACCAAGTCCTGCCCCAAAGGCATCCAAGGAGAGTGCAATCCCCAGCCATACCGCTTCATGTGACGAGATGCTGCCGGAGTCATCCATATCCGCTGCGGAGGGACTACGCAGAATACGTATGACCAGCCCCATTTTGCGAAGCTCCAATGAGAAGACGGTCTGCTCCGCCGCTGTCCCTAACGCATCCTTGGCATTTGATTTCACCATCGCACGATCATTAGAATCATTTCCTTCAGCCCGCTCCAGCACCTGGACAGACGAAGTGTCATCATGCTTCTGAATCAGAGACTGTACCAGTGACCAACAGCCAATCCCAATCAGAATCAGTGCTCCGAGCAAGGTCGTGAATGCTGGAGACAGCACCTTTTGCATAATGACACCCACTTGCATGGATACCCAAATGACCATACCTGAGCAGATTGAGATAATCACAATTGACAGTAAAGGAATCTTCATCTTCCGCAAGCCATATGTAACTCCGACACCGAAGCTATCCAGACTTAATGCAAATGCAAGCAGCAGCAGGGACATCCAATGACTACCCATCCTGAGCCCTCCCCATACATGCGCCCGGACATACCCGATAGCGCAATCGGTTATATATCTCAGGCATTATATGAGGAGACTGGGCTCAGTGTGCACTTCCATTATTTCTACATTTCTATACTTCCACTAGACTGTCGGCTGACATTTCGGGCAATAATGCGTGCCCCTGCCAGCTACTACAGATTTCTCTACTGGTGTATGGCAGACTACACAAGGCTCCTGCTTCCGACCATAGATTTGCAACTGATGCTGATAAGATCCACTGTCTCCTTGGCCGTTCACATAAGACTTGACCGAAGATCCGCCAGCAGCCACCGATTCCGACAGTACGCCAACAATGGCCTTATGCAGCAACGTAAATTGTTCTGTAGTTAACGAGTTAGCTGCTCTGGACGGATGAATACCAGCCCGGAAAAGTGCTTCGTCTACATAAATATTCCCTATGCCAACGACATATGCTTGATTGAGCAGCGCCGCCTTGATGGAGGTTGAGCGTCTTCCGACTGCCCCTTGTAACGCCTCTACGGTGAACGCTGCGTCCAGCGGCTCCAGACCAAGCTTATGCAGTGGTGCGGATATCAGATCCTCCCCGGTATTGAACAGATGCATCGTACCGAACTGCCGCACATCCTTATAGCGAAGCTCTGTACCGTCGTTAAAATGAAAAATGACATGCGTATGCTTCTCAACCGCCTCATCCGCAGCATATAGGCCATACCGACCTTCCATACGCAGGTGGGATACCAAGACAAGACCATCCAGCAGAATCCGCAAAAATTTGCCTCGACGCTCCACGCCAACAATCGTATGCCCTGCAAGCTCGAAGGCAAATGCCTGTATATCCGAAGGCCGCTGAATAATACGCGGCAAATGTACAGTTACTCGTTCGATTTGTTTTCCTACTACCAGTTCATTCAATGTTCGTTTTACAGTTTCGACTTCCGGTAATTCCGGCATAATTCCTTCACCTCAAGCTCTATTATACTGGAAGCCGGACAAGTTCGAAAACAGCTTGGTTGCTATTTCGCCTCATACCAGTTATCTCCATAGCTCACATCTGCCTTGAGAGGCACGGACAAGCTCAAAGCCTTCTCCATCGTCTCAGGTACTAGCTGCTTCATAAGCTCTAGTTCGTCCTGCGGAACCTCGAATACAAGCTCATCATGTACCTGCAGCAGCATACGGCTGCGCAGCTTGCGCTCGTTCAGCACCTGATCCATCCGTACCATGGCCAGCTTGATGATATCTGCCGCGGTCCCTTGAATTGGAGTATTCATCGCTGTCCGTTCTGCGAAGGAGCGCAGGTTGAAGTTGCTGGCATTGATCTCCGGCAGATAACGTCTGCGTTCAAGCAGTGTCTTGACATACCCGTCCCGTCTGGCATCCTGTACAATGTCATCCATGTATTTGCGGACACCCTGGAACACATCAAAATATTGATCAATGAACTGGGCGGCCTCTTTCCGGGTAATATTCAAATTCTGGGATAGTCCGTAATCGCTGATGCCATAGACAATACCGAAGTTAACCGCTTTGGCTGATCTCCGCATGTTCGCATCCACGTCCTCGGGCTTGACCCCGAATACATCAGAGGCAGTCTTCGTATGAATATCCATGTTGTGCACGAAAGCTTCCTTAAGTCGCTCATCATCGGAGATATCAGCCAGCACACGCAGCTCAATCTGCGAATAGTCAGCGGCCAGAATCGACCAGCCAGGCTCTGAGGGTACGAATACCTTGCGCAGCTTGCGGCCCTCCTCCATACGAATCGGAATATTCTGCAGATTCGGAAATTGACTGCTCAATCGGCCTGTAGCAGCAATCGTCTGCCGATAGAAGGTATGCACCTTTCCTGTCTTCTCGGAGATTTCCTTCAGCAGCCCCTCCACATAAGTCGATTGGAGCTTGGCCAACTGGCGGTATTTCAGAATATTCTGCACGACATCATTATAGGGAGCTAACTTCTCCAGCACCTCGGCATCCGTGGAGTAGCCAGTCTTCGTCTTCTTAACGACCGGAAGTCCCAGCTTGTCGAACAGCACTTCACCTAGCTGCTTCGGTGAATTCAGATTGAATTCTACGCCGGCATTCCGGTAAATATCCTGCACCAGCGCTTCAATCTGGGTCTCGAATTCATGACCAAGCTGCTTCAGCTCATCGACATTGACTGCAATTCCCTGCTTCTCCATATCTGCCAGAATACGAGATAGCGGCATCTCCATGTCGTGGAAGAGCTGCTTCATTCCATTCTGCTCAAGCTGTTCCTCCTGAGCGGGCACAAGCGCACCCACAACCGCAGCCTTGCGAGCCAAATGCTCGGCCAGAATGCCCTCGGATGGAATCTTGTACTTGGCACCCTTGCCCCATACATCCTCATCGGGGCGAATGGACGGCAGGCTATGCTTGGCCGCTAGTCCACTCAAGGTCTGATTCGCATCGGTCGGGTCCAGCAGATAGCCCGCCAGTTGCACATCGAATGCAGCACCCGCGAACGTAATGCCGTACCAATGCAGCACCAGATCAGCTCGATGCAGATCATAGCCCTGCTTTGGCTTGGTGGCATCCGCCAACCAGGTGCGTACTCCTGCCGCCGCATCCGATTGCAGTAGCTCACCCGACAGATAGTACTGTCGTTCGTGTACTCCGACCACTACGCCAATGAGCTTGGCTTGATGCGGGTTATCGCCATAAGACTCCACATGCAGGACGCCACCATCACCCTGCGCAAGCGCCGTCTCCAGTTCCTTTACCGTGTCAGTCTGCAGAATAACTACATCTACATCAGCTTCTGCCTGCGTAGTACCACCACCACTGCCAGCGATCTCTCCAGATAGCTGGAGGCGCTCCAGAAGGGACTTGAATTCCAGCTTGGCCAATGCAGGACCTGCGGTGTCTTGCTTAAGTCCGCTGTATACGATGCCATCCCAGCCCTTGTCGAGCGGTACCTCACGGTAGATCGTTGCCAACTGCTTGCTGAGCCTGGCATCCTCCGCATGAGTCTCGATTCTTTCCTTCATTTTCCCCTTCAGTTCACTGGTATGTGACAGCACCTCTTCGACACTACCATATTCATGCAGCAGCTTCAGAGCTGTCTTCTCGCCTACACCGGGAATGCCTGGAATATTGTCGGATACATCGCCCATGAGTCCCTTCAGGTCAATGATCTGCGCAGGAGTAAGGCCGTAGCGCTCCTGAATCTCGGCTGGACCATAAGTCTCAATCTCCGTGACGCCTTTACGTGTTAGTCCGATCTTTACCTGATCCGAAGCCAGCTGAAGCATGTCCTTATCGCCAGACACGACAATTACAGCATGTCCCGCTTCATCCGCCTGCTTGCTGAGCGTTCCGATAATATCATCCGCCTCATAGCCCTCCAGCTCGAACTGAGCAATGCCCAGACCATCGAGCAGTTCTTTCAATAGTGGGAATTGCTGCGACAGCTCTGGCGGCGTCTTCTCGCGCCCTCCTTTATAGTCCTGATACCCTTCGTGGCGGAATGTTATCTTGCCTGCATCAAAGGCTACAAGGACATGAGTCGGCTTATGCTCCTCAAGCACCCGCAGCAGCATCGTCGTAAATCCGTACACCGCATTGGTCTGCTGACCACTGGAATTCGATAACGCAGGGATTGCAAAAAAAGCTCTGTATATAATACTGTTGCCGTCAATAAGCATGAGTTTGTCCATTGGCTATGCACCTCATCGATTCATTCATTATATGCTTATCCTATTTTAACATATCAGGCGAGTATCCTGAAAAAAGGGGCTTATTTCCATAAAAGCAAAAAGAACTCCCCTTGCAAGGAGTTCTTTTTATTAGTGAGTCTATACTGACGATTGATACTGGTAGGCTATACAAGGTGCCACAAGCACTGTACCAGCCTGACACCAGCCAACTATTGATTCAGATCTGGGCGCTGACTTGTAACGAGATATACCGCACTCTCGCCGATGTTCGTCGCGTGGTCACCAATTCGCTCAATGTATCTGCCGACCAGCAGCATGAGCATAGCTTCCGACACTTGGGAAGGGTTCTCACCAATGAACGTATACAGCTCACTGATCATCTGGCTGTACAAGGCATCCACCTTGTCATCCAACTGTGCCATCTTGTAGGCTTGGTCCGTATTCTCGTTCAGGTAGGAGCTGATGGCGTCATTCGTCATCGTCTTCACGATCTCAGCCATTTCCTGGATCTCCGCGAGCGGCTTAAGCATTTGCTTACCGTCTAATCGAAGCGTGACCTTCGCCACATCAAGGGCAAGATCGCCCATGCGCTCCAGGTCGCTGGATATTTTGAAGGAGACAATAATTCTACGAAGATCCTTCGCCACAGGCTGCTGTGTCACGATAAGGCGTGAGCCCATATCGAGAATCTGCTCCTCCATCTGATTAATCTGCACATCACTATTCACAACCTGATGCGCAAGCTCAGTATCGTTCTTTTCCAAGGCTGTAATTGCATGGTCCAATGCCTCGGATACTTTTCCACCCATTTGAAGCAGGAGCGTTCGCAGCTCCTCCAAGCCTTCGTCAAAATCCTTCCTGCGTATCATCCTATGCGTGCCTCCCTCTCTGCCATTACTCAGCCAAAGCGGCCGGACACGTAGTCCTCTGTGCGTGAATCCTGCGGGTTCGAGAACAATGACTCCGTCTCGGAAGCCTCAATAATCTCGCCATTCAAGAAAAATACGGTCTGACCCGATACCCGGGCTGCCTGATGCATATTATGTGTAACCATAATAATTGTGTATTGGTCCTTCAGCTGCTGCACCAGCTCTTCAATCTTCAGGGTGGAGATCGGGTCCAGTGCGGAGGTCGCCTCATCCATCAGCAGGATATCCGGTTGAACCGCCAGCGCACGCGCAATACACAGGCGTTGCTGCTGTCCACCCGAGAGGCTCAGCGCCGAACGCTTTACGAAATCCTTAACCTCATCCCACAAGGCTGCCTGCTTGAGACTCTGCTCCACCAGGCCATCCAGCACTTCCTTGCTGCGAATCCCGTGCAGTCTTGGCCCATAGGCTACATTGTCGTAGATCGACTTGGGAAAAGGATTCGGCTGCTGGAAGACCATCCCTACCCGCTTGCGCAGCTCCTCTACCTCAAAGTCCTCGGCATAGATCTCCTTGCCCGAGAGCTTGACCGACCCTTCAATGCGTGTACCAGGAATCATGTCATTCATACGGTTCAGTGTCCGCAGTAGTGTTGACTTCCCGCAGCCTGATGGTCCGATGAATGCCGTCACGGTCTTATCCGGCACGTTCAGAGACATGTCCTTCAAGGCATGGAATTTCTCATAATACAGATTCAGCTTCTCTATCGTAATCACAGGATCATTCATATGTGAGCTTCTCCTTCAGTATGCAGTTCGTTCTCATTCAGCTCGAATACCGATAACATCAAGATTATAATGGCCTTATGTAAACGAAATACAGTGGATTTGTTAACTCAATGTAAAATAAGAGCAAGCTCTCGTTCTTCATTTTCCTTTTTGCCGGGCTTTTCGTTCGCATCTGCACTAGTCTTTTGTAATATTGGCGATGAATCAGCACTGGCCTCTAGTGATGGGTCCTTTGCCTCTTTTATAGTTGTACGGTCCGTTTTCTCATCCAATTGCTGATCAGCTCGTTCTTTCGCTTCTTCGCCAGATTCTCTACTAGCTGCTTCTTTAGTATCTTTACTAGCTTGATCACCAGTCCGTTCATGAGTATGTTCACTGCTTCGTTCACGAGTCCGTTCAATAACTCGTTCAATAGCTCGTTCAATAGGCTGTGCAGACACCACTTCGCTCTCTACCTTACCTTCAGTCGAGACGTTCCTTTGTTCCTCAACTGGCGGAGCTTGCTGCAGCCCCTTGTCCTCCATGAAGCTGTTGGCGTCAGCAGTACTTCTGTTCATCTGCATAAGCTCATCAGCTACCTGTTCTGCAGTTAGGCGAGCTTGCTCTGCTGCCTGTGTCATGTCCTGATTCAGCTGCTCCATCCGCTCAACCGCCTGGATGATGCTGACCAAGGCTTCATTTCCTTCATCTACGAATTTCGATCCGTTGGCTACCTGGCGAAGACCTTCGCTCGTCAGATCTGTCTGCCCCCGTACCAGTTCTCCGATCTCGTCTAGCAGCCTGGTGATGCGGGATGAGCAGTCCTGTGTCTGTGCAGCCAGTCCCCTGACTTCCTGAGAGACAATCTGAAATCCGCGTCCATACACTCCGGCATGGGCAGCTTCAATAGAAGCATTAATGGCAAGCAGTGTACTTTGTCCGGCTAAGTCCTTCACAGCCTTGGCAATCCCCGAGATGACCTCCAGGTGACTACTCATGCTCAGTGCCTGGTTATGCTGCTTCTCAAGCTGCTCCATAACCTCCCTATAGCATTCCTGAACCTCAGCGAGCTTCTTCATGCCATGCTGAGCTGCCTGCTCCATCGCCTGGCTATGCTCCTTGCTTTGTCGGGCCTCGCAGGATACCTGCTCTACATTACCTTGGATATGCTGCACCTGATGATAGCTGCGCTGTATCGTCTGCTTCCGACTCCCGTCCGCTTCCTGCTGCAGCAGTTGCGCCACCTGCATGACATCCCTGAGCGTCAGGACGCTCGTTGACTGGGTCCCCTGCAGTATGATGCAATCATAGAAATTCGCATCTGGGCGCTGTAAGACTTGATCCAGTATCTCCTCCGCAGGTGCTGTCGTCTCTACCATAAGCGCAGCCCGATCTACGAATTCCGCGGCAGGCTTGTCATAGAACAATGCGGCTGCGAACCTTCCCGCCAGATGACGGTTATAAGACTCTCTCATTATGATGCCCAAAATGTCCCCTGCTTGATTCTCCACCAGTACACAAGGCATCTCAGGCTGTTGTCTGAATATATCCAGCAATTCCTTACAGGTCACTTGAAGATTAATAATGGCGACTTGCCGTCCTGTCACATAGTCTCCGATCATCTTTCGCTTTGCATTCGTTTGCGTGTTCAGCACCATTGGCATTCTCTAGCAGCCTCCCATGTAATTCCATTCACATATAGGTCTATGGGACTATTGTAAACACGCATTGTTATATGAATTTCGATTTCCTGTTATAACCATGTAAAAGCAAGATGGATATTCCTGGAAAAGGGAAAAAGAGAACATCCCCTATACAAAAGATTGGGATGCTCTCTTCTTGTTTACTACCAGCTTGTATCCAACTCCGCGAATGGAATCAATATGAACCGACTCGGGGTCCAGCTCCAGCTTCTTGCGCAGCGAGCTCACATGGACGTCCACCGTCCGCTGACCTCCAATATAGTCGAAGCCCCATACAGCATTCATCAGATCATCTCTTGTCAACACAACCCCAGGCTTCTTGGATAAATACAGCAATACCTCAAATTCCTTAGGTCTCAAATGAATCTGCTGTCCACCCAGAATGACTTCATATTTCTCAGGATAGATCTCAAGCTCCCCCAGCGCGATGCGGGACTCCTCTGTCTGCTCACTTGTCATGATCTCATCGCCTGAGGTACGGCGTAGCACTGCATCCACTCTGGCCAGCAGCTCGGATACCCCGAATGGCTTCGTAATGTAATCGTCTGCTCCCGACTTCAGTCCCTGAACGACCTCAGCCTCACCATTTTTGGCTGTCAAAATAATAATTGGGGTTGTAATGCCTCTGCTTCTCAGCTTGCTCAGAATATCCAAGCCATTCATTCCAGGAAGCATCAGATCCAGCAATATAAGATCGAAGGACTCCGTAGAAGCCTGCTCATAGCCAGCTGTACCATGATCTACTGCCTCAACCTCATAGCCCTCCTGCGTCAAATTATACGTAAGCAATCTCGCGAGCGTAGGCTCGTCCTCGATAACCAATAGGCGTTGTGCCATTATGAAATCCTCCATTCCACAGTATGAACTTCATCCAGATGAAACTCATCTGCGACCTCGTCTGCAAGCCATATACCATGCTCACGATTCGCACATCCATCATTCTATCACGGCATTGTTAACGGAGTGTAAAAGTTATTAAGCTCTTGTCCTGCCTATTCCTGATGCTGAATAACGGGAAGCTCTACACTAAAGGTACTGCCTATTCCCAGCTCACTTTCGACGGTGACCGTGCCGCGATGCAGCTCCACCAGATGCTTTACGATGGATAATCCCAGGCCCGTCCCCCCGGAATTACGTGAGCGGCCTTTATCGACACGATAGAAGCGCTCGAAGATCCGCGGCAAATCCTTCTTCGGTATTCCGATCCCCGTATCGCTTACTGCCACAATCACTTTCTCTGGCTCGTCATCTGTCGGTAAAGCAGTCACCTTCAGACGAACGCTTCCTCCCTCCAGGGTATAGTTAATACTGTTGGAAAGCAGATTCAGGAAAATTTGCTTCAGCTTGTCCTCATCAGCCTCAATGAACAGCTCCTCCGGTACATCCAAATGAAGGGAAATGCGCTTCTTCTCTGCTACTTTATCTAGCGTATCTGATAGCATCTCAAAAAATGTAGACAAATGTACAGGTGAACATTCCAGTGGTGAGCGCTTGGATTCAATTTTGGACAGCTCAAGAATATCACCAATCAGTCGATTCAGCCGCTCACTCTCATCATAAATGATTTGCAAGAAGGAGCGTGCTGTCTCCTCATCCTTCACACCGCCGCTAAGTAGCGTCTCTGCGAAGCCCTTCACTGCCGCAATTGGTGTCTTCAGCTCATGCGATACATTCGCTACGAATTCACTTCGCATGTTCTCAAGTCGGCGGATGGCAGTGACATCCTGCAGCAGGAACAGCATTCCACGCTCGACACCATCGTTGCCAGCCATAGGTACACCATCCATGAGCAGCAGTCTTTCTTTCGGATGATAGACACTGACTTCACTGCGGAGTACCTCCATGCTGTTGATACCTTCCTCTACCAGCTTGGTAAGCTCATAATGCTTGCGCAGCTCCTGGAACGGCTTTCCTGTCAGTCGCCGGCTACTAATGCCCAGCATCCGCTCGGTCTCCCGATTCACCAGTGCAATGTTGTCATGTTCATCAATCAATAAGATCCCACCGGTCATATTCGTCATAACCCCCTGCAGCAGGCCCTCATTGGTACGTATGGTCTCCATTTGCTTTTGTAGGCTATCCGCCATGCCGTTAATGGCATCCGCAAGCTGTCCGACCTCATCCTTACGTGACAGCTCCACCCGTGCATCGTAATCAAGACGTGAGATTCGGTTGGCGACGCGGGTAATATGCTCAAGAGGTGAAGTCAGGCCAGCAGCCACACGATAACTGATAAAGGATACAATCAGGAATAAGACGAAGAGGGCAACAATGACAACAGTCCATGCACGCCTCATGCCCTCCTCCACCGAGGCCAGACTCATGGATAGACGAATGTAGCCGTCAAAACCATCAGCTGTAATGACAGGCTCAGCTACATACAGCATATTTTCACCCAGCGTCTCACTATATCGAATGGAGCTACCAATGCCCTTCTCTTTGGCTTCACGAATCTCATCCCGCAGCGCATGGTTATCCATTTGCCTCACATTGGTCTCTGAATCTCCAATAACTGTTCCATCCTTGGCGATGAAAGTAATTCGGGAATGAATCAGTCCCGATAGCTCCTCGGCTTTGCTTGTATAATACTTGCTGGTATCCTCACTTGTGTCTGATGATGCATATTCAAAAGGGAAGGTGCTACGCAGCAAATTTATTTCCCGGGCCATATTTTCCTCAAGTGAGTGAATATGTGAATCTTTGAAGATATGTCCCATCACAATACCTGCAGCCAGTACAGATATACCCGTTAAGGCCAGCATAATCGTGGTAAGTTGAAAACGAAATGGTCTCATAATCTTCATAGTCTCTCCCTTGTATTAGACGTTGCTTCCCGTATTCTAAATGATTTTGTCCAAGAGAGCTACAGAAGTTTTGTTAAGTTTATGTAAAACCTCAAATCACAGTACTCACACCATTAGACAGTAGGTGCACAACCTCTCGTTCTGCGCATATTTATACTGACATGAAGAAGAAGGACTCCGTCACTTGTTAGGTTAAGTGAGAGTCCTTCGTGTCTTGAGCTATTCGCTTACCATGTAAGCATCGCAGATTCCCTTAGCCATTAACAACCTCGCCGCCATTAATATGCATGACCTGACCACTCACATAGGAGGAATCATCACAAGCCAGATATACATAAGCTGGAGCCAGCTCTTCCGGCTGCCCTGGTCGCTTCATTGGCTGAGTGCCTCCGAATTCGCCGACTGTCTTGGCATCAAAGGTAGATGGAATGAGCGGCGTCCAGATCGGTCCAGGTGCCACCGCATTCACACGAATCCCCTTATCTGCAAGATTCATGGACAAGGATCGGGTAAAGGAGGTAATGGCCCCCTTGGTCGCCGAATAGTCGATAAGTGAAGGGTTACCACGATATGCTGTCACAGAGGTCGTGTTGATAATAGTGCTGCCTTGCTTCAGCAATGGCATCACCGCCTTCGTCAAGTAGAACATGCTGAATATGTTGGTACGGAAAGTCTTCTCCAGTTGTTCAGCCGTAATATCCTCTATCCGCTGCTGAGGGTGCTGCTCGGCTGCATTGTTCACCAGAATATCGACCTTGCCCAATTGCTCGATGGCCTCCTTCACGATCTGCTGACAGAAGCTCTCATCTCCAATATCCCCAGCAATCAAGACACATCGGCGTCCTTCCTGCTCCACTTGCCGCTTCGTCTCCTCTGCGTCTCCATGCTCACTGAGATAGACTATAGCAACATCAGCCCCCTCCTTGGCATAGGTGACGGCCACAGCACGTCCAATCCCGCTGTCTCCACCGGTAATAATAGCTACTTTGCCAGTGAGCTTGCCAGCTGCCCTATAGGCAGTTCTCTCGAATTCCGGCTGAGGATTCATTTTAGATTCAATGCCTGGCTGCTCATTCTGATGCTGTGGGGGCATGGTCTGTTTCTGATCTTGCTTCTGATTTTGTGTCTGAGTTGACATATCATCTCACTCCTTCGATTCATTCGTTTCGGGTCCTGATTCATTAGGATGTCTTTAAAGGATATTGTCTACTCTCGTTTTCATTATGTTTTTACCCTCTTGGGACAAGATCAAACGACCTGATAGGAATTAAGTCTGCTGATATGGAAATAATACCAATCAGTAGTCTCTGGCTGACCTAATAACCTAACAATACAAAAAAAGGCCCCCACAGGATTATCAATCATGAGTTTTCAATATACTGAAACGGCATACAGTTCTAAAATCCAGTAATATCAAGGGTTTAAGGCGTTCGTATTTTGTTCTTATTTGGACTGTAATATATAGTTTGACCTACAGTCTGTCCCCAATCTGTCCCCAAAAAAAGAGCAGTGAGGCCACGTCTCTCCTGCTCTTTCTAATTTCACTCTATTCATATGCCGCAAGTATTTCTCCTAATTCAATCCACTGATACTCTTCATCGGCTGCTAGCAGCTTTACCTCTCGACGGCTGCTGTTTAATGCAATCACGGTCCCCGTCAATACAACGTCCTCAAAAGGACCAAACACTTTCAACGTAACCGGCTGCCGCTGATTATAGGAATCGACCAGCGCCTGCTCGATCAGCTGCACTTCCTGGTCATCTAGAATCGGCTTTACCTTACGATTCTCTTCTATATAGTGTCTCTGTATGCGCTCAACATGCTCTGGCAGCATGAATCGTGAACTGTCGAACAGTCCGTTACCTTGAAGCTTCTTTGACATGGGTACGTCCGCCTCCTATGGTCAATATTCCATATCATTATATACGAACATACATTCGATTATCCATAGGAAATAAATTACTAAACCGCTTGATTAATAGTACTATATATGGTACTATATGAATAGGAGGTGAGACATGGCTAGGATTGAAAAGCTGGTCCAGAAAATGAAAAACCGCCCTAACGGAATCCAGTTTGATGAAGTCACCAGAGTACTCCAGCATTACGGTTATGAATTAGTGAGAAGTAAAGGCTCGCACTTTCAATTCCGTAACGAAACAGGAGACCTGACAACCATCAAAAAGGAACAACCGCTAAAGGCGGCGTACGTCAAGGACGTACTGGACCGGATTGGGGAGTGACCGCTCCTCTCTCCTTATTCTTCATTATATCCTAGCCGGTAATCATGGAAAACAAGGATTTAGCTTATTATATGTCGCTTCCCTATACTATTCAGATCAGACCTGTAAAGGACGAGAGCGGCGACTATTTTTTTGCTACGGTTGCTGAGTTGGACGGGTGCCATAGTCACGGAAATACCTATACAGAGGCGTATGAGAGCGTGCGTGAAGCTATGGAGGGTTACCTGGAGGTGAAGCTGGAGTATGGCGACCCGATCAACGAGCCCCTGAAGGATGATGAATACAGCGGAAAGTTTAATGTTAGGATGCCCCGTAGCCTCCACCGGCAGTTGGCTGAACGTGCAGCTGCGGAGAAAGTATCCCTCAACCAGTATTGCTTGTATAAGCTGAGTAAGTGAGTATACGGAAAACTCGTGTTTTTTAGTGGCAATTCAGTGACCAAGACTCACAAGATAAAAATAATAAAGTAAACGTAAGCAGACTCGTTGACCTATTTGGTCAGCGAGTTTCTGTATGTTGAGTAGTATTTAAGCAAGTTTAACCCTATTATAGAATCTAGTTAATATATTCACTTTAAATTTAAATTATTGAGTAATATTCCCAAATAAGGTACGATTATATTGCCGATCGGATAATTCCAAAACATACTAAAGGAGATGTAAACATGGTAAAAGCAAGAAAATTCTTTATGGCAACTGTCCTCACACTTCTGTTTTCTGCTCTTGTAGCTTCACCTTTATTCGCAGCTACTTCAGTCTCAAATTGGCATACAACTTTGTATGGAAAAAATATCAGAGAAGTTGGATCATCTTTTTATGTTACGAAGGGTTCTTACGTTACTATAAAGGTAGATCAGTATAGAATGTTAACTGGATATGGTGATGTTGACCGAAATAGCAACGCTAATGTTAAATATGAACTCTATAATCAATGGACTAACGAAATTGAAAGAAGCAAATCGTTTCATGGAAATTATGGAGGTGCTTTTGGAGACCCAGGAGAAGTAACTTTTTATAACTTACCTGAAGCAGACTATATAGTTGTAATAACAAATAACATCGACACCCCTTATGGCACAGCTACAGGCGGAAATGTTTATGTCAGTAAATGATTACAATTGTTAAACTTAGTACAAAAAAAAGACCCACCGACCAATATAGGTTAGTGGGTCTTTGCTTTACTAGGATTCAACTTCACTCTTCTTTAGCCTAGCTTCCAGATCCGCAACGCTGCCGTTTGTCTCTCCGATCAACGTCAGAAAATTACGCCGTAGACGGTTAACCACAATGGCAGCCTCTTCACGCGTCATCGTCGCACCTGGACGGCTGCCGTCAAAATAGCCATTGTCCTTCGCTTCCTTCCAATCCTTCTCGGCCCACGGGCTGACCTTATGAATGTCTCTCACCTGCTCCACTTGCTTGTCCTCCTTCGGCTTGTTCGCCGCATAATAATCTATTAGGTATTGAGTAGGCTCTACAACACCTGCCTCGGTCTGTGTCCAGCCATAGGACGGTGAAGCAGCCTTGCGAATCTCGTAATGCAAGTGCGGCCCTGTGGACTTTCCCGTTGAGCCTTGGCGACCGATAACCTGTCCTTGGTCTACCTGCTGGCCCACAGTAACTGCTACACTGGACAGATGGGCATACACATGCAAACATCCCTTAGTGTCTTGGATGGCAACCACGATGCCCATGTTGCCGAACCCGGAGCCTGTGACGCCCATTTTGGCATGAAGCACCTTGCCAGAGGTAAAGGCCTTAATCTCGCCGTTCGACGGGCTGATGACCAGATCCACACCACGATGGAAGCGCGGGACATGGTCAACCGGGTGATTACGCATCCCGAATTTACTAGTGAGGCGATAACCTTCGAATGGATTGCTCATGCTGCATCCTCCTTCTTATCTGGTACGCCACTTCTGCCCTTCAAGATCGCCACGGCTTGCTTGATCGGCTCAGGGATAGGCAGGCCAATCTTGCCGGCATTCTCGATCCAGCTAAGCAATTCATTCGCCATGTAAAAATAAATGATTGCGTCACGGAACATGTGGCCGTCGCCAAGAACACCATCAATGACGTGCCCCGCTGCGACCATTGCAAAGATAAACACCTTACGAGCGATACCGTATAACCCTTTGCGGCTCTGGAGCTCACCCGTGGAAGCGGCTGCGATCAAACCAGACACATAGTCCAACACAACGAACACCAATAACGCCCCCAGAATACCTGACCAACCCCCAAATAGATATGATCCAGCTGCACTCCCAGCGGCCAAAACGTATTTCCCAACTACCTCCATTGTCTTTTCCCCCTAAATTTAGATAGCCCTCTAGACCACTCCCAGAGGGCACAAAAATAGCGCTAACCTTTTAGGCTGCGCTTACTGCTGTGGTGTTTCCAATATCTGTTCCAGTTGTTCAGATGTTATGAATTTTGGGACGTAATTCTTAAGGCGCTGCTCGTCCACGGTACCGCGAACCCAAACTCCTAGCAAAAATGAGTACATCTATATCACTCCATTCCTATAGTAGATTCCATAAGCGTTAGCAGGGCCTGTTCCGTGCTGTCTTGGCGCGTTCGCAGTTTAGACACTCGATCTGTCAGCGGCGCCTCGAAAACAGGCTCTTGTCCTGTGTCATCACGGTAATTAAACATCAGCTTGCCTGTTTCCGGGTTGACATAGTAACTTGCTGCGCGTGCAAAGTCATCGGCATATTGGCCGTACTCCAGTTGCAGCATACCGACTTTGCCTGAGTCGTACCCCTGAAGCTGCGGATAGAATTCAAAATCCTCTTCAATTGACGATTCCTTCACGCTGCCGCTTAATTCGGTACGTAGGAATACCACTTCTCCAGTGGCTTTACGGTAGAAAACCCTATGACCTATTTGCATAATACGATTACCTCCTTATTGGATTGCTTTCCATTCTCGAATTGAACTGGAGAAAATGGACGTTGGTCTTTGCGGATTGGTGTACCTATTGACGGCAGTCACATCAAACCCCCCAGCTACAATATTAATCGTTGTGCTGTAGGACCATATGACAGATCCACCCGTATTAGTTTTTGATGTTTGGGTAAGATTGCTCATCCATTCATTGTTACTACCATCTCCAGCAAACGTTGAGAGGACCTGGTTCACCAGCACGTAACGCGGTGTAAAACCAAGCCCTCTTACGCTTCCTACGTGAGTCACGGATTGACCTTGTGGATTATCAGTAGTAGCAATGTTGAAATTCCCACTTGCCACTTGGCTAACAGTGCTGATATTGCGAATGGCCGCTGCCATCGTCCCGAATGGATCGCTGCCTTGTGATGCTTGACCTTTGTCCCTAATGGCGGCAGCGATCTCATTTTTGCCGTTAGCGACAGATGACTTTAAACTAGCAATCTCACTATTAATAGAATCTATCTCGGCCCTAGTCGGGTCGTGAACCCATCCAGTCCATGTACCGTTACGCTTAGTTCGCATATAGACAATAGAGTTATGAAAAGCGTAGAGGATCTGAATACAATAAAGCGCATTATGTTTAATATGCTCGACCCAATACCAATCTGCGAAAGGTGCATTAGTCATACTAGATCCCATGTACCAGCCTGTGGGACGGTCGATATTAAGGTCACTATTGGTTATGTCAATAGCTGTCCCATTGTCTGCCGTGACTCGACTACGCTGCCAGGGCTTAGCATCAACATAGGCCTTGGCATTGACTAGCTGCTGGTCTACATAGGGTACAGTGGCGAATCCCTCATCCTGCACACTATCCATAAAATCTTTCCACTGCTGTTGATACTCCACCGTTTTGGTGTTGAGCCACGCCTGGAATTGATTAAAAAGTGAAGTCGTATCTGCCTGCTGCACCAGACCTGTTACCAGACCGCACACAGTGTTATTAAGACGTTCGTCTGTGACCTGCTCCCCTCTGATTATCGTCGTATTGGCGATAACCCGTACTTGGGCTAAGCTCAGATCGTAAATGCTGCCTGAGCGTGTAATGGCTGGAGCTGCTGGGTTGGTAGCTGGGTTTCCTGGAAGCACTAGTGCCCTGATAGATCGGACAGGCGTACTTACATCCAACCGAAGCACGATACGGTCAATTCGGTCCGCTGTCGTGGCTGGCGTAATGGGCAGCACCAGCGCTGATTCGAACACGCTGTACATGTAGCCATTGATCCAGGCATAACCCGGTGAGATAGCTACATTCATGTCACTGCCGGTTACTTCAACCTTCAACTTCGTACCGCCACTGAAAACCCCGTTCCCGACGAATCGGGCAAAATACTCGGCAAACTCGCGCGCCGGATATTCGCGCGGGTCATCGGCGGTTGTATCAAAAAATCCACTTTTTTGCGGCATCTAATCAATCACTCCTTTTTGCCTGTTGCGTTAATTTGCGTACAGCTTGACCGATGGTCGGTAGATCGTTACCAAAGATGATTTCAAGCGCAGATGCTGGCTCGTATATCTCTTTGACCTCTGTTATGCGGCTGTCCATCGTCAGCCCCCAAGCTCGGTTCTGGACCGTGACGATATCGCCCAGGTCCCAATCTTGCTCGTAGCGGAAGCTGCCCGTGTCCAGTACAGTGCCCTCCAAGGTCTGCACACGCTTCAGCTCAGACAGCTTTTGTGCTCCCATCTCTGACAGCTCCACAGCATCCTCCGCGCTTGAGCAGTCAAGGAACGTCTCTCTGCGGTCAAAGCCCGAAGCACTGCCTACGATCTGGATTAGTCTGTCCTCGTCCTCTCCTTTGCCTCCAGCATAACCGACATTGCGGTAATCGCCGTCCGCATCAACGAACTGCTGAGACTGGATATTATCGAATTCATGCGAGAAGATAACCGGCGGCCTGCTGGTCTGACCGACAGTCAAGTTATGGCCCTCGTAAACATCAAACGACCATTTCCGGGCACCGAAGTCTAAGGCAACCCGATACCCGATATCACACCACTCTGCAATACCATGCACCACCTCAGCAAGCGGCTCGTAGCGTGAAGACCACGGAGTGACCTTTCCACGCCCCATGTCTGGAGCCAAAACCAAAAAAGGTACCCGCCGCTCTGGGTAGGTCCCGTTAATGAGGTGATTATTGACGTAATGCTTAATGACTGTCTCAGCAGGGCCACGAATACGGTCATAGCTGTCTGTGACGGTAATACGTCTGCCAAGGATGCCGCATAAATCCGGCCCCGTTATGGTCAGCGTCTCTACGCCATCCTCCAGCGTAATCTGCCTGCTCTCGATGATCCCCGCTTTATGGGCTTGGTTGCCGATCAGGATAATGTTTCCCTTGACCAGCTTATCCGTATGCTGCTTGCCCAAGGCAATGTGCAGCTCAAACTCTCCTGCTCGGAAAAATCGTCTTGTGAATTGCAAGCTTTCGTAGTCGTCGATCTCCCCGAGCAGATTAAATGATGTATCCAATATACGTACCGATGGTCCGCTAACGATCCTCACCCCCCGTAATAGCGGTTATGCCAGTACACCATGACATTCGCCAGTTGCCAGTCGGTCTCCCGGTCACTGCTGTAGCGCAGCATGTTCTTGCCGGGTATTAGCTGGAAGAAGGTACTGGCAAGGTCGATCCAGTGGAATACGTTCACCTTGGAGCCGTCTGACTTGATGACCTCAACACGCTTGTTTCCGAATGCGGTATTTATGTGTAATACGTCTGTAGCAGACAGCTCGTAATTGATCTTGATGAATTCGCCGGTTGTCTCATTGAGCACTACCGGGTTAGCCGCTGGTCCCTTATAGTGGATCTCCAGCGGCGTGTCCACATCCCCGTCATTGGTGAATATGCCTCGATAAGAGCTGAATGCGAATGTAGTAGCTAAGCGTAGCGGGAAGGTCAAGCCACCATCTTCGAATTCCAGGCCCTTCACTACCTGCGACTCATCCCGCCAATATGGATCAGGACAAGTGAACGCCAGCGTAAACTCCTGATTGTGTGCGAATCGTCTGCCCCAGCTCGGGCTGTTGGTATCACACACAGCAGGAATGGCGTATGACCGGCTGTCGTTGCGGTACACCAGTAATCCCGGTCCAAGCTTAGGATTGACCACCCGGAGCAGCCAGCGCCGCTGCGTGTACATGTCCTCGCGGCTGGTGCCCTTAATGGTCACGTCCAGGTTAATGTCACGCTCGTCCAGTTGAGTGCCCACATATGATGCGCCATCCTGGTACGGGCTCTTAGTTGTTTTGGTATCCGCACCCGGCCCACCTGTACCGTCTATGTGGGCCAAAATGAACGGAGGCGACATACCGAAGGTGATACTCTCGCCGCGAACATTTGTAAAAGTGACGCTCTGCACCTTGTCGCCTCCTTATTATTTAAGTAAACTTTGTGCCGTCTTCTTGATCGTGTTAGCAATTTTGGACGGTGACAGACTAGATGACGAAAAGTTATTGGTCACGTTCACCGTTTTACTGCTGCTACCTCCACCGCCGCCGGAGCTGCTGGAAGACTTGGAACTGGAGCTCCCGCTGCTCGTTGGCTTGGTAATCGAACCGCCCCCGCCAGAAGAGCTTGCAGAAGTAGCAGCGTTTAGTGCAGAAACCGCCTCGGAACGTGATTGCCGAATCTTGGCATTGAGCTCGTCAATGAGACTCATGATCTGCATGACGGGTCCCTTAAAGCCGTTGTACAGTTGCTCCCCAAGGGTCGTACCCGTCACCTTATAATCGTCTCCAAATTCACCTAGCAGCTTAATGATTTCCTCCTGCTGGTCCTGCACAATCATCGTCTCGGCCTCAGCCTGAATGCGCTTGGCATCCAGCAGCTTAGCATAATGATCCTGGGTAGCAACCATACGCTGCTCAAGGCTGGTCTTGGTATTCTCGTATGTGGCGTTGATCCGCTCCACCTCGGCCAGATAGTCCGCATCCTCTACTACCTTCTTCTCGGCAAGGTGGGTCTTGAGCTGTTCCATACGCTCTTTCAGGCTGTCTTGCAACTCTTTGCGTTGCGCTTGCAGATCCTCCTTGCGGTCCTGCAATTGTTCTTTCCGGTGACGTTCGTCCTGTTCAGACATAACGCGCTGCAGCTCCTTCTGGAGCTGGGCCTTGTTGAATTCGTCGTGCTCGTACTCAATCTTGCCTTGGAGGCGAGATATCTTCAGTTCGTCATCAGCATCCAACTCAGCCAGGCTGCGCTTCTTCTCAGCCTCTTCCATAGCCGCAAGCTCTGCGTCAATAGCAGCAATCTGAGCATTGTACACGCGCTCAATCTGCTCTATCTCGGCGTTGGCCGTTTCCTCGGCCATCTTCTTACGAGATTCGTAAGCGTCCTTCACAGCGTCAAGCTGCGCTTTCTTCCACGCCTCATTGGCTTCCTGGGCATCCTTGACACGTTGTACAGCTGCTTCCTTCTCGGCGGTGTAACGCTCCTTGAGCGCCTTCTGGACAGCCGAAGACAGTTCATTAATGCTGTCAATCTGCTCCTGCTTCACGGCAGCAGCGTATTGACGTTCCATCTGGATCATCTCAAGACGGTTCTGCCTGATTGACTCCTTGACCGATTTATCAATCTCAATGCGCTCCTTAGCAGAATACTTGCTATCTGCATTGACTCGGGCAAGGTACTCCTGATTCTCCCGTATCAAATCCTCGTATAACTGGCGCTTAACCTGATATTCCTGCTCTGCGCTCAGATCCTCCACGGCCAGACGTTCCTCGACCGCCTTGCGGAATTCTTCCGTAACCTCAGTAAATGCCTCAGACTCTGCTTGCTTCTCAGCCTCAACCTTGGCCTTTCTGGCTTCATATATCTGATCGTCAAGTTGCTGGCGCTCAGCAGCGGAATCTGCATATTTCTTCTTAATAGCTTCCAGGCGTACTATCTCATCATTTTCAGAGAGTTTGCCCATGTCCTTAGCTCTCTCGTAATCTCGCAGCGCTTTTTCTAGGGCAACATCACCTAGAGCCTTACGGGCCTCATACAGCCGCTCTTCAATCTCCATACGCTCGTCGGCTGTCTTCACATGCTTGGCCTTGATGGCCTCCAGCGTCTTAATCTCACTCTCAAGCGTAAGCTTGTCCAAGCGCTTCTTATGCTCAAGCTGCTTGTATGCCTCGTCCAACGCCTTGTTCTCGTAAGCTTTCTGCTTCGGGGCCTTCTCTTTTTTCGGTGCCGCAATTTTTGGAGCGGCTACAGGAGCAATACCGCCGAACTCCGTTGGCTTGCCATCAATTAGTGCCTGTAGGTTAGCCGCTTCGCTTCGAAGGTTAGCCAATTCAGCGTTAAGTTGACTGACAGCCACCTGGGCGATACCAGACGCTCCAGCAATCTTTCCTATTGACTCAGCAATTGAAATGGCCGCTTGCTTTTTGACAATAGCCGTCTGTGTCTCCTGTAGAGCCTCACGGGCCTTCATTTGGATATTCTGCCACTCCAAATCAATTTCCCGTTGCTTAACGATCAGCAGGCCCTCGATAGCCTGGACATTGATCCCTGTGGCTGTGCTAAGGTGAGGAAACAACTTCGCTAATTCATTTTGAGCCTGGGTGAACTCAGTAGATCCTTTTTTCGCTGCCTTATATTGCGTGATCAAATTTTTCGTTTGAAGAGCGGCAGCAGCTTTCTGCGCTGTGGATTTAGCAAGGTCGTTGACTTCGGCAAGAGTCACTTTCTCTGCTTCCTTGATTTTTTTATTGTAGACCTCTTGAGTATCAGTGAGTTCTTTCATAGATACGGCAGCAATTACTCCGTTTTTATCAATACCCTCAAGGGATATATTGAATTTATTAGCTACCTCCTGTAGTTTTTCCATACTTGTACCGAGTTTTTTTGCAGCAGTGTCAATAGCTAAGACATTATTCCCTGTTCCTGATATAGCTGCTAATTCCTTAGCGAGCTCAATTACTTTGTTGTATTGTTCAGTTAACTCTTCTAACTCTTTTCTTTCAGCTTTCCGAATTTCCAATTCCTGCGTGCTAACTCCGTTCTGCCTTAAGTCTTGGAGCCTTTCTTCTGCTGCTCTTAGTTCTTCGGTGGCCTGCTTTGACTGCTGTATCTCATATGTGATTGCCGCTACAGCCGCTGCAAGAGCAGCAAGACCAAGCACCCAAGGATTAAGCAGCATGCCCGCCATCGTAGTGTTAAACACTGCTGTCGCTGTGGTGAGTGCTGTAAATCCCATTTTGAGTGCCGCAAGCAAAGTAATCAGCCCAGCAGCCACCCCGATAAAGGTTGTTATAGCCGAAGTAAGAGCGGGGTATTGTGCGACAAAACTCGTTAACGTCTGGACAAGAGGCAATAGGACCGCCGTAATTTGACCCATTGCTGGAGCTAAAGCCGCACCGAAGGATTGGGATAGTTTTTGAGTACTTGCATCAAGCATAGCCTGCTGACCGCCCAATTCTTCGGCATACTCAACCGCACGCCCCATGTTAGCAGCAGACTCTTCCATAACTCCGGCGTATATCGCTTCTGCTTTTTCTGCCTTTGTCAATTCAGCAGTTTTCTTACCTATTGATTTGGCATAATCCTCTACCATTGCGGCTATATTTTTCTGGATACCAGCAGCGTCTGACAGCTCGGAATTTTCCATCCGAATACCTTCCGTTGTGACTCGTACAGCCTCACTTAATGAATAATGAGCCTGTCTGTTGTCGATCGCGGTATCTTTAATGGCCCTGACTACCTTCTCAGCTTTCTGAACCTCAAACCCGTAATTGACCAAGTTTTTTATTGCTGCAGCAGTATCAGACTCACTGACCAGACCATCTTTGGCTATATCCTGTACGGATTTCATAGCCCCGCCGATATCTTGACCGGTTGCCTTCATTTGATTGGCAAAACTCTTCATGATTGACTGATATTCATTGTGCGCGGCGACAGCCGATTTTACCGCTGATGCAATCCCCGCAAATACCACTCCAGCCGTCGCTCCTATTTTAAGCAGGGACGAATTAAGCTCGTTTGCCCCGGATTGGTCACGCATCTGATCCTGTAATCGCTCAATTTCACGCTGAGCGTCCCTTAATCCGCGTTCCAATGCGTCCGTCCGTAGTCGTATGTTTACGACCATATCCCCTAAATCCATATCCTCACCTGCTTTTTGGGCAAAATAAAAACACCCCCATTCGGGAGTGTTATGGTACTTCTATGTTTGAAATTTTCCATCCGAATAAGCCTTTCACTAAGGTAACGCGTGAATTAGTGATTGGATCATTGTCTCCTAGTGTCGTTATGGAAGTGACGGCTTCTTTTTCAGAATTGTAGAATCTGACGGGATTACCAGCCTGCATTGTCCGCTTACCATCCCCAAAATAATAACTATGCATATTTCGAAGATCATAATCACTATACAGATTCTTAGCTTCGCTCGATAAGTATCCTCGCACTTGGGAATAGTCTTCATTGCTTAAATGAATCGTAAACTGGGCTACTGCTTCCTGGGGATCGTCCGCCCCTTGCCCTAGAGTGAATATAGTTATAAGAACACCTATCACCCCAATCGCGACGGCCAGCACCAAAGCTACTGATTTTGGTCTGGGTGCGCTATGTGAAGACCTCACATCCTGACCCTCAGCTCTTAACGGCTCTTTACAACGACAGCACAGAAAGTCCCTTTTCGCATTAACAGCCCCACACTGAGCGCATTTAATTTCTTGTTTATTTGGTCGATTAATTTCAACTGTCGCGCGCTCCTGAATATCTACGTCCTTTATTGAAGCATGGCAAAACTCACAATACGACGATGTGGGCTGGTTCATGCCGTCGCATTCAGGGCAAACTCGAATCTGCATATGATACACCTCGCACATTTTATAGTGCCATTGTACCAAATCTTAGAAAAGTTGGTCTATGAAAACTTCCTCGTTCTCCGGCTCATCCTTCACGGCGTGGAGTTTGTTATGCTCCTGCAAAACCAGCAAAAACTCGTCATAATAGTAACACTCAAAAAGATCCCGCTTGCTTATGCCCATGAGCTGAGCACTAGCAATTATTTTTTGTAGCCAGTGCTCAGTGGGTTCAGCGGGCTTGATGTCGGCAGAATCTTTTTGAGTATCCCGAAAAAATCGGTTAGGTCATTCGCTTTCCAAAAGGCAAGCAGGACGTCAAGCAACTCCTTGGGCGTCAACTCATTAATCAAGTGTTCATAATCTGCTTCGATCAGTTCCGCAACCAAGCGTAGAAACTGCTCTGGCACCACGCGAATCAGGCGGGACACTAGGCTGTACAATGCCTGTTCATCAACATTCTTGAGCTGGTCCAGTACTTCCAAGGGTTTCATAGCAGGGAAACACTCTTTCATAATGATTTCTGGAAGATTTTCCGCGATATGCAGAGCCTTAAGGTATTGCCCGATAGGTAGCTTGCGAACTGTGATACCGTGTACCGTGCTACTAGTCGGTATAGATGTAGTAATGCTGCTCTCTTGCTTTTTGCCAAGTCCAAACATGTATAGTCCCTCCTGAATAAAGGCCCGGCACGACGCCGGACCGTAGTAATAATTGCTTAAGGTGTTGGTGCTGCAAGAGTATCCAGCCAAGCCAGATCAGCGTCAGATGTGGAGTCCTTCATTAAGTGCACGGCGTTGTCCAGCTTACGGCTGGATACCATACCTGTAACCTCTACCACAGAAGCGCTATCGCCTTCACCCTTCGTTGCGAATGCCACACCGACAGCAGTACAGCGCAAGGCTAACAGTTTAACCATGCGATAATTCCCGTCACTGGTCTGCGCCATGAAGGCCATTCCGATCTGTGGAGCGACGTTGTCACTGGTAAACCTGTACACCTTCTCTGTCTCATCCCAATCTCCACCCTCAAGGTGGGCGCGCATTTCCAGCGTCAGCTCAGCCAATGTAAGGCTTAGCTCCATCCCGGTCCAGTCAGACCCCGATTCATACACAGTGTCGTCTGCATTGATCTGCCAGTCCTCTGTCTGGTTCTCCAGTGATAGAGCTTGAGCACCTGGCAACACCATTGCGGTACCTGTGGTATAGGTGGTCGCATCATTTTTTGTGATGGGGAATACGCGCATTCCCTTAAGTCCTTTCAATACTTTGGACATCGTCAAGCCTCCTTCATTATCGTGTATCTCAAAATCTTTCTTTTTACTTCCTGGCTTAAGTCATCAGCCCCGAACGTCCTCCAGAAGCCCATAGACTTCATTTGCTTATCCACGTCTTGGGCTATTGGCTCGATCTGCTCGACACCAGTGCCCCAAACGTGAACGTAAAACTCAATCAGAGCCGATGACGCTACATCATCCACAGCCCTAGTATCCTGGTTGCCTGCCTCGTAAAAGGTGATGCTGGGTAGCTCCGGCACGTCATCTGGGTACTCAGGGCTGACGGGTACGCCTATGAGCTCCAGAGCGTCCCGTACTTGCGGCTTGAGATTAATCACCGTGACCTGCCCCCTAGCGACTTTCTGATCTCGTTAGCAATGGTATGTTTCACCTGTGCCTCATTTTGGCGTAGTGCTGGAAGTAGGAAAGGCTGCGGCCTGTTGCCTCGTGTCCAGACCGTCTCCCCCTGTTCATTGGTGTAGGCCCATCCCTTTTTGCGGCCCTGACCATTCGTGGCAAAGATCCCTGTACCCAATTCAACGTATGGGCCGTAGAATAGGTTCGTCCCTACTTCACCTCTAACCTCGTCACCCTCAACGCTGACTCTATGTGTAATGCTACGGCGCAAATCACCTGATTGTACTGGAGTCAGACGCTTTGCGTCCCTCTCCACAATCAGACAGCCTTTAGCCACAGCGGCCTCAAGCTTGCCCTGTAAGTCGCTTGTCTGCAATCTCAAACGCCGCACTACCTCTGATACATCAATTTCAATCTCCATAATTCACCGCCTCTGTAGCAAACATTCGACATGACCCGGCCAATGCGTAGCACTCACCACAATCGCGTCCGGATCGCCATCCCGGTCCGTGTAATATACACCCGCACCCTCGATCAGCGCCGCACTAGGGGGGCAGAATATCCTGTCCTGACACTCTACAGTCAAGCCGTATTCCTTGGCCGCCAGAGCACTGCTGTACGGCTCTCTGTATGCCTCTGTGCGGTCATCGCCTGTCCAGGTATAGATATCCCCGCCATGCGGCCCTCTGGCCTTCTCACGAGTCTTCACCCACAGCTCGGCGTTCTTGATCAAGGGGAACACCACGTCAAAGTATTCCGGCGTAATCATGACAAGGTCCTCATACGCCTGAATCTATTAAGCTGCGGACGGTAGGCATCAATGTACTGAGCCATCCCCGTACTGGCCTTACTGTCTGCGAACTCAGTACGGACGCCGCCAACTGTCACAGACTTGACGGTACGGGATATGTCCACGTCTGCCTGCTGTGACCGATAACGGTTAATCGTAATCTCGACGGCTACGTCCTCCAGTTCGGCAGGCAGCTCCTCACGATTCAGGTAGTTGAGCATCTTGGTAACCGTTGAATCCAGCAGATAAGTAAGGAGGGCATCCTTATCGGTTGTACCCTCCAGGCCAAGCAGCATTTTAATCTGATCCAGCATCCTGCACAGCCCCTTTGCTCGGCTTAACGACTTGGATAGTCTTCGGCTCAGATGTATCCACCTCGAAGCCTCGGGCTCTCAGGTGGTTCAGTGCTTTCTGCTCGTCAGTCTCCCCTACGCCTTTAGTGAAGCGGACACCCGCCACAACGCCGTTAAACTGTTTGTTCTTGTGTCTGATCGTTGCCATCGCTACCACCACCTTCAACGGCTTGGATCGCCGCCAGAATCTCCGGCTTGGCCGTCTTGCCTGTAATGTCGATATCGTGCAACTTGGCATATGCCTTAAGCTGCGGTACCGTCAGCTCTTCGATTGGCTTATCAGGTATATCCTGATCCCCATCTACGGGCTTGAATCCCTGGTGAGCGTACAGGACTTCATATGCGCGTGGCGTCAGCTCAATAGTACGCTCTCCGTTCGTATACTTCTGATACATGGAAATCCCTCCTTATGGCTTCGGCGTCAGCACAGCGAAGGCGTCTTCCTTCACAGGCAGGTAGCCAATCCGCATAGTCGCCTTGAGTGCAATCATGTCATTCTCAGCCAAGCTGAGCGGTTCACCGTCTGCCATTGTGATAGTATGCAATGTGGCTTCGCGCAGGATCTCGTATTCGATCTCTTGACGAATACCAACCAGGGAATAATTCCAATCCCCAGCTATAAGCTCAGCCTTCGTCTTGTCCCAAGCTCCATTCCGGCTGAACTCAATCGGCTGTTCGTACAGCTTGGAATTGTCAGCATCCACAACAAACAGCGCGTCACCATTTGCATTACGCAGCTTACGCAGGCTGTTCTTCAGGCCATAGCCGGCTGCGAAGCCGTTTACGTCCATGCCAGCCTCCTCTACCAGCGCCATTACATCCGATACGTCTTCATCCAATCGGGTATTTGTGCCAAGCGCAAGAATGTTCCCCGCAGTAGTTGCAACACCCAAAACGTTCTTCGCAAACGGGCTGTTCGTGCCGAACAAAGCAGCTCCGTCGATGGCTTTGTAGAATGCTTCAGCCACATACGGCTTTAAGCTCTCGAACACATCAAGTGTGGAATCTTGGAGCTTTTCACGAGTGGTAGGGATAATAACCGCCAGCTTCTTTGCCACGATTTCTGGGAAAATCCACTGAGCAACGGACGTCTTAATTCGCTCCGTCTCCCCCACCCAATAAGCGCCTGGTCCATCCGTCATAACAGGAATCTTCTTGGTTTCGGAATCCATCGACTCCACCTTGGAGAGTCGCAGCACACTAGAACCGCGCACTACATCGGCTATAATATCTGTTGCTTGCTGCTTAGGTACAAATCCAGTCAGATTATCCTTCAGGTAGTCAGTATCAGCCGCGAAGGTCTGAAGATTGAGCTTGTAACGAAACTTGTTCTTATTCATGTTCATTCCTCACTTTTCATAGATTATCGTCTTGCTTGATGTTTGCGGATCTCTTCGATGAAACCGCCTGAGCCCTTTGAAGAGCTGCCACCACCGCCAGCTGCTGGAGCCTTGCCTTTAATCCGCTCGTCAACGGCAGCCTGTAAAGCGACCTGCCACTGCTTCTCGAATTCGGTAATAGCCGCATTGGTTGTGTCGGCATCCTCCCGAACCAGCAAATCCACGAAGGAAACAGGTAACTGCTTCTCGCCAAGGATCTTTACGGCCTCCAGCTTCATCTCACGCCGCTGGATCTCCGCTTCCTTCTTGGTCAGCTCGTCCTGTTGCTTACGTACTAGCTCCTTCTCCTTCTCAGCAGCAGATAGCTTCGCCAGCCGCTCGGCTTCCTGCTTCTCGGAATTAAGGCGGCTTTCATAATCAGCCTTCCATTTCTCTTCTGCTGTTTTCAGAGCTTGAGAGACGCGCTTATCGCCCTCAGCTTGAAGCAGCTTTTGCAGCTCTGCTGCTGATGTGGGCAGCGTGTCGCCGCCTTCCCCGCCTTCCCCACCTTCCCCACCTTCTCCGCCTTCAGCAAAGGTTTGAAGGTTAAGCTTGTACCTAAAAGGCCCCTTCGTGTTCTCATTGGCCCACGAAGTTGCAGGATTATCTGTAAACATCTGATCGCCTCCAAATCAAAATAAGCCCGTCAGCTAGTGCTGCGGACATTAAGCTTTTTCCATTGTTCATAGGTCATTGAAGCAGGTACCAGGTAACCCTCGCCTCCATCTCCCCGCGCCCGGCGCATACCCTCTGGCACATCTTCAATGACAGGTACGGTAGTCGTCCGGCAGCGTGCGTGAAATGGTGGATAGTTTGTACCTACCCTCATGTCCTCCACGGCGTAGCGCTTACCGTCCTGGTGCCTGCACGTATCACTTGTCTTGCCATCTAGGGTAGCCAGTATCTCATAGCGCTCAAGACCAGCAGCAACGTACCCCTCAGCCGTTCCCTGCGCTGCGATATAGGCCGATTCCGTTAATACAAGCGTCTCGGCGTGCCGCATGGATACATCCATCTTAGCAGCCACCTCAGCGATAGTAGGACGGCTACCCACTCCGCGCACTAGGTTCCTCGCTATGACCTCTTCGATGGTGGACCCTAGCTTCTCCTTGTCCTTCCAGATCCGCTGGCTAAAATTGAAGCCTGACCAGGGATATGCCATGATCTGTTTCACACGCTTGTCAGTCGGCATCAGGAATGATACCCCAACACCGTTATACTGCTGCACTGCAAATATAGTCATGGTGTAGCTTTCCTTAAGCGCTGCCTCTAGGTGGGTCTTCAGAAGACGCTCCTCGGTATCTCCTAGCTCCTTGAGCTGGTCGGCAATCTGCCTTTGTAGCATGGCAAGCCTATTCCCTTTGACCGCATCAACATGACGTATTGCTAATCCTTCGCTGAACACTCGATCATAAAATGCTTCAATCTCCGTTTGGACGTGCTTTAGAGCTGAGTTGTAAGCCTTGATCATTTTAGCCTGGATTATGGCGGCATCCTTTTCAGCCTGAAGCAGCACCTGCTCAGATCGCCGCTCCCAATACGGCTTTTTCAGGCTCATTATTCATCACCTTCTGGCTCAGGATCAGCAGGAGCTGGCGCCCATCCCGTATAGGCGCTATTGGCCTCTCTCTCAGCCAGGTACTTCTGATATTCTTCAGCAGGATTCTCTACGCCAGGAATCATACTAATCAGCGTTTCTTGAGACAATACGCCGCTTAGCTTCCCCACTGTATCCGCAGCCTCGGCTACATGGGCCGGAAGGTTGCGCGTAAAGGTAATCTTGATCGTCCTAAAGTCCATACCCGGCTTGCCCTTGACTTCAAGTATGTTCGCAATGAGCTCCAGACGTCGCTGCAAGGCCCGCTTAAATTTGCGTTCCTTACTAGCCGTTATTTGCTCGATGCCCCATAGCTTGTATTTCAAGGCCTCGCCAGTGATGTTTCCCGCAAACGCTTCGTCAGTGAGCCTCGGCACCATAGAGACGATATGGATATCATTCTGAAGCCGGTTCTTGTAGTTCTCCACCCAAGTATCGTTCACTTGTTTGGTCAGCCAGTCAGCATCACCATCTGTTTCCAGTAGTAGCACCTTATTCCGCTTAGCCTGGTCGATATCATTCTTTTGTGTCCCAGACATGTTGACCAACTTCAGAAAGGCATCTGTGAAGTCCTCCATGTCCGTAGCTGTATTGCCTTGAGACTTATTATAGCTGTCGATCAGGCTAATGACCTTCTCGTAATCGCCTTCCTGTTCCTCGTTGTTCTTGTATGGGTTCACCGGCACGCCTTTAAAGGGATGGCTTACACGCTCAATCTCCTTCAGCGTTCCTGCATCGTTGCTGTAATAGACAGTTTCCTTGTCCGTGTACAGCTCCAGACGCTTCTTGGCCTTCTTACTCACAATATCGTCAAATTCATAGACCCGAAGCACGGCCAGCAGATCCGTCTCGATGGTATCCGTGTAAATCGGTATGACCTCTTCCGCTGGAAGCCGCCCCAGTCTGACCTTGGAATCCCCATCCATGTACAACACCTCATATGCTATACCGCACTGGCTGGCCTCTTTACCCAGCTCCGCATTGTGGTCCTGCTCGTCGCTATACTCGAAAATGTCAGACACTGCTTCGTAAAACGCTTCGCCACCCTCAGCTGCCGTGAAGGTAATCGGTTTGCCAAGAAAGTAGCCTGCAGCTACAAAGGTGATATAAGCCGCATAGTTAGCAACTGGATTATCACTAGACTTGTCCTGTCCATCAGCGTAATACTGCTTCAGCCGCTTGATGCGGCTGGGATTATGATCCGTCACAATACTCTGGATGACTCGCGGGGTCAGATCCTCCACGCTGCTAAGTCTAATCAAATGTACTCACCTCCTTAATCCCAAGTCTCTACTGGACATACTGCGAAGCGCGTTCCCCTTAAGGTCTGCAACCTCATAGTCATCCAGGGCATACCAAATAGCCGAAAAGGTATGAGGGTCAATACTGAATTGGTCCTCAATGATCTCACCGGCTTTATCTACTGCATATGTCAGGTCCTTCAACTCATTGACCGTATTCGGGCAATTGCTGGAGCAGATAATCTTCCTGAACCGCTTGACCTTCTTGGTGTACTGGAGCCTGCTACCTGCGAACTTCTTAGCGCCGCGCATCTTGAATCCCATCTGCTTGAAAAATTGAATCGTCTTAGGCTCAGCACTATCAGCCCGGATCAGCTCACCGCTCTCCTTGAACTCTGCTATGTCCTCGGCTGTTCGGTCGTCCGTCATTTTGTTACGGTAATATTCCCAATGAATGTACAGGATCTTCTCGGCATGGTCCACCGTCACCCTGAGCAGCGCGTTATAGGACTCTTCAAATCCAAAGTCCATGCCCACCCGGTCTATTGGTCCCTTGATCCGCTGCACGGCCTCCATAACTTGCTCATGAGGCCATTCCTCGAACTGCGGAAGGACAAGCGTACCATTGACCCCAAAGCGGCCTTGACGGGCTACACGGTGCAGGTCTGGGTCATGCTGCTTTAATGACTCCAGTTGCTCGATGTAGGACTCAGGCAAGAACAGATTATCGTCTGCTGTGGAATGGTGGTACATCGTATCATTGACCACTCTGACCCGATCCCTGTAAAGTTCCTTATCGTCCAACACGGTTAACTTCTGCTGCTTGTCCTTGAAAAAGAACTTATAGCACCAGTTGGCCGTGCTGACTGGATTGGTAGACAGGATCATATGCAGCGTTAACGTTGGGTGCCGTAGTCGGCCTATTAGTTCCTTGAATCCCTCATACTTCACCTCACTGCATTCCTCAAGCCATATCAGGCTGACATTATGGATCGACTTGAGCTTGACGGGCTTATCCATACCCTTGAATATGATCTTGCTGCCGTTTGGGAATCGGATCTGCATAGGCGAAGTGATAAACCTAATGCGGCCTTCCAGTCCCATCTCGGTACAGATGTCCTCAAACAAGGAAAAGCAGGAATCCCGTATCGTGTCGTAGACCTCACGAACCACAAGCGCCGTCCGCTTCTCTTTCAGCAGCTTCAGGATAAGCTTCAGTGCTACGTGGTAGCTCTTGCTGCTTCCGTACCCGCCAACCAAGAAATAATACATGTGCAGCCAATCGAAAAGGAAGTCCTCAAAATGCGGGTTCACTTCTTTCTCAACCATCGGCAACACCCTTGCGCTTAATCAGAATCTCGATTGGCTTATCATCGTCGCTGTCCAGCTTCTTATTCAGCAGGGCTACCTCGCCTTGTAGCTTCTGAAGCTTGAGCTGATACTCGGACCCAGGATTACCCTGGCGACATAGCTCTTCATACTGCCGGATCAGACTCTGTAGCGCCCCCATAGCTCGGCTCTGAGCCTGTAGGAATGTAGCCTGCTTATCCCAAGCCTGCTGCACCTCCCACTTCTCCCCCCAAGAGCTGTCGCCGCCCTTCTCCTCGATACGTTCAATCGTCTTGTCGTCGATGTCCTTAACATACATGATCTGCTGGGCCCGAATGATGGCCGTATACTGTATCATGATGTTGTCCCAAAGCATATCAAGCGGCTTTCGCTCTTGCAGCTGCTCCATGATCTCCAGCGTTTCGGCAGGCAGATACTTCTGGAACAGCCCATGCGTCACAGCATTACTATTCCCCGCTGGAGCTGCACCGCCTTTATTGCCAACAGCGTTCTTGTTGCCCGGTGGTGCACCTGGTCGTTTTGTGTGCACACCTTTTTCAGAGGGTGCACCCTTTTGTCGGCTCCAGCCGTGGCGCTGCTTCCAGCTCTTGACCGTGTTCAAGGACACCTCGTACTTCTCGGCAATATCCTTGTACTTCATGCCTCGCTGATAATCAGCCTCTGCTTTTCTGTGCATCGTTCACGCTCACCACCTCCACGGTTAAGTTCGTTTTGTATGTAAAAGAAAAGCACCCCGAAGGATGCCTTTAAGTCAATTTCTGTGTAATCTATATGCTGCAATGAATTCGTCCCAAAACGCATCCTCAACTTGATGAGAAACTGTTCCATCTTTTGCAGTAAGGAAAACAGTTAGTTTCGTTTCGTCAAATCGATCAATCTTTTGTACGTTGACGACTGTCTCTTCAGATATTCTAACGAATTGCGGATGCTGATGCATGATGTCTTCCATCATTTTCTGACTTTTTCTTTGACTCTCATAGCACCTCTTTAATCCGCTAATTCAAATACCGCGTCTGGTGTCAATGTTACTTTATAGTCACTGGCATTCCCATTTGAGATATCTTTTTCAAAAACTATCTCTTCTTCCTTTGAGAAACTGAGAAAATCTATCAGTACTAAATAATTAGTTTTAGCTAATTCCCCTTCTTTGGTGATCACTAACGATCCTCTTTGAGAGCTAAAGTTCGTCCCCTCAAAAGATGGGCTGTTTACCAGCACAACGTCTATGTCCTTTAGATATACAACTGTACTGTCTGTCGCTTCCGATACGACACGTAAGGGTACATAAACCTTTCCGTTTGAACTGAATGGTGCAACTTGAAGTATTTTATCTACTCCGTTTATGTTTGTTTTTTTGCTCCCTATAGTGAAAGTTACATGAAGTCCCCCCTTAGTGCCTGTTACTTTTTTGCTCTTCGAATCATACCCTACTGTTAGCCCTAATTCAGTAAATAATTCTCGAAACGGGACAAAAGTAGTACTATTCTTATTAATTGCCCCTCCAGATAAAGCGAAACCGTCTACCACAACATCTCTTTTCCCCATAAATGCAGATGCCGACACAGGCATTATGGCAAACACCATTATTACAATAAGCGTTACAAATGATATTTTCTTCATCTCAGATCTCCTCCTTACACAAGTATTGATTATATTCTATATGAGGGATAATCTTCCTGCAAATAAAATAACCGCCTCACTAGGAAGCGGCTAAGACTTAAGGTTATGAATAATACCGGCATCAGGATTTGAACCTGAATCTCTGCCTTCCAAGGGCAGCGGGAACGGCCAAACTTCCCTACACCCGTGCAATATAAAAAGCACCCCGCGGGATGCTTAGTTAGCTTCATCGTATTCGATGTATGATTCTCTTACTGTGCTTAATTTAGTTTGCCCCGTAACAGGTTCCCCATCTCCGTTTAATACTTCAACGTCATATCCGGGATATGCTTGGGAAAATTTCTTCTTTTTCCAATCGCTAACTGACCAACTATCCCAAGATCTACGCTCATGAGGATACTGTGTAATTCCACCTTTATCCCCTCTGAGGTCTCTTCCGTTGTTCTTAAAAGTCACATCAAATCCTTCAATATCCCATATTCTTTTCTCAACATTTTTGACTTTTGGCATACTTCTATCACCCCCTATCGTCACTATTCGACGTATAGGAAGGAATTCCCTCTTTTGGTGTCGAAAGAACTAGGACAAAAGGAGGTGTTATGTTGATAACATATGCTGAAGTAAAATGCTTCAACTGCGATAATAAATTCCCTGTCTACTGGCACAATTGGGGGAAGAACTTACCGATTGAATGCCCTTTTTGTGTAACTAAATTCGATGACAAATTCACCGAAATGCTAAAAAATGCTTTGGGAACAGCAAGTGAGCTTAACAAAGAATTGCGTAGTCGTCATCAAGATGGCTCACATGATTTATTTCAGGTTGATTTCAAACACTCATACGTTCCAATCGAAAAGTATCGCTTAGATGAGTAAGCAAATGGTGGGCCTGTATGTCGTTTAAACCAGCTTTAACCATCTCACTTCTAATCGCTTGATTGAGGTGGTTAAAGCGCTCTTCTCCGATCTCTACTTTCATTTCCCGTTCGTTGTGTTTCTGATGCGAAATCAATTTTTCAAGCTCCTGTATTTTCCCCACTAAAATCATCCTCCCGTGACAAATGGTCATTTTTGGTATAAAATAGATTCAGCTCCATGGGAAAGGAGTGAAGCCGGATGTGGTTTAGATTTTGGAAATGGATCATTGCCATTATCATCATCCGGGCCGAAAATTAAATATTCGGCCTAAGTAACAGGTCGCATCTCTCATAGGTGCGTGAACCGTGTGAAAGGGTCTCACTCTACATGAGTGCGTGGATATAATACACGACCCTAGGTTCTGCGGCTGAAAAGCCGTAACCTAGGGTCTACTTAATTTTTTAAGTAGACGCAAAAAAGAGCCCTTCATTGCGAAGGGCTCGTAAATAGACAGACTTATGGTACTGCATGTTGTACGACACGATGTACGGCAATACGTACGACACAGACTACAAAAATTCACTAGAAATTTTCTTTTTAGCCCTGTCAATATACCCCTGCACTGTACGTTTCGTTAGGTTCAATCTAACCGATATCTCCTGTAATGTCAACCCCTGTGCCATGTGAAGCAGAAAGCATGTTCGCTCCCGTTCACTCAGTGTCAATAGCGCCTCTGCCAGTCTCAACCGCTCATCAAGCGTCATTTCAGCTGCCGCCAGCTTAATCAGCAGTTCACGCTGCCGGTATACATCCGTCCGCTCAGCCCCTCGGCGACTCCCTGGGCGTCTGCCTCGCCGCATCCAGGTCAAGGCGTATCGCATATCTGCAAGCATCCCTGAGACCGTCTCAGCCTCTTCAGCGGCTCCAGGTATATCTACGTCCAAGCTGTCCCGATACCGCTCCAGAACGTGCGTCTCGGCGGCGTACTGCTTAATTAGGTCTTCTACCCAAGTCGTGGTACTAGTCATAGGCTTACTCCCCCGCCGCCAGAAATTGCACGATACGACGCACACGGGTCAGGTCAGCAATAGCACTGTTCAGCAATTCCACGTTCGACTCAGCCGCTGGGCGTGTAGCAACGTCTGCCCGGTAGACGTCTTCCTCCAGTTCCATGACACGATCAGTCAACTGATTGACCTCGGCAATCAACCTGTCACGTTCTGCCTCTAGGTCAATGATCCGGATTGCACGCTCCTTCACATGGGCGAGTGCTTTCCGAAGCTCATCTGTCAACTCATCCCTTCGCATACGTAATGCCTTGCTCTCCATGGTTCTGGTCTCAACTTGTTCAGCCAATCGCTGATTATCAGCCGTCAGCCGCTCAATTTCCTCACCTGCTTTGTCCAGCAGCTCCTGGCTCACTGGTTTCTGTTCAGTAACCTCTTTCTCACGCAACGGCGGCGTATTCTTAGGCATATCCTCTTCCCCCTTAGGTCGTGGTTTTATCTCAATTGGCTTGTTGAAGCCTCTATCCTTACTGGTTGCTGGGTATTTCCGTCTGACTTCCTCCAACTCTTCAGGCGTCAGCTGCGTAACAGTGACTGGAGAAGGTCCAGAAGCACGAAGCTCATTCTCTCGTCTCGGAATGCTGTATTTCATCGTCAGCTACCTCCAATCGCATCAGAACATAATCAAGGGCATCATACTGCCCTGTCAGATAATGCTTGTACTCTCCGCTGGATAGGGCCTGATCTGCCTTAATCCGTTTCATCTGACGCTCAATTTGGACTTTAAGGTCAGCTATCATGCAGCTCTCACCCTCTCAATCCTAGCTTTGACGGCCTGCATTAATGCCTCCTGACCGCTTGCTTTACGCTCCAGTGCTGCCACGGCATCCTCGTCCATTGTCCCCTCAGCCACCAGCCGAATGACCACAATACGGCGGGTCTGGCCTTGTCTATGCACCCTGGCATTTGCCTGCTGATCCTCTTCCAGACTCCAAATCTGATCAAACCAGACGACTGTCTGGCAACTGGACTCCTGAAGGTTCAGGCCATGACCTGCTGACTTCGGATGTAGAAGCAGTAGCGGTATCTCGTCGTTGTTCCACGCTGCAATATCCTCGTTGCCCTCTTTACCCTTACGTAAGACCCGGGCCCAAGGGAATCGCTGCTGAATCCGGCTCAGACTATGCTGGAAGTTATAGAACACCATGACCGGCTTACCATTCGCCGCCTCGATAATGTCTTCCAGTGCATCCAGCTTCGCGTCATGGATCAGCTTGACACCTCTGTCCTCGTCATAGACTGCGCCGGATGCCATCTGAAGCAGCTTGTTACTCAGCACGGCTGCTGTCTGCGCCACGACATCTGCATCCGAATACTCGATTAGCAATTCCTTCTCCAGCTTTTTGTACAGCTCTGCTGCTTTTCCCGACAGTCGGACAGGCACAACTCGGTCAATCCGTTCGGGCAGCTCCAGCCAATCCTCTGCCTTCATGCTGACTGCTATATCACTAATCGCCTCGTAGATCCGCGCTTCAGCCTCTTGCTTCTGCTTCCAGTTGTACACCACATGTCCATTCCGCTCTCCTGGCAGGAAATATTGATCCCGATAGCCGCCGATAGTCTTGCCAAGGCGCTCCCCTTGGTCCAGCAAGTACACCGGGGCCCACAGGTCCATTAGGCTGTTAGGTGCCGGTGTACCCGTTAGCCCAATCAGCCGTTTGATCATTGGCCGGACCCGGCGTAGTGCCTTGAAACGCTTGGACTGGTGATTTTTAAAGCTCGACAGCTCGTCTATAACCACCGTATCAAACGGCCACTTACTGCCATACTCAGCCACCAGCCACTCCACATTCTCGCGGTTGATGACCCAAATATCGGCATCGGCCTTCAGGGCTCGTCGGCGCTGATCGGCACTACCCAGAACTTTGCTAATCCGCAAATGCCCCAGATGGTCCCACTTCTCAACCTCTCTCGCCCAAGTGTCATCTGCCACACGCAGCGGCGCAATCACCAGCACCCGCTCGGCAGCAAAGTAGTCATTCAACAGCTTGTCAACGGCGGTCAGCGTGGATACCGTCTTGCTAACCTAAGCCCATCTCCAAGAACAAGCCAATATACGGCGTGTCCAGAATCCGTTGTGTTGCATATTCCTGATACTGGTGGGGGATGAACTTCATTTCGGCATCACCTCCTGAATAAACCTCGCTATGTCAGCCTCACTGTCTAACTTGTAATGCAGGTGACCCATCGCCAGCAGATCCTTACGCCATTTATGCTGTAGTGGCTCAAGTGGCTTGCCTGGCGCCTTCATCTCGACGTACACCGTTCTACCATTCGGCAGGATCGCCAAACGGTCAGGCACACCACGATTGCCAGGGCTGATCCATTTCGGCATTTTCCCGCCAGCACGCTCCACGGCAAGGCGGGCTTTTCGTTCCAGTTGTGATTCTCGCATAGCAACCTCCTAAAATCTGGTGTTCAGTAATCTCACTACATACGTGTATGGGAGTGATATATGCGTTTAACCTATATTCCGTATCCCTATATATAGGTTAATTATTCTTTTTACTAATATTGATATATTTACTGTGATTACTGATACACCGCCCGCAATCCCTTATGGGACAAAGTATTTAGGTGTATCAGTAATTTTATTTTTACTGATACGTCACTGTGATTACTGATCAACTGCTGTATCAGTAATTCGTTTACTGATACGTCACTGATACAGGTCACTGATACGCTATTCTGTCCTACTGAAGACCGTCTGAAGACCGTACCCAGGAATGCGTAAACGCCCTTTTCCCTCAACCCATCCAGGCACTTTACGCATGATGTCACATATCTCCTTGGCATCCCAAGGCTTCATGTCACCCTTGCGCTTGCCCAAGCACTCCGCCCAGATCTGGGCCGCACACACACGCTGTCGCAACTGGCCTGAAGGTCGGTCAAGCTCGTCCGGCTCTTCGGACTCCAGCCACTCCTGAATAAGCCCTTCCCGTGGGTCCGTCTCCATATGCGCCGCCTGCTGCCACTCTGCCTCCGTGCGTGCTTGGCTGTCCAGCTCCAAGGTTTCCCCCGCCTTAAACCAGCTCAAAACCTCAGCCCAGATCTGGTTCACCTCCGACTCTTCGAGATGATCCCAATGGCTACGCTCTGCTCGTTCTGGGAATACCTCTATGGGCCAAAAGCGGCGGTTCCCTGTCATATCTCTCAAGAAGCCCTTTGTATTCGTGGTTCCAAAGAACACACATTTCCGTGGGAACTCCGATACCTGACGGTCATAGGCCACCCGGTAACGGTCCTCGGTCTTGGACAAGAAAGCCTTAACCTCTTCTACTTCCGTCTTCTTCATGGCAGACAGCTCACCAATTTCAAAGATCCATCCAGACTGAAGGTGTTCGCCTGCTTCCTTATTCTCGAACGTCCGCAGTGAATCACTGAACCACTCACGCCCCAGCTTCGCCAGCAAGCTACTCTTACCAGCACCCTGCGGCCCCACCAGTACCAGCATCTGGTCAAACTTGCAGCCAGGCCGATATAGCCTTGCAACAGCAGCCAACAACATTTTCCGGGTCACCTGCCGTACGTAATGAGTGTCAGCTGCACCCAGGTATACCGTGAATAACCGTTCTGCACGGGGAACACCATCCCACTGCGTTCCTTCTATATAAGCCTTGATCGGGTGAAAGGTGTTCTTGTGAACCACTTCTGTAAAAGCGTTCTGAATGGTCTTGGCCCCATTTATGCTGTGGGCTTTACTGAACCAGTGTTGGAGCCGTTTGTCATCTGCCCCTAGCCACGGTTCATATGAACGCCCTGGACGCTCCAAGCTACGCCACGGCAGCGGCTTACGAATGACCTCCGTATTGCCAAAGGCGTCATATCCCAGTGCATCACGCCAGATCCCGTGTGACAGGATCAACTCCACATTTCCCGCCGTGGGCAGCAGCTTTCCCGTCTTATGGTGCCTCTCCAGTTCTTCCAACCAACTGTCATCCTCCGGCTCTTCAAAATCCACGTCAGCGAAGTCTGCTTGAAGCTCAGATCCTGCCATACGATTAACCTCTGGCAACCTGATTGCCCAATGCTCCATAGCAACATGGCTGGGCTTTTTAGCGTCCGGCGTAAACTCCTTCACCCGCTCGTCCAAATGACCGAACTTGTGAACCCGGACAAGGTCAAATAGGTTGTATGTCCGTCCATCGCTGATAGGGTCACTGTCCTGATGGCTGTACGCCAGCTCCTGGTCCGGGTATACCTCCAGCCCGTTCGCAGAAGATCCGCGAGTATAGGTGTAACGATTCGGCATCGTGCCAGACGTGTACACGTCATCCAGAAACTCCGCTATACCCTCTTCAATGGTATACGCCCGGCAGAACAGCCCAATGGTCCCCATCTTCTCCCGTGGGTCCTGTGCCTTCGTAGCAACGTGACGTAATGCACGGGTCTCTTCAGGATGTCGCGGCCAAGCAGCTACATCCTGCCAGTCCTCGTATTGCTCCAGCACTTCACCAACGGGAAGAGCGTCACCCTCACCGATCTCCAGCAAGGGCTCCGCATCCTTGGAACATGATGGCCAGTACATCAGCCGGTGTATATCAAATGTGGTCTTATCAAAGTAGGTAATGCCGATCTGCTCAGCCAGCTTGCGGCTAACAGCAGCGTACTCATCTGGGCTCATGGAACGATCCATAGGAACAATAAGCCTGAATTTGGGCTTTGTGGGCCGGTGACTGTGCGTCGAATATATTGCATATGCCCGGCCGCCCAGGATGAGCTCACAGGCAAACAGGAACCCGTCATCCGCGAAGTCAGCGTCCAGCGTAATAAGGCTGCGGGTGTCCACGCTCTCCTTCTTACGCCGCCCACCTACGATGAGACCACCGACGAATGAAGGACCGTCCTTCGCCTTGCCCTTGTCAGGTACGCTCATCTTGTCATACTGCGCCATCGTCTCTGCTGTACGCCGCACCTTCCTCAGCCGCTCGGTAAACTCTTCCCAGGTCCAATACTCAGGCTTCCAGCTTAAGTCAGCGCGATGCTTGCCGAGCGATATGTCCAATTCGTGCATGTTAAGTCACCTCAGTCGATTTCGATAACAGGTAAATCCTTGAGTAGTTCCCGCTTATGATCGGGCAGCTCATACAAATCAAGCTTTCCAGAATTTCCACGGCCATCTGAATATTTGAGTGTCAGGTAACGCCAACCAACCAAGCTGATCTCTTCAACTAGATAGATCCACAACTGTTTCCCTTTCATGGTTCTATACATTCGGCGCAGTAGCTCATAATCAATGACGATCTCTTTCCCCTCCAGCCGGAGAGTTACTGGGAATCCTTTGATATCACTCAAGGTGGCCAACCCAGCGCTAAGAGCTTTGCGGCGCGTACCAGAGCAACTCGCTCTGATAAGCTCCGCTCCGATAGCTTTCCTCTGCTCATTCAGTTTTGTATTTGCTTCTTTCCGCGCCAGTAAACTTGCCGCCTTTTCAGCTGGTGTTAAGGGTCTCATACACCCGAAACACCCTTCTTGATATCCTTATTGAAGAGCGTAGTAGACACAGACAGCGACACCACCGCAGGCAGATTGCTCTTTACCTCTTTAGCCTCTGGGATATCCAAGGTAATACCAAGCTCGTCCAGCGCCTCCATAGCCTTAGCCGCATTCTTTGCAGCGGTCACCACAGCAAGGAGCTCCAGCTCTAATTTATCCAGAGCCTTCTGCTGATCGTAGAATTGAGCCGTCAACTCGTCAGCTCTCGCCTCTAGCTTCTCGCGGATCGGGTAATTCATGAGGTCATTAAAGCTTGAACCCGTCTTCCAACTCGACCCGTTCCACATAGCAGTATGGAAAACAGCAGCTAACCTATTCTTAATAGAGTCGTCTATGTTCTCTAGCGTGCTAACCGCGCTACCGAAACCCGAATACGTATTTTTATTCACCCGGCAAAAAGTCTGTTCGATCTTATTTCCCAAGGCTCTAATAGAGTCAACCCGATCAGTAATATCTGCAATCAGCTTCTTCGGCGCATGATCTTGGTAGAATTGGTGCGCTACGGCTACATTCGAAGGCATAGAAGCTTTGAGCGCTTCCTTTTGATTCGCAATACGGGTCTTGATCAGCTTTTTCAGGTCATTTTTATTCATCTATACCAACCCTTTCAATTTTTAGGATAAGAACTGTTAATCCTTTTGGTAGAATTCACACTCGAATCCGGCTGCCTGCAAAGGCAGTCCAGGTGCCCACTCAATGGGCTGACCCATGATCTCTGTCACATGCTCCACAGACCCCATGCCAATTGGCACATCAAGCACAACCTCGTCATGCACATGAAGTGGGATATTGTATCCTGCATCATCCAGCCGCAGCAGGCTCTCGGCCAAACAGTCCCGAGCGATGGCCTGTACCAGGTTCTCGACCAACGTACCGCCCCACGTCCGCTGTGACACCATCCGTCCAGTCTTGTCTGGAGCCTTGAAGGTCAGCCCCTCTTTACCGAATTTAGTGTCAGGCTTAATCTCTGGTGACGGGTATGTCAGACTGTGCCCGCTTGGCAGATCGGCAAACAGCACACCGCCTGAATAACGGTATTGAACGCCGTGAGCCAGCTTGACAGTCCCTTTGGTCCGCACAGCTTCTATAGCCGCATTCTCTGCCTTGTACCACAACTTGCGGATATTCGGATTAGCATCCCGCCATTGACGGACAAGCGGATCATACTGATCTGGTGCTATCTCCTTCTTACTGTCCATCTGTTCCATAGCAGCCGCACCGCCGCCGAAACCACAGGCGAGCGTTGCAACCTTCCCTGAAGCCCGATACTTATAATTCTCATGCCCCTTGGTGATTGTCTCGAATGGGATTCCGAACATACGTGACGCTGTCGCCTCATAAATCTTCCCATGATCCTGAAAGACAGCCAGTACCCACATCTCATCTGCCAGCCACGCAATAACTCGCGCCTCAATAGCCGAGAAGTCTGAAACGAGGAAACGATTACCCGGCGAAGGAATCAGTGCAGTACGGATCAACTCTGACAACACAAACGGCGGTGCGCCATACAGCATTTCCAGTAGCTCATAGTCACCTGAAGCTAGGACATTCCTTGCTTCTTCTAAGTCGTCCAGGTAGTTCCGTGGCAGGTTGTGCATCTGCACCCGTCGTCCTGCCCATCGCCATGTCCGGCTGGCACCGCAATACTGAAGGATTCCACGCACACGCCCATCATCACATGTACCAAGCTGCATAGCGCCATATTTGCTGACCGACGTCTTTCCCATCTCCTGCCGTAGCTCCAGCACTCGCTTAGTCTCAGCATTCGGTGCAGCGTCCAGCAGCTCAGGCATAACGTCTTTATTCAAGCTATCTATCTGTAACCCCTGATCCGCAAACCATGCCTTAAGCTGCGGCAGGCTGTTCGGGTTATCGACCCCTGTCAGCTCCTTAGCCTCAACCAGTAGCCGCTCTGTATACTGCTGTGAGCAGTCAATGGCATGCCCAATCAGGTTGCTGTCTACGCCAATGCCGTAATCATTGACCTTCTGGTCCAGCGCCCAGATCCTCCATTCACGATCAGGAACAGGGAACCGTTCTAGCCGCTTCCGCACCTCGCGCTCCACCACAACGTCCTGCCGGTTGTAATCCTTGTACTGCTGCCAGCGCTCTGCATCATGGTATGAGTAGTTACGGGTACGTCCTCCGTTCACCTTCGTTGGCTTGCAGGGAACACTGAAATACTTAATCAGCGCTTTACCTTTGCTGTCCTTCTGCACCTCCAGCCCGAGCGCCTTAGCGGCATTATCTAGTGAGCCAGGTAACCCGAGCGTGTAGGCATGGGCCATAGAGCAGCGCCAGTGCTGCGGCAGACAGTCAATACCGAACTGCCGTGCGATGGCTGTCCGTTCAAAGCCTGCATTCCATGCTGTCTTGATCACATCCAGCCGCAACGCGTCCATTACGTCCTTCGGAACATCCTGAAAATCCGTCAGTCGATTACCGTAACCGGGTCCTCATCGAATGCGAAGGCAAACAGCAGGATCTCGAAGTCAGAAGCTTCAACGTATCGGTGAACACCACACGCTTTCAAGTCAATGCTGCTGTACGTCTCAAGGTCGATTTGAAGAATAGTCATTTGGTCACCATATAGCGACGATCAAGTGCCTCTATGAACTGGATAGCCACAGCAGCCACCTGCACTGCTTCTGTCCGCATATTCTCGTAGCCGCCTTTCTTACGTGCTTCAGGTCCATTATCGAAGTGGGTTTCATTAACCGCTAGGCACAGCTCTCCGAACTCTTCCCCCAAGATGCCCATCCAGACTATGGGTTCATGATCCTGTTGACCCCACTTTTCATTTTGCCGAAGTCGTTCACGAAGCAAGCACATGACAGGGTGAGTCTCGTCAGTGTACATTCATGTTCCCTCCCCTTAAATTGGTGATAGAAAAGGGGACCCTCGCGAATCCCCTACCATGCTTAGCTCAGAAAATCGTCATCGTCACTGATATCAACAACATCCTCAAAGTCCTCATCAGCAAAATCAGTGTTAACGCTACTACGGCCGCCACCAAGTGGCTCACCACCTTGCACCTTCACAATGTTACTCAAGCCTACCGCAATGCCCCTATTCCCCTTAGTGTCGAACAGGTAGAAGTTAACGGATACCTTGGCGTAGCAACCGCTGTATACCTCTGTGGTGTCGGTGATTTCAGCGAATTTGGTCTTGCCGTTCTCCTTACCGATTGGCTTAGCGATACCGGGCTTGTTCTTACTCTTGGCATTAAAGAAATAGTGGCCTTCGTAAGCCTCTCCTTTCTCCTCTGCCTCCTCGTCTCCGTCACGCAGCGGGGTATGGAAGTCCTTCGGAAGCTTGCCGTTGTACTTCGCTTTTGCCTGCTCCTTCAGCGCATCAACAATGGCCTTATATTTGGACAGTGTCGCCTTATCCTCTTTGGGAATAAGGATCGCCGTGCTAAACCACATATTGCCGTAGTCATCAGCCTCTGCCTCCCAGACCTTTGCATAGGACAGACGCACCGTACCAGTTACCAGTTTTGTATTTTGATTGTCGTTTGCCATTTGAACATTTCCCCTTTTAGTTGATTTAATTTTCCCTGAACTCCAGCGTCCTGAAGTCATCCGATCCACATGGTAATCTGCTATCTCACCCATCGAACTCCACCTCAGCAAAATCATTCTCGACGCTGTTGATACCTGGTCTGCGGTCTGTCTCCACGACAAGCACAGGTTTGCCTTGAGGCTTGATAATCAGATCGCCAATTAATAAAGCCAGTTCCTTCTTGCCGATCCGCTTCTCAAGCTCTCCAATGCCCAGCAGCTCCTTGGGTTTCAGGTACTTGTCTTGCTCCAGCGTGTGCGCTTCTAGCACTTTCCAAGCAGCGTCCTTATCCGCAATAGTTCGATTGCTCCTGCCCTCGACAAGCTTCCAGCCAGGGACATACTGACCAGACTTAGCCTGATCGAAGGCATACGTTTGAACATCCTTGGCCCAAGACTGGAGCTGTTCGGCAATCGCCAGAATCGCGCCGATCTCGTCCAAGCTGAGTAAAGCAGGGTCCTGGAACTCATAGGCGACAGCAGCCATATTGGCATCAGAGCGTGCACGACAGCTCCCCTTGACCTTGCACCATCGGCAGTGGTAACCTGCCTGAAATTCACCTTCGCCAGCGTCAGCCAGTGCAGCAGCAGGCTTAACCACTATCTCAGCCCAGTTCAGTAGCTCGTCCACCGTCATCTCGTCCGTCGTAATGCTGTCCAGACGTGGCTGCACAATGGTCATGTGAATCTCGCGGATATCATAGAAGATGTTGTACTCAGCCCAAGCACCTAACCCGTATAGCCGTATCTGCGGATTACCATAAGCGCTAACAGGAACACCCTTCCCGTATTTCAGGTCAATGACCTCCAGAATGCCGTCAGAGATGATAACCACGTCCCCAATGCCTCTACCGTCAGGGACCCATTCAGAAAAGTCTGCCAGTGCCTCCAGTTGTATTACCGCATCCGATGACCTGGCTTTGGCTGCCATGAAGCGCTCTTCCACGAAGTCGCAATATTCGGATACAGCGTTCTCCATCTCAGGGCCGTAGTAGCTATTGGACTCTTTGAACGCCTCAATCTTCTTGTCCAGCTCAAGACGCCGCTTGGAGTCACAGATCGTCAACCGCCGCTCTAGTCGCAGCTCCGACAGCTCATGAGCCGCTGTACCCTCATCTGCATACTCACTGCGTTTATCTGGAATGTGTTCCGTGAGCCGAGCGCTCGGTGGGCAGTTGATCCATTGGGATGCCTTCGACGCACCAAGTAATGCATGTTGCCGTGCTGAGTGTGCTGGGGCCGACATTAGGCCAGATCCCCCAGCACACTCAGCTCCTGCATGAAGGCAACACGCTGATCGTCTGGGATAGCCGTAACGTTAGCTACCTCATACTTGTCCAGCAGAGCCTTGATCTTGGCTTTACCTACCGCCTTCGCTTTCTCCGTTGCCGCTGCACGAAGAGCAACATCATCAGGGATGTCCTCACCATCATCAGAAGAAGTGTCTTCTTGCTGCTCTGCGTCCTCCTGAACAGGTTCTGGCTTAGTGGTTTCTGGCTTCGTATCAGTCTTCGTGGAACGGGTATTCCGCTTAGGCTTTTCCTCCTGAACTGGAGTGGCAGAGTTACCGAACAGTCCGGCAGATAAAGCGGAAAGCTCACGAAGGGATTCGGCAGCATCAGTGCCGGTGATATTAATTTGAACTGGCATAATATAAGTCCTCCTATGTGTATAATTGGTTTAATATGTGTGAAAGCTCAAGGCCGTGACGGTATTACTGCTTCAGCAGCGCTGCTGCCCGTTTAATGCATGTCTTACAAATCTGCCTGCCGTGGAACGGCTGCAACTCTTCAGCATCACCACAGATGTAGCAGCCTGGCGAGTATTTACGGAAACTAACCGAATTCCCATTAACATAGATTTCGAGCGAGTCCCCTTGCTCAATGCCCATGACCTTACGCAAATCCTTCGGAATGGTCACACGGCCCAGATCATCAATACGGCGAACAATTCCTGTAGATCTCATAATGCAACCTCCATTAGATCAGGTTTGTAGTTGCTGGATATCAGTACCTCAGCCATGTCTGGGCATACACTGTTACCGCACTTATCTACTTGTGCTTTCTTGGTGAACTTCCTACCATCGTGGCCATGCGTGAAGTTGTAGTCTTCGGGAAAACCTTGTCCAGCAAAGAGCTCATGCGGCTGAAGCATACGCATACCGATATCTACTATTTGATAGGGTGTACCACTTACGTAGACCAACCCAAAGCGGTCTTTGCTCACAATCGTTCCCACAGGATCATTGAGAGACTGACCTGTACTAGCTCCGTAATACTTGATCAAGAAAGCCTGCACAAGTGCATGGTGAGTGCCGCCGGCCGATATGGTCTGTAAGGGTGCATCAGCTGGAGAACCGATATTCGAACCCCGAAACTTACAGATGTGAGCCGTAACCAATCCAAAACGATTTTCTGTAGGTATCGTCATGATAGGCTGATCCAGAGCCTGCCCCCGAGCAGTATCAGAGGTATAATATTGCTGAAGGAACGCGGTGACTAGAAGATGCTCGGCTTTAGATGTTATGGTAGTCAAAGGATCATCAAGCGCATAGCTTAATCGGTCACCACCAAAACCTGTATGACCAATCCGTGAAACGAATCCAACCCCACCAGGAACGATATAAGGCTTAGGGCTATCCACTACGAACTTCATAATTCCCTTAGCTATTCGCCGTTTCGTGTTTTCTGCCAGTTCCTTCTTGCGGCCAAATATTGACGGTACAGGGATGCTCCAATCAATACACTCTGCTGCGGTACGCCACGGCTTAAGCTTTCCATTCAGCACTTCTATGCTGTCAGGTGCTCCGTGCGTCTGCTTCGGCCAAACAATCGGTTTACCATCTCTGCGGAAGGCCATGTATAGGCGCTCACGGCTCGTAGGTGCTCCGTAGTCACAGGCCTTTAACACCCGCCATTCTACCTTGTAACCGTGTCGCTCAAGCTGCCGAACGAAGCTACGGAATGTCTCCCCTTTACGTGCTGGATCTGGCTTGCCGTTAGGTAGCAAAGGCCCCCAGCTCAAGAACTCCTTAACGTTCTCAAGAATATTGACCCTTGGTGCAACGGTTGCCACCCAGCGTAAGACAACCCATGCCAGGCTTCGAATGTTCTTCTCAACTGGCTTGCCACCACGCGCTACACTGAAGTGCGTACAGTCTGGGCTCCACCAAGCAAATCCTACAGGTCTGCCTCCAGTCGCTTCGAGCGGATCAACAGCCCATATATCCTCACGATAATGGCGAGTATCGGAATGATTCACCATATGCATGCTGATTGCATCGTCATCATGGTTAATTGCGATATGAGGACTTCGGCCCATTGCACGCTTGTAGCCTGCTGATGCCCCGCCTCCTCCTGCGAAGCCGTCCAATGTAATTTCCATTGCAATTCCTTTCTACCAGTGCTAAACTGGCTGTGAAATGAGTTTGATGTGCGGCTATTTACGGCTCCTACCCCGTGATAGCCTTTTTGCGTTCTCGCTGGCCGCATACTTCAGGCAGACCAGACGCTCGTCCTTTGTCAGCTCTAGCCAGACTTGTCCAGTGACGTTCAGTGTCCTCACCTCCTTTCAATCTCTGCCTAGCTGCTTCCCCAGACTCTGTAGTTGCTGACCTATTGGACAATGGCGGTTACAATACCCGTCAATTCTTGCATGGCAGCCGCCGTGCAGCCGATTCAGCTCCTCCCTTGTAGTACAGCCCTCACAATGCATGTCCAGTAGTTCATGAATCTGAGCCGTGACCTGCTTACGGGTCAACCTATTCACCTCCCTCCATCGTCCACTAGGATGACAGTCGCACCGATCCCGTTGCACATACAGCGCATATTGCAGTACAGATTCGAGCCGTGTTTCACAACATGCTGGCCTTCTAAAATCTCAGCCCCGCACGTCTTGTCAGCGCAGTAATCCATGACTTCCTTACTAGGTGCTTTGTTCATGGCTTGTAGATCCTTTCTTGTAATTCGCTTGCCGCTGGGCAGTCCTCCACGCCTCCAGGTCTGATAGGCGGAATTTGATAACTGGCCTTTTCGATCCTGGTACACCATACCGTTCATGCGGGATACTTCCTGTGCTACACAGGCGGTAGATCAACTTTTCAGAAATTCCTATCTGCTCCGCTGCTTCTCGAACGTCTAGTGTACGTTCAGTAGCATGAGTAGAGAGCGATGCAAGAATCCGACGTTCAGCAGCAGCAACTTCTTCAGCAACAATAGTCCGAATTGCTTCATCAAGGCCGATCATGATGCTTCAACCTGCCTTTCAGCTAGCCGGAGAGCGATAAGCAGATTACAATCCACCCAATGCTGGTCAACACAGCGCCACCCTGAGTTTAGGAGGTTAAGGATGCTACTAACTTGATTCAGCGTAAATTCTGGGCTGTCAGAAGGACTTAGCTCAAAAATCAAGTTATCTCCGAGTGATGCTACATCACGAATTGTAAGTACAATATCTGCTCCATCAGGAGAAGTCGTATCGACACCGCTGCGCCGAGAAAGCTCAGTCATCAGGTCAGAAGTGGTTACTTTGTTAAGGCTCAAATGGTCCACTCTCACTTTCTATAGGCTTGGATAAGGGCTTGACGCCCCGACTCGAAATATCGGAAGGCTGTAACCTGTTTAGAGCTGTACGGAGACTTGTCCATCACTTCAAGCCCAAACTCAGATGTTTTCAACCCAAGATTGTTCGCAAGTTTACCAATGACACTTTTATTTGTACCAAGTTCCTCAGCAATATCAGTGGCCGTGTAAGTTTTCTGTACGGTCGGCAACGGTGCGGAGTAATTCCCGGTCAGGGTGTTGGTTGCAACAGAAATGAGACTTTCCTTTGCCACAGGCGACAGATCAGAACTGAATTTCTCAAGCATCTGCAACACTACTGTTGCCTGTTTAGTGCTGGCATTCTTGAGCATGGCGTCTGCACGCTTCATCTTAATATCAAGTTCAAGTTGATTAGTCGCCTTCTGGATGACTTGAGGCTGTTCAGTTCGTGCAACCTCTTCAATGTTAAGGAGAAGGTCACGAACCGCACGAGCGATCTGACTGTCACGCAGCAGCATACCAATTCGCAAAATTGCTCGACGGGGAATGATGGTAAAGGAACGAGCCATTTTACTAATAATTGCCAAGTCCTTAAAGGACTTCACAAACTCAGTCAATTCCGCTCCGGTCAATACTTTTAATCCGTCAGATTCCAGCTCTTCCCGGTTGTCCTTAATACAGGAGCGGATTGCTTCGTCTCCGACTTTGTAATATTCAGCAACTTGTTCAATACTCGCGTGTAGATCATCCGGCAGCAACATTAGCTTCTTCACCTTGTCCAACACGTTGAAACGGTTAATGTATGACTCACGGAGTGCCTTACTTTCGATTAATGCATCGCTTTTAATCATTTACATACCTCGCATTCTGTTATGAGATAAGCGTATTTGAACTTTACTGCGCCTGCGCTACGGATTTACTACAGATTTTGGTCTAGTGTTACTATCTGACCAATTCATCTACGGTGCAGCCAAGAGCGTTCGCGATCTTCAGAAGCTTATCAGCTGTAGGACCGGACTCCTTCTCACCGAGGCTATAGATAACCGACATGGTGACCCCGCTCTCTTTGCTAAGTCGGTAACGGGTCCAGCCCCTGCGCTCAAGGAGCCTATCCACATTTTGTTTTATTGCTGTTCCCATGAATATTCTCACCTCCTGTTAACAATAATATCTCATATAAGATATTAACTCAATGGAGATATTATCTCACAAACATCAATATTAGACCATATTATCTCATATGAGATAATAATCATTGGTAAATATCTCTTTTCCTTTAAGTACCTTTAAATAGCTTTAAATAGCTTGACTTTTTTATCTCATTAAAGTTAATATATCTCTAAAGAACAATATCTCTAATGAGATAGATGGAGGATTGAAAATGAATGAAATAGCTAAACAAATAGAGAAACTTATGAAGCGGAGTAAAGTTACGCGCCTAAAACTATCAAATGACACGGGAATCCCTTATACTACATTGACGCAAATCATTAATGGAAGAACGAAAAATCCCCAAGTGAAGGCCTTAGAAATCATCGCAGATTATTTTAACGTATCGTTGGATTATCTACTTGGACAGTCAATCAGCGCTGTAATTGAGAATCGGCTTTCAGAACTCAACATGTCTATAGAAGAGCTAGGTGAATCAACTGAGTTACCTGCAGCATTCATAAGAGGCCTTGACACTCTCCCTCCATACCCAGGGGATTATGAACAAGGAGGGTGGCTTGATAGGCTAGCTAAAGCCCTAAAAATGGACACCAAAATACTTGCATCGGCTCTAGCTCGTCAAGAACCTCCCGCATACGATGGACCGACACCCACACCAGAGGAAGCTTTCGGACAACTACAGAAGGATTTTGAGAACGAGGACTTTGAGAACGATAGTCTATCCGAAAAGGATATTCTTACTATGGCTGCTCACCAAATCGGACACGAAGGCCCGCTTACTGATGAACAATTAGCACAAATCAGGCTAGCTATGAAAATAGCCTTAGCTAAAAACGATAAGTGATTAGTCGGAGGGGTCTATGGATAGATATGAACACCTACTACAGGAAGCTCCAGTAATTGTTGATGATCGTGCTGATTTACCGCCAAATCTGAAAGGGCTGTACATTGAGATGTCACAGTCTAAGATGATTCTCATAAACAAGACTGTTTCCACCATAGTTGATCGAAGGTGTATCCTTGCGGAAGAACTTGGGCATTACTACACTTCCGCAGGGAATATCCTTGATCAACAAGATATTTGCAACCGCAAGCAGGAGCTTCGTGCCAGGCAGTGGGCTTACCAGTGCATGATTCCATTGGATCGCATTGTAGAAGCCCACCACGACCGCATATCAGGCCGATATGACCTGGCTGAATACTTAGGGGTAACTGAAGAGTTTTTACAGGCTGCCATTGACCGGTACACAGAAAAGCACGGTCTGTCTGTAAGAGCTGATGACCGGCATGTTATTCTATTTGATCCGCTCGGAGTCCTTGAAGCTAAATGATAACTTTGCGCTTTCCAGCCGCAGGGCTGTTTACATATACCCAAAAACAGAACATATGTTTGATTGGAGGAAGAAGTATGGCAAAAGGAAGTATAGAAAAACGAGGGGAGAACAAGTGGAGGCTTACGGTTGACTTAGGACTTAACAGTGATGGTAGTCGTAATCGGCCTCGAAAGACAATCACTGTTGAGGATAAGTCACTACTGAAAACAACAAAGAAGCTTAAAGATTATTTGGACGATGAACTGGCCAAGTTTAAACAGGAAGTGTTGAGCGGCAATTACATTACACCGTCTAAGCTCACTTTTAAGGAATTCTACGAGAACGAATGGAAACCCAAAGACGCTCAGCCGAGATTAAAGCGGACGACGTACCTATCACATTGCTCTAAAATTGACTGTTATGTATTGCCTGCTATCGGACACTTGCAACTGGACCAGATCACGACAATGCGACTAGTAACCTTATTCAACGACTTGCGGAAGCCTGGTGCAAGGATTGACAAACGGGGTGGCAAAGAGACAATCAGTTCTCGTACAATTCAGTACATTTATGATGTGACCATGAGCATATTCAAACGTGCTGTAGAATGGAAAGTTCTAACCAATAATCCATTAGACGGCATCCAGCGTCCACAGATCAGCAAAGAAGATAAGAAGGCGCGGAAAGACAGGAAGAACTTTTTTGAAGAAGAGGAAGCTACTGAGGTTATTGATACTTTAATTAAAACTAATTCGGTTTGGCGACTCTACTTTCTCGGGGCAATAATTGGAGGCTTTCGGCGTGGAGAACTGATTGCTTTGGATGAAGACGATTGTGATTTTGTAAACAACAGGTTACGGATCGACGAAAGCATTTCGCACACTGAAAATGGCCAGGCAGAGATAACAGATACGAAAAATGAAGCTTCTGAAGACTATGTGGACATGCCACAGTGGTATATGGACGAATTACTGATCCACATCAAAAAAGTACGTAAATTACGTTTTGAAGCAAAGGCATTAGGGACGTGGCAAGGTGGTGACCGTAACTTTGTTTTTCACTCAGGTGCAGGTAAACCCTACTATCACACCACCCCAACCCAGAGCTGGAAAGATTGGTGTGAACGGAACGGATTCCGTAATGTTACTCTTCACGGGCTACGCCATACCAATGCAACGTATTTGCTGGAACAAGGAGCATCTATCAAGGAGATTCAGCATAGACTGCGACACTCCACTTCTCAGGTGACCACAGATACCTACGCTCATGTCACCAAGAAGCTCAGCCGCAAAACGACAGCTCACCTTGACGTCTTCGACCCAAAAGTTCGTCCCCAATCCGTCCCCAGCGGCGAAAAAAGCGCTCGTCACCAATGATGTAGGCTTCCAAATTATAATACCTAGAAAGAGAAAGAATCCCTTTAATAGCAAGGGATTCAAAAGATGAAATATGATGCCGATGACAGGGGGCCGAACCCGTATGGCAGTAACATAACACAGGATTATCAATCCTGTGAAGGCCCCTCCGGCTCAGACAAGTAAATTGTCTCTACGTGATCCATTCTAGCAACTGTAACTTGACCGAACTAATTTCAGGTCGAATACTCAAACCTTAAATAATTGAAGAGTTCACCATGAAGTACACCATGACCAACAATGCTACGGCCATTCCGATACTGAATGTGCTAATCTTCCGTAAGGACGAGGAGATATCCGCTCCACTGCGTACACCCTCCATTGCCAGACGCAAAGGCTTGCCCATCATGCCGCTGAATCCTCCCATAATCAAGAGCAGCAGAATAACGACCACCATCCAGGCTACAGAATAGCGGTCACCGCCACCCGTTAGCATGTAGCCACCTGTTAGCAATTGAACGATTAGCGCGAACTGAGCCAATCGATTCAGTATGCTGATAACAGACATACTTCCTTCTTGTGCGGGCGCAGGCAATTTCTTCATAGATTTCATCACTAGCGGCAGAAGGAGATAGAACCCTACGGCCAACGTGCCGATCATATGCAGCAAGTACACCATTTGTGTGGGCCTCCATTTCATGTAATAAAATTCATTGACAATCTATGATTCTCTCAAAAGTTGCAATCAAGACAATTATACCAACGCCCATTTCAAAAGAAAAGAGTACACCTGACACATTCTCATGTGCAGGTATACTCTATAGACTCTCTTCACTACACTGTAACGATCTCAATGACACTCCGAACCGATTCAGCTGATCGGTCAAGCGCAGCCTTCTCGTCTGTAGTCAGCTCAAGCTCGAAGATATTCTCGATGCCGTCGCCGCCAAGAATAGCAGGTACACCCATGAATAGATCCTGGTACCCGTATTCTCCCTCGAGATAGGCAATGACTGGTAAGATTCGCTTCTTATCCTTGAGAATGGCCTCGGCCATCTGCACCAACGAAGCTGCTGGTGCGTAATAGGCACTGCCATTACCAAGCAAATTCACAATCTCACCGCCGCCAACACGAGCACGCTTCACAATCGCATCAATGCGTTCGGCAGGTATTAACGTGTCGATCGGAATACCACCCACACTGGAGTAACGAACCAGCGGAACCATATCATCTCCGTGCCCACCGAGCACGAAGCCTCGAACATCCTCAACAGATACGTTCAGCTCCTGGGCGATGAAGGTGCAGTACCTTGCGGTATCCAGCACTCCGGATTGACCGATGACCCGATTCTTAGGAAAACCAAGCGTCTTGAACGCTGCATAAGTCATGGCATCCACCGGGTTGCTCAACAGGATGACGATAGAGTTCGGGCAGTATTTCTTTACACTCTCACAGACAGCTTTGACAATTCCAGCATTGGTATTTACCAGATCGTCCCTACTCATGCCGGGCTTGCGAGCTACGCCTGCCGTGATAATTACGATATCCGAATCAGCAGCGTCCTCATAATTCGAGGTGCCAATAATGTTGCTGTCAAAGCCTTGTACCGGACTGGCCTCGAGCATATCCAACGCCTTGCCCTTGGTGGGGTTCTCTAACTGCGGAATATCCAGCAGCACCACGTCACCAAGCTCTTTTTGCGCAAGCATCAGGGCAGTCGTCGCTCCGGTGAACCCGGCTCCAACCACGGTGATCTTTTTACGTTGAATAGTCACGATATGAGTCCTCCTACATGTTGCTAATAATTTGATCAGCAAACTCAGAGCATTTCACTTGGGTAGCGCCTTCCATCAGACGAGCAAAGTCGTAGGTAACCGTTTTGTTATTAATGGATGCCTCCATGCCCTTGTAGATCAGGTCAGCAGCTTCATTCCAGCCAAGGTGCTCAAGCAGCATAACGCCAGACAGAATGACGGAGCCTGGATTCACGACGTCCTTGTCAGCATACTTCGGTGCAGTACCATGGGTTGCTTCGAAGATCGCATGCCCTGTTACATAGTTAATATTAGCACCTGGAGCGATTCCGATACCTCCTACTTGAGCAGCCAGAGCATCAGACAGATAGTCACCGTTCAGATTCAATGTCGCGATCACATCGAACTCACCAGGACGAGTCAGAACTTGTTGCAATGCGATGTCAGCGATCGCATCCTTCACGATGATCTTGCCAGCTTCCTCAGCGGCCTTTTGCGCTGCATTTGCTGCTTCTTCACCGTCTTTTTCCTTGATGATATCGTATTGAGCCCAAGTGAATACACGATCTCCGAACTCCTGCTCAGCCACTTCGTAGCCCCAGTTTTTGAAGGCACCCTCAGTGAACTTCATGATATTGCCCTTATGCACCAAAGTCACGGACTTGCGGTTATGCTCGATCGCATACTCGACTGCAGCGCGAACCAGACGCTTGGAGCCTTCAGCGGATACCGGCTTGATGCCGATTCCAGAAGTCTCAGGGAAGCGAATCTTGTTCACATTCATTTCCTTCTGCAGGAATTCGAGGACCTTCTTCACTTCCTCGGAGCCTTCCTTGTACTCGATTCCTGCATAGATATCTTCAGTGTTCTCACGGAAGATTACCATGTCAACCAGCTCAGGACGCTTCACTGGGGAAGGTACACCGTCGAAGTAACGTACAGGACGCAGGCACACGTACAGGTCCAGTTCCTGACGCAAAGCCACGTTCAATGAACGGATTCCGCCGCCGATCGGCGTTGTCAGAGGTCCTTTAATGGCTACGATATATTCACGAATCGCTTCCAGTGTATCGTTCGGAAGCCACTCCCCGTATGTATTAAATGCTTTCTCACCTGCGAATACTTCGTACCATGCAATCTTCTTGGAGCCGCTATATGCCTTTTCAACAGCAGCATCCAGCACCCGCTTGGAAGCCTTCCAGATATCGCGGCCTGTGCCGTCGCCTTCAATGAAAGGAATTACCGGGTTATTCGGTACTTGCAGCTTGCCATTATCAATCGTGATTTTTTCGCCTTCGGTAGGGAGATCAAACTTTTCCAATTTCAACATAAGTTCTAGTTCCTCCTTGAATGGTTAATGTATAGTCAGATTTGTAGCAATGCTGCCTCTTGCATGGAATGGTCAGCGATGTGATTCTTTTCATAGACATCACACCGCCGCCACCCACACTATTCTATCACAATTTGAGCCATCAAAGCTGAGCCAAGCGTAGTCCATCATTTTGAGGCTTTAGCGTTGGTCTGGTGTTACATATTTTTGATTCGTTGGTCCTGTATATTCAGCACGCGGGCGAATCAGACGATTATCCTCGAATTGCTCCAGAATATGTGCAGTCCAGCCGGATACACGGCTCACAGCAAAGATTGGCGTGAATAGCTCACGCTCAATACCAAGCTGGGTGTATACGGAAGCTGAATAGAAGTCTACATTCGGCTTCAGCCCCTTACGTGACGTGATGATGTCCTCAATCTGCACGGACATATCATATTGCGTCGTATCCCCGTTCAATTCACCCAGCTCATGTGACATCTTCTGAAGATGCTTGGCACGAGGATCACCATTCTTGTATACACGGTGCCCAAAGCCCATAATCTTGTCACGATTATTCAGCTTCTCGGTAATATAAGATTCTACCCGCTCCAATGAGCCAATCTCGTCGAGCATTTTCGCCACAGCCTCGTTCGCACCGCCATGCAGTGGCCCTTTGAGCGCACCAATCGCAGATGTGATACCGGAGTAAATATCCGACAGCGTAGCAACTGTAACTCGGGCTGCGAAGGTAGAAGCATTCAGTTCATGGTCAGCATGAAGCACCAAGGCTTGGTTAAAGGCTTTGACGGCGATCTCATCCGGTTCCTTGCCTGACAGCATATAAAGGAAGTTCTCAGCGATGGAAACGCCTTCTTTTGGTTGTACAGGGTCAAGTCCTTGGCGTAGGCGGGCAATTGTCGCTACGATTGTCGGAAGCTGAGCTTGCAGTTTGATCGCCTTCCGTTCATTTGCTTCCCGTGACATGTCATCCGCTTCATTGTCATACAAAGCAAGAGCAGATACGGCAGAGCGCAATGCCGCCATAGTACCCGCTTCTTTAGGATACAGCTTCATTTGGGCAACGAGTTCATCCGGGATTGCTGCATAGGAGCTAAGCTCAGCACGCAGCTGCTCCAGCTCACTTGCATCCGGCAGCTTTCCGAACCACAGCAAAAAAGCAACTTCTTCGAAAGCAGCATTCACGGCTAAGTCATCGATATCATATCCGCGGTACGTCAGAACACCGTCTACGATCGAGCTTATGGAAGAGGTCGTAGCAACGATACCTTCCAGACCTTTGGTCGCTGTCATAGGTACATCTCTCCTTTGTTCACAACAGATTGAAGGGACTTGCAATGAAAACATTTTCAAAATTCAACAGATCACATAAGGTAATGGAAAATTATTAACGCATCGTGTCAATATTCGAATCACTTATTACTATACTGGATTTTGTCGGTTATGTGAACATTAATAGTTCTTTCTTGCGTATTCAAATGTTTTATTGCTCCGATAAAATAAAATGAACAGGTGTTTTTTTATCGTTTACATTTTATTTTAGCAGTCTTATTTATTTGCACTATTCTACATATACATTTTCAATCTTGTCCATTTCACTCTCTACAGAACCAAGAAATATCCCTTAAATTTCAAGGTTTATAGCTATCATTCCACAAAATTACTCTGCTAATGAATTATATTCATTTGTGTAAATGTATTTTTTTAACATTACCACCATTTCCCTCGCTTTTTTTCACCTGGCCCTTTATATGATTTACAAACTTCACATATTTTTATCTTTACTTATTTGAAATTATGGATTCAATCGAATGAATACATAGATTGGCAGGCCGAATGAATACTGTAATCAGACTGAGCTCAATACTGCTCAGACACCACTCCACACCGTATGATCTTTTTCAAGATAATGCTTCTTTCAATTTAGCATCTTAATAATTTAAGTAACATTAAATGTTAAATAATATAACAAACATATTGACCTTTCATTTAAAAAGCTCCTATAATCGCAATTAAAGTTCTATAGCGTCATTTAATATAACAATAAAAGGAGGATAAGTATTACATATTCATCTCAATCACTAATTTCATACGAGCTTAAGAATCTTTCATTAACATCATTGACTAGGGGGAAATCGTGATGAAGTTGAAAAATGTATTATATGCTCCATTATTGACTGCAGCTCTGTTGGGAAGCTTACTGCTACCTGTGAATGGATCATGGATTAGCGAAGCCGCCGCCAACGAGGCAGTGGATCAGGTCAAGGAGACCGAGGTTCGTGCCTCTCTGCCTAATGTAGTCATCCTCGCCACGGGAGGAACCATTGCTGGCTCAGCAGCCTCTAATACCGACACTACAGGCTATCAGGCGGGAGCGATCGGAATCCAGACGCTCATACAAGCCGTGCCGGAGATGAAGAAGCTTGCGAATGTCAGTGGAGAGCAGATTGCTAATGTGGGTAGTACGAGCATTAACAATGACATTTTGCTGCACATGGCCAAACGTATCAATGAACTGCTTCAATCAGATGATGTGGACGGTATCGTCATTACACATGGTACAGACACGCTAGAGGAGACTGCCTATTTCCTGAATCTGGTCGTAAAAAGTGACAAGCCTGTCGTTGTCGTAGGCGCGATGCGTCCTGCAACCGCGATCAGTGCGGATGGTCCATTCAATCTATACAATGCAGTCAGACTGGCAAGCTCCCCTGAGGCTAAAAGCAAAGGAGTAATGATCATGCTAAATGATCGTATTGGGGCTGCACGCTACATTAGCAAGACAAATACGACAGCTGTGGATACCTTCCGCTCCAATGAGCAGGGCTATCTGGGTGCGATTGTAGGAGAGAAAATCCACTTCTACAATGAATCCACTCGCAAGCATACAAGCCAAACCGAATTCGATATTTCGAATCTGACGGAGCTTCCACAGGTAGATATTCTATATGAATATCAGAACAACGGCCGATATCTGTATGATGCCGCTGTGGCAGCAGGAGCCAAAGGAATTGTTGTAGCTGGCAGCGGGAACGGCTCCATGTCCAGTGCCTCCTCTGAAGGTGCCACAGATGCGGGCAAGATAGGCGTCATCATCGCACGCTCCAGCCGGGTAGGAAGCGGAACGGTATCTGGACGTAGCGCAGATCTAGCTAAAAACTTTGTGACAGCAGATTCTCTAAATCCACAGAAGGCTCGTATTCTGTTGATGCTTGCCTTAACGAAGACGAATGACCCTTCGCAGATTCAGTCCTACTTCAATGAATATTAATCTTTCATGAACTTCGCTACACTTATCATTACAATGGACCGTAACGCAATAGCTGTCCAAATTATTCTTTTCTCATAACATCCATTCATTTCGTGCTCCAATAACAAGAGAGGCATCCACCGTATCATCACTTGAATGACGGGGATGCCTCTCTTGTTACAACTTTCGTCTATTTCCGTCTATTAGTGTAAGGAACTAGTTATTAAATCGTTCAATCGTAGACGAGTCATCCTCATCATAGATGTAACCATTGATGTATGCATTCGGATAAGCATCTTCGATGTCGCCGATCAGATTATCCTCAAAGGAGGTACGGCGCGAGCTGGACAGACTTGTCCAATCATCCTCATATACGTACACCTCTACAGTAACATCATCCTCATCACCGGACAGATAGATGTTGAAGTTCACATCATTATAAGTGCCGTAATCATCTTTCAGGTCATCCTCAAGATCGGACAGACTTACTGTCGTGCTCCCCAGACTTACCGTCCCGCTGCTGCTCACACTAATGGTAGCCAGTCGGGTTGAATCATAGATTGCACCCGAAATATCCGCATCCTCATATTCATCGAGAATATCGTCCACGATATCCTGAACATAGCTTCGCTGCTGGCTAGAAGACAAGTCATTCCAGCCACCTTTGTCCACTGTAATCTCAAGATATAGATCATCCTCATCACCACTTAGATCAATAACTGAGTCAGTGGATTTATAATCCTCGTAATCATCATTCAGTTGGTCCTCCAGCTTCGCAACAGATATGCTGCTACTGCTACTACTGCTATTCACCTGGGATTGTAACGAGGCAATCTGACTGTTCAGTGTGGCGATGGAGGCATCCTTCTCCTGCACGAGAGTCTGAGATGCGGTCAGCTCCTGCTGGAGCGTATTGATCTGACTGTTCAAGGCCGTAATTGTAGTCTCATCGACAGCAATCGAGTTATCCTCAATGACCACTCGTTTATTGCTACCATCCCAGCTGACCTTCTTGTCCAAGGCAGACCCCACGGCACGCAGTGGCAGGTACGTAGTGCTATTAATGAGGAACGGCTCCAGTTCCCCGTCAGTCGCTACCTGAGTTCCGTTGTAGACGATCTGAATGTTGTTATAGACGGCCTGCAAGGTCTTCGTCGCCTGTGCCGCATAAGCCGGTTGCGTTAACACCACTCCCGACACAGCCAATGTAAGAGCCAGAGAAGTGGCTGCTACTTTTGTCCATATTTTCATGTCTTGATCCGCACCTTCCATCCGAATGAGTATACTAACGAAAGTACATTAGCTCATCAAATAGATTATCATTGGAAGGGACAAAAACCTATATCAATACAGAGGATTTAAGCAAACTTTCAGCTATATGAGTCTTCCCCGACACGTAATGGACCTCGTTGTAAAATAGCAGCTTAAAAACAAAACAGGAGAGCTGCCTTTCGGCCTCCCTCCTGATAACCATCGTATTAATTAGGTGATTGGAATGAATTGATATTGACGTATTGATTCACAGGCTTACGATATCCGCGTGGACGCTCTTTGTCCTGCACACTTTTGCCGAGAGTAATCAGCATGACGGGTACATAACGCTCAGGAATATCAAAGAGCTCCTGTACCTTCGCCGGATCAAAGCCGATCATCGGACACGTATCCCAACCACGATCCTTAGCTATCAGCATGAGCTGCATGGCGGACAGGCTGGCATTTCTAATGGCTTCATCACGCTGGAAGGCTTCCCCTCCAGACTCATAGGCACGAGTAATATCTTCATTCTCCTGATCATAATCCAGCTTGCTGATCATGCCGAGATTCAGCATACCCGCATTAATCTCACCAGCATGAAGGTAGGCCTTGGTATCTCCAAGCACCACAATCGTAGCCGAAGCATTCTTCACTTTATACTGCTTGGACGCCTGATAGAGCTTCTCCTTACTCTCCTCCGAGATGGCAACAATATAATGTGAATGCTGCAAATTAAAAGCGGATGGTGCATAACGATTCAGCGAAAAGATCTGCTGCAGCTCTTCCTCCGATATTGGTGTATCTGGTATAAAGTTGACTGCCGACCGCCTAGTCTCAATTATTGTTTTCAATTCGCTCATATTCCTATCTCCTTTGAGATTCGTATGTAGGTCCAATTTGTCATACCCACAAATGTACGAATTATCACATTGGTACATTATGTACATTTGTTATTATAATACACAAACTTATTTTTTGTAAGTAGTTTTCTTAACTTTTTTCATTTTGTCAAAAAAAAAATTCGGCCGCTTATTAAAAGCGCCGAAAAAAAGTGATGTTGCCGTTTTTCATTTTCTTCTCCACCCATTTGTAGAGCAGCATCCGGTAGATTGGTCGGGTCAACGGGAACACCACCGTAAATCCAATGATATCCGTAATGAAGCCAGGGATTAGCAGCATCGTACCACCGATAAATACACATAGGCCATCTAACATCTTATTCCCAGGCATTTGTTGACGATTAATGGCCCGCTGGGCATCCGCAATGACTTTGCGTCCCTCGAATTGCATCATAGCAACGCCAATGATACTCGTGAACAACATCAGCAGAATGGTCTTGCCTGCACCGATCTGATTACTGAGCCAGATGAATCCATACAGCTCTGCGGCGGGGACCAACAACATTAGCAGCCAAATTGGTCTTAACATGCTCTCATTCCTCCCCTTCCTTATATAATGCGAGCAATTGCTCATACACCTCAGGCAATCTCTTATCCAATCTTACCGGCTTCCAGTCCTGGCTCAGCCAAGCATGAGATGTCTCTCCCGTGACAAGCAGCTCGCCTTGTTCTCTAGGTAAGGAAGGCTCATTCTGATCCGCCATACGCTTTACTTCATATTGATAGGTTAGTCGCAATTTCGACATGTCCTTGATTCGTGTATAGACAACGATTCGATCATCATAACGCGCCGGCTGGCGATAGTGAACAGCCAGATCAATCACCGGGAGCAGCACGCCCTGTTCCTCCAACATTCGGTAGGTCAAGCCGGCTTCTCTTAACATTTCAGTTCGTCCGGTTTCGAACCATTTCACATAATTGGCATGATATACGACAGCCATCTGATCAGTCTCAGCGTAATGCACACGCAGTTCAACCGAAGACCACCGTCCCCCCTGCTCTCTTTCTTCTGTCATGTTGTTCCTCTCCTGTTCTTGGTCAAGCTGCGCTTGTACTCTCATTACATGCTATGTATCCATTAAACCATATTTGCTTGCCGGGAACAAAATAGCTAATAAGAATAACGTCTATCGTCGTACTTGCACAGAAGACAGACCGCCTTAGCTGAAGTTTTTCTTGCGATAATCGATAATCGAATTGTTCAGCTCCGCTGAAAAATCATAAATTCTATTATCTTAAAATACGAAACAGGCCAGCCAGAGGGAAGCATCTGACTGACCTCATATAGCAAACAGGCCGTCCCTCCAGGACGGTCTGTTTCATTTAACCGAATCTGCCCATGATATATTCCTGGGTCAGCTCATTTTCGGGATTCGTGAACATATTCTTCGTATTGTTCCGCTCGACGAGTGTACCGATGTAAAAATACGCCGTAAAGTCAGAGATCCGTGCCGCCTGCTGCATGTTATGCGTCACGATTACAATACGCAGATCCTTCTTCAGCTCCGTAATCAGCTCCTCAATCTTGCCTGTCGAGACAGGATCGAGCGCTGATGCAGGTTCATCAAGCAGCAGAATGCTCGGATTGACGGATAGTGCCCGCGCGATGCACAGACGCTGCTGCTGGCCTCCCGACAGAGCAAGAGCGGAATCATGAAGTCGATCCTTGACCTCATCCCACAGGGCAGCACGACGCAGACTGCTCTCGACAATCTCATCCAGTTGACTCTTCTTCTTGACGCCACGGTAACGCGGCCCGAAGGCAATGTTGTTGTAGATGGATTTGTAGAACGGATTTGGCTTCTGCCATACCATTCCGATCTGCTGACGCAGCTTGATGACGTCGGTAGACGGGTCATTCAGATCCTTCCCATCCATCCAGATATGCCCTTTCGTATGAGAGGAGGCAATCTCGTCGTTCATCCGGTTAAGCGAACGCAGGAAAGTGGACTTTCCGCAGCCTGAAGGGCCGATTAACGCCGTCACAGTCTGCGCAGGGAACTCCAGGCTGACCTTTTTGACCGCTTCAAATTGTCCGTAATATATACTCAAATCTTCAGTACTGAAGGGTTGTGCCATCGTATTGTCATCCTTTCTTTAATCCATGCGCTTGGCTGCTGTAAGCTTTCTGTAGACCACTTTGCCAATAAAACGAGCGGAGAGGTTGAACGCCAGCACGAGAATGACGAGAACTGCGGATGCTCCAGCAGCAATCTGTGCTGAATCGGGTGCTACACCCTCACTGTTAACCTTCCAGATATGAACGGCAAGTGTCTCCGCAGGACGCAGCGGATTAATGGGCGACCGTGGGCTCAGTGGATTCCAATCTGTGAAATCTAGCGGAGGCGTCGTCATCCCTGCTGTGAAGAGCAAGGCAGCCGCTTCCCCGAAGATTCTGCCCGCCGACAGGATTGTGCCTGTTATAAGACTTGGCAACGCTGCTGGCATCAAAATGGATGTAATGATCTTCCACTTGGACAAGCCAAGTGCGAGACCCGCTTCCTTCTGTTCCTTCGGTACAGCTCGCAGAGCCTGTTCTGTCGTACGCACCATCAGTGGTAGATTGAAGATGGCTAACGCCAGTGCACCGGACAAGAGAGAGAAGCCCAGGTTGAAGGTATTTACAATCAGAAGCAAGCCGAACAGACCAATTACAATAGAAGGGAAAGAGGACAGTACCTCTACCGTAAGGCGGATGAAATCCGTCACCCGGCCTGGTCTTGCATATTGTGCCATATAAATCCCTGCACCCCATCCCAATGGGATAGTGATCAGCAAGGTCAGAATGAGCAAGAATACCGAGTTAAATAACTGCGGTCCGATCCCGCCACCAGCTCGTAGTGTCTGAGGGGCGCTTGTCAGGAAATCCCATGAAATATGACTGATTCCTCGATACAGAATATAACCGATGAGTCCTACCAGAATCGCTACAATGAGTAGAGCAAAAAAGCAAATGACTACTGTGGCGACCTTATTTATCGTTTTTGCCTTCATCATGAAATTCGGTTTCTCCTTTCAAGCATTCTTACCAGCAGTACGAAGACAAAGGTCATGAGCAAGAGAACCAACGCCATACTCCACAGAGCATTGTTATGCACCGTGTTCATAGCCGTATTGCCCATACTGAGGGTAATGACACTCGTCAGGGTAGAAGCTGATTCCAGCAGAGATGTAGGCACATGCGGTGCATTACCTATAACCATCTGCACAGCGAGCGCTTCTCCAAAGGCACGTGCCATACCAAGAACTATACCTGTCAGCAATGCAGGCAGCATCGTCGGCACGACAACTCGCGCAATCGTCTGCCAGCGGGTTGCACCAAGGGCATAGGAGGACTCGCGCAATCCCTTAGGCAGGGATGCTAACGCATCAGCCATAATACTAGTAATGGTAGGCAAAATCATAATCGACAAAACCAGACAGCCCGCCAAGATCCCGTTACCCTGACCACCAAAAATATTGCGCAGCAGCGGAACAAGTACAGACAGACCGATAAATCCGTAGACAACGGATGGAATTCCGGAGAGCAGTTCAATTGCTGGCTGCAAGATGCGCTTGCCAAATTTCGGCATAATCTCTGTCATGAACAGCGCGGCACACAGACTAAGCGGGCTTGCGATCAAGGCTGCCAGTATGGTAACCAGAAATGAGCCCGTAATGAACGGCAGTGCACCATAGAGCTTCGGCTCTCCATCCGGTGCCCATTTGGAACCGAAGAAGAAATCTTTAATACTGACACCATTCACGTAGAAGGTGGCCACTCCCTTGGAAGCGACAAAGTAAACTATAGATATAATAACAGCAATCAGAAAAACAACACAAACCGACGTCAATAACCGGCCGGTCCATTCTTCCCAAAAGTGTTTTTCTTTCCATTTTACGTCTTGGGCTTGTTTATTTTGTTCCATGGATGCCTTCCCTTCATATCACATCGTATACCGTCTTATAACCGAAGAATAGAGGCGGAGCAATTCCGCCTCTTCTTCGTTATACGATCCAGATCAAAGCCGGATTATTTGTTGGTGACATTTCCGTCTACATCACGAGCAACTTTCATGCCGCTCATTGGAATGTAGCCAAGGTCAACAACATCGGATTTTTGAATTTCATCGGACAGGATGTAATCCAGGAAAGCTTTTACGTGTGGAGCAGGCTCACCTTTAGTGTACATGTGCTCATAAGCCCATACTGGATATTCACCGGATTCTACTTTTTCTACAGTAGCTTCAACACCATCATATTTCAGAGCAGTTACTGTGTTATCCAGGTAAGACAATGCGAGGTAACCAATAGCACCTGGAGTCTCAGCAACCAGCTTTCTCACCGTACCGGAAGAATCTTGTTGAATGGAACCTGGAAGATCTTCAGTTTTTGTACCCAGAGCGTACTTCTCGAAAGTAGCACGTGTACCGGAGCTGCTTGGACGGTTGATGATTACGATCTCTTGGTTCGCACCACCAACTTCGCTCCAGTTCTTGATTTTACCAGTGAAGATACCAACCAGTTGATCCTTAGTCAAGCCGTCCACGCCAACTTGTGGGTTAGCTACTGCGGACATTGCTACTACAGCTACCAGATGGTCAACCAGCTCGTCTGCGCCAGTCTCCAGCTTTTCTTCAGCAAATACGTCAGAGTTACCGATATCCGCTTGTCCGCCGGATACTTGTGTCAGACCAGTACCACTGCCGCCGCCTTGAACTTGTACAGAAACATTTTTATACTCTTCTACAGCCATGAACTTCTCTGCAGCCTGCTCTACCAGAGGCTGAAGTGCACTGGATCCTACAGCCAGAACGTTACCGCTAAGCGCTGGTGTCTCCGAGCTGCTGCTTGCGTTGTTTGCTGGTGTTTCTCCCGCACCTTGACTCGCGTTGTTCGTGCCAGAGCCGCATGCAGCCAGCAGGAACACCATAGTTAGAGTCATCAGAATGAACGGCCATTTTTTCAACATTGTACTTGTCCTCCCCTTAATAAGTGACGGTTTTTGTTTATTCCCATCAGCACTTCTACATTGTAGAAATCGAATGTTAGGTTAAAAACATCGTTTTGTAAAAATAATATTAAATAATCATAGATAAATTATTATTTTGTATATAAAATATCTATGTAACTTCGTATTTAGCTATCATCCAATGAAATATTTGGAGATATCAGGAAATGAAAATTCACACATGAGGTGTACACGGATAGATGAATATACTCAAATTGCAGATTCTTGTCCTCATCGACAAATATCATAAAGTAACAGAGGTCGCACAGTCGCTGAAGCTGAAGCAGCCCACCGTGTCCTTTCACATGAAAAAAATGGAGCAGGAGCTTGGAGTCCGCCTATTCGAGATCGGCCGCGGTAGGACAAGTCTCACCGGTGCTGGCAAGGTGCTGCTCAACTATGCGAAGCAGATTACCACTCTTGATGCATCCGCCCGACAGGCATTAAAGGACTATACTACACAACATGCTGCTCAAATACGGATAGCTGCTGAGGAGATTCCCGGTAATTTTATATTGCCGACACTTATTGCGAATTATTCAAGTAGGTATCCTACAGCTTCAGTGAAGCTAGTGATCCAGACAAGAGACAAAGTACTCTCCATGCTAGCTACCGGAGAGGTCGATATCGGATTCACACACCAGCAGCCCGATGCTTCCCTTGGACTTAGCTCGAGCCTCATTCTGGAGGATGGGATTGGCATCATACACAGCGTAGCTGATTTTGATCACATTGGACATGAGACATTTGAGCCTCACAATAGTGAGAATAGAGCTATTAAGGAGCAGGTTGCGAAGCACCGAATTACAGACGACCGTGGTACAAACGACCATGGGACAGACAATCGTGGGACCAATCATCTGGTTGCTGGGCATCGAACTGCAGACTATCAAGATAGAGAGCATCTGGCCACCGGGAACGGGAGCATCAAATGGGGGACTACGGGGTCTTCGATTACAGAGCGCTGGGTTGAGGAGCAAATGAAGGCTAATCGCTTCATTGTTCAGGATGCTACGAGCCTACTGGGCCAGTTCGTGCAGCGCTGGTGCGAGCATCGGGAGCTCAATCATAACGCTGCTCTGGAGATGAACTCCATCCAGGCTCTAGCCGGAATGGTATTGAACACTAACCTGCTCTCCTTCTACCCACGCATCGCTTCATACCAACTACCACAATCACTCAACTGGCAAGCCGTGTCTGTGGGACAAGGAACGGATAGCTCACCACTTTATCGCTATCAGGTATGGATGCATAGCCGTGGGGATTCGCTGGGTCCAGCAGGTGAACAGCTTACAGCCCTTATCAACGAGTGGAGCAGGCGGATACTTGAGAAGGAGACTGCAGTCCATTCTGGATAAATCTCCATTTTGATGCTGCCTAGTATTAAAGATGAACTAGGAACAGGTCCTCTATTGTTAGTAATCCGAGTGAAAGCTGTTGCACGCAAAAAAAACGCCCCGGCGCAGATTTCTCTACTGCCGGGGCGTTCCCTGAAGTATTCAGCAATGATGCAATTCATGGACCAGACTCATTCGAGTATCGATGTCCAGTCTTATACGTTCGCTGCTACCTGACTGATCTTGATCAGGTTCGTAGATCCGGAGCGTCCCAGTGGAACGCCTGCTGTAATCACTACCAGGTCTCCATCCTTCACGAGACCGGATTTCAGGCCGCCTTCCATCGCGTTGTTGAACAGCGCGTCCGTTGTATCACAGGCGTGTCCTTCTACCGCTACTACACCCCATGTCAGAGCCAGACGACGCATAGTCTTCTCATCGGTAGTCACAGCCACGATTGGAGCTTCTGGGCGGTATTTGGAGATCATGCGTGCTGTTGTACCTGATTCTGTGGAGGTCAGGATTGCTTTGGCATGCAGATCCAGTGCAGAGATCGCTACGGATTGGCTGATCGCTTCAGTGATGCTGATCTCTTGAGCTGTTCTTTGCTTCTTGAACAATTGACGGTAATCCAGTGCAGACTCTGCTTTCTCAGCAATGCGAGCCATAGTCAGTACGGATTCAACCGGATACTTACCAGCAGCTGTCTCACCAGAGAGCATGATTGCATCGGTTCCGTCAAAGATCGCGTTCGCTACGTCACTTGCCTCGGCTCTTGTGGGACGAGGATTGCGTTGCATGGAATCCAGCATTTGTGTAGCCGTAATAACCGGCTTGCCAGCTACGTTACATTTTTCGATCATGCGTTTTTGTACGAGTGGCACTTCTTCCGCAGGAATCTCTACGCCAAGGTCACCACGAGCTACCATCAGTCCATCGGAAGCTTCCAGAATCTCATCCAGGTTATCAACGCCTTGTTGGTTCTCAATCTTGGAAATAATCTGAATGTGTCCCGCGTTGTGCTTCTGAAGCAGTTCACGGATTTCGAGCACATCGCTAGCTTTGCGCACGAAGGAAGCAGCGATGAAGTCAACTCCCTGCTCAATTCCGAACAGAATATCATTGGCGTCTTTCTCGGTGATCCCTGGGAGAGAGATGTTTACTCCAGGTACGTTAACACCTTTCTTGCTCTTGATCGTACCGCCATTGACAACGAGACATTTAATCTCAGTAGATGCAACCTCTACAACAGTGAGTCCAATCAGACCATCGTCGATCAGAATCGTGGAACCAGGCTCAACATCGGAAGGAAGATCGGCATATGTGATCGAGATGCGGTCTTTGTTACCCAGAATTTCTTCCGTGGTCAGTGTCACATATTCGTCCTGAACCAATTCAATTGGTTCAACTTCAAGCTTCCCAGTCCGAATTTCTGGTCCCTTTGTATCGAGCAGAATAGCAACATTCTTACCAAGCTCTTTGCAAGCTTGACGGATGTTTTTGATCCGGTTGCCATGCTCCTCGAAATCACCGTGGGAGAAGTTCAGACGGGCTACGTTCATTCCTGCCATGATGAGCTTCTTCAGATTTTCCAAAGACTCACTGGAAGGTCCGATCGTACATACAATCTTAGTTTTGCGCATTGTGGGTTTCCTCCGTTTTCTTCAAAAAGGTCTGTCTTTATATCTTTTTCCAACAATTAAATCTACTATACTTTTACCCATTTGTATAGGCATACGGTCACTTTTTTATCAAATCAGGTTACAGTTTTCCAATACATTCCTGAATAACCTGCGCTTCGCTCTTACGAATGCCATCGAGGTTATGTCCTACTAGTCTTATATACTCTTCTATGTGCTCTACTTGATATTTTAAGACCAGTTGCTCGTTCACCAGGCACTTGATACGCATTTGCTCCAGAGTATCCAGCGAAGCTGGCTCGCATTACAGCCCTCTTTGCTGCAAGATGCTTCATCAGCATGATCAGGACAGCCTTATGATTGCTCAGCAAATGGAAGGACTGAATATCCAGCATTATGCTGGCTGGTCCATGAACAACTGTTTTATTCTCCGCGTATCAATATAGTATTCTCTCAATTTACTCATATTAAACAGGCTGCCCACCGATCAGGATCATTTTCACTTGACGGATAGGGTTCCGAGTACGACAAATCCCAGCAGCATGAACGTAGCGGGAGTCACCTGACTGAAATCCATTTGCTCATCTGCAATGAGCCTCTCTAGTATCAGTTCCTCGGGGTACAAACATAATGTAAATCTTCCTTCTCTGGCTGACAAAAAAACTCCCATCACAGCAACCGGTCCTCTGGGACCTGTTCACTGTAAAGGGAGTCTGCTTATTGCTGTAATTCACTGTTGGTCTCGTTCTGCTGTTGTTGGTACCAGCCGAATTCCCCAATCTTTCGGAACTTTTGGTAACGGTCTTCTTTGAGCTCGTGGGCATCCATGACGGATAGCTCCTTCAGGTGACGGCCCAGTGCGGACTTCACCGCTTCTGCGGCAACCTCGTAGTCCTTGTGGGCACCGCCCTTCGGCTCTGGAATGATGTCCTCGATCACTTCCATTTCCAGCAGATCCTGAGCCGTAATTCTCATCGCCTCAGCTGCCTGATCGGCCTTGGAGGCATCCTTCCACAGAATGGATGCTGCTCCGTTCGGTGAAATCGCAGAGTAAATGGCATGCTCCAGCATCAGCACACGGTTGCCCACAGCCATTGCCAAGGCACCACCACTACCGCCCTCTCCGATAACCACACAAATAACAGGTACCGAAAGCTTGGCCATCTCCCGCAGATTGCGGGCGATCGCTTCCGATTGACCTCTCTCTTCTGCTGTATTCCCCGGATAAGCCCCCTTCGTATCCACAAAGGTAATGATTGGCCGCCGGAATTTGTCAGCCTGCTGCATGAGACGTAGCGCCTTGCGGAAGCCCTCAGGGTGCGGACTTCCGAAGAAGCGGGCTATGTTATCCTTAGTGTCCTTCCCCCGTTGCTGCCCGATAACGGTTACGGGAATGCCATTCAAGCGGGCAATTCCCCCTACAACCGCCAGATCATCACCGAAGAGCCTGTCTCCGTGCAGCTCAATGAAATCGGTAAAAATAAGCTCTATAAAGTCCAAAGAAGTCGGGCGCTGATGAAGACGGGCTAGATGCATTTTTTGTGGAGCTGAAATGTTACTGTATATCTCATCTGCCATCTGGTCGTACCGTTCCTCCAGACGCTTGATTTCCTCCGTGAAATCAATGCCCTTCTCTTGACCAAATTGCTTCAGTTCTTCTATCTTCTGGCGCATCTCCGCAAGAGGCTTCTCATAAGGCAATTCTCCCGCCAATCTAGTACACCCCTTTCGTGCTGTGAAGCTCAAGTAGCTGTGTTAATGTACCGCGCAGGTCCTTGCGGTGAACGACCATATCAAGCTGCCCATGCTGCAGATTGAACTCTGACGTCTGGAAGTCATCCGGTAGCTTCTGCCGGATGGTCTGCTCAATTACAATTCTACCCGCAAAGCCAAATACGGCACCTGGCTCAGCAATATTAATATCTCCCAGCGTAGCAAAGCTTGCGGATACTCCACCTGTCGTAGGATCAGTAACCACAGAAATATAGAGTCCACCCTGCTCGTCCAATCTGGAGAGAGCCGCACTCGTCTTCGCCATCTGCATCAGGCTAAGAATACTTTCCTGCATCCGTGCACCGCCAGAGGTTGAGAAAATAATCACCGGCAGTCTCTTGGATATAGCCTGCTCAATTGCGCGCGTAATCTTCTCACCCACGACGGAGCCCATACTTCCAGTGAAGAAGTCAAAGCTCATAACAGCTACAACGACAGGTTGTCCACCAATCAAGCCTTCTCCAGTTACGACAGCATCACGCAATCCGGATTTCATCGTCTGCTGCTCCAGCTTGGAGCTATATCCAGGGAAGCCGAGTGGATCGACCGAGATCATATCGGCATCATATTCTTTGAAGGTTTCTTCATCAAGCGTCATTTTAATCCGTTCAAGGGCATTCAGTCTCATATGGTACCCACAAGATGGGCATACCTTCAGATTCTTCTCCAGCTCCTTGCTGTACTGAATCGTTCCGCATTTTCCGCACTTGGTCATGAGCCCTTCTGGAATCTCGCGCTTGGGACGCTCAGCCGTATCGGGTTGTTCGCCACTACGCGACCGCTCTGCGGGAATCGTTGCGTATTTTCTTTTTTTCTGGAATAAATCTTTGAACACAACTACACCTCTTCAGCCGTTAATTTGTCAGCCCAGGACCTATAGAAGCTGCCAATGAAGGAAGTCTTCATAATAAAAATTCTATATTAGAAACATGTCTATCGAAAGACTTGCGTGGAAGTAGACCGCACTCCGTGGAACGTATGTCTTGCGATTATAGTCTTTGTTGGAGCGTTTGAACACGTATAAATTCTATAAATCCAAAAATAAATGCCAGTACAGGCATCAGCCTGATCTTCCACATGCCTGCTGTACGTAATGGGTGCATAGGTCTAAGGATGCAGGATGGTATTCAGTACTTCCTGAACTTCTTCCACTTCTCCAGAAGGGACGAGGATCTCAAATTGCTGTTTAGAGGCACTTATGGCCCGTGTCTTCACCATAAAACCTTCATCAGACAGCTTGAGCTTGATCATATCAGCCATTTTGGCAGTTGGTGCAATGTAGATCACCGTCCACACCCTTGTAACCCCCTAGGCAAATGTCTCTCGAGTCCGTATTAATGAACTCATGATAACATACCTTACTTTTTTCCCGCAAGAAAGGCCCTCTTCCTTCAAGAGGGCAGTTAGCATTCCTAATGCCCGCCGTACAAGCTTTGACATCTAGTCGGGAGCTATTTCAAATTTAAGATGTTGGGGGCGGATAATTGCGAGCCAGTGCATTTCCGTGGGCAATTCGGGCGGATGCTGCAGCCGCCAGACTCGCTACCAGATCATCCAGAAAGACATGGACGCCTTCCGTCTTTCGGTTCAGACGCTCCAGAATTCCTGTTTTGTCCTTGTCAACATAGCCGAAGCTCGTTAGCCCGATCATACCATATACACTGGTAATCCCTAGTGCCATCGTCTCATCCACTCCGTACAGCGGCTCATCCGCTTCCATAATGGTCTGCAGAGGCTCGGGCAGTAGCTTGCGCTCCGCAAGCTCATCCAATGCTATCCCTGTATACAATGTATATTGAACCTCACGCTTGCCCAACACGGACCTGACGCTATCCACGCATTCCTGAAACGTCAGGTCAGGATAATATTTGCTCTGGAGATGATAGACGATGTCTGCAATGTCCTCGATTTTGACCCCTCTGCGCTGCAGAAGCGCCTCAGCATACTGTTGTGACATGAGCTTCCCCCCTGCTCCGCACCATGAACACTCACGGACGAGTTGCTGCGGAGATACTTTTAGCCAGTGTTCTCATGTGTATGCAACAGCTTGCTAAATTGTTCTTGCCACAAGCTTACTTAATACGGACTGTGCCTTGACCCAGGAGCTGCTCTAACTGTTGGAACAGCTCCGGAGAGGGCTTGGTCCGGTAGGCATCACTCAGCGCAAGTAATCGCTGGCTACCCTCGTAGAAAAGCACGGTCTGCAGATCACCCTCATGCTTCTCCAGTGCAGACTTCACCATGCTAAGCAAGCCAGCGTCCCCTTCAGCTTCTCTGGTGATCTTGATAAAGATTCGCTGATCGGAGCCACTCTTCGTGGCCTGCCCCGCTCCTGCTCTAGCGGGTACATTAGCCTGATCGTAAGTCTCCCTGCCAGTCCCCGCTTCAGCAACACCATCAACGGCATTACTGGCTGCAGTGTGGGCCCTGCCTTCGCTCCGACCAGACGCTGCCGAGGACTTCACAATTGCGGTGTCACTACGGCTGTCGACATATTGTGAGCTTCGTCCATCTATCAGGGACGTCTCATCCAGTTGGGCAGGGGCTATCCCTTGTGCAGGAGCTACAACGGATGCCGCAGGGATGGAAGCTGGCGAACTGCCCTGCGCACGTCCAGATGCAGGACGCCTGAAGCTACTGCTCCGGCGGGACAGCAGTCGCTGTAGATGCTCTCCGCTCAGCGGAGCTGCCTCATCAGCAAGCAGCTTGAAGCCCTCGTCCTGCTGCTGCACTCTAGCACGAATGGCGAGCAGGGCTCCTTTTTCCACATGGGGACGGCTTCTTCTCCATACCTCAGGAAACAATACGACCTCACAGCGCTCAATCTGATCCTCCAGCTCCATGAAGGCCATTTCTTTCCCCTGCTTCGTCGTAATCGTCTTCATGGATACCACCATCCCTGCTGTGACGATCACCGAATCATCTGCAGCCTCCGATAGCTGCATGAGCTTGTCTATACCAGCGGCCACCAGTTCCTCGTCCCAGTCATCAAGTGGATGACCGGACAGATAGAGACCCAGCAACTCACGCTCCATCTCCAGCTGCTGACCTGCACTGTAAGGCTGCACGTCAGGATAGTTAATCTCCCAGTTCGGCGTCTCTAGGACATCGAAATCGAACAGCTGAATTTGCAGATCCTCACGTTCCTTGCGCCACTTCAACGCAGCCTCAAGCGTCTCGTCAAGCATCGTCAGTAGCTGAGCCCTGTGTCCTGGCAGAGAATCGAAGGCCCCCGCCTGAATCAGCGACTCAATTACCCGCTTGTTGCACACCCGCAGATCTACGCGTCGACAGAAATCAAGCAAGCTGTCGAAAGGACGCTCCTTCCGCTCACTCAGGATACTCTCCATAGCCTGCGTACCGACATTCTTTATAGCGGCAAGCCCGAAGCGAACATTCTGCGTTACTGGCGTGAACAGTACACCGCTCTCATTCACGTCTGGCGGCAGTACCTTCATATTCATACGTCGACATTCCACGACATACTCTGCCACCTTGCGATGGCTCCCCATCACTGCCGTCAGCATGGAAGCCATGAACTGAACAGGATAATGAGCCTTCAGATAGGCTGTCTGGAAGGCCAATACGCCATAGGCAGCCGCATGAGCACGCGGGAAGCCATAATCGGCAAAGCGAACGATCATGTCATAGACCACATCTGCCTCGGCCTCCGTATACCCCTTGTTGATGCTTCCTGCAACGAAATGCCCCCGTTCTCGGTCAAGCACCTCACGCTTCTTCTTGGATACAGCCCTGCGCAGCAGATCCGCCTCTCCCAGCGAAAAACCCGCCATTCGGGAAGCAATCTGCATAATCTGCTCCTGATACACGATAATGCCGTAGGTATCCTTCAGGACGGGCTCAAGGTCGGGGTGGGGATAGCGAACCTCTATTGCTCCATGCTTGGCTTGAATATAGTTCGGAATGAACTCCATCGGACCCGGGCGATACAGGGCAAGCACCGAGATAATATCCTCGAAGCTGCTTGGCTTCATGTCCTTAAGCACTCTGCGCATCCCGGCAGACTCTAATTGGAACACACCCGTCGTCTCGCCTCGACCAAGCAGTTCATACGTTAACGGATCATCGTCACTGACCTGGTCAAAGTCAGGCGTCGTACCATATTCCTCTCCAACCCATCTGAGACTGCGCTCAATAATGGATAGCGTCCGCAATCCGAGAAAGTCCATCTTGAGAAGGCCGATCGACTCCAGGCTCTCCATAGCATATTGGGTGAGCGGGACGCCCTCTCCCCCTTCCTGCAACGGTACGGCATCGGTCAGGGGTGTACGCGAGATCACGACACCTGCGGCGTGAGTGGACGCATGTCTTGGCATTCCTTCCACTTTCATCGCCATATCGAGCATCGCACGAGTAGCCGGCTTCGTCTCATATAGCTCACGCAGCCCTTCGCTGATCTCCATAGCCTTGCTGATATGAATGCCGAGCTGGCCCGGTATGAGCTTCGCCGCTTTGTCTACCTCGCCGTAGGGTACATTCTGCACACGCCCTACGTCACGAACTGCCGCTCTCGCGGCGAGCGTTCCGAACGTTATAATCTGGGCGACATGCTCCTTGCCGTATTTGGCAACGACGTAGTCGATAACCTCATCCCGCCGCTCGTCACTGAAGTCAATATCAATATCCGGCATGCTGATCCGCTCCGGGTTCAGGAAGCGTTCAAACAGTAGCTGGTATTTCATCGGATCTACATTCGTTATCTTGAGTACGTAGGCCACGAGGCTACCGGCGGACGAGCCACGTCCTGGTCCAGTTGCAATTCCCTGCTGATGGGCATAGGCGATAAAATCCCAGACGATCAGGAAATAATCGCTGAATCCCATGCTCTCGATAGTATTCAGCTCGTAATCAAGGCGCTCTTCAAGCTGCTTGCGTTGCTCCCCATCCTGCCAGCGAATATCCTGTGCATAGCGATCCTCCAGTCCCTGAAGACACAGAGACCGTAGATACTCACCAGGAGACATGCCTTCAGGTAGAGGACGATAAGCTGGTAATATATAATGACCGAATTCCAGCTCAAGCTGGCACTCGTCGGCAATTCGTACCGTATTGGCCATGGCTTCTGGCAGATGGGGGAATAAGCGCGCCATCTCCTCAGCACTCTTCATATAGAGCTGATCTGTCGGAATGCGGAATCTTCCCTCATCCTCCAGCGTCTTCCCCGTGCCAATACAGATGAGCACATCCTGAACCTCCGCATCGGGACCCGTCAGATAGTGCACATCATTCGTTAATACGAGTGGAATGTCCAGCTCACGAGCCAGCTCGACCAGCAGTCCATTCACACGCTTCTGCTCAGGCAGCCCATGATCCTGCAGCTCCAGGTAGAAGTGCTCTCCGAAGATGTCCTTATAGCGGCTCGCTGCGGCCCGCGCCTCACGCTCCCGCCCATGCAGCAGATGCTGCGGTACCTCGCCCCCAAGACAGGCACTCAAGCAGGTGATGCCCTCACCATAGGCCGCCAGGCTCTCCATATCAATACGCGGTTTATAATGAAAGCCCTCCAGATGACCGATTGAGCACAGCTTCATCAGATTCTGGTAGCCTTTCATATTACGAGCAAGCAATATCAAATGATAAATAGGCTGATCCTTGCGACTGCCACGCTCCTTGCGAGAGCCTGCGGTCAGATAGACCTCACAGCCGATGATTGGCTTAATGCCTCGTGCCTGACATGCTTTATAGAAAGGTATAGCCCCGTACATAACCCCATGGTCTGTCAGCGCTAAAGCCTTCATTCCGTATGCAGCAGCCTGCTCGACCAGCTCCGTGATCCGGGCTGCACCGTCCAGCAGACTATATTCACTATGCGTATGCAGGTGAACAAATGAACTCATGCGCTTCGCATCCTTTCGGCGCTTGTTGAACAGATCGGTAGGAATGTCTGTTCCCTTTGGAACTATTTTATCATAACCTGGCACCTCGCGCCCATACAATAAAAGTACAGGCTCTATCGTGCCTGATCAATGCTTGGCACAATGCCAATTGTCAGGACGCAAGCAGCCACAGGAACTGGCTCAGAGAATCACCACAAGCCACTAGTGAGAAAGCGAGGGACATGATGAGCACATTTCTAACAAAAGCTATTCTGGATTTCTTCATTGCATTTGGCATTGTGCTGGGCGGGGCCATGCTGGGAGGAGTCGGGGCTGTGATCGCCTTGCAGCCACCGACACAGACGATGCTGGATATCGCAGGCAAAATCAAAATCTGGGCGCTTGCCGCAGCCGTAGGAGGAACCATTGATCCCATGAGGGTCATCGAGAGCAATATGTTGGATGGCAATCTATCACCAGCAATTAAGCAGATTCTATATCTGATCTTTGCTTTCCTGGGGGCACATATGGGGACGGAGCTGGTCAAATGGGTATGTAACGGGGGACGCAGCTAGCATATGAGGAGCTTCTTGAGGCAATCAGGTATTTTCGTGCTTGGCATGGTCGCGGGAAGCATTATATACAATGCGATCTGGCATACCAGCTATAACGCGCTCTGGATGCATAATCAGGACTTGCGCATTCGGCTGGACCAGGCAGAGGAAGATAATGAGACCCTGCGCAAGCACAGCAACCGACATAGTGTGATTAAGGAGATTAAGGTCCGGGCCGAGCAGACAAGTGCAGATAAAATCTCAGCTATTGAGGTCAAGGATATACTGCGGCAGATGCATGAGGATCTGGAGGTGCTCCGCGGACGGGATATATTTGAGATTGATACAGACAGTAAGATGGTCCGTGTTCTGCTCAACCGCAAAATATATACCGTACGCGAGAAGGAGTACTCCATTCAGGTCAAGACCATGCTGGCGGTAGAAGGCGTGCTACAAATCTGGGTGGAGATGCGCCCATATATTCGAAGCTAAGGCATGACCTTATCAAGGGAACATAGAGTCACTCCAAGCGGGAAGCCCTTTGAATTATCACTTCTGTAATTAGATAACCTTAACTGTACTTCACCCATGGTCGATGGAATGCAGGGTCAGCACCGATTTGCAGACGATAAGCTCCTCGCGGAAAATGGAAATCTCCAACCTGCAGGTCCGCCTGCTGGCCTCCATCACCGATGAGCGAATGACGACAGCATCCTCAATCTGCACCGGACGGATAAAATAGGTGCTGATCTGGTCCAGCACATGGTCATTCCCTGTCAGGTCCTTGGCGACTCGGCAGCCCGCCTGTGTCATGATATTGATCAGCACTCCCTCCGAGATGGTACCCAGATTCGTGGCCATCTGCGGAATAATGAAGCCGTGGAACATCAGCTCTCCTTCCGGTCCGCGCTCCTCTGCGAGGCCGCTCCAGATCAGATGATCGAACGTCTCTCCTAGCTGTGGCTGCTTCTGGGCATCTCGGAGTGCTGTCAGCACCTCCTTGCGGGACACGGACCCGAGCAGCTTGCGATTCCGGTCAATGATCGGCAGGAAATGAATGCCCTCCCAGGTCATAATCTGTGCGGCAGAAGCCAGAGAGGTCTGCAGCAAGGCTGTAATCGGACTACGCAAAATACACTTCTCAATGGACTGATTGCTCTGCAGATGCTGAATATCCTTCCGTCCTACAATGCCGATCAGACGGTTCCATTCATCCACTACTGTGAATCGCTGTTGTCCGGTGGCTTCAGCCAATGCCTCCAGATCAGCAGCCGTGCTGTTGATCTTCAGTGTGTGAGGCTTGCCCTTGCGCGAGACTATATCTTCGACCAGCATAATTTTCTTCTTGATCAAGCGGTCAAATATGGCCCGGTTAATCATGGAGGCTACCGTAAAGGTATCATGACGTGAGGATATAATCGGCAGATTAAGCTTGTCCGCCAGTTGCTTCACTTCACGGCTTGTACCGAAGCCCCCCGTAACGAGTACACCAGCTCCCTGCTCCAGCGCAAGGGAATGTGCATTCTCGCGGTTACCGACGATGAGCAGGCTACCTGGATCAATATATCGTGCCATAGCATCCACTTTCATCGCACCAATGACGTATTTGTGAAGCGGCTGGGACAGACCCTCGCTACCGCCAAGTACATGCCCCTCGACTATATTCACTACATCTGCGAAGGTCAGCTGCTCGGAAATGCCACGGGGCCGCTTTTCTACCCGAACCGTTCCGATCCGTTCCTTCGTAATGACAATGCCGAGATTCTCGGCCTCCTTTACAGCCCGGTATGCGGTCCCTTCGCTAACAGCCATCTCCTTGGCCAATCTGCGGACCGATATTTTGGTGCCCACCTTAAGCTGTTCAATATGTCGTAAAAGCTGTTCATGCTTCGTGACTGTTTCGTCGAACCCCTGCACAACTGTTACACCCCCTGCGAGCAATCTGTATTAATCTGTACTCATTATATCATATCCATCCCTTTTTCAAAGCTAGGTATGTCACCATTTCAGCACAGCATAGTTTCAGCAATTAACCTATACCCGCACTCTTCAGCCAAAAGCAAAACAAGCCAGCGGAACAAGACACATCTCTTGTCCTACCAGCTTGGTTCATGAGAATAAGCTTCAGTCCCTTTAAGAGGACTTGCCTCTAAGGGCCTCCTTCTGCTGCTCATCATCCCATTTCAGCTGCCACTGCTGCAGCTTAGCCTTGCGCACCCGCTCCAGTGTCGCCCGCTTCTCCTCATCCACGCCCAGCAGAAAATGCAGGTTGGCACCGATCACCATCAGCGAGAATAGCACCCATACAGCTCCGAAGAGCTCCACTAGCCCCATTTCTCCACCAAAAGGAATTCGCGGCAGTGCAACGATGAGCATCGCCAGAGCAATCAGTAAATATAAGCCATGCTTCCACTTCTTAAAAGACTTCATATCCTAACCTTCCTCCCACCTGAGACTTAGGTAAGCTGTACTCGCTCCCTACTCTATGTTTCTAGTCTATGAGGGAGTGGGACAAGATATGAGTCAATTTCATAACTCACTAAAATAGATTACCGAAACTATATATAGACAAATAAAATCATTTTGATCTCTATATAGTCCTAATTGAAGCAGCTAAAGGTATTATGAAATTGACTCGATATGAGACAATTCTATTGAGACGCGCCGTATAAATGCTGCAGGCTCTCTGTAATGATCTTGTTAACATCTTCTATAATGACACTCAGGCGACGCTCTGCGTCAAACAGACGGCGGACGTTAAGATTGCCGCTCAGCACCTCGAAGAGCTTCTCCATGCTCTCAATCTCTTCTTGCTGCGGCATATCTCCACTCATCATCCTCTGCTGCACGTCCATCTGGCGTTGTCTGAACTCGTCCAGCATACGCTTCGCCTCAGGATCGCTATCAACCAGCTTCATCGCTGCCGTAATCTCTTCTACCTCACCGCTCTCCTTGAGAGCCTTTGCCAAATCATGCGCCTTGTCATAAATACTCATTCTTCTTCATCCTCCCTAACAATGTTGAAGCACCATCCAATTTAACGGATTAGGTCAATCACAAAGGTATATATGTCCTCATATGATGAACTACATGCAATGTGCTGACGCAGCCCATACAGCCTTGACCTCTAGTTGCTGCCTGGAAGGAGATCCACGATGTCCAGTAAAAAAGTATCGGTTCAAGTCATCGGATCGGGCCTGCTGCAGGATGACGTTCTTATGATCAGTGATCAACTGCTGAAGCTATGGAAGATTCAGACCGGGCATCCTCTGCAGCTTGTATTCGGCTCATTCCGCCAAGAGATCACAGCTATATCTGCTCCCGGTATACATGGCATCCGCATGGGGAATGCACTTGCCCACAAGCTAGGTCTGACTTCCAGTAGCGTCCTGCGTGTCTCCTGCCATACTCCCAGTCGAACCCTGCGCATGGGACCGCTGATTGGCGTCCTGATTAGCCGGGATTTCCCGGATCAGACGGACAGACCGTTCGGTACAATCACTCATTTCTGTCGTGAGCTGGCCGGTGCTTGCACTAAACAGGGCGCTTATGTCTACTTCTTCACACCTGATCATATTCGTTCCCATCCCGGTCACGTCGACGGCTGGGTCTACGATGGGTCCTGGAAAAAAGCGGTTCTGCCTACGGCAGATGTAGTCAACAATCGGCTTACCTCACGCAAGCTCGAGAACAAACCTAGCGTACAGTATTTCATGAAAGAAGTAAAATTACGGTATGGTTCGACGGTCTTCAACGAGAAATTCCTGGATAAGAATGAGGTCTTTGACGCATTGAAGCACAGCAAGGAGTTGAGACGCTATCTGCCAGAATCGCACCTGCTGGATAATTACCTCACCTTTAAGAAAATGTGCTCTACCTACAGCAGCGTGTTCCTGAAGCCCGTACGTGGGAGTCTCGGCAAAGGCATCATTCGTATCACCAGAAATGTCGACGGCACCTTCACGACACTCACGACATCCACCAGTGCACCGAAGAAGCAGGTCTACCCTAGTATTGTAAAAATGTTCTCTGGTATCTCAGGAAAAATGAAAACCACCCGCTTTCAGATCCAGCAAGGTCTTCAGCTCATAGATCACAGTAAGCGTCCCGTTGATTTTCGCGCTCTGGTGCAGAAGAACAAGAAAGGCGTCTGGAGTGTCACCTCGATTGTGGCTCGTATCGCAGGAGGAAGTCATTTCGTCTCGAATCTGGCACGAGGTGGCTCGCTCAGTACCGTTAAGGAGGCAGTCGCCAAGACTTCCTTATCTCCTTCAGTCAAGAACAATGCCTATCAAGCATTGAAGACAGCCGCACTTGCGATTGCAACCGGTGTGGAGCAGTCGATCCCTGCCCATTTTGGCGAACTGGGAATAGACCTTGCTTTGGATACTTCAGGCCATGTCTGGCTAATTGAGGTGAACTCCAAGCCGTCCAAAAATGACAACACACCGCTGGGTGACCAGAAAATCCGCCCTTCGGTCAAAAAAATGATTGATTACTGCTGTTATTTGGCTGAACTGCATTGACAGCGGTGCAAGGAGGCTGATATCCATGTCCGTACACGCTGAAGCTGCTGCTCCTCATCGCATGCTGGGAATCATCGTGAACCGAGGAACGGGATCGCCGCCCATCGCCGAGGCTATATTCTGCCGCCGCCTATGCCAATCTGGAAGACGCTATGGGCTAACAGTACTCATCTTCACAGCGGATGGCATCGAGCCGCAGCATGGCTCGGTATCCGGCTACACTTACCGAGACAAGAGGTGGGTCAGAAGCCGCACCTCTCTGCCCCATCTGATCTACGACCGACAATCCGGGAGTGAACGGCGCTCTTCCAGCCGTCTTCTTCTCCAGCGGTTAGCCGAGCAGACAGCCCGGCCACTGCGCTACTGGTCCAGAGGATTGCCCGGAAAATGGCATGTGTACAAGAAGCTCGCCACCGATCACCGTCTTCGTCCCGTGCTGCCTCCTACGCTTCCTTACCATGGGGGGCGCCTGCTGCACGACAAGCTGCTGCAGCAGCCCAGGCTGTTTCTCAAGCCTCAGGCCGGAACTCATGGCAAAGGTGTGCTAGCCGTGATGTCATCCCCGGACGGAATGTACCTGTCGGTAGCTGGCCGCAACCACCGTAACCAGTCGTTCTGTCTTCGCTTCCAGGACCGGGACACGGCGATCGACTGGGTGGATGAATATGTTGCCGGCCAGCGCTATATTGTGCAGCCCTTCCTTGATCTCGCTGGACGAAAAGGCAGGCCGTTTGACGTGCGGGCCTTGGTCCAGAAGAACCGTGCTGGTGTCTGGACCCTGACTGGACTTGTGGTCCGGGAAGGAAGCAGCCCGGAGGGACTAACCTCCAATCTGCATGGCGGAGGAAGCGCTCATCCAGCCCTTGCTTACCTGAAGGGGCTGTTCGGGCCAGAGGCTGCGGCGACTCTTGTGCAGGAATTAGAGACACTTGCTCTCAAGCTTCCCCACCTGCTTGAAGCGCATTATGGAAGTCTCGGAGAGCTCGGGATTGATTTTGGCGTGGACACCTCACGCCGCATCTGGCTGCTGGAAGTCAATTCAAGGCCCGGCAGATCAGCCTTTTTCAGATTAGAGGACCTGACAAGTGCCCGGCAATCGATTTACCGACCGCTGCAATACGCTCGCTATTTAATAGGGAAGCATGACCGGCAAGACAGGATGACAGCAAGCTATTCACCCGAAGCTCATTTCCAAGTCAACAGCCCAGCTGACCCGGCTGCCGCATTGCCACGCGGGCCCTATAGGCTGTCGGGATAGGAGGATAAATAGATGAGTTTGACCCATTGTAATGTTCACTTTACGGGACAGTCCGAGAAGGTTGTGTATATCTCGACCAACCTGATGAAGAGTCTCAACCTTGCAGGTGGCAGACAAATCCATCTGCGGCTTGGCAGAGGCCGAATTCCGGCTGCTGTCCGTACCATTCGGAAGCCCGGCAAGCATCTATACCTGGCTAACGGCATCCGCAATGCCATTAATATCCCAAAAGCAGGTACTGTCTACCTGCGAAATACACAGAACGGAGTCGTACAGCTCGGGCCACTAATCGGTGTACTATCCGATGGCTCCGGGTCAACTAGCCAGCCCTTCGGCTCGCGAACTGGCTTTATCAGACAGCTACTGCGAGAGGGGAACAAACGGGCCTATATATTCGCCTTTGCACCAAGGGACATTGATTGGAACAAGGAGACCGTGAATGGATACTTCCTGAGCGATAAAGGGGAATTCACGCGCAAGAGGGTTCCCTTGCCGGATGTCGTCTATAATCGGCTGCCCAGTCGAAAGTTCGACTTCTCGCCCTCCACGAATATGCTGCGGGAACGATTCAGTCGCAAGAAAATACCGTTCTTTAACTGGAGCTTCTTCAACAAATCAGATATTTACAGGTTGCTTGAGAATATGCCGTCAGTCAGCAAATATATACCAGAATCTTATATGAATCCGACCAGAGACCAGATCGCCCAGGTTCTGGAGCGCCATCAGATGGCTTACTACAAGCCTAGCGCAGGCAGTCTCGGCAAAGGCATCTATAAATTATCCTACACGCCGCAGAAGGGATATTACCTTCGCTACAGGCGTGGGGGCAGTAATGCACTGCTGCGCTTTTCTTCCTTTGACAAATTGATGCGAATGCTCCAGGCCAGACTGGGTCAATCCATGCGAGGCTATGTCGTTCAGCAGGGAATCCATTTGATCGAGCTGGATGAGTGTCCAATTGATTTCCGATTCCATATGCACAAGAACGGCTCCAATCAATGGGTGGCCGTCGGCATTGGTGCCAAGAAGGCTGGAAAAGGCAGCGTAACGACGCATATCAAGAATGGCGGCTCCCTTCTAACCCCTGAACGTGCGCTCAGTCGCAGCTTCGGGTCTCGTTCAGGCGAAGTGCTTCAGAACATGAAGCGGATTGCGGTGATACTCGCACAGGCGATAGAATCCCAGCATAAACATCTGCTTGGGGAGATCGGATTTGACCTGGGCATTGACCGCAATGAGCAGGTCTGGATGTTCGAGGCCAACGCCAAGCCAGGTCGCTCGATCTTCCATCATCCTTCGCTGCGCTCCGAGGGGAAGGCATCCATCGACCACATTCTAGATCATTGCCTTTACCTGAGTAAGTTCAATGGGAGGGAGGACGCGTGAACATTCGCATGGAGGAGAGGTTAGTCTTTGCTATTCTGACCGTTCGAGGCACCGGCAAAAAATTAAAGGGAAATCTGGATAACTTTCAGGATATATGGGAGACAGGAACATCCTTGGGGAATCTGGTGTATATCGTAACAGCCAAGGATCTTGTACTGTCCGGTGATACTGTCCGCGGGTATACCTTCAACAAGAATAAGGGGACGTGGGAGCCTGGCCGCTTCCCTCTCCCCCATGTCGTCTATAATCGAATTCCTAACCGAAGCCATGAGAGTAGACCTTCTGTACGGCGCAAGCTAAGGGAATTGAGTAAACGAAGCGATATTGCCATATATAACCCTAGCTTCTTCAACAAGTGGAACCTATTTCAGTGGCTCAAATCCTCCAAAAACACTCGCAAATTCATACCGGCTACCCGAAAGCTGAATAATGCGAGCGGTCTGGAAGAGATGCTGCAGGAATTCCCCTTCCTGTATCTCAAGCCGGAGAGCGGCAAGGCAGGCAAGGGCATCATGCTGTTGAAATATAACAAGGAGCAAACCCTGCCCTATCGGCTGAAGATCCAGTCTACTCGGAAGAATACAACTTACAAGACAGGAAATCTTCAGAAGCTCTGGGCAAGGATTCGTAAGGAGACGGGCAGGACACCATATATTTTCCAGCAAGGAATTGAGCTTACACTCTATCGCAAGCGTCCCTTCGATCTGCGTGTGCTGGTACAGAAGAATGATCGTGGTCACTGGAGCGTCACCGGGATCGGTGCTCGGCTGGCAGGGGCCCGCAGCATCACCACTCATGTACCGCGCGGAGGAAGTGTGGAGAATCCAGAGACGCTGCTATCCAGACTCTTCGGCTCCGAAATGAGCAATACGCTACTGCAGCGCGTCTACAGTTCCGCCACACAGATTGCACGGCAAGTTGAGATTGGAGCAGGCGCCAGCCTCGGTGAGATGTCCATGGACCTTGGCGTCGATGAGGCAGGGAACCTGTGGTTCTTCGAGGCCAATGCGAAGCCCATGAAATTCGATGAGTCGGACATCCGTCGTAAATCGTTGGAGCGAATCTTCGAGTACAGCTCATATCTGGCCGGTCAGCTCAAGGCAGGCGGTTAGGAGATGACAACATGACGCACATTGCGACCATGGAGGAATACTCCGCAGATAATTGGATTATACAACGACGAAGTCTTTTACAATTCGCCCGAAGATGCGGGGGGCTGCGGATCAGCAGAGAGCTGCTGCGGCCGCTGGCTACCTTGTCGACAGAACAACTGGACCAGGAAGGAGCCTCCCTCCTGTATGCCTATGTACGTACAGAGCAGGGACCTCAAATAGCCGGCTTCTGCCTGGCTGTAGGGTTCGGTCATGAACTATGCATGGTTGTCATCAGGCCGCTATACCGTGGCCGTGGACTGGGAACACGTCTGTTGCAGGAGCAGCTGTCACGGCTTGAATACCTGGTCTGTACCGTCGATCATGATCATACTGCTGCTAAAAAAATGTGCTACCATGCTGGATTTACTGCCACAGGCATTACTAGTCGTCCAGGAGGTAAGACCGTAATCGTGTATGAAGGGAAGCTGGATCAAGCTGAACGCCCTCCCTTCAAGGAAGGGGCATTGTCATGGCTGAAGCTGTCCTAGGCATAATGACGCTCTACATTAACAAAAACAAACAGATTGAGGACCGTCAGGTCTATCAGCGCATGATAACGGAAGGCCGGCGGATGGGACTGGAGGTATTCGTATTTACCCCATCCGACGTACACCCTACCAAGAAGATGCTGCTCGCTCAGGATTACGATCCCGTTCGTGGAGCCTGGACCCGCTCCTGGCGTGCTTTCCCGCACATGATCTATGATCGGTGCCGCATACAGCGAAGCAGCCGCTTCGAGCAGTTGAAGCGATTCCGTAAACAATATGGGCATCTGACCTTTCTGAATCGTCCGCTTCGCAACAAATGGACCGTTCATCAGGCTCTGGCAGCTGTAGCTGAGTTCTATCCTCATCTGCCCTCGACCCGCCTGTTCCATCAATTCAGTGACGTACGCGAGATGCTGAAGCACAATTCACTCCTCTACCTCAAGCCTATCAACGGTACTGGTGGAAGAGGAGTGCTGCGAATCGAACCTGTTTCAGGCAAAACAAATCTGTATCTGGTTCAGGGAAGGGACCTGCAACGCAGAATCATCCGACCGAAGAGAATACCACTTGAAAAGCTCAAGTCTGCACTTTCCAGCTGGAATATGAACAACTACCTCATTCAGGAAGGTATACCCGTCGTGCTGGGCAACGGACGCGTACATGATTACCGGATGCTCGTGCAGAAGAACGGGCAGGGACAATGGGAATTTACCGGGGGGGCTGGCAGGGTCGGTCCGCCCCGCAGTGTAACCTCCAATCTGCACGGAGGGGGAAATGCCGTTCCGATGCAAGATTTACTAAGGCAATGGATCCCAGATGAGAATATTCGTCGTGAGGTTAGAAGCAACGCGGAGAAGCTCAGTGTGGCTATCGCCATCTACTTGGAGAATTTGTACGGCGCATTGTGCGAGCTCGCCCTGGATCTGGCTATCAACAGGAATGGTCATATCTATGTACTGGAGGTCAATCCCAAGCCTGCACGCGAGGTATTCTCAAAGATCGGCGAGAAGGATACCTATCGACTTGCGATCGTGCGCCCACTGGAGTATGCGCTGTGGATCCACCGCAACAAGCTGGCCTCTGCCAAGGCCGCCGGAAGAAGACGAAGAGTCCCCGCTAGATAAGGGACTCTTCCATACATAATATTCGTAACATAATATTCGTACCGTGTATTCAAATCTTGGCCCAGCACACAACTACTTTGCCGATGAGTATAGTGCCAGCAGCTCTGTAAAATCCTCGATGATCACATCTGAGCCGCGCAGCTCCTCGCCGCCTCCGAAGCCGGCATAGGCGCAACCGACGACAGTCTGACCATTCTCCTTACCTGCCTCTACATCCGAGGAGCGATCACCCACCATCCAGACGTTGGATAGGCCATGGTGTTCCAGCAGCAGCTTCACCAGATCGACCTTCGTTGCTGTATTGTACTGTCCGGCACTGTAGACCCCTTCGAACAATGGCATGATTTCGTGGGCAGCCGCCACACCTTTCACATAATCCTCCAGGCCGTTACTCGCCACAAACAACCGTACTCCTTGATCATGCAGAGCTTGAAGCGTCTCCTTCACCTGCGGATACAATTGATGCGTTCCTTGCTCCTTCAAGCCCTCCATCTCCAGCTCCAGTAGCAGAACATCGGCTCGCGCCCGGGCCACATCACTGGCATCCGGCATTACCTTCATCCAGATGTCGCTGAGCAGCATACCGAGACTGTTCATCATCCGCTCCTCTGGCGGCGTCTCTCCCTCGAACAGCCCTTCTGCCCGTAGCTGAGCGAACAGCTTGTGGTAGACAGGGCTCAGAAGCGTCTCAGTCTGAAATAACGTACCATCCATATCAAAAATCATAGCTTCTGGCTTGGTCAGTATCGTAGTCATTGGGTTATTATCGTCCTTCCTCCAACATGGCTATATGTGAATAGCTTATCATAAGCTATCTGGCCATGGAACTTTCGTTCTCGAACGGTTAGTCAAGCTCGTAGGCAGCAGCAAACAGCTCCATATCCGTTCTAAGCGTCTTATACGTACGATTCACCCTGCTCACCTCGGTTCGTTGCATGCTTTGAATGACTTGCCAATCAGGTAATCTACCCTTAACTGTTACTAATTTCTTGCTGCTATTGTTCACTTCCTGCTGCTATTGTTGAATTCTTGCTACGTATGATAAAGCAATTCAGCCCATAATATCAACAGAGTAATAATTCTTGTTAATGAAAAACCAGCCGTCATGAACTGACGACTGGCTTCTTGGCTATTCAGGCATTTCTAATTTAGATCACACTTGTCTAGATCAGGCTTGCAAATTTAAGAATTCTCTCGATTAATGCTGCTGTTTCTGCACGACTCACTGGGGATTGACTATTCAGCATGCCTGCATGATCGCCCTTTACAATTCCTTGTTGTACGGCAAATCCTACGGCAGCAGTTGCCCATGAAGATACCAGGTCCCCATCCTTGTAAGACTCAAGCTCGGACAGGCTATTGGCAGCCGTGTCCACGTGTGCCAGCTTCACAGCACGAATGAGGATAGCGATCGCTTCCTCGCGGCTAATATTCTGATTAGGCTTGAAGGATCCATCATTATATCCGGTGAGGAGTCCATATGCAGACGCCGTATTAACATAGGTCTGGTACCAAGCATCTTGGTTCACATCGCTGAATGTCTTACCTGTCCTCGATTGGTCTTGAAGCCCGAATGCACGTACAGCAATTGTCGCGAATTCGGCACGAGTTATCTCACGATTGGGTTCAAAGGTCGAAGCACTGGTGCCTTCAATGACAAGCCTGGAGGCCATGTTGACAATGGCTCCATTCGCCCAATGATTGACCGTGTCAGCAAAGCCCTCCTCATTCCAAATCAACGCATATGTCCCGCTGCTGAGCAAGCTGTTGATTTGTGCATAATACCGACCATTATGCTGTATAACCTTAGTTGGCACATGCATGAAGGATACCTGCGATTCATCGTATACAATACCTGTCGTAATGCGGTTAGGATCGTATCCTGCTGGCAATAAAATGAGCGATTTGGCATACTCCTCAAAATCAGGCACCGTGACTTGTTTCCCTTGATACTCTGCTGTCACAGCAAAATTAATCGCCGTTCCCACCAAGGTGAGATTTCGAGCAGCTGCAGCCTTTTCAATGGTCTGCATTTGTGCCGTGTTATCACCGGAAACGGTGATGTTGTAATGAAGGCTCTGCAGCTCAGTTGCTGTTCCGTCTTGACCAGTGATTTTATCCGTATGAAGCTGTCTGGCTTGCAGAATCGTGCTGCCTTGTCCTGCATTGATCTCGATAGAACCGTCTTGTTGCTCAAGCCACTGAGTAAGCTTGCCATCCAATTGAGTTCTTACTGTATTCTCATTAGAAGTATTAACGACCAGTTTGTTCCGACCCGTTTTTTCGAGTACGGAGATCGCTTTATCGCTGTCAACTTTAACAACGGTTACCTGTTCTCCGTTTTCATTTTGCACCGTGGTCGAAGCGATCGTGTCCCCAGTAACTTCATCTTTGACTTCAGAGGCATCCTTATCTGATGGTGAGGACTGTTCATCTGTAGTCCCCGCATTCGGGCTACCAGCTCCTCCTCCGCCACTGCTAGGTTGGTTGTCGCCGCTGTTGCTGCTTCTATTCCGTACGTTCACAACGATATCAATGGACTTACCTGCATATTGAATTGTAAGCACAGTACTGCCACTAGATACTGCAGTAATTAGTCCATGTTCGTCGACTGTGGCTACATTCGGATTGGATGAAATATATGCTACCCCTTCGCTTACAACCTTGTGACTTCCATCATCATACACCGCTTGGGTCACCGTTTGCCGCGTTTCACCCTTCATAAGATTGTATGGCGCATTATCCACAGACAGATTGGTAACTGCTGGTGGACTATACACTACATTGACTAGCGCCTCGGCAGACATTCCGTTGTAGACTGCGGTTATGACGGAGGTCCCTTCGGCAAGTCCGGTCACCAGACCATTGTTGTCTACCGAAGCAATTCGGGGCTCTGATGAGCTAAACGTGACCCCACTTGTGATGATATAAGAAGAATTGTCTTCCTCGTATACACCTGTTACTACGGTTTGATGTGTCTCATTCAGTTGCAGATTGTAGCTTGAGTTGTCCAATGTGATGGGAGGCTTGGCTTGGGTACGGAAGACCTTCATCTCGCTTGCGTATGTGATTCCATAACGATCTATCGCATATGCGCGATAGCTATAGTTGGTTCCAGGTGCAAGGCCGGCCGCTTTAATTGTGTATTTTCCCGCACCACCCTCTGTGCTTGCATACCTGATAGCATGAGAGTTGGAATCATACACCTCAATGCCACGTTCTGTAACAGGGTTTTTGCCTTGTATGACCACTTCACCTGAGAGCTCCGCATAGCTTGAGGTGACGGTGTTCACATCACCTGTTGCTAAGATTGGGGCTGATTGTAACGTCCAGGTCTCATTGATGATAGAACCCATAGTTTCCGAATAACCACCAAATGAAAAGAGCTGATCACGCCTAGGATCATACACCATAGCGACATGACCACGCTTGTTGGTTATAAGAGGCTGTTGACTCCAGTCTGTCCCGCTCCAAAACCAGGTATCATCGTTCATTCTTCCGCCGGATCCTAGTATTTCGCCGCCGAACAGGATGATATGCGCACCATCATAGGCTAGTCCATAGGCCATCCGTATATTTGGGGCGCTCGTGGTCAAATGTTGAGTCCAGTTCCCACCATCCCAGGTCCACGTATCGTTAAGAAAACCTCCACTGGAGCTTCCACCGAACATTACGAGATTCTGATTGACCGGATCGTAGGCCATTTGCCCGAAGGCACGGGGAGATGGGCTCGTCAGAGGTGCCTGTTGAACCCAGTTACCTCCGTCCCACACCCATGTTTCATTGGTAGGACCTGTCTGAGACTGACCACCGAAAAATACAATATTGCCATTTCTCTCATCTGTGGCCATATACGGTACTCCCCTAAGTCCCGGACTTGCAGAAGGGGTCAGCTCCTGCCAATCGGTGCCTGTCCAGGTCCAAGTATCTCCCAGAAAATTCGTTCGACCATCTCCACCATACATAATAATCCGATCTGAAATCGGGTCATATGCCATACCACCACCACTTCTTGCAGGCGGCGTGACAGTTGGATGGAGTTGCTCCCAGTTCTCCCCATCCCATGTCCATGTATCATTTACGCGAATGGCAGAGCCCCCCACATAACCTCCAAACATGAGAATTTTCTCACTTCTCGGGTCGTAAGCCATCAAGGGAGCTGTTCTCGCTTGAGGTAAATTCGTCGGATATCTCTTAGTCCAGACATAATTCTCTGTAGTAGCTACAGAAGCTGAAGTGGCTGCTGCTCGCGACGTCAGGATTCCGACTGGTAGGTTAATCACCAGATTTAACGATAGAACCAACAATATTTTTTTTTGTGATAGTCTTGTTGCAAACAATGTGGTACCCCCCGTTATGATGTGAAATTAATTGAGCGTAATCATATATCGGTAAGGTGATCTAATTCATAAATATCTCTTTTGTCCTATATTGTTTTACAAGATTTATAAATTCAGTGCATGTTATCAATACTTGCTAATCATTAGAGTTCCATGTCGCGTTAAGATCCTTGAAACATGAATGAGAGTTGTTGCTAGAGTAAAGGGCTGGCGTAACCAGCCCCTCCTCATCAAACCGTACGTGAGGTT